>Ga0126373_10004216_pt1 | contig 10953 bp, 9 predicted proteins | sample PanSoiMetPlot_11_FD_92545 | JGI IMG/M metagenome (GOLD analysis project Ga0126373, IMG submission 92545) | Tropical forest soil microbial communities from Panama - MetaG Plot_11 | ecosystem: Environmental > Terrestrial > Soil > Tropical forest > Bulk soil | place: Panama | collected 2016-02-17
GCTCCGACTTCGTCGAGATGTTCGTCGGCGTCGGCGCGTCGCGCGTGCGCGACATGTTCGAGCAGGGCAAGAAGAACGCGCCGTGCATCATCTTCATCGACGAGATCGACGCCGTCGGTCGTCATCGTGGCGCGGGCCTCGGCGGCGGCAACGACGAGCGCGAACAGACGCTCAATCAGCTGCTCGTCGAAATGGACGGCTTCGAGGCGAACGAAGGCGTGATTTTAATTGCTGCAACAAATAGACCGGACGTGCTCGACCCGGCGCTTCTGCGGCCCGGCCGCTTCGACCGCCAGGTCGTCGTGCCGAACCCGGACGTCGTCGGCCGCGAGAAGATCCTCAAGGTGCATATGCGCAAGGTGCCGCTGGCGTCGGATGTCGACCCGCGCATCATCGCCCGCGGCACGCCCGGCTTCTCGGGCGCCGATCTCGCCAACCTCGTCAACGAGGCGGCGTTGATGGCGGCGCGCAAGGGCAAGCGCTCGGTCACCATGGCCGAATTCGAACAGGCCAAGGACAAAGTGATGATGGGCGCCGAGCGGCGCTCGATGGTCATGACCGAGGACGAGAAGAAGCTGACTGCCTATCACGAAGGCGGCCACGCCCTGGTCATGCTTTACACGGAAGGGCACGAGCCGCTGCACAAGGTGACGATCATTCCGCGCGGCCGGGCACTGGGCATCACCATGTTCCTGCCCGAACGTGACAAGTACAGCCAATCGCGCAAGGAACTCGAGGCGATGGTAACCAGCCTGTTCGGCGGCCGTGTCGCAGAAGAGCTGATCTTTGGCCCCGAGAAGGTGACGACCGGTGCCGCCGACGACATTCGCCGTGCGACCAATCTGGCGCGCCGCATGGTCACCGAGTTCGGCTTCAGCGACAAACTCGGGCCGTTGCGCTACAGCGACAACGAGGAAGAGGTTTTCCTCGGCCATTCGGTGACGCAGCGCAAGAATATCTCCGACGCCACCGCCAAGGTGATCGACGAGGAAATCCGCCGCATCGTCGAAGAGGGCGAAAAGCGCGCGCGAGAGACGCTCACGAGCCATATCGACGAGCTCCACGCCCTTGCCAAGGGCCTGCTCGAATTCGAGACGCTGAGCGCCGACGAAATCCGCCGCGTCATCCGCGGCGAAAAGATCGTGCGCGACACTGGACCGGCGCTCGAAGAGCCGACCAAGCCGACGCCCGGACGGCGCCCGTCCGTGCCGCCCGCGGGCCGCGACAAGCCGGCCGGTGGTATCGAGCCGGAGCCGCAGCCGGGCGGCTGAGCCGTCCCGCGCTCCAGGGGGCATGGTGAAGTCGACAACGCGCAAGCTGTTCGGGACCGACGGCATCCGCGGCACCGCCAATCGCGAACCGATGACGGCCGACATTGCCCTCAAGGTGGCGATGGCGGCGGCCCTCGTGCTGCGCCGCGGCGACCACCGCCATCTCGCCGTCATCGGCAAGGACACGCGGCTGTCCGGTTATTTGATCGAGCCGGCGCTGACATCGGGTTTCATCGCCATGGGCATGGACGTGGTGCTGGTCGGCCCGCTGCCGACGCCGGCGATCGCGATGCTGACCCGCTCGTTGCGCGCCGATCTGGGTGTCATGATCTCGGCCTCGCACAATCCGTTCGAGGACAACGGCATCAAGCTGTTTGGCCCGGACGGCTTCAAATTCTCCGACGAGATCGAGGTGCAGATCGAAGCGGCGTTCGATCGTGCCGCTGACCAGCGCGCGAGCTCGAAGGGGCTCGGCCGCGCTAAGCGTCTCGACGACGCCGGCGGCCGCTACATCGAATTCGTCAAGAACACCTTCCCCAAGCGCTTGCGGCTCGACGGGTTGAAGGTCGTGGTCGATTGCGCCAACGGCGCCGCATACAAGGTTGCGCCGACGGTGCTGTGGGAGCTCGGCGCCGAAGTCGTGCCGGTCGGCGTGGCGCCGGACGGCCTCAACATCAACCGCAAATGCGGCACCACCGCGCCGGAGACGATGCAGGAAGCGGTCGTGGCGCACGGCGCCGATCTCGGCATCGCTCTCGATGGCGACGCCGATCGCCTGATCATGGCGGACGAGCACGGCCGCATCCTCGACGGTGACCAGCTCATGGCGCTGATCGCGCTGAACTGGCATCGCGGCAGCCGGCTGGCGAAAACAGGTCTGGTCGCGACCGTGATGTCGAATTTGGGCTTCGAACGCCATCTCGCCGGCAGCGGCGTCGCGGTGACCCGGACGCAAGTGGGCGATCGTTATGTCGTCGAGACCATGCGCCGCATCGGCAGCAATCTCGGCGGCGAGCAATCGGGCCATATCATTCTGGGCGATTATTCGACGACCGGCGATGGCCTGATCGCGGCGCTCGAGGTGCTGGCCGCGATTGTCGAGACCCGCGCCCCCGCGAGTCAGGTTTGCAAGGTATTCGAGCCGGTGCCGCAGCTGCTGCGCAACGTGCGCGTCAACGGCGTCAATCTTCTCGACAACGGCCCCGTCAAAGCGGCGATCGTCGCCGGCGAACGGCGTCTCGGCAAAGCCGGCCGCCTGCTGGTGCGCAAATCCGGCACCGAGCCGCTGATCCGCATCATGGCCGAAGGCGAGGATCAGGCGCTGGTGACCGAAATTGTCGACAGCGTGGCCGCGGCGGTAACCGCGGCGGGACGCGCGGAGGAAAGCGCGGCCGAATGACCGGCCGCGTGCTCATCGTCGCCGGTTCGGATTCCTCGGCCGGCGCGGGCATTCAGGCCGATCTTAAGACCGTCATGGCGCTGGGCGGCTATGCCACCACCGCCATTACCGCACTGACCGCACAGAACACACTCGGCGTTGCTGGCGTGTTGCCGGTCGGCCCTGATTTCGTGCGCCGCCAGATTGAAACCGCGCTCGCCGATATCGGCGCCAATGCAGTGAAAACCGGCATGCTGGTCGATGCGGCGGTGGTCGAGGCGGTGGCCGATGTGCTCGATGCGCGGGCGCCGGCCGTGCCGCTGATCGTCGACCCGGTGATCGCGTCCACCAGCGGCGCCGTGTTGCTCGATGAGCCCGGCGTTGAACGGCTGAAACGCCGCCTCATTACCCGTGCCGCGGTGGTGACACCCAACATTCCGGAGGCGGCGATCCTCACCGGCCTCACCGTCGCCGATCTCGATGGCATGCGCCGCGCCGCCGACGCGCTGCTCCGCCTCGGCGCGCGGGCAGTCGTGGTGAAGGGCGGCCATCTGCTGGGCGATACGTTGATCGATCTCGTCGCGACGCCGAAGGACAGCTTTTTGCTCAAGGCACGGCGGCAAAAAACGCGCGCGACGCACGGCACCGGCTGTACCTACGCTTCGGCGGTTGCCGTCGGCTTGGCGCAGGGTTTGGCGCTGCGGCCGGCGGTCGAACGGGCGCATGCCTTCGTTCAGCAGGCGATCCGCAACGCACCGGGATTGGGAAGCGGTCGTGGACCGTTGGGCCACGCGCCGTCGCCGCAACGCAGGACGAAAGGGAAACATGCCCGACGCCATCGCCTACACCGACGAACCCGCGCTCGGCGTCGATGAATTCATTGACGTGCTGCGCCGCTCGACCTTGGCCGAACGGCGGCCGGTCGACGACCGCAGCCGCATCGGCCGCATGCTCGCGCACGCCGACATCCGGTTGTGCGCGCGCGACACCAAAGGCTTGCTGGTTGGCGTGTCGCGGGCGGTAACCGATTTCGCCTACTGCTGCTATCTCTCGGATCTCGCCGTCGATGTCGTCTGGCAGCGGCGCGGCATCGGCCAAGAGCTGATTCGCCGCACGCATGCGGTCGCCGGACTGGACGTCACGCTGATCCTGCTGTCGGCGCCCCAGGCGATGAGCTATTACCCGCACATTGGCCTGACCCGCTCGGAACGCGCGTTCACCATCGACCGGCGCTGAGCTAGATTGCCGCGCGCGGCAGCGGGGAGCGGGCGATGGCCGACCGGTATTTCGACGATTTCAAGGTTGGCGACAGATTCGCCACCGCGACCAAGACCGTCACCGAAGACATGATCGTCGGATTCGCGAAGCTCTACGATCCACAACCCTTTCACCTCGATCCCGTGGCGGCGAAGCGGACGCTTTACGGCGGCCTCATTGCCAGCGGCTTCCAGACGCTGGCGATCGGCTTCCGGTTGATCTGGGACACCGGCATTTTCGCCGCCGGAAGCATGGGCTCGCCCGGCTTCGACGAGCTGCGCTGGCTCAAGCCGGTGCGGCCCGGCGACACGCTGCGCGTCGAGCTCGAAGTGGTCGAAAGCCGCCCATCGCAATCGAAGCCCGACCGCGGCATCATGCGCGGCGCTTATCGCTACCTGAACCAGAGCGGCGAGACCGTGCTGACCTACACCGCGATGCACTTGCTGCGCCGGCGGCCGGCGTAGGCGCCGCGTGCGGAGTCGCGCGCGCTGGTTGACGCGCCGTTGCCGTCGCCATAGGTTCCTCGACGGGACACGCCCCCCCAACGGGGCGCGGCTATTCTGGAAGGAATAGATTGATGAAGCCGAACTCTCGGCCCGCTAATCCGTCATTTTCATCGGGTCCATGCGCCAAGCGCCCAGGCTGGAGCGTGTCGGCGCTGTCCGGCGGCCTGTTCGGCCGCTCGCACCGCTCGAAGCCGGGCAAGGCCAAGCTGAAAGAGGTGGTTGATCGTTCACGCCGCTTGCTCGGCGTGCCGCAGGGCTATCGCCTCGGCATCGTACCCGCGTCCGATACCGGCGCGGTCGAGATGGCGATGTGGTCGCTGCTGGGCGCGCGCGGGGTCGATCTGCTGGCGTGGGAAGTGTTCGGCGAGGGCTGGGCGACCGACGTCGAGAAACAGTTGAAGCTTGCCGATCTGCGCGTCATGCGCGCGCCCTATGGCGCGATTCCCGATCTCGCCAAGGTCGATACCGACCGCGATGTCGTCTTTCCTTGGAACGGCACCACCTCGGGGGCGCGGATTCCGAACGGCGACTGGGTCAAGTCCGATCGCAAGGGATTGACGATTTGCGATGCGACGTCCGCGGTCTTCGCCATGGATCTACCGTGGCCGAAGCTCGATGTCGTCACCTGGTCGTGGCAGAAGGTTCTCGGCGGCGAGGCGGCGCACGGCATGCTCGCACTCAGCCCGCGCGCGATCGAGCGGCTCGAGACTTACAAGCCGGCTTGGCCATTGCCGAAGATTTTCCGGCTCACCAGCAAAGGCAAGTTTGCCGAGAACATCTTCCAGGAAGAGACCATCAATACGCCGTCGATGCTGGCGGTCGAGGATGCGATCGATGGCCTCAAATGGGCCGAATCCGTCGGCGGCTTGGCGGCGCTCAAGGCGCGCAGCGAAGCCAACCTCGCCGCCATCGGCCGCTGGGTCACAAAGTCCAAGTGGATTGCCTTCCTGGTCGATGATTCCAAGATCCGTTCCTGCACCTCGGTGTGCCTCAAGGTCGTCGACGACTGGTTCTTGCGCTTGGCGCCCGACGCACAGCGCGCCCAGGTGAAACGAATCGAGGCGCTGCTCGACGCCGAGGGCATCGCGCACGACATCGCCGGTCATCGCGATGCACCGCCCGGCCTGCGTATCTGGTGCGGTGCGACCGTCGAGACGCGCGACGTCGAAGCGCTTCTGCCGTGGCTCGACTGGGCCTTCGCCGAGGTCCGGCAGGCCGCGGCGGCCTGAAGGCGGAGGGCCGCCATGCCAAAGGTCCTGATTTCCGACGAATTGAGCCCGCGTGCGGTCGCCGTTTTCAAGGAGCGCGGGGTCGAAACCGTCGTCAACACCAAGCTGACGCCGGACGAGCTTAAGCAAATGATTGGCGAGTTCGACGGCCTGGCCGTGCGCTCGGCGACCAAGGTCACCAAGCCGGTCATCGAGGCCGCCAAGAAGCTCAAGGTGATCGGTCGCGCTGGCATTGGCGTCGACAATATCGACGTCGGTGCCGCGACCCAGCGCGGTATCGTCGTGATGAACACGCCTTACGGCAATTCGATCACCACCGCCGAACATGCCATTGCGCTGATGTTGGCCTTGGCGCGGCAACTGCCGGCCGCCGATCGCTCGACGCAGGCCGGGAAATGGGAAAAAGCCAAATTCATGGGCGTCGAGCTGACCGGCAAGACGCTCGGCGTGGTCGGCTGCGGTAATGTTGGCTCGGTGGTCGCGGATCGCGCCATCGGCCTCAAGATGAAGGTCGTCGCCTACGATCCCTTTTTGTCTTCCGAACGTGCAATCACGCTCGGCGTCGAGAAGGTCGAGCTCGACGAACTGCTGGCGCGGGCGGATTTCATCACGCTGCACACGCCGCTGACCGATGCGACGCGCAACATCGTCGACGCCAAGGCGCTGGCCAAAACGAAGCGGGGCGTGCGCCTGGTCAATTGCGCGCGCGGCGGCTTGGTCGTCGAAGCCGATCTCAAAGCGGCGCTCGATTCAGGTCAAGTCGCGGGCGCCGCGATCGACGTTTTTCCGGTCGAGCCGGCGAAGGAGAACTTGCTGTTCGGCCACCCCAACGTCGTCGCGACGCCGCATCTCGGCGCGTCGACGACCGAAGCACAGGAGAACGTGGCGCTTCAGGTCGCTGAGCAGATGGCGGATTACCTCGTTTCCGGCGCCGTGACCAACGCGCTCAACATGCCGTCGCTGTCGGCCGAGGAGGCCGCGCGGCTCAGGCCCTACATCAAGCTCGTCGAGCAACTTGGTTCGTTCGCCGGCCAGATGACCGATGTCGGCCTCAAGAGCGTCGCCATCGAATACGAGGGCCATGCGGCGGAGCTCAACGTCAAGCCGCTGACGGCCATCGCGCTCGCCGCGCTCCTGGTGTCGCAGCTCGATTCGGTCAACATGGTCAACGTGCCGCTCGTCTGCAAAGAGCGCGGCATCGCCATCGCCGAAACGCGCAGCACCGAACCGAGTGATTTCCAGACCCTGATCCGCATCACGGTTCAGGATGCGACCGGCGCCCGCAGTGTCGCCGGCACGTTATTCGGCGGCAGCCGGCCGCGCATCGTCGACGTCGAAGGCATTGCGCTCGAAGCCGAACTCGGCGCGCACATGCTGTTTGTGCGCAACCACGACAAGCCCGGCTTCATCGGCAACCTCGGCCGGACGCTGGGCGAGGCGGGAATCAACATCGCGACTTTGCATCTCGGCCGGTCAGCGCCGGGCCAGGATGCCATCTGCCTGATCCAAGTCGATCAGCCGCTCGACGACGCGCTGCTCGCCAAGGTGCGCGCCATCGCCAATGTCGTGCAGGCGAAGCAGCTTCACTTCTGACGCCAGATCCGCTCAGGCCGCCATCGGGCGGTCACGGGGCGAAACGCATGTCGCGACACGGGAACGGATCGCCCGCCGCCTCCCTATAGTGTCGTGAAGACCCTGGTGGCGTTTGAGGAGAATCCGATGACCCGGTTTTACCGATACGGCCGTTTTGTGGCGGCGTTGGCGTTGGTCGCCGCCCTCGCGAGATGCGTCGTGGTCGTGCCGCGGCATCCCCACGCCGTCTATTATTACTACTGAGTCGATCCGATCGCTCCGGCCCGGTACGCGGCTCGTTAGGCGCCGGCGCCGCCGCAGGACGGTTGCCGCCGCGCGCCAAAACCGCTATTCCGGCCTCCGTGAACGAGACGCTGCACAAGGCGCTGCTGCCCGAAGGCTTGCGCGATCTGCTTCCACCCGACGCCGGCATCGAGGCCGAGGTGGTATCGCGGCTTATGGCGGCCCTGGCGAGCCATGGTTACGAGCGCGTCAAGCCGCCGCTGGCCGAATTCGAGGACAATCTGCTCTCGGGCGCCGGCGCCGCGATGGCCAAAGACACGTTCCGGATGATGGACCCGGTGTCGCGGCGGATGATCGGCCTACGGGCCGATATGACGCCGCAGGTCGCGCGTATCGCCGCCAGCCGGCTTAAGAAGGCGTCACGGCCGTTGCGGCTCTGCTATGCCGGCCAAGTGCTGCGCGTCAACGGCAGCCAACTCCGGCCCGAACGCCAGGTCGGCCAAGTCGGCGCGGAGCTCATCGGCCCGTCCGACGTCGCCGCCGACGCCGAAGTCATCCTGCTGGCGGCCGAAGCTCTCGGCGGTCTCGGCGTGCGCGGCTTATCCGTGGACCTGACTCTGCCAAAGCTGGTGCCGGCCATCTGTCAGGCCGCCAAGCTCGAGCCTGAGCAAATCGACGCCGTGCGTCGTGCGCTCGACCACAAGGACGCCGCCGCCTTGCGTAAGGCGGCCGGCGCGGCAGCTGCATCGCTCGGCGAGCTTCTCAAGGCGGCGGGCGCGGCGGAGAAATCGTTGGCGACGCTGTCGACGCTCGACCTTCCCAAGGCGGCGGCGGCGGAACGCGCGCGCCTCGGCGACGTCATCGCGCGGGTCAAACGCGCCGATCCGGGCCTCGTGATCACCGTCGACCCGGTCGAGAACCGCGGCTTCGAATACCACACCGGCGTTAGCTTCACGCTCTTCGCCAAAGCGGTGCGCGGCGAGATCGGCCGCGGCGGTCGCTATCGCACCGGCAACGGTGCGGGCGAAGATGCCACGGGCTTCACGCTCTATACCGATACGATCTTGCAAGCATTGCCCGAGCCGGCACCGCCGCGCCGGATCTACGTTCCGTTCGAGGCCGATGGTGGCGCTGCCAAGCGGCTGCGCGCCGAAGGCTGGATCACCATTGCGGGCCTCGCCGCCGTGCGCAATCCGCGCGACGAGGCCAAACGATTGAATTGCGGCCACGTCTTCGATGGCGGCAAGATCGTCGCGCTGACCTGAGGGCGCCGGAGACCATTTCATGGCGAATGTTGCAGTGATCGGCGCCCAGTGGGGCGACGAGGGTAAGGGAAAGATCGTCGATTGGCTGAGCGAGCGCGCCGACGTCGTGGTGCGCTTCCAGGGCGGACACAATGCGGGCCATACGCTGGTCATCGGCAATGTCGAATACCGCTTGAGCCTGTTGCCGTCGGGTGTCGCGCGGCCGGGCAAGCAGTCGATCATCGGCAGCGGCGTTGTCGTCGATCCGTGGGCGCTGGTCAAGGAAATCGAAAATATCGCGACCAAAGGCGTCAAGGTCACACCCGATATCTTGCGCGTCGCAGAAAATGCGACGCTGATCCTGCCGTCGCACGGACAGCTCGATCGCTTGCGCGAAGAGGCGCGCGGCACCTACAAGATCGGCACCACGGGCCGCGGCATCGGCCCGGCCTACGAGGACAAGGTCGGCCGGCGGGCAGTACGGCTGTGCGATCTGGCCGATCCGGCGACTTTGCCGACCAAGCTCGACGTCCTGCTGCTCCACCACAATGCGCTGTTGCGCGGCCTTGGTGCTCCCGAGGTCGAGCGCGCGCCGTTGCTCAAATCGTTGCTCGAAATCGCGCCGAAGGTGCTGCCCTATGCCGATCGGGTGTGGCAGCGGCTTGACGAAGCGCGCCGTGCCAACAAGCGCATCCTGTTCGAAGGCGCACAGGGCGTGATGCTCGACGTCGATCATGGCACGTACCCGTATGTCACTTCGTCGCATACCCATCCGGGCGAGGCGGCCTCGGGCGCCGGCACCGGTCATGCGACGGTCGGTTACGTCCTCGGCATCACCAAGGCCTATACGACACGCGTCGGCAGCGGTCCGTTCCCGACCGAACTCACCGACAAGATCGGCCAAACGCTGGGCGAGCGCGGCCGCGAATTCGGCGTGGTGACCGGACGCAAGCGGCGCTGCGGCTGGTTCGACGCCGTCATGGTCCGTCAGGCGGTCAAGACCGCGGGCGTCGACGGTCTGGCGCTCACCAAGCTCGATGTGCTCGACGGGTTCAAGGAAATCAAGGTGTGCACCGCCTATCGGCTACACGGTAAGACGCTCGACTATTTTCCGGCGGGCATCAGCGGGCAGGCGGCGGTCGAGCCGGTCTACGAAACCATCGAAGGCTGGAGTGAAAACACGCGCGGCGCCCGGCGGTGGGCGGATCTGCCGGCGCTGGCAATCAAATACATCAGGCGTATCGAGGAGCTGGTCGGCGCGCCGGTGGCGTTGCTGTCGACCAGCCCGCAGCGTGAAGACACCATCTTGATGCACGACCCCTTCGCGGGGTGACGCGGCGGCTCAAACCTTGGCGGTGGCCCGCGCCGTGCGCAACCGCGCGGCCATATAGCCCTCGACGGTTTCCGACAGCGTATCGAGGCGGTCGGTGAAGAAATGGTCGGCGCCGGCAACGAGGCGGTATTCGACTTTGAGTGACCGCTGCTTTTGCAGCCGCTGCGCCAAATCCTTGACGCCATCGGGTGCCACGATCTGATCCTTATCGCCTTGGACGATAAGGCCGGCCGCTGGCGGCCGCGTCAGGAAGTTGAAATCGACGAGATTGACCGGCGGCGCGACCGCGACGAATGCATCCGATTCAGGCCGCCGTGCCAACAACTGCAACGCGATCCAGGCGCCGAACGAGAAGCCGGCGATCCAGCATTGTTCCGCATCGGGATTCGTGTTCTGCAACCAATCCAACGCCGCCGCGGCGTCCGCCAGCTCGCCTTCGCCGCTACCGTAGCTGCCTTGGCTCTTGCCGACACCGCGAAAGTTGAAGCGCAGCGCCGAAAATCCCTGCCGGGCAAAGGCGTGAAACAGGGTGTAGACCACCTTGTTGTGCATGGTGCCGCCATGCTGCGGGTGCGGGTGGAGGATTAGTGCGAGTGGCGCGTTCTCGATCCGCGAGGGGTGGTAGCGCGCCTCAAGCCGGCCCGCCGGGCCGGTCAGAACCAATTCGGGCATCGTGAAACTTTAACCCAGTGAAAAGCTCGGGATTGACACCACATATCCTTCAAGACCTACCAACAAAAACGGCCGTAAAGTTGACCATTCTACTCGGGATAGATATAGTCTCGCCCCCGCACCGGACAAGGTGCGACGGCAGGCTTTCTGCGGCAGGCCCGCCCAGGCGAGCGGATCATATATCAACCGGAGCCCAAAATGTTGAAGGCTTTGCGCGAGGAAATTGACACGATCCTGCGGCTCGATCC
>Ga0126373_10004217_pt1 | contig 10953 bp, 8 predicted proteins | sample PanSoiMetPlot_11_FD_92545 | JGI IMG/M metagenome (GOLD analysis project Ga0126373, IMG submission 92545) | Tropical forest soil microbial communities from Panama - MetaG Plot_11 | ecosystem: Environmental > Terrestrial > Soil > Tropical forest > Bulk soil | place: Panama | collected 2016-02-17
CCTTGACGAGCGCCTCAAGGGCTACAAAGACGCCTTTGCCAGCTACCCCAACATCAAAATCGTTGAAGTCATCGATATGAAGGGCGCCTAAGGCCTCGCGATGGATAAGTCCACCGAATATCTCGGCCGCAAGGGAGCCGACCATATCGACGCGCTTATCTGCCTGCAATCCTCCGCAGGCAAAGACGTAGGCGAAGCCCTCCGTCGTGCCAAAGCTAACGGCGATCCAGGCCGTCTCCTCATCGCCATGGATACCGACGAGGCCACCCTCCAACTCGTCAAAGACGGCACCATCGATTCCACCATCGCTCAGAAGCCTTACACCATGGCCTTCCTCGGCCTCAAGGCTCTCGACGACGTCCACCACTATCCCGTCAAACAATTAGCCGCGGACTACGGCCTCGACCCATTTTCGCCGTTCCCGGCCTTCATCGACACTGGGGTAGCTCTCGTCGACAAGAGCAACGTCGACGGCATATTGAGCCGCAAAGAGTCAGTGGGGCAGTAGCAGCGGCAGACCAGCGGAAGCATGAAAAACGCCCCGGGGAATCCTGAGTCAGGTTGTGACCACAATCTTGCCGATCTGCTGGTTCGACTCCATATAGCGATGCGCATCGACGATCTGTGACAGCGGAAAGATCTTATCGATACGCGGCTTGAAATTACCCCTTGCGACGTGGTCGAAGACATATTGCCGGGCCTTCGCCAGGGCATCCGGCTGACTAGTGATCTCAAAGAGAGTGTAGCCGCGGATGGTGATCTGTTTACTCAGCGCCATGAAGAGCGGATAGGGTGTCGGCTCCGGAGCCAGTGCACCGTACTCAATGATGATTCCGCTGTGAGAGACGGCTGCAGCAAGCGCCTCGATGCCCTTGCCAGCGATCGGATCGAAGATGACCCGAGCCCCTTTCCCTCCCGTGATCTCTTTCACACGGGCGACCAGGTCCTCTTCGTCGGTGACAATCACGTGGTCTGCTCCGAGCGTGAAAAGCTCGGCCTTTTTTGCAGACGTTCGCGTGGTGGCAATGCTGATGCCACCCTGCGCCTTCACCATCTCGATGGCAGCGATACCCACGCTGCTGCTGGCAGCGGTCAGCAGCACATAGTCACCCTTGGCAACACCACCAATCCGAATGAGTCCACCGTACGCCGTCAGGTACTGCATCCATATGGAAGTACCTTCCTCAGGCGATAGGTTCGATGGATACTCGGCAAGCGCGTAGACGGGAACCACCGCGACCTCGCCATAGACCCCGTACTTATCGATTGCGAAAGCAGGAATCGTGCTCGCTGCCTTGCCTAACCACGCGCGGTCAACCCCTTCGCCAACAGCCTCGACAACGCCAGAGGCCTCGTAACCGAGTCCGGAAGGTAATTTCGGATCCAGGAGATAGCGCCCTTCACGAAACATCACCTCGGCACGATTGAGACCAATGGCCTTCACTCGCAGGCGAATTTCACCCGGACCCGGATCTGTAACAGGAAGCTCCTCGATCAGGAGAACCTCAGGCCCACCCGTCTTGTGAAACCGTACGATCTTTGCAGTTTGCTCGGGCATAAGCAGAACCTTTCTTCACATTGACAATGTGACGCGTCGAGTATGTGATGCCACGAACCCCTCCGCAGAATCAGACAACTTCACTTTCACTACTCAGCGCAACCAGGGCTTACGTATGAGGCGAAGAACTCTGCGACAAATTCGGCGTGCGCAGTTGCTAAAATCAAGCTAATATGTCCACCGCGACCGCGCTCTCGCCCGAGATTTTAGCCAAGTACCAGCCCGTCATCGGTCTTGAGGTTCACGTTCAGCTTCTCACTGCGACCAAGGCCTTCTGCGGCTGCATCAACCAGTACGGCGGCGAGCCCAACACGCACACCTGCCCCACTTGCCTCGGCTTGCCGGGAGCGCTCCCTGTGCTCAACCGGCAGGCGGTCGAGTTCGCCGTCCTCGCAGCCCGGGCTCTTAACTGCGAGATTCGCGAGACCAGCATATTCGCTCGCAAAAACTACTTCTATCCCGACCTTCCCAAGGGCTATCAGATCTCGCAATACGACAAGCCCCTCGCCGAGCACGGCTGGATCGATGTCCCCGACGCCAGCGGCAAAACCAAGCGCATCGGCATCACCCGCCTCCACATGGAAGAAGACGCCGGCAAAAGCCTTCATGACGGCTTCGCCGACTCCATCTCCCGCACCTACATCGATCTCAACCGCTGCGGAACCCCGCTCATCGAGATCGTCTCAGAGCCCGACATCCGCACCCCTGACGAGGCCTATGAGTACCTCACGCGCCTCAAGGAGATCCTCCTCTACACTGGCGTCTCCGACGTCAACATGGAAGAAGGCTCCCTTCGTTGCGACGCCAATGTAAGCGTCATGCTCAAAGGTGCCGAGAAATTCGGAACAAAAGCCGAAGTCAAGAACGTCAACTCCTTCCGCTACATCCGCGCTGCGCTCGAGTACGAGATCGAGCGCCAGGTCGGCGTCATCGAAGAGGGTGGCCGCGTCGTACAGGAATCGCGCCTCTGGAACAACGCCGAGGGACGTACCTTCTCCATGCGCTCGAAAGAGCAGGCCCACGACTACCGCTACTTCCCTGAACCAGACCTTCCGCCGCTCGTCGTAAGCCCCGAGTGGCAGGCCAACATCTTCAAGCTGCTTCCCGAACTACCCGAGAAGCGCCGCGCCCGCATGATCGCCGAATACGGTCTCGCCGAGCAGGACGCCGCTACCATCACCGCAACCCGCGACTTCGCCGACCGCTTCGAAGCCGCCGCGAAGAAGGCAAAGTCGCCCAAGCGCGTAGCCGCAATCCTCCTCTCCGAAATCACCATGCGCCTCCGCGCCGCCAACCTCGCCGACGAACAGTCCCCCGTCTCGATGGACGGCATCGTCCAGGCCGCCGACCTCATGGAAGCCGGCACCATCAGCTCCAAGCAGTTGAAGCAGCTTCTCGATTCCAGCTTCGCAGAGACCAAGGACTTCTCCGAGATCTACGAGCGTGACAAGCCCCAGCAGATCTCCGACACCTCCGCCATCGAAAAGATGATCGATGAAGTCATCGCCGCCAACCCCAAGCAGGTCGAACAGTATCGCGGAGGAAAAAAGACAGTCGCCGCTTTCTTCGTTGGCCAGGTTATGCGCCTCTCCAAAGGTCAGGCCAATCCAACGCTCCTCAACGAGCTCGTCACCAGGAAACTGGACGCGTAGTCGTTACCCAACTGGGCCCAATGGGCTCGCGGTAAGTCCCTGTCCTGATTCGGTTCATGGAATGCTTTCAAGGAAGAATTCCTCGAATTCCAGAGAGGGCCACGCTCGCTACTCCGCTCCTTTACTCCTTCATCGCAATAAATAAACTCCTCAACTTCACCCAACAACACTGACTTGAGCTTTAATTGGCGCATGAGTCTGGGAACCATCCGCCGGAGCCTCTCTGTGGTACTACTGTTGGCCGTAATCGGCTGCCAAGGAGACGCTCACTACGTGGTTCCCGAAGACCCCATGCCACCCAACACCATCCTTCTCGCGGAGATGATGCGTCAACTCTCGGCCGCACCTGGCTTTACCGACGCCCTCCTCGCACAACTCAACCGCAACGGTAAACAGGGCCCGGCCCTCCTTACACCTGCGCTCATGAAGCGTCTTCGCGAACTCATCCTCGGCAAGGACTGGCAGGGCCTCGATCGCTTCCCCGGTTGGACGATGGCCGCCATCAACCCCACCGTTCGCGCTGTGAGCAGAGCCGTCTCTAAGGATCAAAAGGCAAACGAGGCCGTCATCCATTCCGGCGCTCCCTCAGGCACCGTCTCCACTGAATCGGAGTCCGAGGAGCAACTGAAACAGCACATCGACCTCGGCCCCTATACGCTTGATCGCGCCGAAACAGTCGAACTCGATCAACCTTCGAAGCTCCCGGGCTTCACCACCGAGGGCATCGTCAGCGACCTCGGAGCCGGGGTCGTCCGCGGCGACGGCCCGAACGCAAACCTCGCCCCAATGCACGCCGAAAGCCAGCGCCTCGCCGACATCCTCAACCGCCTTAGCCTCAACGCTCTCGGAAACACCGCCACCGTCACTGCCGAGATCAGCGGTCACAGCGTAACGACTCCGCAGTCACTCATCCAGGCCCTCACCGACACCGGCCACAACGTCGTCGTCTCCGACGCCCGATACTTCGCGAACTTCGGCCACTTCCACTTCCACGACCAGGACGTCATGATGCCATTCTGGATCGACTCCCAGATCCGCATCCCCCACACCAGGCGCTCCCTCCTCGTCCCCGTCAGTCACGCCGAGTACGAGTGGAAGGTCCGTGGCCCCAAAATCAACGCCGACGTCAGCTACTACTTCGGAATCGACGGCAAAGCCGAGTTCCGCACCATGGACACGCTCGACCAGGCCTGGGTCATGGGTCGCCACGCGCACGAGTATCGCGGTTCCGACGCCATCGAAATCACGCGCCTCACCGGGCTCATGGTCGTCGCCTACATGCACCAGCACCTTCGCCGGCCCGACCTCCCCTTCGGCGGCTATTACACTCTCGGTGTCTGCCAGGATGGCGTCGCCGCTATCGAAAAGAAGGTGACTGGAAAGGACACACTCTTCCCCAATACGGCAGATGTCGCGCTATTCGACGACCCGCGCGACGCCGAGATAAACGCGCTCTTTCAGGCCATCCCCAAAGACCGAAGCGGCACGCCGCCAGAGCCTGAACGCGTCTTCGGCTCGCTTCCCGCAACTGACTACAACTCCATCACTATCCCGGGACTCGCCGAGGATCTCAACACCGTAAACAACGCATGGCAGTGGGGCGAACTCAATCGCACACGCACCTGGCTTCGCAAGCTGGGTCTGTGGCTCCTCGCAATTGTTGGGATTATCGCGCTCATTCGGCTCATTCGGTACTTGCCGAAGCCCCCTGACCGCAGCGACCCCCACTTCCACATCCACCGCACTAAGTAAACATCTGCGCCAATGCAACGCTGATCATCTAGCCCCTCCTCTAACCATTGGAGAGGGGGTTACGCATGGCAACCAGCAAGAAGGCCACAAAGAAGGCTCCGGCAAAGAAAGCATCTTCAAAGAAGAGCGCAAAGAAGGCCCGCAAATACAGTCCGTCCGTAGGCAAGGACGTCGAGCGCGAGATGCGCGAGATGAAGAAAGGCAAGCTGAAAAGTGGACGCAGCGGCAAGAAAGTCACAAGTCGCAAACAGGCCATCGCTATTGCCCTCTCAGAGGCTCGCAAAGAAGGCAAGAAGGTCCCGAAGAACCCGAACAAGTGACTACTTGCTGCCTGAACTCGTTGTAGTCGTCGTCGATGAAGATGATGCCGTGGACGGCGCCGCCGCCGGTGCAGCAGTACTCGATCCGCCCGCAGAAGCTGCCGACGCGCTCTTGCTATCTCCCGAGCCCTTCGGCTTCGGGCTTGAATACAGGTCCGAGTACCATCCCCCGCCCTTGAAGCTCACCGCAGGAGCCGAGAGCACTCGCTCCAGGTGTCCGCTGCAGTGCGGGCAGATCGTGATCTCAGGGTCGGAGAACTTCTGTCTCCTCTCAGTGCGCTCATGGCACTCCGTGCATTCGTATTCGTAAAGCGGCATCTCGGAAATCCTTTTGCGTAAGGGAAGGAAAGAGGGCTTCCTTAGCGTCCTTCGCGTTTAACTTTGCGCCCTCTGCGTTCGCCTTTGCACTCAGCTTCCGGCCAGAACCGTTTCGCTCAAGCCCCCGCCCTGAGACTCTCCTTGCCTGCTCAGACTCACCGTCGTCGTCGGAAACTGCGGCGACTTCGGGTTCGGAACCTTGTCCAGCGAAATAATCCCACTCTCAATCGCCTTCGTCAGCACGCGCTGCCGCGAAGCCGCCGAGATCGTCCACGGGTATGAGTACGATGGCAGCGCCGTGTCGCGGAACCACTTCAGAGCAATGAACGGCTTACCCTCGCTCTCCGCCTGCCCCAGTGCCTCGCAACACTGCCGCAACTCCTCCGCTGTAGCCTCAGCCGGTTCCGTCGGAGTCTGCGCCTTGGCAATACGACCGGCTCCAAACGGCTGGCTCACAGTCTGCGCCACATGCTGCGCACGCACGCTCGACGACGCGGCCGTACGTTCAAAATAAATCACAATCTCGCCGCGCTCCGGGTCCCAGTTTGAAGCCGCCGAATTACTCCGCTTCTTCCGGCCCTCTTCCTCCAGCTGCACGACCGGTGCGAACCCTTCAGGGATCAGAAAGCTCAACGCAGCCGTGATCGTGTCGTTCATCGGAGCACGGCGCAACGCCTCAAGACCGGCTCGAATCGTCTCTTCAATCTCATTAATCGTCGCAGGCGTAGATGAACTAGGAGTCACCAAAATAGATTTCCTTTAGAGATAGAAATAAAAGTAAATATCTCTCGTTCCTAAGGATACAACCAACTCAGGCATTGCAAAACCACAGCGCGTGAAAGACAAAGAGGGCCAGCAGGCAGCGAGCCCTCTCCAATTTCAAATACCTCTACAACTTCCCAAGCTCAACCAATCGCACGCTGGCAATCGCCTCCACCTTGCGCAGAGCATCAACCGCTGGCCCCGCAGCCGCGCTATTCGGCACATCGATCTGCACCACCGCCAGCGCCTGCCCCTGCGGAACGCGCTGCGAAGACCGCCCGTTCCGTGCCGGATCCGCGGCCCTTCCCAACGCAAAGTTCGCGATATTCAGCCCGTTCTCACCAAGAATTGTCCCAATGCGGCCTACGACGCCCGGCACGTCATGGTTCCGAATCGCCACCAGCGTCCCCGTCAGCGGAGCCTCTATATCAATCCCGTCATATGTCAGGAGCCGCGGCGAACTCCCATGCAGCACCGTCGCAGACCCGCTCGTATCGCCCGCCGACGAATGGAGCACCAGCTTCAGCACCGACCCCGCGCCGCCCGTCGTGAACTCCTTCTTGTCCTCCTGCACCCTGATCCCGCGCTCCTGTGCAATCGCCGCTGCATTGATCCGGTTGGCCGTGTTGCCGTTCTCCTGGCTTCCCTCCGACCCCGCAAACACACCGGCAATCGCCGCATTCCGAATCAAGTCAGTCTTGCCCGCGGCAATGCGCCCCGTATAGGTAATCTGAATATTCTCCAGATTCCCCGGAGTCCCGTGCGACAGAAACCGTCCCAGCCGCTCCGCCATCTCGATATACGGCGCGATCTCCTTGTACTCCTCGTGCGACAGCGAAGGCAGGTTCACGGCATTCTGCACGACGCCCAGCTTCAGATAGTCCCTCACCTGCATCGCAAGCTGAATTCCGATCGCCTCCTGCGCCTCATCAGTCGACCCCGCAATATGCGGCGACAAAATCACATTCTCCAACTCGAAGAACGGCGACTCTTTCAGAGGCTCCTGGTGAAACACGTCAAGCGCCGCACCCGCGACCTTGCCGGACTTCAACGCGTCTGCCAAATCCTTCTCGACAATCAATTCGCCGCGTGCGCAATTAATAATCCGTACGCCTTTTTTCATAATCGCCAGCGAAGTCGAATTGATCATCCCTTCGGTCTGAGTAGTCAGCCCAACGTGCAGCGTCAGATAGTCCGACTTCTTGAAGATGTCGTCGACCGGCACCAAGGCCACATTGTTCTCACGAGCAATCACCGGAGCAATAAACGGGTCATACCCAATCAAGTCCATTCCAAAGCTCGCCGCCCTCCGCGCAACCTCAAGCCCGATGCGCCCCAAACCGACAATTCCCAGCGTCTTGCCGCGAAGCTCCTGCCCCTGCAGTGACTTCTTCTCCCACTTTCGCTCGTGCATCGTCGCATTCGCCCGAGGAACCGACCGTGCCAGCGAGATCATCAGCCCAAGCGTAAGCTCTGCAACCGCGACTGCATTCGCGCCCGGAGTATTCATCACCACAATGCCCCGCCGGGTCGCAGCGTCCGTATCAATGTTGTCCACGCCTACGCCCGCGCGCCCAATCACGCGCAGCTTCGGAGCGCTCTCCAGCAATCGCGAATCCGCCTGCACCGCAGACCGAACCACCAACGCGTCAGCATCGGCAAGTTCCGCCCCAAGACCATTCTTGATCTGGTCAGCCGTCACAACATTCCAGCCAGGTTCCTGTTTAAACACAGCAAGGGTTGCAGGGGACACTTTTTCTGCAAGAACAATCTTCAAGGTAGCCTCATTCCAACGTGAGTTTTGTTATCTCAATTCTATGGAATCCACCCACACCTTTGCCAAGCTTCGTCACGAAATTCACGTTCACTCGTGTTTGTCGCGCTTGCTCTCATCGATAGCAAGATCTTCTCTCACATTCGAGTCGTAATTCTTCAACTCCGCCAGCAAACCCTCATCTGAAAGGTCTAGTGCTTTGGAGTGATCCCAGTCGTACTGAAGTGTCCGCCGAAGACGATCGATGACCGGCTCGTCATCCACCTCAATCGCCAGCTCCCGCCTGCTGTCGAAGCTCCCGGGAGCAAGGTTGATGGACCCAATGATCGCGCGAGAATCGTCTGCCAGCAGAACCTTACCATGAAGCTTGATGTGCTTGAGTTTGTGAATCTTCACACCAATATCCTGTAAAACGCGCAGCCCGCTCACCCCTTCCACGAGCTTCTCCGGCTTCAACTTGTGCGGAGGACGCGCCATCACGTGGATCTTCACTCCGCGTTCATGGGCGCGCACTAGGTGCTCGATCATTGTCGCGTCCTGATACCGCTCGTTTTGCACCCACAGCGAATGCTTCGCCTCATCAATCAGCCTTCCCAACCGCTGGCGGCCATTCCCGACGCACCATATCAGGTGTGAATGCTCTCCTGGCGTGTAGTCAGTGCGATTCCAATCCGCTTCAAAGCCCTCGATCACCTCGTTGACCTCTTTCTGGTGTGAGGTCACGACAGCATAGTCGCGCGTAATCGTTAAATTCCGGGTGTTCCAATTCAAAGAAGCCACAAACGCCCAGAGGTCGTCTACCACCATCGACTTCTCATGCGTCAGGTCAAAACACGGATTGCTGTCGAGAACCTCAATCCCGGCCTTCATCAACGCCTTTCGCGTCGGGACATTCTCTTGTTCGCCGTTCCTGCGCTCAGGGTTCAGCATCACCCTCACCTTCACCCCGCGCTCGTGCGCCGCAATCACTTCCTTCAGAAAGCCCGGATCCGAGAAAACAAACATCTTGATACGGATCGATTTCGCGGCCCCTCGAATCGCCTTCAACAACGGCTCAGCGGAATCATCCGGCAGAACAATCAGTGACCGGGACATAACCTACCTTCCATCAACGCGCGAAGCGGCTAGGACGTCACTCTGTCCGTCCCCGCATCGAACTGAGTATGATACAGCGCGGCGTATAGCCCGTTCCTTGCTAAAAGCTCGCCATGAGTCCCGCTCTCGGCTACAACTCCACCGCTCATAACTATAATCTTGTCGGCATCACGTATCGTGCTCAACCGATGCGCGATCGCAATCACAGTCTTCCCCTTCATCAGCGTCTCTAGCGCGTCGATGACTGCCTTCTCCGATTCGCTGTCCAGCGCCGCCGTCGGTTCATCCAGCAGCAGAATCGGGCTGTTCCGCACCATCACCCTTGCAATCCCGACTCGCTGGCGCTGTCCCCCCGATAGCGTCGATCCGCGTTCACCCACTATCGTGTCATACCCCTGCGGCATCTGCGAGATAAACTCATCTGCATTCGCCAGCTTTGCGGCGGCAATCACCTCGTCCCGCGTCGCGCCAGGGCGGCCAAACGCAATATTTTCCAGGATCGTGCCGCGAAACAGGACCGTCTCCTGCAGCACATAGCCGATCTGGTCTCTCAGCGGCTTCAGCTTGTAGTCGCGCACGTCATGACCGTCAATCCTTACCTCACCCGCTTGCACGTCATAAAACCTCGGCAGCAAACTCACAACCGTCGATTTCCCGCTCCCCGTCGGTCCAACGATCCCCACAAACTCGCCCGGCTCAATCGCAAACGAAACATCCTTCAGCACCGGCACATCCGGACCGTAACCGAACGCCACGTTCTTCAGTTCAATCCTTCCTTCCAGCGTGCTCAGTTCCAACGCATCTTCCTTCTCAGGAGTCACCGCGTCCGTATCCAGAATCTCCCGCACCCGCTCCGCCCCAACCGAAACCTGTGCAACCGCATTCGTTGTCGTCGCCAGGTCCTTCACCGGCTTGAAGAATCGAGCCAGGTAAGCGAGATAAACAGTCAGCGACCCCACCGTCATCGTCCCCGCCAGAATCAGCGCGGCTCCTCGCCACAGAACTAGGGCCGTGCACATCGCGACCGTCACCGTCACTGTCGGCGACAGCAGCGCCTTCACGCTGCGAGCCTTCAGCGCCGCGCTCACTGTCGCATGACTCACCAGGTCCAGCATCTCTTCCTGGGCCTGCTCCTGCCCAAAGGCCTTCACTACTTGCACCGACTCCAGCCCCTGTTGCACCACCGCGACAATCTCGCTCTGCTCCTTCCTCACCTTATGGGTCGCGGCCTTCACCTCTTTCTTGAACCGGAAGACAAACAACAGCAGAAATGGCGTCACCGCGAGCGCAATCAGCGTGAAGTCCCAGTTCAGCCAGAACATTAGCGTCAGCATGCAGACTATCGTCAGCAGATCCACCAGGATGTCCAGCGTCGATCCCGAAGCAAACCCCTGAATCGTTTGAATATCCGTCGTCAACGTGCTGATCATCGTCCCCGTCTGGTGAGTGTTGTAGTACTCAAGCGAAAGCCGCTGCAGATGGCTGTACATCCGCATCCGCAGATCATGCGCCACCCACTGACCCACGCTCTCAGTGAAGTAGCTATCCACGTACGAGGCAACCGCTCCGACCACGGCAATCGCCACATACAGCAAAGCTGCAACCGCGGCCACATGCAAGCGCGCCCCGCTCTCCAGCATCGGGCTCAGCATTCGGTGCAACCACGGAGTCATCGCGTGGTCGCTGACGACGTTGTCCAGAATGATCTTGAGAGGCCACGGC
>Ga0126373_10004219_pt1 | contig 10946 bp, 9 predicted proteins | sample PanSoiMetPlot_11_FD_92545 | JGI IMG/M metagenome (GOLD analysis project Ga0126373, IMG submission 92545) | Tropical forest soil microbial communities from Panama - MetaG Plot_11 | ecosystem: Environmental > Terrestrial > Soil > Tropical forest > Bulk soil | place: Panama | collected 2016-02-17
ATGGTCCCGGCCCTTATAGTAGTCTGAGCATTGGCGAAGCGGCCAACCTACCCGTTGCAGCCGCCATTGCCAATGCTGTCGAAGATGCGGTGGGCGTGAGGATTAAGGACTTGCCGATCACCGCAGCCAAGATTTACGCAGCTTTAAATGGCCATAACTGAACGTTGACATTTTCGGAAACGATCTGGTAGTTACAGTGGAACGAACATGAATGTAACGGCGGCATCACTGCTCGGCGGTCGAATGCCTGATGCTGGTCGCAAGGAGGAGATAGTTATCAATGGCGAACTATAAAGTTATAGGAACCCCGGTGGAGCGCGTGGATGGTCCCGAGATGCTTTCGGGCCAGGCGTTGTACGGCCCCGATGTGAAGCTGCCCGGCATGCTGTGGGGGAAAATTTTACGCAGCCCGATACCGCATGGAAAAGTTTTAAGCGTCAACGTGGAAAAGGCCAAAAAACATCTCGGAGTGAAGGCGGTCATTTGTTCAAAGGACGTTCCGGCGCGCCGCTATGGTTATGCCATCGAGGATGAATACATTTTTGCCGTTGATAGGGTGCACTACGTGGGACAACCCGTGGCGGCGGTGGCGGCGGTGAATGAGGAAACTGCGGATGAGGCGCTGTCTTTGATCGAAGTCGATTACGAAGAATTGCCCGCTGTGTTCGAGGCCGAAGACGCGATTCGTGACGGCGCGCCCCTGGTGCACGAAGACGTAACCGCCCTCAACGCGCGATCTGTTTATCTGGCTTCCTGGCATCCAGTGAAAGGCACAAACATTATCCACAAAGCCTCGAACCAGCGTGGCGATGTGGAGGCCGCGTTCAAAAAAGCTGATTACGTCTTTGAAGACACGTTCCGGCCGAGCCAGATCCACCACAGTTACATGGAACCCCATGCGACATTGGCGGCGGTCCGTGGAGGAGTCATTACGGTCTGGACATGCTCCCAGGAAGTCTTCGAATTGAGAACTGTCATGGCCGCCCTTTTTGGCGTGCCGGAAAGCAAAATGCGGATTATCTGCACCAAGGTCGGCGGCGGCTTCGGCGGTAAGATCGAGCCGCGCCTCGAGCCAATCACCATCGCTCTCGCCATGAAGAGCGGTAAGCCGGTGAAAATTGTCATGACCAGAACCGATGAATTTACTGCGGCGGCGGGGTCTACGCCGGCAGTGGTGACGGTGAAAACCGGCGTCATGAAGGATGGAACCTTGGTGGTGCGGGATATTAACTTTCTTTGGAACACCGGGGCCCATGCGGAGGGATTGGCGCCAAGCAATCGCGCCATGAAAGATGGCATTGGTCCCTATCGCATTGCTGACATCCGCGTGACCTCCACGTTGGTATACACAAATCGGGTGCGCGGCACTCAGCTTCGCGGGTTAGGGGTGCCGGAAGGGGCTTGGGCCATTGAGTCGCAGATGGACATGATTGCAGAGCGGCTGGGGATGGACCCGTTGGAGCTGCGGCTCAAGAACATACTTTGTGAAGGAGATATCAATTCCATCGGCGATACCGTGCAGAGCATCGGTCTGCGCGAATGCTTGGAGAAAGTCGCCGCGGAGATCGGCTGGGGAAAACCCAAGGCGAAAAACGTAGGGAGAGGCCTGGCCGTCATCGCCAAATCTCCAACCACGCACTCGAGCATTTCTGGCGCCCATGTTCTATTCAACGAAGATGGAAGCGCCCAGGTGCAGGTGGGCGCGTCCGAGATCGGGCAGGGTATGTGCGTGGTTATGTCGCAAATCGCTGCGGAACAACTCGGCATTCCCGTGGGAGCCGTCGGGATCACCTGTGCGGACACAGGCGCCACCCCCTATGATCGCGGAACATTTTCCAGCCGAGTGACTTTTTATACCGGGACGGCAGTTAAGAAAGCGGCCGAGGACGCGAAACAACAACTGTTCGAAATGGCGTCCAAAATGTTGGAAATCCCGGCGAATGACTTGACCGTGGAAAATCAGCGCGTTGTATCGACGCGACAGCCACAAGCTTCCCTTTCTTTGAGGGAAGTGCTGGAGCACGCTCTTAACCGCGAGAAACCGATTTTGGGCAGAGGCTGGTACGGAGGCAAAGGTGATTATCCGTCGCTGCCACATAAGGCGCAAGGAAAAGAATATGTGCCCGGATGGAAATATGCGGCGCAGGCGGTGGAGGTGGAAATTGACGAGGAGACCGGCATGATCACGGTCAAAAAGGTCGCCTCGGCGCACGATGTGGGCGCGACTTTGAACCCGATAAGTGTCAAGGGTCAAATCGTCGGCGGTGTCGTGATGGGGTTAGGATATGCGTTGCACGAAAGATTACAGTTCGAAGATGGAAGGGTGATCAATCCTTCTTTCATGGACTACAAGTTGCCATCGTCTCAAGAAATTCCGGAGATCGTTTCGATCCCCGTTGAGGTTCCGCTGCCGGAAGGACCGTTTGGTGCCAAAGGCATTGGCGAGCTTGCTGTCGTAGGCATCGCCCCCGCCATCGGCAACGCCATCTACGATGCGCTTAAGGTAAGAATTAAGGATTTGCCTCTTTTTCCCGAGCGGGTTCTATCCGCCATCGAAGGTGAAAGCGCGAAGACGCCGTAAAATTATGTTGGTCAACGAGTGAAATCGAACGTCTTTGAAATGAAACGGCTCGCAACCTGCTTTTTTGCGCTTTTGGCGGTGATCTTTTTTGGCCCTCAGGGGCAAAGTGCCGAGTTGACGAAGTTGCGCGTGGGAAGCCTGATTACCGGAGAATTCAGCCAAGCTTACATCGCTCAGAAAAAAGGCTTCTTCGAAAAGTACGGACTCGCGGTCGAGCTGATTTATTTTCAGGGCGGCTCTCAAGTCATTCAAGCGATGCTTGGGGGTGATGTGCCATTGACCGTGACGGCAGGGCCGGAAGGCGTTGTCGCGAAGCTTCAAGGAGCCGACATCGCGCTCCTCGCGGCAAACAACCCGACAATGTTCTTCACCCTTTTCGCGTCTCCAGAGATTAGACATGTAAATGACCTGAAAGGAAAGAAAGCAGGTGTGAGCCGATTCGGATCTTCTTCGGACTTTTGCATCAGGTACATTTTCAAATCAGCGGGGCTGGCGGAAAGCGATGTTACGATTGTTCAGATCGGCGATAACCCAAGCCGCTTGGTAGCTCTGAAGACCAACGCGATCCAAGCAACCGTATTCACTACGCCGAATACGGTTCGAGCCAGGAAGGCTGGCTTTGTTCCTCTGGTCGACGCGTACAAATTGGGACTCAAATTTCACGGAAGTGGTATCGGATCCACCGGCGCTTTCTTGCGCGAGAACCGGCCGTTGGTAGAGCAGTTTTTTAAGGGATTTTTAGAAGGCGTGGCGTATGCCAAACAGCACAGAGAGGAAAGCATCAGACTCATCAAAGAGTTTCTGAAACTCAAAGACCAGGACGAAGCCGAGGAAAGTTATCAGGTAGTTATTCAGCAGATTCAGCCGCGAAAACCGTATCCGCTGAAAGAGGGTGTGGAGACGGTTCTGCGAAACATCGAAGCTACTGTTCCTAAGGCGAAGAACGCGAAGGCTGAAGATCTTGTCGATGATTCGATTTTACGAAAGTTAGACCAAAGCGGCTTCATCGATAATCTCTACCGCTAAATTTTATCCGTCATCATGCAGAGAGTCGCTTTTTTTATTATCTTTATTTTGCATGGCTGGTCTGCGCACGGGATTGCGCAGGAGCGAGTCAAGATCGCCCTCTCTAGCCGCAGCATTGCATTCATCGATCTTTACATCGCCCAGGACCGGGGCTTTTTCCGTGAAGAGGGACTAACTGCCGAGCTGATCCAAGTATCGGCCAACGCGGCCACGGCGGCACTTGTTTCAGGGGAAGTAGACGCTTTGGGCGCAGTAGGACTGGCGGCCCGCGCGAGCCAGTCGGGGTTGCCCATCAAAGTTTTGGCGGTGACCGGCAACCGGGCACTCTTCTGGCTCGCAAGCCGGCCAGAATTCAAATCGATTCCTGCCCTCAAGGGCGCCAATTTGGGAATTACCTCGCGTAACGGCAGCCAGCATCTGGTGGCGAACCGGCTTCTATCTAACGGCGGACTCGATCCCGCCAAAGACGTAGCGACGGTCGTAATCGGAGGGGCTCCGGCGCTTTTGCAAGCGCTTATAGCCGGCTCCATTCAAGTTACAGCGCTTTCGCCGCCGACCATCATTGTCGCGCGGGACAAGTTCAAAATGACTGTCTTGGCCGACGCGCCAAAGGATTTCATCAGCACCCAGGGAGGATTTGCGGTGTCGGACCGAAATCAAGCCGCCAAGCGCGAACTGGTGCGGCGGATGATGCGGGCGCGCACGAAAGCCTATCGCTACTTCCATGAAAATGAAAAGGGCACCAGCGAAACATTGGCAAAATATACCAAGCTCGATTTTGCCATCGCGCTGGAGACTTATCGTATCTCACGGTTCGGGTTTACCGGTAACGGCATTCTCAGCGACGTCGATGTGGACTCTCTGTTGAAGCAAGACGCCAAGACATTGGGATTGGCCCATCCGGTATCGGCCGCCAAGGTTTTTGATTTTGGTGTCCAGCGAGAAATCAACAAGGAATTGGGAATAAGATGACGGTGAGTTGGAGAATTTTGTTGAAACGTTCGATTGGGAGCAACTAGTGTCCTGGAATTTAGGCTCTTTATCGTCTTACCGGCGAAGGCTGGTATCCAGGTCTATTCGAAATTCCTGGATTCGGGCTCGCGCTAGCTTCAGCCTGAGGCTGTTCCGCCTATGGTGGAATCGCCAGCTTAGCCGGAATGACGTAAAGAGCTCTGTAACGAATTTGAAACCCAGCACACTCAGGGTAGCGTTAACTTTATTTCTTACGTTTGCCACCGTGCCCGCATCCGCCCAAGCCCCGCGGAAAATTATTATCGGCGTTTCCAACCCTGATAACGTAACGTTCTTTCCTTTGTATCTGGCTAAAGAATCCGGATATTTTCGGGAACAGGGCCTGGAGCCTCAGTTGATCGTCATGAATTCCGATTTGGCGGTGAAAGCGTTGGTCACCGGGGATGTGGACTATGCAGCGAGCACGGCCAGCGTAGCGAAAGCTGCAGCTCTGGGATTTCCGGTGAAGATCATTGTGAGTTTTTTCAACGGCACCGATTTTAGTCTGGTGTCGAAACCCGAGATCAAAACGCCGGCCGATTTAAAAAACAAGATCATCGCGGTTTCGCGCTTCGGGTCGGCGGCCGATTTTGATGCGCGCGAAGCGTTGACTCATCTGGGCCTCGATCCTGCGAAAGATGTAAAAATCATCCCCGTGGGCGCGGGTCCGAATCGCCTTATTTCGCTCCTCACCGGGAAGGTGGATGCAGCGATCATCAATGTGGCAGAGAGTATCCGCGCCGAGGAGCAAGGGATGCGCGTGATGATTTCCACGGGTAAGTTCAACCGGCAAACGCTCACGGGTCTCGGCACCGCGACCAACAAAATCGCCCAAAATCGTGACGAAGTAAGAAGGGTTCTCAGGGCGGTAACCCGTGCAGTCGATGATTACAAAAACCGCAAAGAAAAGATCCAGCCGCTGTTGATCAAACACACGCGGATCAAACCAGAGCATTTCGATTTCGTTTACCAAAAAAACCTGGAGGTCCTGAGTCCCGACGGTTCCCTCACCGAGGGAGATGTGAAGAGCGCCTATATAGACGCGCGAAGAAGCGCGGCCAATCTACCGCCTGTGGAAATGTCAAGCGTTATTGATCTTTCAGTGCTGCGGGAAATACACGGAAAGTGACACTTGAGCTCAAGTGTTATTCTGAGCCCTTCGATGGATCTCAGGATAAACTCCGCGCAGGATCTTGAAATGGCAAAACTCAGCGAAGCACATGCCGAAGAATTGAAAGAGTCGATGAAAGCGGCGGGGATCAATTTTGTCGTCTATGTTCCGGACAGTTGGAACTATCTGCTGCAAAAGAAAATCATCGAGGATAAAACGTTTTTTTCCGTTGGTATGGTGCGCGAGGACGAAGCGATGGCGACGGCGATGGGCGCCTTTATGGGAGGAAAAAACTCGGCGATTCTTATGGAAGCGTCAGGCGTGGGGCTTTCAGGTCTCGCTCTGGGCTGGCTCGCGGGACTGCAGAGGATGGCGCTCTTGATTGTCTCCAGCCACGTCGCCGCTCTTGGTGAGCATACGGACTATCATGCCGTTACCCGCACGGTTACCTTTCCCATATTGGCGGCTCTGAATATCCAATCGGTCATTTTGGATGATATCAAAGATGCCCGGCGCGTATTCAAGCAGGCGCAGATGACTGTAAAGGGGCAGTGTGTTCCTGTTTCTATTTCTCTTCCGCGGCACATCCTGTGGGAGGATGAATGACCGTGAAGCGGCTCGATGCGATGAAAATTTTTGCCCGTCAACGAAAAGATGAGATCTGCATCTGCGGCGTCGGCGTCAACGGCCGGGAGCTTTACTCTGTCGGGCATCATCCGCTCAATTTGTACAATGTCAACATGCCCTATCCGCTCGCATTGAGTTTTGGACTTGCGCTCGCCCTGCCTCAGAGAAGAACTATTCTGTTGGATGGCGATGGCTCGCTTTTATCCGGCTGCTCTACCCTCAGCGTCATCGGCAATGTGCGGCCGAAGAATCTTTTGATCGTTGTCTGGGATAACGAGTCCTTCGTGACTCCCTACGGTCTTCCGACTCCGACGGCTGGCTTTACGGATCTCGAGGTAGTCGCTAAAGGAATGGGAATTCCCAAAGCAAAAACCGTCAGAAGCTTGGATGAGTTTGAAGGCGTGCTCAAGGAGATGATGGGAGCATGGGAAACTGCTGTCTTGATCGCCAAGGTCGATAAAAGCATCGCGCCGGAGCTTGCGGCGTATCCGTTTGGTCTCACCGAAAATGGAATTTCATTCAGGAGGGCCTTGGTGGATCAGGGATTGGTTGACCCGTTTCACGCGGGCGCTTCATTGCCCAAGACCATGGAATTCAAGTTGTAGGGAGTTTCAACAGTCAGTGGCTTATATCGAGAAATAATTCCTCAAGCCGAGGCCTTTCATGAAGCAACCCTTGAGAATAAGAGAAATCGAGGAACTTGTTCAACGCCGGCGCATTTTGCGCGATGCCGTGAGCCCATGGATCGTTGCCCATAATGTCCTCGATCTCCTCGATATAGTCTTCGAGCCAAGGGAAGACCGGATGGTGTTTAAGTAATTCGACCTTTGCGTAGAATTCTGTCTTCAGTTCTTCGAGAGCGAGATGAATGCGGCGAGCGATGCCAGCTTCTTGTTTCAGAATGGATTCTCTTAGAACTAAAGTATGCATGATGGGAAAGACTTTATGTTTTCGGTAGTAGTTCCTCTCCACCTGAGAGCAGTTGGGAAAGAGTTGCCGCACCCGGGCGTCTTTTTCGCGAGCCACGGCCGGTTTATGGGCGCACATCACGGCGTCCAGGCGCCCATCCAGGAGCATATTGAAGAGAGTTTCGTTCGATGGAATAGGCGTAATTCGAGCCGCTATCTCTCGCGGGAGCGGAACCCGCTCCACGCGGCCAGGCCGCTCCGCGCCACCGGTAAACCACTGGACGTCGCCGGGCTTCACGCCGAAATCTTCCTCCAGGAACCCTCTAACCCAAACCGCCGCCGTCATGTGGTATTCGGGAAGGCCGACTTTTTTCCCCGCCAGCTGTTCGCCGCTGACGATCGCGCTCTCGCTGCGCACGAAGAGGGCGGAATGACGAAAACGTCGGGAGGTGAAGATGGGAAGAGCCATGTATTCTCGCCAGCCTTTGCCTCTCAACATCGTGTAGCCCGACATCGACATCTCTGCGACGTCGTGCGCGGAGGATTCGATCACCTGGCGGAAGAGCTTGTCGGGCGGCGTCACGTAGGTCCACGTGAGGTGAACGTCGTGAGCGCTGTAAGATCCATCCAAGAGTTTGCCGAAATACGGGTAATAGATGGTGGCCATGTTTAAGTTGCGCACGATAACCTCCTCGCAGTTTTCTTCGCTTCGATGTCCGGTCCAATTTTCGCCCGGCACGGAGACAGTCCTGTATAGCTTGGACGCAGAAACTTTTGCAATAACTCTCATTGGAATTGAACCGGAGGTTGAAAATGCCTTTTAGGGACCTGAGGGAGTTTTTGACGCTGCTTGAAGAAAAGGGCGAGCTACTCAAAACCAAAAAACCGGTTGATGTAAGGTTCGAAGTTTCATCTTACATCCGCAAGACCAGCGACCAGCGCGGCCCCGCGTTGCTCTTTGAGAACGTCAAGAATTCCACTATGCCCGTGTTGGGCGGTATGTTTGCAACTCGGGAGAGAGCTTTTCTCGCTCTTGAAACATCGGCGCAGGATTTCGTGCATAAGTTTCAAAACGCGCTGGAACACCTGGAGCCGCCAAAGTTAGTTGCCAGCGGGCCGTGCAAGGAAGTTATTCACACGGGGAGCCAGGTGGATCTCACACAGCTTCCGATCCCGATTTTTTCCGAAAAAGACCCGGCCCCGTTCATTACCCTCGGCTTGTGTATCAGCCGCGATCCTAAGAGCGGAGGAAAAAATACTTCCATATACCGGCTGCAGGTGAAGGGACGCAAGCGGCTCGGCATCATGGCGCAGCATCTTGTGCGCCAATTGATCGAAGCGGAGGCGATGGGCAAAGGTCTGCCAATCGCAATCGCCATCGGCACCGATCCGGTGCTGCCTCTGGCGACTCAATGGATGGCGCCCTACGGTACCGACGAACTGGCGCTGGCCGGCGCTCTCAGAGGCCAGGGTGTGGAGGTGGTCAAGGCGGAAACCGTAGATCTGGAAGTTCCGGCCACCGCCGAAATCGTCATCGAAGGAACCGTGTTGCCCAACGTAAGGGATGTCGAAGGTCCATTCGGGGAAGTGTCGGGGTATTATACGCCGTCCAATGCTAAACCCCTCATCGAAGTGAGCGCCATCACCCACCGCAAAAATCCGATCTATCAAGCGGCTCTCACCGGCATGCCCACCACCGAAAATCATATTCTCAAGCAGTTGCCGTTGGAGGCGACTTTTTATTGGAGTCTCAAGAAGGAATTCCCTGGTGTGACGGCGGTTCATTTTCCGGCGGCGGGAACGGTGGGAATGATTTGCGTCATCGCCATGAAACAGGTCTACGAGTGCGAAGCGAGAAACGTGATCGCTACGATGCTTGGCTCGCGACGCAACAAGATTATCATCGTGGTCGACGACGACGTCGATATTTACGACATGGAAAAAGTCCTCTGGGCCATCGCCACAAGGACCCAGGCGGACGAGGATGTGGTCATTTTTCCCCGTCTCGTAGCGACAGCCATGGATCCGTCCGTGCACAAGTTGCGCGTCGGTTCCGGTCTCGGCATCGACGCCACCAAGCCCTTCGGTCGGCCCTTTCCGGAGATAGTCAAAGTTCCCGGCGCTGACACGGTATCGTTGGATGATCTGAAAAAGTATTAACCTAATGGCACGAGCAGCGAGTGAGAACAAAGCGCAAAGAGCTAAGCGCCAAAAGCATGGAGCAGGGACCGGGAGAATTTTGGATTCCGAATTTCATGCGCCGGTCAGCGATGGGTCGTCGGTGGTCGAAAACGTTTAAGATGAGCGGGATTTTTGGAGGAGTTTGAATGAAGTTTCAGGGAAATTTATTGATTGCGCGACCTGTGGAAAAAGTATGGGAATTTTTGTGGGACATTGAAAAATTGTCCAATGCATTCCGGGATGCGAGGCGGTGAAAACAATTAAGGAACGCGAAAAATATGAACTGAGCGTGAAGGACAGCGTTGGCCCTATCACGGTGCAGTTTGAGTTGCTGGCGGACGTAAAGAAGCTGGAGCCGTTGAAGAGAATCGAGGTTGCTATGGAGGGCAAGGACTTCAAGGCGAGTGGCGTGCGCCAGACGATGGCGCTAGCCCTCAGTCCCAAGGGCAATGATACCCAGGTGGATTTTGAAACTGATGTCAATGTGTTTGGCAGGCTGGGCACCCTCGGTTACCCGTTCGTCAAAAAGAAAGCGGAAGCAGTCATTAAGGAGTTCGGAGACAAAGTCAAAGGCGCCATCGAGGCAAATTCGTAAGCGCTTGTAAGGGAGTTGTCATGATCGAGAGAAAACTAGTACGGCCCGAGAGCTTGGCAGAGGCGTTGGGCCAACGTGAACAATACCAGAAGGACGCCCTGCCAATAGCCGGCGGGCAATCGCTTCTGGTGCTGCTGCGCAACAAGTTGATCGATCCGAAGATCTTGATCGATCTGGAACGGATCGGCGAACTACGTGAACTACGCAGCGTGGAGCGCAAGGCCGGTGGGATGATGATCGGCGCGATGAATACGATTTACAATCTCATGTCGTCTTCCGAGGTGCGAGCGGCGGCGCCCATTCTCAGCCAGGCGGCATCCAAAGTGGGTTCCACCGCGATTCGAAATCTCGGGACCATAGGCGGTAATCTCTGTCATAACGAGCCGGGGGCGGATTTGCCGCCGGCGCTGCTGGCTCTCAATGCTGTGGTGGAATTACGTAGCAAGAAGGGTACGAGAAAAGTTGCTTTGGGAGAGTTCTTTCGCGATTACTTCGAGACCGTCGTCGCTCCCGATGAGATTCTCTGCAATGTGGAAATTCCGCAGTTACCGGCCAAAGCGTCCGGGGTTTACTTGAAGCATGCCATCAGTTCGGAGGATCTTGCCATCGCGGGTGCTGCCGTGGTGGTAGTCCTTGATGGCGAGCAAGCAGGAAAAGTACAAGAGGTACGAATCGGCCTGGGCGGGGTGGCGCCCGTGCCGTTTAGAGCGATCAAAGCGGAGAGCGCCTTGCGTGGCGCGGCGCTGACTGACGCTGCGATTCGTGAAGCCGCAGAAATCGCCGCTGCGGAGGCTGATCCGATGACGGATCCTCACGGCTCCGCCGACTATCGGCGGAAAATGGTAAAGGTTATGGTTCGGAGAGCCATTTCGGCGGCGATAGAGCAATCGGAAAGGAACGGCAATG
>Ga0126373_10004221_pt1 | contig 10943 bp, 9 predicted proteins | sample PanSoiMetPlot_11_FD_92545 | JGI IMG/M metagenome (GOLD analysis project Ga0126373, IMG submission 92545) | Tropical forest soil microbial communities from Panama - MetaG Plot_11 | ecosystem: Environmental > Terrestrial > Soil > Tropical forest > Bulk soil | place: Panama | collected 2016-02-17
CAATGAATCAGCATGGGCTCGGTCTCACCAGCATGAAGGAACGGCTGAAACTAGTCGATGGGCGGGTCTCTATTGACTCGAAGCCACAGGAAGGAACAACCATTCACGCTCACGTGCCTCTCAGTCCAAAAGCGATGTCTGCAGCAGCAGCCAGCCAAATATAGGTCTCTTGGAAACTAACGGTGACTGGGCCAGGTGCTACTTGCATTCGCGTGCTGCCCGAGTGTCCGCATTCCAGACGGCGAAAGCCTGCTAACTCCCGATAAAGCCGGGTAACCGGAGTCCTTGCTGCCGCTCGTCGCGGAAGTCCTCCGCGAGATTGAAACGTGGAATTGCGACTCGACGCCAGGACAGTTGACGAACCAGGCTCCGACTCTCGTTGGAACTGTGACGGCTATGCCGCTCCGGGTTTAATGGCTACGCCCGAAAACACCTGATTGGAGCCTCGGTACGACGGAGGCGCGCATGTGATCGAGGTCACAAAGTGTTGTGAGTGCGGTCACTTCGCATTGCCGCTCTCCGAGTAATGGTGGGAGCGGGACTTCCCCCGGACAGGTTGGGAACAATTAATCAGGCGTCCCAAGAAGTTGATGCGTCGATGATTAACAGATGTTCCGAATGCGGGTCAGTCAAAGTAGAAGAAATTAACGTCGAGATGGTATTCGCCCGTGGCAAGGCCGAGCCAGTCTACGTACCGTCAAGACACACGGTCTGCTTGGAATGTGGTTTTGCTGAATATTTTCTTCCACAAGACAGTTTGGCGAAACTGAGGGAACTAGTTCAAGCTTGAAAACACGTTCAGACTCGTTCTGGCCAATGGGGGAGTACGGAAGGATGGCAGTTCTTTGCCTCTGTCAGGACCGCTCACGGAGTGCCAGTCAAGCCACTTCCGATAAATTGTTTGCCCTCAAGGACCAGGTCAATTGCTTTCAATAGCTCTGACTCAACCTTGGTCTTAACCACGTAGCCCATCCCTCCCGACCGGATAGCTTCCTTCATGATGTCGGCAGAAGTCTCTTGGGTGACAAAGATTATCTTAGATTGCGGTGATACCTCGCGGATCTGCTGTGCGGCTGCGACTCCATTCAGTTTCGGGAGACCGATGTCGAGAAGAATCACATCCGGTTGTAGCTGCCGCGATTTCTCGACGGCTTCTATTCCGTCCGATGCCTCAGCTACGATTTGCAATTCCGGCTTCTTCGTAAGCAACGCTGAAACAGCGACTCGAAATTGCGCAAAATCGTCTACGAGCAGAACTGTGATACACAACTGTCTCAAAGAACAGCCTGGACGAACTCTTAGAATACGGGGACGGAGCATCATACATTCGGAAGGGTTGCATATCATTAAGAATTTTCGAGTCGGTTTTCTTCCCAGGAATCCCTGAAGCCGTCATCGGGCCACTGCAACTCGCATGCACGGTCTGTCTTTTTTATCTTCTGTATTTCGTGTCTAGAAATCTTGTTTTGGTTGAAACTGGAAAGCCCGTGTCATTCTACGAATATGCAGGCGCCTTTTTCCTCTTATGGTTTTTCCCGATTGGCGTGTGGTTCGTCAGCCGAAAGTCAATCGGCTCTATGCAGAGAGAAGCGGAACAGGGCCGTTGACGGTGACTACCGCCTGATTACCGGGTACCTGTCACCCCAACCTAGGGTCTACAAACAACACGATGAGTGAGCGCGGATTATTGGTAGCGTAATGCCGCCAGGGGATCGGTGCGCATGGCGCGGCGCGCCGGAAGGTAACAGGCCAAGAGCGCGGCAATCAGCAGCAAGATGGCGACGGCGACAAACGTCAGAGGATCGGTGGCACTGACACCAAAGAGCACGCTAGACAAGGCTCGCGTGAGTGCGAACGAAGCGCCCAGCCCGATGACAATTCCCGCGAATGCCAGGATCGCACCCTGACGTAGGACGAGGCCGAAGATGTCGCGAGGCTCAGCGCCGAGCGCTATACGGATGCCGAGCTCGTGGGTGCGCTGACGCGTCGTGTAGGCCAGAACTCCATAGACTCCGACGGTGGCAAGAATGAGAGCGAGAATACCGAAGACGCCCACAAAGACGCCGCCGATGCGATCGTCGGTGGTGTTGAGCTGGATGCGCGAATCGAGGGTCATGAGGTCGTGCAGGGGCAGGTCGGCATCAAGCTCATGAACGATGTTCTCGACGGCAGGGGCATAACCGAAAGGATTGCCTACAACGCGGGCGTGAATGGCCACCTGGGAGTCGTAAATCTGGAACAAGGGAAGATACACAAGTGGTTTAGGCTTTTGGTTGAGGGTGTTGGTGTCACTGTTGCGGGCCATACCGACGACCGTAAACCATCTGCCCTCCGCGCGAAACCGCTTGCCAAGAGGGTCCGCGGCAGGCCAATAACGCCGTGCGAATTCCTGATTTACGATACCTACAAGCTGGGACTCCGCGGTATCGCTCGGTGTGAATTCGCGGCCGGCAATGAGCGGGATCTGCATGGTTCGCAAATAATTCGGGCTGACGCAATTGAAGTCCGTGTCCGTCGACTCATGTGGGCGGGGCACGTAACCTTCAGCCTCAACCGTAGTGATGCTGTTTGTGAAGCCTAGGGGAACCCACGTGGCGAGCGCCGCGGACTGCATTCCCGGCAATGCTCGCAGCTTGGCGAAAGCCTCGCGGTGGAACTCAGTGCCGGATTTTTGATCGTAGCCGAGGCCACCCAGCTCGTACCAATCGATTAGGACGTTGTGAGGGTTGAAGCCGGGATTAAACTTCTCGGCGAGCCGGAAGCTGCGGATGAAAAGTCCCGCGCAGACCAGGAGGAGCAGAGATATAGCGATTTGCGCTACGACCAGGATGCTCGAAAGGCGCGCCTTGCTCCGCCCGCCACTCGCGCTGCCAATTTCTTCCTTGAGCACGGCGGCGGGTGCGAGACGGGAAGCGCGGAGAGCAGGCAAGATGCCGAAGACCAGGCCAGTGAAGAGCGAGATGACGAACGTTGCAAGGAATACAGTACGGTCCGCGTGGACGCTCATGGAAATCGGGATCTCCGTGGGTGGCACGAAATCGGTAAGTTTCCCTGCGCTCCACGTGCTAAGCAGCATCGCAACGGCTCCACCGGCTAATCCAAGGAGAAGGCTCTCGGCAAGTAGCTGGCGGATGAGACGCCAGCGCGTGGCGCCCACAGACAGCCGAACAGCCATCTCCCGCCGGCGACCCACGCCCCGAACAAGCGAAAGGTTAGCGACATTCGCGCAGGCCAGCAGAAGAACCACGCCGGAGATGGCGATCAAAAGAAGGAGGATCGTCCGGAGGTAATAGTTCGCGCCAAAAGGCGCCCGCCAGAGTGGATGGAGGATAAGAGATTCGCGATCTCTGTGGGCATCGGGAAATTGTTTGCCTATCTGTCCGTATACGGCGTTCATGTCGGCCTGGGCCTGCTCGCGGGTTACACCCGTCTTTAGGTGCCCAATCGTCAGCATCCAATGCGCACCGCGATCCTTCAGAATGTCGCCCGATTCTTGGACAAATTGCTGGGCCATCACCACCGGAATCCACATGTCAGCGCGCAACCCGCTCTGCGTGCCTTGAAAAACCGCAGGGGCGACGCCGACGACCGCGTAAGGGCGCTTGTTGATATGAATGGTTTTGCCGATGATGGACGGATCGCTGCCGAAATGCATTTGCCAAAGACGATTGCTGATGACAACCACAGGAGCCCCGCCGGGCTTCGTGCCCTCGACGGGGAGAAATCCCCTGCCGAGAATCGGGTGTACATCGAGAGCGTCAAAATAATTCGCGGACGAAAACAGGGCCCACACACGCTCGGGCTTTGCGCTGCCAGTGATATCCACCGACCAGAGTGCGTAAGTGATTAGGCTCGAAAGAGTGTGATTACGATCACGCAGGTCTACATAGTCAGGGTAGGAGATGGGAGCATCATCGCCAGCCGGGCCTGCCGTCAGTTCGACGTATTGGCTCGCATGCGCCACCCCGGGGATAGGGTTGAGCAACGTGGAATTGATCCAGCTAAATATCGTCGAGTTTGCGCCGATGCCGAGCGCCAAGGTAAGAATGGCGACGATGGCAAAGCCGGGCGATTTCAGAAGCGCCCGCAGGCCGTAGCGAAATTCCCAAACTAGCGCGCTCATGGGTTCGCTCCTGGATCACAAAGCTACGGAGGCGTCCTCCGCGAGAGCAGCAAGCTGACATCCAAACGGCACCTTTGTAACGGTCATCTTTAATAGACACTTGCGCCCTAGTTTGCAAGCTATGCGGAGCGAGGTGGTCGGTATTGGGACATTTGGTCCCTGTAACGGACAGCCCGACCAAAAGCAGCACAAACATGCGTACTAGCGGGACTTTTCGGAATATCATCGGACTTACCAAGAGTTGGCGACACGCACCTTCCTTTCTGGAGTAGCTCGCTGTCGGGCCCAGTTTTCGCGATCAGCGCCTGGATGAGTCAGGCCAACCTAATCCCTGACCTTGGGGAGGAATTGCGTTAGCATAGTCCGAAATGAAAGCCCAGGGTCCGTCAACCAGCTCCGTGAACACACGAACCGCGCAATCCCAGACTTCTGGGAGCATCAATCCATTGCTCCTCGATGAATCTCCGGGTCTCTTTCCCCCGGCTCCCCGGTCGACCGTTCTCGTCGCTACACGCGAATCCTGCTGCTCCTTTTCCTCTGCACGCTTCCGCTGGTAAATCCCATCGTCCATGGCGACGGCGTCGGTTACTACGCGTACATCCGCGCTCCCCTCATTCAGCACAATCTGCGATTCGAAGAAGACTGGCGTCACGCCAATCTCAATTTTTCGCAATCGCGCACCATGCCGAACGGCGAGCTGCTTCCGAGCGTCTTGCGTCGCGATTCTCACGCTAGTTGACAACCTGAGCCTTTCAAATCTCTTAGTCTCTCATTCGCTCTTTGCACTTACATTGCTTGTTTGCCTTCTTCCCGTTTTCATCACTCGATATATTATCTACGGCAACCCCTTCGCATCCGGCTACGCTCCGTACGCAATCCCTTCCCCCAGGGTAGTGTTCCAATTTATTGACATCTCGCAGACAAACTTGTGACAACTCCCGGGTCGTAGACGGACTAACATTCAGCTAGTGCTCGACCGGCGTCTCCTTCCTTCAGAAAGAAATAGTCCTCAACGTCATGTGCGCCGGAGCGGCACACCCGCATCCGGAGGATTCACTACCGCTTCGCGGTATAGAAAGGAAAAATAAAAAATAGAAAGGACACTTGTATGACTGGCGAACCAAGAAAGGAACGGATTCTCAGGCAAGTTGTCGTGGGGTTGTTCCTGATTGGGCTGGCGATGACCTGGGCAGGTCGCGCTTCGGCGACAACGTTCGAAAAAGCAATCAATCCCAATTACTCCTACCTGGAGGACGTTCAGCAGACATCGGATGGTGGATATGTCCTCGGGGCAGTCGTCTCGGTCACGGCCTATGTCGCGCTGGTCGTGAAGCTGGATTCGAGCGGTAATCTCCAGTGGCAGAAGCAGTATCGGCTCTCAGGTGGCGCCACCGAAGTCTACGCACTGAAGCAGACCTCGGATGGAGGGTACGTCTGGGCCGGCGAGCTTCAAAACTCCAGCGGCACCGACTATGCCATTGTCGTCAAGCTGGATTCCAGCGGGAACCTCGAGTGGCAGCAGACTTACGGCGCCGCGGCATACGCAACGGACATTCGCCAGACCTCGGACGAAGGATACATAGTCGGAGGAGTCACTCCTAGCAATCCGAATTTGACCGTCAATGGTTGGCTCGCCAAGTTGGATTCCTCCGGGCACGTCCAGTGGCAAAAAGTGCTGGCCAGTTCCAACTCCTCACAGAGTGTCATGATAAATTCCGTGATTCAAACGACGGACGGTGAATATACGCTCACGGGACTATCCAATCCAAATGTCTTTGTGGCGCACTTCGATTCTAGCGGCAACGTAGAGTGGCAGACTTCCTACACTTCCTCGAGCTCATATGGCAACGGCTACGGTATCGTGCAGACTTCGGACGGAGGTTACATAGTGGGGGGCTACGACAATATCAGCCCGTTTCTCGCCCTGGCGCTGAAGCTCAGTTCCGATGGTCATGTTCAGTGGGCGAAGACCTACCAGATAAGCGGAGCCACAAGCAAATTCTTTTCTGTCCGTCAAACCAGCGATGGCGGATACGCCTTCGCCGGGCAATTCGTTACCGGCGTCGGGTACTACTATGGCTACAATTCCTGGGTAGTGAAAACCGACTCCGCCGGGAACGTCCAGTGGCAGAAGGCGTACGGCAACACAAATTACGCCGCAACATTTCAGAAGGTAGGCCTGACGACTGATGGCGGCTTGGTTGCTGGGGGATGGACGCTGGAGTACAACAATCAGAATGAGGCTTACATTGTGAAGACCGACTCAGGCGGTAATGTGAACAAGTGCACCGACGTTCAGGTCACGTCGGGCACTGCCGTGAGCTTGTCCGAGACTGCTTCGGGGGCAAAACTCTCAATCAGCACCCCTAAGAACGTAGCTGGTTCCGGCACGGTCTCGGAATCGTCGACGTCCTTCACCCTGGCGACGGAATGCTCGGCGGCTGCTTTGTCATCCAGACAATCCACGAATTCTCGGGCTCTTCTAGCAAGGATGCCCCTTCCTTGAGGTCTGCGGAGTCCAAGCCCTCCGGAAACCAAGCGTAAATATCGCCCAGCAGACGTTGTGCGTCCCTGGACCTGTTCTTTTGCTGCCGGAACGCGCGAGGCTCGTCGAGGCCCGCAACTCCCAGTGACTTTGCGGCTCGCAGATGGGAAATCTCAATCGCTTTGACTTGCAATAAAGTAGCTCTCGGTATCCGATCGGCCCGCCTGTGACAACTGACAGTAGCCCATACGCGGTACATCGAAAAAGCTGAGCAACTGAAGAGTATTCTGCTCGCAAAGCCTCAAAGGCAAGTATGGGCCGAATGAACAAAGTAATGTGTGCTGTTCTATGCCTGGGCGTATTCACGCTCTATGGCTGTCAGGACTTGGTTCCGCACGATACGCAAAGTCTACTTTTCCCCAAGTTTCACCGGTCGGAGATTGTTGGTCTTTTGGCGGGATTTGGAACAACCTTTGCCGCAATGCCGGACTTGATCGCAATGCTCAGGCGCCGATCGAGCGCGGGGATGAACCCAAGGATGGCGACAATCATGGGCGTCTTCCAGATCCTCTGGGTTTACTACGGCTTGTTGATTCTTTCGCGACCCGTGATCATATGGAACGTTATCGCGGTCTTGGTCAATTCCCTAAGTGTCGGTGCGTATCTTCATTTCATCCGCAAAGAAAGTGCCGCACAAAAGAGCGAGCTTGAGGGTTGATGGACGGGTCTTTCGTTTAGATTTCTGTGGTCCGTTGACGACAGTGTCCGCACATGCTTACAGCGCCCCGCGACGGTTCTGGGGTGTAGAACACGCCATGTGACTCGGCCCGGTGACACTGGGACCTGCCATGAACCTTAGATTGAAATTGCTCTGCATAGCCATGCTTGTCGCTTTCCCGCTTTCGGCGCGGGAGAAGTCAGTGAGCTTTTCCTCTTGAGTGAGCCGGGCGAAACAACTGGGAGCAAAGGAGAGGAGTGCCGCAACGAGAAACACTTTCTTCATGGGACCTCCAGGCGAACTGGGGGACAAAAACGTGCCCATGTATATAGCGAGGGACACTAATAATATAGGGTTGGAACGGAGCCCCTTGATTTCGCATGTGATGCGGTCGCCGTCTTTCATGAGAATAACGTCGGTATTTTCAAAGCCCTTGTCGCTAGCGGCGCCGGGTGGCTTCAGGGCAATACGGCGACATCGCTAGCGAGTTTGTGCGTAGCCAGGAACGACTGGGCGCGCACCTTCGCTTGCTCGATTTCTACACGCGTCAGTTGGCTCTCCAAAGCCCGCAACGTAGGAGCACCTCTCTCGTCTCCCTCCAGCAAAGCGGCGAAAATCCAGAGGTAAGCGGCCCGCAAGTCCTTAGAGGTGCCACGGCCGGCATAGAGCATAGACCCCACCATGATCTGCGCCTCAGTGTGTCCCTGAAAGGCAGCTTTTTGGAACCATCCGAAAGCTGCCGCCTCGTCCTCTGGCACACCTTCTCCGTGAAGGTATTGATCCGCAAGGTTGAACTGAGCGTGCGCCTCGCCAGCCTCGGCCGCCTGGCGATACCAATAAGCGGCGGTGCCGTGGTCCTTTGTTGTGCCCAGTCCGTGGTCGTAAAGGTAGCCGAGGTTGACTTGAGCCCCAGGGTTGCCTGCGGCCGCGCCCAAACGGAAGAAGTGAAACGCCTGCGCTTCGTCCTGGCGAACACCGCATCCCTCGAGGTAAAGAATGCCCAGATCGTAAAAAGCAGCGTTGTTACCGCGGTCACCCGCCTCATGCAACCAATACAAGGCAGCCCCAGCATTTGGCTGCGTGCCCCAACCCGCAAGAGAAAACAGGCCAACGTTAACCATGGCGGTCGCGTTCCCTTGGCGCGCCTGTTTCAGGAGAACGGAATACATTTCTTTCTTTTGGCGCACGTCTTTTGAAGCGCGAAAGGCGTCAGAGGAGGCCGTCTCGCTCTTTGCCCCATCCTTACTCGCGAATCCTTCCTTAGATTCGCTTACCCGCACCGTGTGCCTTTCCGAAAAGACTAGGGCGTCCAGATCTGACGGGACACAACTGGACGAGACTGGATCAACCTTCTCCTGAGCGCGCGCTGGCCGGAAGATCACAGGAAGCACAAAAATCAGTATAAAGAGGCCAAGGGACAAACGCGAAGCGGTGGATAAATCCGTGGCAATGGAAAACCGGCGCATAAAAGTCCTCCTGAAACAAGCTAGGTTCGAGGACGGAAGGCTATGGTGCATATAGGGTAAGTCCTCGCTGAGTGCCTCACGCTTCTTTTGCGAGAGCGGTGCCTTTTGAGCAACGGGGCGTAGAATCGCAGGCGCCCTTGGAGTCCAGCGGATTCTCTACGACCTTTGCTTCGGCCCGCGTTTTGACACTTGAAGCGGCTGATCCTTTTCCGCTTCCGCCGGTGAATCCCAGCGTCCGCGGCGACGGCGTCGGTTACATCGCGTACGTCCGCGCACCGCCCATCGAACACAATTTTCGACTTCACACACGACTATCAACACGCGAATCCCGGTTCTCGCGATCAGCACGCGGATGAGTCAGGCCAACCTAATCCCTGACCTTGGGGAGGAATTGCGTTAGCATATTCCGAAATGAAGGACGACAGTCCGTCAAACAGGTCCATGAACACACGAGCCGCGCAATCCCAGACTTCTGGGAGCATCGATCCATTGCTCCTCAATGAGTCTCCCGGTCTGCCTCCCCCGGCTCTCCCGGTGGATCGTTCTCGTCGCTACACGCGGATTCTGCTGATCGTTTTCCTCTGCACGCTTCCGCTGGTAAATCCCATCGTCCATGGCGACGGCGTCGGTTACTACGCGTACGTCCGCGCTCCGCTCATTCAGCAGACAGGTAGGGGGCTACGAAACGCAACGAGCGATGTCATGCCAGTGTCATGCAAATGGTGATGAACAGCGGCAAATTACGAACAAAAACTGAGAAGATGGACCGATTCCCTGATTGATCATCGGTGGACCGCGATGCAGCCGAACTTGCCTTGCAAAACACAGTACCGTGGTAATGAGGATCAGGTCTTCGAGAAAGGAGTTACAATCGCTCAAATGGAACTCCAACGCCTGATCTCGCATTTCACATATCGCATTGAGCCCAAACCCGACGGTGGATTCATTGCCCACGCCGCCGATCCCAGCGTCGCTCCACTCGAGGCTCCTACCCGCGAGGAATTGCAGAAAAAGATCCAGGAAAACACTCTCGCCGGCCTCAGTGCGCAATTTCCGGGTTTGAAGCTGCCGATCGAAAATCAGGACCAGCAATTCGCGTTTCACATCGAGCGCAAGCCGGAAGGCGGCTTCGTCATCCATTCTTCCGATCCCACTGCAGAGCCGATTGAAGTACTGACCCACAATGACATGGAGAGTCGCTTTGCAGAGAAGATCATCGGCTTTGTGGGAAAACATTTAACGACCGAGTTGTCGCAGGCGTTGGCCGCGCAAGGCGACTCGGGGGACATTAGGGTCTTCGTGAACCGGAAGGCGGGTGTCGCCGTTAACGCAGGCTCGCACACCTTGAGTCTGGGGCTAGCGCGAAATCTCACTGCCCCGAATTCCATTTCCAATACAACGAGGATAATTGAAGCTGCCAAAGCCAAACTGACGGACGGCATTTCCAGCAAGCTTGGCAGAACGATCAGCAACACCCCAATCATGCCCGAAGCCAGCGGCAGCGGCAATGTCTTCCGCTTTCTGCTTCTGGTGCTCGTCGTCTGGGCCCTGGTATATTTCTTCTTACACCACCGCTGACCAATTAGCCCTAAGCAGCCACGACCGTTGGTATTGTGAGACGGTAAGAATGCATGCCACTGGTTAGAAGAAACAATTCAAAAAGTGAGGTTCGGTGATGCAGTGCGTACCGGTTACTCATCTGCGACCGAGTACGCAGCCTCAACCCAAGGCTTATTCATAGCGGAGCGCCACCATCGGGTCGACAAGCATGGCGCGGCGAGCAGGAATCCACCCGGCCACAGCGGCCACGGCGACGAGCACGACTGACACAGCAACCAGAGTCACAGGGTCCTGTGCGGGAACTCCGTAAAGCATATTGGCGATGAGCTGCGACGTCGCCAGCGCAAATGCAAGACCCAGGGCAATGCCGATGCTTGTCAGCCCAAGCGTCTCGCGCAAAATCATGGAGAGCACTTCTCTTCGATCCGCTCCCAACGCGATGCGCACGCCGATTTCCTGAGTGCGCCGCGTGACGTTGTAGGCCATCAACCCATACAGACCAATGCCAGCCAGCAGCAACGCGAGCCCGCCGAAGAAGACCGAGAGAATCGCAAAGATACGCTCTCGCAAAATAGAGCGATCGATGGTTTC
>Ga0126373_10004222_pt1 | contig 10942 bp, 7 predicted proteins | sample PanSoiMetPlot_11_FD_92545 | JGI IMG/M metagenome (GOLD analysis project Ga0126373, IMG submission 92545) | Tropical forest soil microbial communities from Panama - MetaG Plot_11 | ecosystem: Environmental > Terrestrial > Soil > Tropical forest > Bulk soil | place: Panama | collected 2016-02-17
AGAGAATTCGGCCAGCACCGTGGGCCTAGTGGGGAACAAGTCACCATGCTCAAGGGCCTGCGCGAGTTTCATACTGGCCACGTTCGTAGCCTTCACTGCTTTTGTTTCGCCGGTTGATCCGCGGTATCGCTGGCCCCGCACCGTGAAATCAAACCAGTAAAATCGTCGTTTCAATTTTCTAAAGAGCTTCACGAGTTCCTCCATTACCTCCCGCACGGAAGCAACTCGCGTATATTCCTTTGATCTGGTCAAAGGAACGGCCGAATCATAGCCCAACGCTGCCGAATGCAGGAAGATGTTTCCAGTACCCTTGCTTCCACGCAGGCTGTCGGAGAAAAATGGAAACATGCCGGTTGGTTGGTCGCTGGTTCTCTCTAGTCACCCATGTTCGTGACGCGCGTGTGACTAGACTTGAACTCATTGACGCCTTGGCCGCAGTCTTCCGCACCGGGTAATTGTCTTTTTCCTCGAAGGCTGATCCGAGGGAAATCCACATTCACAACCGGATTGATCAACTTGCTCATCACAACCTTGCGATTTCGGCAGGCGCGGGCATTCTCACCGGCAAGAGCCACAACAGTACCTCTGCCAAGAGTCCCTTTTCTGCAAGGCTATTTCATCCGATGGGTTGTGCGTCGAGGAATTCTGTAGTCGCTGTCTGTTGAATCTGGATTCTTGCTTATCACTGCGGATGTTTACACGCCGACACGCCGGAGCAGACTCTGAAATCGGGGATTAGAATGTAACCTTTCGAATCGCGGGTCGAGGTGGAGGAAGATGACCTGATTGGCATGCTCATCGGTAGCCTTGTCGAGCCACTCGATTGCCTTTGCGTCTTCTCCAGTCGCCAACTGCAATTCTGCAATGTCATATGCCGAGACATATTTCCCGGCCGAGCGGTCGCGTAGCATCGTTGCCAGGACCTTCCGCAATGCGGCCTTCCATCCCGATTTTGCGTGAACGCTTTTGATGTCACCCATGTCCTGTTCGGAAAACTGGCCAACAAGACTCTGTAGCTTCAGGAACTCCTGAAAGGCTTCCTCGTACGAGCCGACCGATTGATAGATTTTGATGAGGTAGTAATGAGAAGCTGGGAAATCAGGGTCGACGCTGATGGCCCCTCGCAATTGCTGTACAGCTTCTTCACTGTTGCCTGCGTAAAACAGCATATTTCCAATGTCCGCATTCATGATGGGAGAAAGAGGATCGGTTTCTCGAGCTTTCCGGACTTCAGCGAGTGATGCGCCGGATTGCTGGCGGATGCCGAGATACCAGGCAAGCCCCTCGTGCGCTTCGGAATTGCTGGGATTGAGTTCAATGGCGCGTCGAAATTCCCGTTCAGCGACCGCAAAATCACGATCGTAGGCAAGCAACTGCCAGCCCAATGCTGAGTGGCAGTCGCTATCTTCAGGCCCGAGTTCCACCGCTTTGCGCGCCGTCGCGTCACTTCTGGGAAATGCTTCGCTGGGTGGCAAGACACTGAGATCCAACAGGACCTGGTAGGACTCCGCTAACCCAGCATAGGCCGGAGCGTACGCGGGGTCTCTTTCGAGAGCTCGCTGGTAGAATTCGATGCTCTTCTTCACCGCCTGAGGATTAAATTTGTTGCGCAAATACTGGCCCTTCAAAAAATCGTCGTAGGCCTGCGCATCAACGTGAACTGCGCGCGCAGACTTCTTCTCAGGAGCCAGGCTGACTCGAACTTGCTCCGCGATAGCCGCCCCTAAGTCCTTTTGCACTCCCAGGAAGTCGCCTACATCGCGATCATAGCTTTGCGCCCAGACGTGAGTTTGATCCTTAACCCGAATCAGTTGTGCACTGATACGGACCCTCTGAGCATCCCGCCGCGCGCTTCCTTCTAGGATGTAGTCCACCCCAAGTTCGTGTCCGATCTGATCAAGCGTCTTGTCGGTATGCTTGTACCTCATCATCGAGGTTCGGGCGATTACGCCCATCTTCTGTGGGCTAAGTTCTCCCAAATCGGTGATGGTTTCTTCGGTCAGGCCATCGCTGAAGTATTCCTGCTGAGGATCGTTGCTGAGATTTTCAAACGGCAGGACTGCCAACATGACCCGGTTCGGTGCGGAAGCAGACTTGAAGCGCGATTTGAAGACGATCAAACCGAACGCCAAAGCCGTCGCCAATAAAGCGGCGGCGATTATCCAAGGCCAGCGGCCATTCTTCTTCTCATCATGCGCTTGCACAGGTGGGTGACTCAGCGAGGACGTATCTTCCGCTGAAACCAGGTGCACCGGCTCCGTAAAGCGATATCCGCGGCCAGGCAGGGTCACGACGTAACGGTGGCTCTGGGCAGTCTCGCCCAGAGCCTTGCGAATCATGGCGATGTGCTGTGCGACATTGGCTTCCTCCACAAAAGTATCCGGCCACAGTTCTTTCATCAGTTCGTCTTTTGAGACCACAGTGCCGTTGTGGCGAACCAAGACGAGCAAGGCTTCGAGCGCCTTCGGAGTCAGCGCAACTGGCTGTTCGCCGCGGAGCAGTTGCTGCCGGTCGGGGTCAATCCGGTAAGGCCCAAACTCATAGAACTGCTTTATTCCAGCACTCATACGGGCATTCAAGAGAATTTAGAAATTTTGATCCCGCTTTTTAGGACATTTTAATCCCGTTCCAAGCAGGATCAGGTCGTCTGTTTGTCAGGGCATCGAAGGACTCTTGAATCCGCCATCGGCTCGGAGTTGCGGGCCGGCGTGCATGGTGAACCTGAGTGGAGCCAAACATGAAATCAAGAACATGCCTACGCATCATTGCCTCAGCTTCTTTTGTAGTGCTTAGCATATTGCCACTGGTGGGGCAGGCGCCCAAGCCGAACTACAGGGTGCTGGACCTGGGCACGTTGGGCGGGAGTTTGAGCATCGCCTTCGGCCTGAACGATCGTGGCGTGGTCGAAGGGTTCTCCACGGCGTTAGGGAATGCGCCCGTTCACGCTTTTGTTTGGCGGGACGGAATCATGACTGATTTGGGGACACTCGGTGGTCCAAATAGCCAATCCTTTTTTGGTCCTAACGAGAGAGGGCAGGCGGCAGGTGTCTCAGAGCTCTCAACGCCAGACCCGAATGGTGAAGATTTCTGTGGATTTGGTACCCACCTTGTTTGTCTTCCTTTCCTTTGGCGGTCCGGGATTATGCAGCCGCTCCCGTTGCTTGGAGGCAATAACGGCCAAGCCAACGATGTTAACAACCGTGGCGAAGCCGCTGGATGGGCAGAGACGGCTGATGCAGACCCGACCTGTCCCGCACCGCAAGTGCTGCAGTTCAGACCTGCGGTCTGGCGTCGGGGCAAAGTGTACAAACTCCCTACGTTTGCGGGAGACGAGGACGGAATCGCTTACACGGTCAATGACAAGGGCCTAGCTGTCGGTGGTTCAGGTTCGTGCGCGACCTTTGACCTTGCCTACGGGGCTCCTCTCCAGCCTCAGCACGCATTGCTTTGGGAAGGCGGCAGAGTCATCAACCTTGGAAGTCTCGGAGGCACCCTCAACAACATCGCATTCACAATCAATAACGCTGGACAGGTGGGCGGAACTTCTGGCCTCACCGGCAACATAGCTCATCACGCTTTCCTTTGGCAGGACGGGGTGATGACAGACCTAGGCACGCTTCCTGGAGACGTTGATAGTGGCGCTCTGGGAGTAAGTGGAGGACAGGTCGTAGGAGCTTCGTTCGATGCCAGTGAGAACTCAAGAGCCTTTCTGTGGCAGAACGGCGTAATGACGGACCTCAACGATCTCGTCTCAGGCAGTCCACCTTTGTTTCTACTCCAGGCAAACGCGATCAATTCTCAAGGACAGATTGCCGGTTTCGCGCTGCGCACCGACACCGGCCAGGTTCATGCCTTCCTGGCAGCCCCAGATGAGAATGATGAGGAAATCGCACATCGACCAAGGAGCAGCATAGGCCCGAACGTACTTGTTCGTGACCAAGTTCGCAAGCTACTGCACGGGGGGTTGCACTTAGGTCGACTCGGCGTCGTGACTGAGTGTCCACAATGAGAACGACTGAAGATGCCCGAGGAACCGCGCCTTGGCTTTTCAGTCTGCTGATTCTGCCCCTCGGAATCGCAGTCGGTTTTAAATTCACACCTCTGCCGTTCTTGCTCGCTCAGGCCGGCGTCCCGGTCTACCGCATCGCGACAATCGCCTCGATTGTGCATTTGCCAGCAGTCCTCGTCTTTCTCTGGGCGCCGCTCGTGGATGTCAAGCTCCGCCGGCGGAGTTGGCTGCTCATCGGAGCGCTCGGAACGGCCGTTGGCCAATGCCTAGCTTTCCCTCTAATTGGCGCGTCTCACCTGAAGCTGATGACAGCGCTCATCCTCGCCGCAGGCTTTGCGGATTCTTTGGTTATGGCGTCCTGCGGCGGGCTTATGGTCAAGACGCTCACCCCTGCCGAACAGGGCAAAGCATCGGCGTGGTCGGAAGCGGGCCAACTGGGTGGAGGTGCACTAGGAGGAGCGGTGGTGATCTGGCTTGCCGCGCGCGTACCAGCCGCCGCTGTCGGATTGGTGCTCGGCATTCTGATTGCGCTGCCTGCGTTTGTGGCGCTGACCATCGCTGAGCCCCTCCCAGCGCCTTCGCCGTGGTTCCGTGGTCGCTTCACTATGGTAGGGAAAGAGATTCGAGCCTTGGTTCGAGTACCTCAGCGGCGCTGGGGTGCTCTCTTGCTCATTTCTCCGGCAGGAACTGGCGCTGCCTTGGGGCTTCTACCGGCAATCGCTTCACACTATGGTGTAGGTGCGGCCGGCGTCATGTGGGCGAACGGTGCCGCTGGCGGGGTCGTACTGGCTTTGGGTGCGCTCTGTGGAACTCTCGTTCCTGGCGACTGGGACCGCCGCCTTACCTATGCTGGTGCCGCTCTAACCAACGCTCTCGCGGCGCTTATCCTTATCACAGCGCAACGGCCCAGTGTCTACCTTGTGGGTACTGCCCTGTATTTACTCACGAATGGTTTGGTCTGGGCCCGTTTCGTTGCGCTCTTAGTTGAAATCGTCGGAACTGAGACCCGCGACGCCAGCACCTTCTACAGTGCCTTAAACGCAGCCGGAGCTATACCGCTTCTTTTCATGATTTGGCTCGACGGCTTCGGCTTTCATAAGTTCGGTGTGCGTGGCCTGCTTTGGACCGATGCCGCGCCCAATCTCTTAATTTGTGCAATTGTGGGCGCAGCGTCCATGATTTGGAGGATCCGACTACGGAGCCCTTCTTCGCCGTTCGTTCTTGCTACGGAGCGAAGGTAAAGGCACGAGCGGATTCCCCCTACGATTGTGAGCGCTAAATTCAAGTTACGGCGCCTTGACTCATGAAATGCTTTGGCCTGGAGACGATTCCGGCTCAACCAGGTACAAAGCTTATACTCTGACTCAAGTCTCCTGAGTATGGATCACTCTTCGTCGATCTCCGTTACCGAAGCGTGGTTGACTTTCCTCTTCCTCGTGCTTGCGTCAGCTTGGGCCTTTCGTTCTCTGGTTCCTCCTGGCCCCGTTCCGGCATCTGCTCCAACAAATGACTTCTCCGCCGAGCGGGCGTTCAAGCACTTGGAATTCATTGCGCGTGAGCCGCGTCCGACCGGCTCAGTCGCGAATTCGCGCGTACGCGATTATCTTGTCGACCAGCTAAGGTCCTTGGGGCTGGAACCACAAGTACAGAAGGCCTTGGCAGCGACTTCATGGGACATCGGAGGAGCCCCCTACGGCTCAGGTTTGGTGCAGAACGTCATAGGACGAATCACCGGAACTAGCAGTACGGGCTCGGTGCTCCTCCTGGCGCACTATGACTCTGTACAGACCGGGCCGGGGGCAGGCGACAATGGTTCCGGAGTCGTGACGCTGCTTGAGACTGTGCGCGCTTTGCGAAGCGGCGCAGCACTCAAAAACGATGTAGTGTTCCTGTTCACGGACGGTGAAGAAGACGGAGGACTGGGAGCGCAAGCGTTCGTGGATGAGCATCCGTGGGCGAAGGATGTGCCCGTTGCGGTAATAGTAGATAGCAATGGTTGTGGGGCCGTTGGCCTGAGCGTCTTTGATCGGCACAATGGCTGGTTGGTTCGGGAATTTGCGGAAGCCGTTCGCCATCCTCTGGCGGTATCCATCAGCGATGAACTCGGCAAACTGTCGGGCGGGGCCGCCTCGGGCGATCACTTGTCGTTCTACCAGAAGGGCGTGCCGGCGCTTGGGCTGGGTGCGTGGGGCTGTCAAACTGCGTACCATACCGTGCAAGACAAGCTGGAGAATATTGATCTCCGCACCCTGCAGGATTTGGGCAACTATGCAGTTCCATTGATCCGCAAGTTCGGCAATTTGGATTTGAAGCGCATTCAGCAAGATGACCTGATCTACTTCCCATTTCTCGGATGCATGATTGTCTATTCGGCTAAATGGGTTCTTCCCCTCATGGCCGTGACACCAGCCGCTCCCATTGCCGTCGTTCTGCTTGGAGTGAATCGAAGATACCTGACTGCGCGCGGCTTGACACTGAGCTTCTTGGTTTGGGTAATCGCGGTGGTCGCGGCCGGTGGGTTGAGTGCTGTCGTTTGGTGGATTCTTCAGTCGCTGCACGCAGTAAATTCATCATTCACATCCGCCTATAATGCCCAACTTTATGCGATCGCCTTTGTGGCACTGGCCGCCGCTGTGGCCTGGGGGATGTATGCCTCTTTCCGCCAGAAGATTGGCGTTCAGAACCTCGGGGCCGGCGCACTTCTCCTTTGCGGCGTGCTGATGCTTGCAACGTATGCCTTCAAGCCAGGAGCGACCTTCTTGCTCGCGTGGCCTCTCCTCTTCGCTTCGTTCGCTCTGGGGTGTGTCTTCGCTTGGAAGCGGACGGAATCGCTGCCGGTGAGAGTCGTCCAACTCCTTTGTGTTCTGCCGGCCGTGGCCCTTTTTCTTCCCTTCATCGGCTATCTTGCAATCGGAACCGTGGAACCCGCACAAAATCTGGTCCTTATTGGGATTTTGACGACAATTCTGATTGCGCTCCTCGCCCCACAAGTCGAGGTGACGATGGCGCACAGCAAATGGCTCCTGCCGAGAGCGTGTGCGGTGATAGCGCTGGGCTTCATCTTGCTCGGTGCGTTAAGAAGTGGCTACGACCCGTCGCACCCCAAGCCCGACAGCATTTCTTACTGGCTCGATGCGGACGCAGGCAAGGCGTCGTGGATCAGCTTTGACGATAAGCCCGATGATAGGACTTCCCAGTTCTTAACCAGTCACGCGCAAACCGCTAAGGTCGATATCTTTGGCTCGTTAGGTGGTGACGCTGTCTTGAAAGCCGCCGCTCCAACCCTCTCATCCCCGCTACCGGTCATCAAGACTGTTGAAGATTCAACAGCGGGTACCGAGCGCACATTGCGATTGCAGATCTCCTCACCTCGCCAGGCTCGCGTAATATGGGTCATCCTACGGAATGCTTCAGTCTTTCGGGCTGAGCTCGAAGGCAGAAACGTTCAAGTTGGGGAAATGGACACTCGCAACAAGCTGTGGGGGTTCATTTTCGTTGGGTTGCCGTTGGGAGGTATTTGCTTGGATGTTACGGTGAAAGCTTCCGACACTCCACGATTCATCGTCACCGACCAGTCCGACGGCCTCCCTGAAGTTCCTGGAGTCGGCGTGAAGCCAAGAGGTGCGAATCGGATGCCTTTGCCTCAGGTATGGCCGTTCTTCGATGCTGTTACGCTGGTCAGTCGCACATTTCAGATCGAATCGAACCGGAGTCCATCCGATCACTCTGCTCGGTGAATGCATTCTGGGCGAATCACCTCCTCATTCGCGATTCTGGCAGTCGTTCGCAGCGGTTCAGGAGGGACATCATGCCATATCGAAAGATCTCAGCTGCCCTCGTTTCGGCTTTGGCTATGCACCTCAGTTGGAATTCCGTGTTAGCACAGTCTCTTTATTCTGTGCCCCAGGGAATTGAATCGAGATGGGCAAGCCCTGAAAACCCTCTTGGCGAGAAGGGCAAGGGTGCTCAAACAAATGCAGGCCGAAAAGGCCGACCCGCGATTCCGGTGAAAGCCGGGGAACAGGCTACGCTGGCGGAAGTTCATGGTTCCAGCGGAACCGTGCGCAGGATCGAGGCCACGATCAGCGATCGGAGCCCTGCCATGCTTCGCGGTCTAAAGATCGAAATGTTTTGGGACGGTGCTGCAAAACCGGCGGTCAGCGCACCATTTGGTGATTTCTTCGGCCTCGGATTCGGGCACATGTCGGCGTTCCAGTCTGCCTTGTTTGCCAGTCCGGAGGGTAGGAGCTTCAACTGCTATATCCCAATGCCGTTTAGAACCGATATGAAGATCGTGTTGACCAATGAGAGCGGAAAGGATCTAGAGCTCCTGTTCTATGACGTCGATTACACGCTGGGGGACAAGCATGACGAAAACGATCTTTACTTCCATGCCCACTTTCGGCGTGAAAATCCAACGAAATTGCAGCGCGATTTCGAAATCCTTCCGCAGGTTTCAGGGAAGGGACGGTTCTTGGGCGCAAATCTCTGCGTACAGGCAAACAAAGAGCAGTATTTGGATCGATGGTGGGGCGAGGGAGAAGTCAAAATGTATTTAGATGGCGATCGCGACTGGCCCACTCTGGCCGGGACGGGAACCGAAGATTACGTAGGCACCAGCTGGGGAATACAGGGTCAGTATGCGAACCTTTACCATGGTTCGCCCTTCGTCGACAACGAAAAGATGCGTTATTGCTTATATCGCTATCACATTCCCGACCCGGTGTATTTCAAACGCGAGATCCGCGTCACGGTTCAGCAAATCGGTCTGGCTGACGCCGACGATTCTTTGTACAAGACCGGAATTCCGATTTATCAAGCTGGACCGGGATTGGTTGAAAGAAAGAAGGGGTCATTCGGGCTTTTCGAAAGGCAGGACGACTGGTCAGCGGTTGCCTACTTCTATCTGGACAAACCGGACGACGATCTGCCGCCGATTGATTCCCCCGAGCAGCGCATGAAGGGTTTAGGCTGGGGTGGGCCGTACTTTGGTCATGTGCAATGATAGCCCTGCAGTCTCGCAAAAGAGACCCTTTAGAAACAGGTGTCTGAGAGTTCGACTCTCTCAGCTGGCACCAGAATTCGGTTCAGGGACAGTTTTGTCGTAGGTCTTGAATAATTACGTTGCCTTTACGTTGTCACATCCCGGATTGCGCGATCGGTCGCCAACGATAACCTCCCACTTGCCGACCATCCGAAAACTGGCTCGATTGCTCTCGACAAGGGCATCTAGCGGTACCGATCTCAAATGGCAATCGGGGGGCCTCTGGGTTGCCCGTCATACGACTCGAACCGTCGCTGGCTTTGCTTTCTGCTGCATGTGCTTGTTGCGTTCGTCAGCGTTGAGCCATCGACTGCACCCACGCGGCAAATGCATGCCAGGCTGACGTTCTTCCGAAATGAAGCGCGAATTGCTGCACCGCAATCAGGAAAGCGCCAGCCCACATCGTGGCGCGGTGAAGCCTGCGTGTTGCCCAGAGATCGTAGGCAGCGAGCAAAAGCAGGAAGATGTAAGAAAAGCACTCAGCCACGGACGGCCTGAAGTGAACCATCTCAAAATGCCAGCGAGCAATCGGTGCCGTCATTAGCGCAGTTGAGGCCACTATGATCAGTCTTTTATGTGCCGCACAATCAAAACGGGCGCGATACGCGAACACAATCAAGACCGCGAAGGCCACGATGTTCGTGATAGGGATAATGTAGAAACCCGTCGGGTCGTGCCTCGGGTACCCACTCGCAAGTAGCTCGGTTGCGACCCAGAGTCCCACAATCAACATCGAGCACGCCAAAACGAAACCTGCTATGCCAAGTCGGCGGTGGACATTGATGCGACCAGACGCCGTCAGGGACGTCTGTGTAATTAGCAGTAGAACCCAGCATGAGAACACCACCGCGTATACGTGAACAGCCATGGGTAACGGGGTTCGGAAAGCTCCGGCCAGGTAATAGCTGGGCCCGAAACCCACGAACACGGTAACCAGCATGAGCCAGGCTACGGCAGGAAAAAACAGGTGGTCGAATCGCCGGTCGGGAAGACTTCTGGTTGGCGTTGTAGTGTTTGGGTAGGCTACGATAGTGGCCATTGTTCCTCCGTTACACCGTCCCTTTTAATACCGCATCTTCCAGAGGCTCGTACTCACAAAACCCTGAAATTTTGCTGATAAAATTCTCAGAACCTTCCTTGGGCTGTGTATGAGCGCCTCAAGCAGCAAGATCTATGAATTTGGTGAGTGGCGGCTCGACGCCACCGAACACTTGTTGCTGCGTAATGGCTCCCCCGTTGCCTTGAGCCCGAAGCTGTTCGATACCCTCCTTGTGTTGGTGGAGAATGCCGGACGCTTGGTCACCAAAGAAGAATTCATGAAGCGCGTGTGGCCTGACAGCTTCGTCGAGGACCTGGCGCTTACACAGAACATTTCGCAATTACGGAAAGTGCTTGGAAGTGCTGAAAGCTCAGTCATTGAGACCGTGCCCAAGAGGGGTTATAGGCTGCTGGTGCCGGTGCAAGTGCAAGATATTGGTTCTGTGCACGCGGGCGACCGACCAGCCACTGAGGTGAGACCCTCTCGGTTTGTTGGCCGGATCCCTCGCAAAGTAACGTATCTCTTGGCTTCTGCGCTCGTTGTACTGCTAATCCTGATACTGACAATTCACGGCAGTCCAGGCCTCCGTACTTCAAATTTTGTCCAGATCACGAGCGATGGTCACGCGAAACAAGGGCCCTTGGTAGCGGACGGGCTGCGATTGTATTTCTCGGAAGGATCTACAAATCACAGAATATTGGTTCAAGTATCGGAGTCAGGAGGAGAGACTTCGCTGCTTCCGAACTTGCTTGAAAATCCCGACCTGCTGGACATCTCACCGAATCGCTCCGAACTGCTCGTGGCCAGTTCTGGCGGCACTACGGTGCCTTCAATCTGGAGCTTACCCTTG
>Ga0126373_10004224_pt1 | contig 10941 bp, 10 predicted proteins | sample PanSoiMetPlot_11_FD_92545 | JGI IMG/M metagenome (GOLD analysis project Ga0126373, IMG submission 92545) | Tropical forest soil microbial communities from Panama - MetaG Plot_11 | ecosystem: Environmental > Terrestrial > Soil > Tropical forest > Bulk soil | place: Panama | collected 2016-02-17
AGTTGGCCGCTTCCGGCCGGCGAACGGTTATTGTTCAGGTGAAACGCTTGGCCAAAGCGGACCGGATGCCGGCCGTCGCCAACTGTGTTCCCGGCGAATATCCGAATGTCTGGCTTTGGCCAGCCACGCCGGATGGCTCCGTCGAATTCTTCCACCGCCCAATAGCCCCTGCCACGGAATCGGAATGGCTCGGCGAGTTACGGCGTAAGTTCGACGCGGTCCTGCTGGATTGCTCCGGCACGGAGGGAGCCGGAGCGGCAGAGTTTGCTGTCAAAGCGGACGCTGCAGTTCTCGTCGTCGAAGCAGGCCGTACTACGAAACAGCAGATTCAGCGCGAACAAAGAGGGCTGAATGTGGCGGGTGTCAATTTGGTCGGCTGCGTTTTGATCTAGAGGAGATAGAGATACATGCGAATCGTTTCCATAACCTTACCTTTACTTCTGGCCGCGTCCGCTCTGTGCCAGACAGCGGGGTTCGCGGACCGCGACCCCCGTTATCGGCTTCAGCCGAGCGACGTCATAGAAGTCCATTACCGCTACACGCCGGAATTCGACCAGACGGTGACGATCCAGCCGGATGGATTTGCCGTTCTCCAGGTCGTCGGCGACGTCAAGTTGCAGGAACTCACGCTGGACCAGGCAAAAACCGCGATACTCGCGAAGGCCTCCGACAGATTGAAGGATCCGGAAATCACGCTGGCCCTCAAAGATTTTGAAAAGCCGTATTTCATGGTCGGCGGCGAAGTGACTAATCCCGGCAAGTTCGAAATGCGGGGGCAGGTGACGGCCATTCAGGCCATTGCAATGGCTGGCGGCTTCAAAAGCGCAAGCGCCAAGCACTCCGAAGTAATCCTCTACCGCAGGGTGAACGGCGACCTGGCCAGGGCCGAAATCCTTGACCTCAAAATTCTGATGAATCCCAAATCCGCCCCGGAACCGCTGGCGGACCTTCGCCCCGGTGACCTACTTGTCGTCCCGCAAAACAGGATCAGCAAAATCGAACGTTTTGTGAAGTGGACCAGCGTCGGTGCTTATTGGAATCCGCTGGGCCATTAATCAGGCCATAGATCTTTCCCTTTCACGGACAAGCAATGATTCGCGCGAAAAACTCGATAGCTACATGTGTGCAATTACTCCTGAACGCTGCCGCCGCGGCGGCGGTGCTCGCCGCGATCTTCACGGGGCTTAATATCCATCGGATGCCGAACGGCCTCGGCGACTTCCTGGCGATGCGGGTCACCGTCAAAAATGTGATCGTCATGGCATTGTTCGTCGCTGGCTGGACCGCCTCGTTCCACGCGTTCGGGCTTATTGGTATTTCGTCTCCACGCCGGCTCCGGACAGTCTTGTCTCGGGTAACCAAGGCAGTCTTATGCGCTGCGCCAGTCGGCCTGCTCGTTTCGCTCTCCACGGGGGCAACGCCGGTCGCCGGTGTGGCAGCCTCTTTCCTGCCGGTCGGAATTACGGTGGGGGTGGTCTCCCAACTGCTGGCGGGCGCGATCTCGCGGCGGATCGGCAGATCCATCATGGGTCTGCGAGAAACCATCATCGTCGGCAGCGGTCCGCGCGCGCTTGACCTTTTCGAGCATCTAAGCGCGCCGCAACGCAGCGGCGCCAAAGTGCTGGGTTTCGTCGACTCACCGAACGGTCACTCGGTGCCGTCGCAGGTTCGCGAGCGCATGATCGGAACGCTGGATGATCTGGAAGCCATTCTTACGGGGCGGCCAGTGGACGAGGTTGTCATTGCCTTGCCGGCCAAGTCCTGCTACGACCAGATTCAGACGACGATTACGACATGCGAGCGTGTTGGTGTAGAGGCGAAGTACCGCTCCGATATCTTCGAACTCGGCCTTGCGCGGCCCGAATTCCAGCCTGACGACCGGACCCCGGTCGTCAGCCTTAAGGTCGTGCACGACGACTTTCGCATCTTCGTAAAGCGTTGGATCGACATAATCGGCTCGGCGTCGGCCCTCATCCTCCTGGCTCCGCTGCTGCTGGTTATTGCCGCGGCGGTCAGATTCACCAGCCAGGGCGCTGTTCTGTTTGTGCAGGAACGATATGGCTTCAACCGGAGGCGCTTCCGGATGCTGAAGTTCCGAACCATGGTGCAAAACGCCGAAGCGATTCAGGACCAGTTGGAAGGCATGAATGAGAAATCCGGTCCGATTTTCAAAATCGCGCGAGACCCCCGAGTAACGCCCATCGGCCGCTTCCTCCGCCGGACATCCCTTGATGAGCTGCCGCAACTGTGGAATGTGCTGAAGGGAGACATGTCCTTGGTGGGCCCACGCCCCATGTCGGTGCGGGACGTTTCCCGCTTCGACGAGGCGTGGCTCATGCGCCGGTTCAGCGTGCGCCCGGGGTTGACGTGCCTCTGGCAAATTGGCGGCCGCAGCAACACCACCTTCACACGTTGGATGGAACTCGACCTGAAATATATCGACTCTTGGTCCCTGCGGCTGGATCTGTCAATCCTGCTGCGCACGCTGCCCGCTGTACTGCGTCACGAAGGGGCAATGTAAGGGGCCAATGGCAGAGCACGCAGCCCAATTCGGATCGGGAGCGGAATCGAAGAACGCGGCGGAAAAAGCGGCCTCGGTCCGTATTTCAATGCCCCTGTTGCTCCTGAGTTGGATTTTCTTGCTATTTCTACAGCACCACTTAGCGGTCAACTCGTTGGACGAACGAACTGCTGCCGAAGGTATGATCGCGAGCGCACAGGCGGGCGACATGCTTCATCAAGTCGCCAGCCTGCTTCTCGGGGCACTCGGCGTCTTTCTCCTGAGGGGTTCTAGGAGTCTTAGCCTGAGCCGCGGTATCAAGCCCATCCTCGTCATGTACGCGGCCTGGGTTTGCGTGAGTGCGTTTTGGGCTGATCAGCCGTTCGTCACCGCGCGGCGCCAACTTGGGTTCGGCATGGAAGCGCTGTTCTGCGCGGGTGTTGTGGCGCGCTTCGAATCGTGGGCACGTGGCGCTTTCATCGCTTGGCTCGCGGGAATGAATCTCGCGATTGGCTTCGCGAACCAGATTTATCGTGGTGGTTTCGATTTTCTCGGCGTGGGAGGGCGCTTTGCGGGTACCGTAGATACCAACGTGCAGGGCGCCACGCTTGCGGCCGCAGCGATTCTTGTCCTCTGGGGCCTGCCGGGTGTCAAACGTCTGCGGCGAATCGGGTTGGCGGTTGCCGCCGCGGCTTTTCTCGTGTTTCTGCTTCTCACGCGTTCCAGGACGTCGTTACTCGCGTTGACCGCCGCCTTGGCATTCTCCGCGCTGCTTTCGATCGCCCGCAGATGGTATAGGAAACCGACCGCGGCTACCATCGCTTTGGCGTTCTTTGCTGCTTCCATTGCGGTTGTAGGGGCTCTTTGCCCGGACTGGATTCAGCGAACGAGCGCCACCGTGTCGCACGCGATGCGCGAAGAGCGGGATGTCGGAGATGTCTCCGAACTGACGGGCCGCACCGTGATCTGGGAGGAGTGCTTGAAGTGGGCAGCGCAGCGCCCGGTTCTCGGCTTTGGATTCGGCAGCTTCTGGACCGCGGAAAGGGTGGAGGCCATAACGGAGGACATGCACTGGACCGCAGCGCATGCTCACTCGGCATACCTGGACGAATATCTCGCCTTGGGTCTTCCAGGCGCCGTCCTCTTCGCGGCGCTGCTCCTCGGCTGCCTCATTTGCGCGTCCGCGAAGTTCCTCCGGGGCGGGGACGAGTATGGACCTTGGGCCGCCCTGATCGTATTTTTCTGCATTCACGGGACAACGGAGTCTCTCTCGATTCTTCCTACTTTTCCCGGGTTCGCCCTCACCATCACAGTGTTGAGCATAGCTCTGCGCTCGCGCGCTAGCACTAATGGCTACGCCGCTATCCCCTCGCAATTGGAGGCTAGGGAGAACGCCATAACGGAGTACGATTCAGCCCCCGTCGGAAGCTTAGTCCTGCGTCTGGAGCCGTGGCGTTCGGATGCGCTCGGAGAGCGTGTGGGAATGCCCATCAGAACGAGATTTTAACTGGATTTGTAATGAATTTTGGAAATCATATTACCGTTGCGGTATGTACCTACAACCGTCAACATATGCTCGGCTCGGCCCTGCGCTCACTTCTCGAACTCACGCCTCCGCCCGGGCATTCATATGACATAGTCGTCGTAGATGATGCGTCCCCCGACGATACTGGGGCAGTCGTCGCGCAAGCGTCTTCCGGCGCCGCCGTCGAGGTCCGGTACGTGCGGCATGCCCGGAATGTCGGTGTGGCGGCGGCCCGCAATACCTGCGTCCGCCACGCGCGAGGCGCTTGGATCGCCTTTTTCGACGACGATCAGCTTGCTGACGCAGATTGGCTGGTAAATCTGAGGGCCACGGCCGAGCGCACTGGTGCTGATTGCGTTGCGGGGCCTTGCGTGCCCGTCGCTTCGGGGCGCCCGTTGCCGCTCAGTATTCGACGGACCGTTGGCGACAACCCTCTCCTGCGTCATCGTCGCCGGGGCGACAGCCTTGACCCGCGCCGATGGCTCAATCCAATGCCCACCGCCGTCGGGACCGGAAATGTCTTGATCCGAAAGATGTTGTTCGAGAAGATCGGGGCCTTTTCGGAGACGCTTCGCCGCGGGGAAGACATGGAGTTCTTCCTGCGCGCGGACCGCCAGGGGGCGAAGATCGTCACTGCCCCGGACGCGATCATCTACCACGTCGTGCCGGAAGACCGAATGACGCCCGAGGTTCTGCTATCGGCCGCTACGCGCGGGGGTGCGGTACGGGCCGAAGTCGAGCTTTCCGTGCTCGGCGTTCGAACCCCGCTCCTGTTCGCGTCCCTCCGCATAGCTCGCCTCATGATCTGGACCCTACCGCAACTCGTTGCGCAAAAGATCGTCGATGCGGGCTCCAGCCGCCTGCTGGGAACGCGATGCGCAGCGCGATTCTCGCTCTCTTATTGCAATACGGTGCGTCAACGTGTCCTATCGCATCGGCCGCAATAAATCTCCACGAATTGAACGAATAGAACAAACATAATGAAAAAGAATTACGACCTGACTGTCGGGCCGGTACGCGTAGATCGGGTGACAATCGACGGCGCCGCTGATCGTGTGATGGCGGAACTGCGCCTGCCCCGAACCAGCCCCGCCATCATCATGGCATCCAACGCGCAGTTCATCAATCTTGCTTGTGCGGAGCCTAGGTTCGCCGCTATTTCCAGGCGCGCTACCCTCAACGTGGCAGACGGAATCTCAGTCGTCTTCGCCTCGCGCTTGTTGGGGCGGCCGGTTCCTGGTCGGGTAGTCGGATTGGATCTGATGCTTCGAATCTGCGAAAAAGGAGCCAGCCGCTGCCTCCGGATCTTCCTGCTCGGCGGGTGTGATGGCGCAGCGGACCGCGCCGCCCGTGTGCTCGCGGCCCGATATCCCGGGCTCGTGATCGCAGGGACCTCCCGGCCTCCGATGGGGCGGGAGTTCGATCCGGACGTTGTCGCCGAAGTTCGCAGGCAGATCGTTGAGGCCGAGCCCGACATGTTGGTCGTATGCTTCGGCGCGCCCCTGCAGGAGTACTGGATCGAGGAGTTTGCGATGGACCTCCCACTGAAAATCGTGATGGGCAATGGTGCCGCATTCGATGTTCTCGCCGGATATTTCCGCCGTCCGCCGCTGTGGATTCAAAACATCGGATGTGAGTGGCTCTACAGACTTGCTGTCGAACCACGGCGGCTCTGGAGACGTTATCTTCTTGGAAATCTGTCATTTATCAACACCGTGTGGCGTACGTGGAAGTCGGAACAGACGGCGAGCGCTCTGCCTCAGGGTGGTTAGCGGTAAGCGGACTTCGCGACGAGCAACCCGCGGCCTCCGCAGGTGCGACGAACGCCATCCTTCATTTCCAGTGCACACCATATGAATGTTTGTATCCTTGCCGACAATTACTACAGGAGCAGCGGCGTGGCCGTTGCAATCCAGAGACTGGTTTCCGCCATGTACGGTTCCGGGATGGAATTCTATCTCGCGAGCGGCGGCGCGCCCACTGCGGGCGGAGTGACGCCCGTCGAAGACATTTCGTGGATGCCCGCCGGGCGTTATCGCCGGTTCGATCTGTTTCGCAGTGGCGTTGCGCTTGTCGCAGAGTCCGCACGGTTTGTTCGTTGGCTGAGTCAAATCCGCTGCGATGTGGTGCACGCTCACCACAGGCGGCTCGGCTGTCTTGCTAACATGCTGCGGCCAATCCACGGCGCTTCCGTTCTTTACACAGCGCACATTGTCCACAGCAAATCCCGGATTTTCTCCGCCTTGTGTCCGCCCACCGTTACTGGAGTGAGTCCTTCGGTTATGGATTACCTTCGCGCCCATACCAATGCGCGGGACCAATACTTGGCGTTCAACCCGTATCCGTTCGCCGTCTCAGATCCGCTCCCAAGGCGAATCGATGGGGAGATATGCTCCCGCGCAATTTCGGTCGGCCGTCTGGAGCCCGTGAAGGGCCACGTTCACCTGATCGACGCGTGGCGGATTCTCAGAAATCAGGGCGTCACCGCGACGTTGGACATATACGGAGAAGGCCACCTCAAAGCGGATCTACTCGCGAAGGTGAAGGCGGACGGACTGGAGGGGCTCGTCCGGTTTCCGGGGTATTGCGCCAATGTCCCCGAGCGAATTCGAACCAGCCTGTTCAATGTTCTTACGAGCAAAGAGGAGGGATTTCCTAACGTTGTGGTCGAGTCGGCCGCCGAGTCCGTCGCCAGCTTACTCACCGACGTCGATGGCTCCCGCGACACCGTTCCGCCAGACGTGGTCATGCCGAACAAGCTTTCCTTCGGCGATGTTCCGGCCCTCGCGGAAACCTTGGCGCGTTGGTTCGCATCGCCAGGCGAGGTGGTTAACGAGGGACGGAAGTTCCACACCTTTATCCGTGAGCGTGTGTCATTCGACGCGACTCGCGCGCGGTTTATGGAGATCTACGCCGCCGCGGCGCGTCGGATGCCGGCATATGGCGGCATCGCCCAAGTTCAGGGGGTTGAGCGTGAGCGCGCAAACATTGCCGGTTAGCGCCGATATCACGGCGGCGCCGAACGCGATTAAATGCACGCCCCCGATTAAGAGCTCTTCGGGTATTCTGTCGCGCGCCGGATGGGTCATCGGCGGCTATGGGATGTCGAGTGTTATCAGGATGACCTCGAACGCCGTCCTGACGCGACTGCTCGTCCCCGAGATGTTCGGCATCATGGTCGTCGTCAACAGCGTTCGCTATGGGGTTGAACTCCTGGCTGATCTCGGTATCGAACAAAATGTAGTCACGAGCAAGCACGGCAACGAACCACTCTTTGCGAATACCGCCTGGACGCTGCAGATTTTGAGAGGCGTTTTTCTCACCCTTGTCTTCCTTTGTATCGCGTCTCCGCTCGCGACGTTCTACCGGATCGATCGCGGGATCATGCTGGCCATAAGCCTGGCTCCGCTTGCCAACTCGCTGGCCTCGACGTCGATTTTTGGACTGGTCAAGAATCTCGACGTGAAGAGGCGCAACCTGTTCGAACTGAGTTCTGAACTGCTCGCGTTCTTTGCAACCCTAACTCTCGCGTTTCTCACTCGAAGCGTTTGGGCGCTGGTTCTCGGAGCTCTTCTCTCCCTATCTATCCGATCCGCCCTAAGCTTCCTTTTGCCGCATCCGGCCCACGGGTTCACGCTTCACTGGCCGCACGTCAAAGAGATTGCGCGGTTTGGAAAGTGGATCCTGCTGTACTCGATTGTCCTGTACTTGTCGACAAACCTGGACCGCATCTATCTAGGCAAGGTGGCTCCGCTGGCGCTATTGGGAATGTACGGCCTGGCGCGCACGATTTCCGACCTTCCGGCAACGCTGGCGTCGAAGGTCAGCTATCAGCTGGTCTTCCCGTTATTGGCCGGCGCAAGGAACAGAGGTGACGGCGAACCGGCCGCGGAGTTCGCTGCCACACGGAGAAAATTCGTCCTCGCGGGAGCCGTACTAATGGCCACGGCGATTTCGTGGGCGGATGTGGCTGTAAGAGTTGTCTACGACGCAAGGTACGCCCAAGTCGGATGGATGCTGGCCTCCTTGCTTGCTGTGACGTGGGTATCCGCGCTCTCCAGTCTTAACGAGGCCGTGCTGCTTGGACTTCGGCAACCTGTGTACAACAGCGTAGCAACCGGGCTCAAGCTCTTTTTCGTTGGCCTTGGCGTCCCCGCCGGATATCTACTGTACGGCTTCCCCGGCGCGATCGGCGCAATCGCGGCCGGCGAACTTGGCCGTTATTTCTTGGTCGCCATTATCCAGCGCCGATTTCGGGTTTCCGTCATCAGGCAAGACGGCGTCGCAACCGCCACGATGATTTGCGCGGTGATCGCGTGGTTGATCTGCCGCCACGCCCTGTCGCTCGGCAGCCCTTGGGATTCCGCTTTCTCATGGGGCCACGCACGCTGAGTACCGGTGAGATTTTTGACGTAGGGCGCGAGGCGCTCCGCGTCAGGGTCTCAATGCCAACCTCCTGAGCGCGAGGAGGCCCGCCGGCCACTTGGGCACGGATCACAAGATCGCGATGGTAGCGGCGATCGTCGCTACCACGACACGCTGAAACTTTCAGGGCAAACCATAACGCTTACCGGAAGAACGGGCAGACTCCCTAGGTTGGCCCAGCAGCTTCCGGATGCCTGGGTGCCTTTGCCAGTCTGATATAATCAAAAATACGCTTTTGGAGCAAAGTAATACCATCTAGATGGTTTCTCGCGCGTTTCTCTTAAAGCTTGCTCCTTGGTGGGTCATTTGCCTTATCGTTCTTTCCTTTCTCCCAGGATCAACGAAGACTGCAATCGGAACAACGAATCCCCCTTCCGCTATGGCCGAAGGTCGCCCCGTCCTTCCGCATAGGCTATTCCACTTCGCAGCCTTTGGTTCCACAACTCTACTGTTGATATTGATCGCGGAGACGCCCTCACAGGAGGCGCTCGCCGCTGTTGGCGTGGCGCTCTTGGGGGTCATCCTGGAGTGCGGGCAGTATTCCTTACTGAAATTGTGCTTTCTTGAGTGGTGGGATATTCGCGATGACGCGATAGCCTCCTTGGTCGTCTTTCTCTGCACACGCTGGCGAGGGATACGACACACAATTCTCCAACTCCCGATTTCATAACAGATTAACCCTCCTGCGGTTCTCGAGTTTACGGAAGGTCGCATGCGTAATTAGCGTTTTCGCGCAGTAAATCTCCAACAGTTCGTGATATACTCCCCAACACTTTAGGCCAATTTCACGTCGGTTTCGCGCACTTTTGTAGTATCGGACGCCGCGAGTGGATAGTTTCGTCGAAACCTCGCACGGCTTCCGGGCGGGAATTCGAGCGGACCATCCGCTCGGACCTAAAGATTTCGGGCTCCAATCCGATAAGAAAAGCAGCCGTCGGCCGGCTCAAGAGGCGGCGGCGCTGAAAGAGGAGAACACGAACATGCTCAGACTCACGCCGCTTCTCGTAACACCTCTTATTTTCTCAGGAGTAGCCTTCGCTGGCCATACCACCAGCGACGGCTCTCTCACCCTGGGTGTCGCCGCAACCGGGACGAGTTCAGGGAACACTGCGACGAGCCCTGTCATCTGGGACAAGTGCTCATATCGGCCGATCTGGCAATTGGTCCCAAATCCCTGGGGAGTGAACTCCGACGCCGTCGGTTCGATTCAGATGCAGTACGCTGCCAACGGGTCGGTCGTTACAACCGTCAACCTGTCGAACCTCGTTTCCGCGGGCGTCAATGGGTACCCTTTCCTTTTTGTCGGACATGATCCGTATGGTGACCACATGGACGGGCAACCCCTTACATTTCCGCTGCAGCTTGGCGCCATGACTTCGCTGTTCGTGGATGTCGATTATTCTCTGTCAATCGCGGGCGCGGCGCCTGGCGACCTTAACGTCGGATTTGACGAGTACCTGATTCCGACATCCGGATACGCCAGCGGATTGAGCGGCGCAGTTGAGATCATGGTCCTGCCGTACTTCAAATTCTCATGGGCTCCCGCGGGACATTTTGTCGGTACCGTGACCGAACCGGTATTTGTAAACAACAAAATGGTCCTCATGGTTTTTAACGAATACTCGACGGGAACGGGCCCGGGGCATGAGATCCTCTTCTTTCCGCGTGACAGTCAGATCTCATCGGGCGATGTAAGGTTTAATCTGCTCGATTTTCTGAATACTGGAGCAGCTACCGCGGGAGTCAGTTCCAATTGGTTACTCGCCGGTGTCGAGTTTGGTACGGAGTTCGGAAATACGACCGCAGCGACGTATACGTTGACCACCAAGAAACTCCAGATCGATCAGGAATTCAGTAACGGCCAATAGCCTGATGCGCAGAAAAGGGCGGGCCTTGGTCTGCCCTATTTCGCGAATGCCGGGAAATACAAGATTCATAGACGAATCCCGTGAGTTTCAGAAGTCTACAGACGACCGCAGTTTAGCCTTTTTGCCCAGCACGCTCGATAACTCAAGTTGGCTCCCGCCTGGAACCGATGCCAGAATCATCATCGGAAGCTGGCGCGTCCGTCCTGAACAAACCGAACCGAATCAGCCAGCCCGCGATACCTTATTGAGCCCCAAGCCCGATACAGACCAGCCCGCACAAAATCACCCCGATCGCCCCGATCTTCCCCACGGTAATCGGCTCGCCAAAAAAGATTTTCGACCAGAACAGCGTGAGGATATAGCTGAACGAAACCATCGGATACAGCACCGAAAGCTCGCCATGCTTCAACGCAATCAAAAACGGGACGCTCGACGCCACGAACAGCGCAATCCCGATCGCCAGCCGCAGGCTGATCAGATGCCGGATGCCGTGCTGTAGCTTGCCGGCGCCCATTTTCAGAAACACCGCGCCGAACGATCCGATGAACGATGCCCCGATCACCAGAAGCATCGAACTGACCGGCGTCTTCACTGCTTCGCCCTCGTTGGCTGACTAGCCTTAC
>Ga0126373_10004225_pt1 | contig 10939 bp, 12 predicted proteins | sample PanSoiMetPlot_11_FD_92545 | JGI IMG/M metagenome (GOLD analysis project Ga0126373, IMG submission 92545) | Tropical forest soil microbial communities from Panama - MetaG Plot_11 | ecosystem: Environmental > Terrestrial > Soil > Tropical forest > Bulk soil | place: Panama | collected 2016-02-17
AAGAAGGACTAGAGCAGAACCAGCTCTCGTTTGGAGTATCAACGCGTGTCTGCCTGGACCTTTGCCCCGGCAGAATTGCTGTCCGATGGGTTCACCGACAGGTGATTCAGAAAGTCATTTTTCCGCATTGACTTTCGCACCGTCCAGCCGCGTGGCGGTTATAGCTAAGTTTTTTCGTGCCCTTCGGGCACAAGGAACCAATCCGCTCCAATTGTTGCTGTAAACGGAAGCGATGCACGGCACGGACTTGGCCCCGAAGTGCCTCCACGAGTTGAGGTATCTTCAGACGGAGTTGTCCCTGAGCTAAATCCGCCAATTGTTCCTTGCCTTTCACCATCGCAGTAAGCATCGCCCGACCGTTCTTTCCCAGGATGTCGCTGGCTACCGATCCCAATTTAATGTTGGCATCCTCCAAGATCTTTTGGATTCGGTTCTTCAGACGAGATCGCTCGGCTACCAGACTGGTACGATCGCGGCTGAGTTTCTCGTAAATCTCGCAGCACGGTACCGGGCACAAAACTCGGTTTCAGTAGCCCGTGTTGCATCAGCTGCGCAATCCTTTTCGCGTCTTGCCGCTGAGACGCTTGGCTGCACTCTTGTTGTTTCCCGGACATACTCCCGCCCAGGAAGCCAGGTCGTCAGCCGAAGGTAACTGCTCCATATTGACCCCGATTTCGGCAATCACGCTGCAAGCGGTAGTCCGGTCAAAACCGGAGATTTCCGCTAACAAGGAGACGGCTTCTTCCAAGGGTGCATTCTGCTTTTCTATTTCTTCCTCCAGTTGGGCAATCTGGGCATCAACAAAATCAGGAAGCCCATGGCTGCGGCAGAAGCTTTGTCAGAGCGCCTGGTGTGCCTCGCGGTGCAAGAAGAGTTACTTTTCTGCCTTCTTTCAACGAATCGCAGCCCATCGCGGGCGGAAGCGGGCCATCGTAGCCGTTAGCCATGCTCTGCTTGTCGTCTGCTACCACTTGCTGCAGCACAAATGTCATTTTCAAGACTTGGGGGTGAACTACTTCGACCACCCCAACCGCGAAAAGCTAATCCGCTATTTTGTCAAACGGCTGACCCGGCTCGGCCACAAAATGACAATCGAACCCTGTGAGGCTTCGGCCTGAATCCGTTTCAGGAGAGCAGCTAGGGCGTGATCAAAGGCTGTCGGCGGAAAGCGGGCTAGAACCATATAGCTGCCTACGACCTACACAGGAGGCACGCGAAGCTGCTTGCGCGACACGGTCGCCACGATCTCACGAAACACGGACCCCCCGTTCCTCACACGCGGCACACGGCCCGGATAGAGAATTGACCGCATCAGGCATGAGCCAACCTCCGAGTTTCAGCCTGACTATCCGCCCCCCGTTCCATCTCAACCTCCTGCAGAATCTTCAACACCGTATCTCCGGGGTCTGGATCCAGCATCTGGAGAGCTTTCTCTCTGGCCCGCAACCCAATGGAAGCCCACTCCCCTCGCACCTGCCATCCTCGCTCGAGCGCCTCACGAAAACTCTTGATGTGGATCCCTTCCGATACAAAACCGGTGGCCGGCTCGCTTGTCCATTCACAGACCCCGCCCACGTTATTAACAACGCTTGGCCTGCCGCACAACATAGCCTCCACCAGCACCAGAGGAGCGCTCTCCACGCGAGACGGCAGTACGAGCAGGTGATTCTCAGCCCACACAGCCCGGACATCGCTTCCGTAGCCCATGAACGCTACTCTCTGGCCAATCCGATAATGCTCCGCCAAAACCCGAAGGTGCTCCAAATGCGGACCGATGCCATATATCGACAATTGCCAGTCGCGGTTACGAAATTCCGGCGAGCCTAGCGCGGCCAGGAGAATGTCCTGGCCCTTGCTATTTACCGTCAATCTCCCCAGGGTGGCCATCCGGACCGTAGAACCCCCCGGCATCGGCACCGGCGCAGTTCCGCTCATGTTCACCGGATTTCGAACGATTCTGACCCGATCCAGCTTAGCCGCCAGCAAATGCTCCGTTTCCTGTCGAGTCCGTTCGGCCACGAAGAGCACCCACCGCGCACCTCGATAATATCGGGCAGCAGCTTCACGGAATGAGTGTTCCACGGGACGATCAAACAAGTGACTGTTGTGACAGATAAGAACGTAAGGTAACTTAAGTATCTCCGACTGCTCTAACCCGCCGAGAAATTCACTGCGTGGAAGCGCATCTCCTGCACTAATGAAAACGACATCGGGCGCGAATGTATGAACTTCACGAAACGGTGGGAATTGCGCTGTAACTAAGTTTCCGAGCCTCCAACCCACTTTCTTCCGCAGTCTATTGGCGATTTTCGCGCTGGCGACCGGGAAATGCGCCTCGAGCCCGAGTTGTTGCAGGGGTTCGATCTTGTGCCCCGGCACGTTCTCCCGATTCAGGAACACCGCGACTTTGTGTCCCGCCCCTAATGCGCTTGCGGCTAATGCGGCCCATAGTTCCTCGCATCCGGCCCAACTCCAATAATTCACGAGGTCTGAAATGATTGCGATGCGCATAAAGTTGCCCCGTAGCTCCCCGCTTTCTGGGCGTTGCCGGGATGTCAAGCTACTTCGGGCCAGTATACTCCCCTCGTCAGCGACGGCCGCAGATGCATCTGCGGCGCCGTCGATATGGGACTCGACGTTCTGCTCACCCCCCCGCCATGGGGCCGTCCGGTCTTCAAACCCGGGTTCGAGACCTGAGCGCTTTATCGAAAACGCGTAAATTGGTGGGAATCAGCGGATCGGAGATACACGTTCCCCTTCCCCGCAGAGGCGAGTTACGAATCTCTTACGAACGGGGGCAGCGTTAGCGCATCCAACGCGCAGACAGCGAACTCGGGAAGTTGTAGACCAAATTCGTGAGCGCAGGCTTCTGCTTCGCTGCCACTTTCACCGCGAACGTCATCGCCCGTGTGTCGCCGTCATCGGGCGACGCTTCGCCGCGGCTCTTGAGATCGTCCTTCGATTCCAGAATGATCGAGCCGTGAAACCGCTTGCCGCTCGCTGTTGAGTAACCAGGCGCCGTCAAATCACTCGCGAGTTCGACATCGTCCGGGATCTCGGCGCCAGCTTTGAGCCAATCGCGCATGAGTCCCCAAACTTCCGCCCGCCGGTTGAAATACTGATTGCAGTCGATGGCATTGGCCCCGCCGTGAAATTCGAAAAGGCGTTTTCCAAAGTTGCGGTGATTAAGCTGATCGCAGACACCTGCGCCCAGGCCGTCGCCGTCAACAACAAGGGCCTCCGGTTCTTCCGATTCGAGAAAGCCGATGATGCGATCGGTCAGTTGGACGGTGTCGAACCCGCGATATTTCTCGAGGATGCGGTATTTTCGCCCCTGGCGCAGTCCGATGATCGAGCGGTCATCCCCAAAGCGGGCCACGTCCACGACCATGATCTTCGGCAGAGTAGCAAGGCCTTCCGCTTTGTATCTCCGCCAGGCGTCAACCGCTTCGGGTGAAATGAACGAGGAGAAACCTACGCGAGGTGCTTCACCCTTGACGCGGAAACGAAACCAGTCTGGATCTTCGCCATAGCGCACCGCCCACTCGGCAATGAGCTTTTTGTTTGTGAATCGGGAAGTTCGCGAATCTATCGAACCGTGATTCCAGCCATTGCGCTCGCTGCCGAAATTGACGCGGTAAAACTTGCCGCTGTTCTGTGTGGGGTTGCCAAAGAAGAACATCATCGGCTCGCCGTCAGTTAAGCCGCCTTCTGCTACGTCGAAGATTTTGTCAGAAATGCCGCTGGCTTCGTCGAACACATAGAACGAAGTGGAATCAGCGGCGTGCTGGCCAGCGAACGCTTCCGAATTTTTCTCTTCATGGGATGCTGCCACAACAAACCAGGCCTCTTTCTGGTCACGCATCCACATCTTTTCCGTGCTGATTTCAAACCAGTGACGGGTTATCGAGAGCTTGTGCCAGTACTGCAATTGCGCCCAGGTTTTGTTCTGCAACTGCGCGGCGGTGTTGGCCGTCATGGTGCCTTTGCACCTCGGCCTCGTGGACTTAAATGATGAGGGGCAGGATGATCCAAAGCGCGAGCCAGGCTGACATCGTGCTCTTGCCAATGCCGTGGCCGCTGGCGCGAGTCATGGGAATCGGCGCCACTGGCGTGTGGCCGTCAAAGTTGCGCGCAGCCACTTCGGCACCTAAGCCCGTCAGAAATTCTTCCTGCCACGTGTCCGGCCCGGGATGGTGGGCCAGCAGATCACGGCCCCAAGGGAAGACGTAGCGCTCGAATCCCAGCGGGTCGGCGTAAAACCGGGCCATATTTTGCGACAAATCGCGATCGGCTTGGGACAGCGGTATAGTCAGTTGGGTTTCTTCGTGATCTCCGTGTAAGTCCCTTCTAGAGTGCGCCGATTAAAAAACGGGAGATGGTGCTGGCGATCTATACGCGCAATCCGAACCGCTAGCCTTGAGGATGCGCTAGTTAAGGCGGGTTACTCGAAGAAAGGCGCCGCTATCACCGCGTCGGCTTCTTAAACGCGATGCGCCGCGCACCGGGGTTCAGGCGAGCCTGATGCTGGCTCTTTGACGCCCGATGGTTTTGGGTTTTGCCGATTGGTTGTGTCTGGTGGGTGGATCGCTGGTGGCCCACGGTCTGCTCCAACGGTTCACGACGGGTGTGACTTACGAACACTGATCCCGATACATCGTCATGTCATCCTGCTTTGGATCGGCCATTATTCAAGTGGCCGAGTCAAAGCCTCTCAAAGGCTTCTTAATCTGTCGCTACCACTCCGGCTCGCCCAAAGGACACGTTGCTTCACAGACTTTTTAAAATCCTTCGAACACGTGTTTAGGCACATCGATTCCGGCCCGGTAGTCGATGCGTCGAAGTGGGATCTCAGGAAATACCAGAAAACGGCATATCTGCTCGCCAATATCTATATCCTGGTGCAAGTCAACAAGTAGGCAGTTGTGGCGCCTTTCAAAGAATGTCAAAGCATTTCTCCGATGAGAAACGTAAGCAGAATGCAAGTCTGTATCGGTGACCCCCGTTAGAGTAGTTGGATGGCCAGAAAGCGCCAGTACTGTACCCGCTCGAAGGCATCGAGATTACGATTGCCGACATGGCGACGAACGGATCGAATCCAGTCGAGGGGTGGTCGAGACACCAAAATAAAAGCACTGTTCGGGTACATGTCATCCAAGGTGTCGTAAAGTGCTGGAATCGGTACGTCGCTAACAGCCGTTACCATTTCAAACACAGGTGCTAGGACATCTGCAACATAAAGGGTGTCATCCTCACTGCCTGCGACAAGATTTTCATAATTGACACCCTTGACACCTGGGGAAGCGAACCGAAGAGATACGGCATCTGGCGAGGTCATGGACACTTTGTGTCCCACTTCGATGCATACTTATGTTAAAAATCTTCCGAAACCGCACAGATGGTCTCCAGTAGATACTTAAGCGGAGCAAACCGAGTGTTAACCACATAGTTCTCGCGAACCAGCACATTCATCCCCCTCCGCAAGGGCGCATCCTTAGCGGCCACCAACACGGTGCAAAAATCCAGCTACTTGCTTGGCAGCTGAGTTACCAATCAGGCGGCTTTGGTGATACTGAAAACAAACGATTTAGCAGCGCTTGCCATGGTTGTTTGCTTTGCTGGCATGCAAAGGCTTGCATACCTCGACAAGAAGTTTCTGACCAGTTAAGAGTCGCGCTCTTCGGCCGCTCTGATGCCTGTTAAGTTTGCAGTAGACTAAATGAGGTTTGCTGTCCAGAATGTTTCGGGTTACCATTCCGATCACAAGGCCGCTCGCTAAACTGATGTAACCAGAGGCTGTTTGTTTTCATGCACGCTAGACTCCTTGAAGGAGGGCTTCCCATGGCGCGTCAGATAACACCGGTCCAGATATCTTTTCTGCCTACTTTCAACGAATCGCAGCCCATCGCGGGCGGAAGCGGGCCATCGTAGCCGTTAGCCATGCTCTGCTTGTCGTCTGCTACCAGTTGCTGCAGCGCAAGTGTCATTTTCAAGACTTGGGGGTGAACTACTTCGACTAGCTTAACCGCGACAAGCTCACACACTATTTTGTCAAACGGCTGACCCGGCTCGGCCACAAAGTAACAATCGAGCCGTGTGAGGCTTCGGCCTGAATCCGTTTCAGGAGAGCTCATTCATTTTGGCCTACATTTCGGCAGAAGTGCACAGGCTTTGATGATTCGCTCCATGCATCTTCGCGCACTCGATTGGGTCTCTCGTCCAGATTTAGACCGCGGATGCCAGCGCTAAGAGCCGTTCCGACATCACTAGATGGCGAACTCCCTTGGATATGCTAGAATCTCCGCAATTTTGAAGCTTTCCTGATGCCTACAGGAGTATTACATCCGTGAAGAGTCCCAGCGGCAATGTCGAGCTAGCGTCGGGGCAGTCTCAAACTAAGGATCAATCATCCAGCTTCCGGTCGATCGCGGTCTCGCTGTGGCTCCGACTGATCATGATTGCGATCGTCGGGTTGGTATTCTCCGAGACCCTCATCCTGGGATCAGGCAGAATGCAGACTTGGACCTATTTTGTCACATTCCCGGAGATTGTGTTCGAAGCCACGGTGCGAATCGTTTTTGCTGCTTTGGCTGGTATCGGCTTGGGAACTGTTTGTGCGGGAATCGTGGTTCCTTTCCTTTGGTATTTCAAAGTAGCGCGCGAGCGCGTGGCCGAGTGGGCCATCAAGGCTGCGGTAGTCATTGCGCTGTTCCTGGTTTCCAGGCTTGCCATCAATGTCCTCCTCAGGTGGTCGTATGACTGGTTTGATCATCGCGCGATCTTTGACAAGCTGCTCCGTATCGTGCAAGTGCTGGCCTTCCCGGTAGCCTTGTATTTCCCTCGCACACGCAAAGAACTCGTAACAGGTCTGGACGGCTTTCTGGGCGAGAAAACAACACGAAGGGTGGCTTGGGCAACCATAGTTTGTGCACTTGCCCTAGCCGCCATGGAATTTGCTATTCGTAAAGAGACGGCCACCACAAGAGCTGTGCTGTCCGCAGCTCGGCCGAAGTCGAACATCGTGCTCGTTACCTTCGACGCCTTGAATGCGGAAGACATGTCCGTCTACGGGAAAAAGTTGTCTACAACACCCAACCTTGACGTTTTCGCCAGGAAGGCCACGGTGTTCACAAACTTTTATTCTGCCTCTACCTTCACGACTCCAAGTCTAGGCGTTTTGATAACGGGGATGTACCCCTCGCAAAGCGGTCTCTATCACGCAGAAAGCGAAATTCGCGGGAAAGACACGCAGAAGAGCCTGCCGCACTTGATTCGAGCGGGCGGCTACGCCACCGGCGCTTTCCTCTCGAATCCCCTTGCGTACTACCTCGGCAAAAGTATCGAGAACGACTTCGACCTGCTGCCCGAGCCAGCTTTCCACGCAGGAGCGCTCCAGCATGTGTGGGATGCGACGAGGCCGTTGCATCAGGATTTGCGATTTGGGAGCCAGTTCGACGAATACGTGGAATTGGAACAAGTCTGGAGTGATCTGGCTGTGCAGCCGCACAATCTGCTCTTTCGCTACCGCGCGGCGGAAACCTTCGCACACGCTCGGAAAATGATTGCCCAATTGCCGGATGGATTTTTCCTGTGGATACACGTGCTGACGCCGCACGACCCCTATCTTCCCGATCCGGCCGACCGTGGACGCTTTATTCCTGACGCGGAGCTACGAAGCTCTGAAAAGGAGTCTATGGGCCCTTGGAAGCCGCATTACAAGTCCGAGAAGCAGAGTTTAGCGGACAAGCTACATCTCCGCTACGACGAGTTCCTCGCCACCGCCGACCGGGCCTTCGGCAGCTTTATGGCGGATCTTGAACGTAGCGGCAAACTGCACAACACTACGATTATCGTCTCGGCCGATCACGGTGAAAGCTTCGAAGGGGGTGTTATTCAACACCGCAGTCCCTATCAGACGCGGCCGGTTATCCACATTCCGCTCATTATCAGGTTGCCCGCCCGGCCGGAGAGCAGGAAAATCGCTTTCACGGCGGATCAAACGGTGCTCGCTCCCACGATTCTTGAACTCGCCGGGCAGTCGAGACCGAACTGGATGCCCGGCCGCTCCCTGGTGAGGTTCCTCAATGGGGGTGGACAAGGTGAGGGTGACGGAATGGCTTTCACACAGTACTTGGAGCACAACAGCCGCTTCATGCCGTTGCGGCACGGGACCGTCGGAGTCATTGACGGAACCTATCAATACGTTCTCGATCTGGAAACAAACAAAGGCTTGTTGCGGCCGCTCAACGAAGCGCAGATCTGGAACCTCGACAAATCGGCTGAATATCCTGCGCGGGCCGAAGCTCTGCGGGCGGCTATTTACTCCCGATTCCCCGAGCTGAAGCACTAATCTCGTGAGCCGACAATATCTAAACCTAAGTGCGGGAACTCTGCGACAGATGCGCAACAACTGGCACCTGCGGCCGAGTCCCATGCTGCTGTGGCAAACATGGGTGGCGGGTTCTCTTTTTTCCTTAACAGAGCGTTTGCAGGCGGCAGTTGCGCGCAAGCAACTGGAGCAACCGAATTATCGAGATGCGGTTGTGATCCTCGGCTACTGGCGCTCCGGCACGACGCTGCTTCACGAGTTGCTATCGTTGAATAGCCGCTATACGTCTCCGACAACACACGCCTGTATGAATCCTCATCATTTCCTCATCAGTGAAGCCTCAGTCCAGGCCCGGGGGGGTCAAGGGATCAAACGGCCTATGGATGAGATGGAAATTCGGTCGGGTTCGCCGCAGGAAGACGAGTTTGCACTCTTTGCACTGGGCGCGCGTTCTCCTTACGAGGCGCTCCTTGCGCCTTCGATCTTGCCCGAGGCTCTGAGGTTGGGAGATCCTCAGGACCTTTCGAGGCAAGAGGAAAAGAACTGGAGGGAAATTTTCCTTGGTTTTCTCGCCGGCGTGTCGGCACGCGGGATGGGGCGCCCGACGATCTTGAAGTCGCCCACTCATGGTTATCGCGTTGCGACACTACGGAAACTGCTGCCGGATGCGCGTTTTGTGCTCATCGTTCGCGACCCTTGGACAAGCTTCGAGTCGGTGGTCCGCATGTGGCGAACCTTGTTTGAAACCTATGCTATAGGGCCCGTCCCCACCGACGACTACATCCGCGAAGCGGTTCTCGCCGATCGTCCCCGCTTCGAAAGCAAACTATCCACTGGTACTGCCGGTTTGGGCGCAAAGCGCTTTCTAGCGATCACGTACGAGTCCTTGGTCGCTAATCCCCTCGTGGAGATTGAACGAATCTATCAGCAACTCGAGCTCGGAGATTTTGAAAAGGTTCGTGAAGCCCTTACTGCTGAGACGAAGCGCCGCAGAGAATACCGAGCCACGGGCAGCTTGCCGTCGGACAGGTGGAAAGAACGAATCACCGCCGAGTGGGCAACCATTCTAGCCCAGCACGCAGCCTTGTCTTTAGTACGATCAGCTGGTGCACCGCACGAGAGCCTTTGATCTAGCCTTTCTATCCGAAACAGGATTTCCACCGAACAACCGAGGCTCATTTCACCATTTCAGCGGAGATGACCAACACCTTCGTGATCGGTTCAGCCACGTCACCGTTGTAAACAGGCGTCTCTCCGAGTAGAGGGGTCCCGATGCGCTGTAGGTTTGCCTTGGGTGTCTCCACCTGTTTCCAGCGTCGTACCCGTCTAAGGTCGCAATGGCACCTTCGAGAGGCTCCTCCATCACATGCCCCACCGTGCAGATTGTCGGTAGCGGGTTCCTCAAGCGCAACTCATTGTCGTAGTGCCGGAGTGCAGATCCTTGGTCGCAACCGGGTAGCAGTAAAAGGGGGATTATGCTTGTCCAGGTTAACCGCGATCCACGCGTTCGGCGATTGGGCCAGTTGTACCAGAGTTTGCAGGTACCGTGATACAACTTGCAAGACATTGCGAGTTCGTGGGTCGCTCTTACTACTGGTAGTGGCCCCGGAGCTTGGCGTTGAGCGTTACTGCTGCTCTTCACCAGTACATGCTGGTGCTCCTCGCAATCATCCTGGGGAATTAGCACGAATAGTTTTGAGGGCGATGATGCCGCTCGCAATGGCAAGGGCAGCGCACAGAAGCATTATCAGACGGAATCCGGAGACGAAAGCGTTTGCGATCTGCACCTTAATTATGTTTGCGGTGGTCGGCTCGAGGCCGGAAGGAAGTTCCAGGCCAGCGAGTTGAATTGCATTTGCCTGAACCTGTCGCGAAAGGCCAGCTGGAATGCCAGAGCTCTGCAAACCGTGGTTCAATCGAGAGGTGAAAACAGTTACCATCAACACTCCAAAAATTGCAATGGCCAGAACCCCGGCGACCCGGGCAACTGCGTTGTTGACGCCGGAGGCAGTTCCGGCATGATCCTCATCCACCGAACTCATGACTACGGTGGTCAAGGGAGCTACGCTGACTGCCATACCTAAGCCCAATACCACAAATGCTGGGAAAAATGTCTTCCAGTAACTGCCCGTGGTGCCAGGCACGGCAAACAGGGCAAAGCCCAAGCCAGCAATGAACGGACCGACTATCAGCGGAGTTCGCGCCCCGTAGCGGGAGACCAGGCCGCCTGACCAGCGGGAAAGAAAAAACATCAGCAAAATCATCGGTAGCACAGCAGCGCCAGTTGCAGTCGCGGAATAATGCCGAACTTGGATTAGGTTTAGGGGGATCAGGAAAAAGAAGATACCAAGAGCTGCGTACAGAGAGAGTGTCAGCAGGTTCGCGCCGGCAAACACTCGCGATTGAAACAATTTTAGAGGGACCATTGGTGAACTGACATTGGCTTCCGCCCAAACAAAGCCGGCAAGGCAAGCCATGCTCGCCACCAAGCTGCCAAGGACCAGGGGATCGCTCCAGCCACGAGTTTGCGACTCCATCAAGCCGTATACGACTCCACCGAGTCCGGCGGATGCAGTCAGAGCGCCCAGCCAATCTATGTGTCTCGCAAGC
>Ga0126373_10004226_pt1 | contig 10938 bp, 11 predicted proteins | sample PanSoiMetPlot_11_FD_92545 | JGI IMG/M metagenome (GOLD analysis project Ga0126373, IMG submission 92545) | Tropical forest soil microbial communities from Panama - MetaG Plot_11 | ecosystem: Environmental > Terrestrial > Soil > Tropical forest > Bulk soil | place: Panama | collected 2016-02-17
AAGAGATGTCAAGGCGGTACAGGCCAGCGGATTCGGCGATCGTTGAGATTTGCTCAAGGCCGAAGGCGCCATTGGGACTATCCATTGTCGCGAGTTGCTTGCCGCCGGGATCGAAGAGGGTGAGGGCGACGTCGATGCCCTTCTGATCGACGCTTGCGTGGAAGTATTGGCCGGCGGGACTTCAATTACGTAGGAATCCTTGGCACCGCCGGCGAGCACTTTTTCCAGTCTTTTGCCCGGTTCAAGGCGAAAAGGTACTGTTTTATCAGCGGATTTTGATGTGGCTTGAGGTTCGTGGGGCGGCCGCAAAGCGGTTGCAACGCTGGAAGAGGACGCTGAAATCAGCCACATAGTGCCGATTGCCAGCAGCACACGACCACCGTTGGTGGGCCCAGAATGAGAGGGCATGGGTGGGCTCCAATGGCCGATGCATTATTTGTTTAGAGGTGCAGATAGTCAAGATTCGTCGACGGACCTAACGGTCGGTGTGGTAAAGGGCGCGGCAAAACTCAGGAAGCGGCATTTTGCCACGCCCGACGCGCAGATCTAACGGAAATCTCCATTCGGTCAGAAATGGCACGCCAGGAGGCGCCCGCGGTGCGAAGTCGGCGATCGTGGCGGCGTCCACGATCTTTGCCGGCGGGCGGCTAAGGCGCTTCCCGCGAGCCTTCGCAGCCGCCCGGTTGCGATAAAACTCGGGCAGCACGAACTTCACGCTCCTGAGCACACTGACGGGGGAGTTGTCACCTGCGACTCATGTGGAGACAAATTTACGATCGGGCAAAATCGGCTCTACGGTTCAAGATTGACACCCGATGAGTGCGCGCGAGCGCTCGAAGTGACGCTTGCCGAAGACCACAAGGCTAAACGTCCCCACCAGAACGGGTACGAGGTTCCGGACTAGGGGAGCTTACTTTTCATAAAACGGACTGATTTTGCTACGGCCAAGTTAGCTCCGAGCGTTGTTGAAATCGCGGGGGTTGCTGAAACGGAAACGGATTCGCTTGACCCCTATTAGTCCGACCAGGCCTAGGCCCAAGAGCGCTATAGTCCTGGGCTCAGCGGTTGAATAGGTAACAGTTCCTTCGCCATCAACCACAAATCCTGTTCCCAAGCCTCTTTTCTCTGTGGTTCCGTAATTGAAGATGGCGCCCTGAATAGAAAATGCGTCATCCGTGCCAACGCCAGGCACGAAGAAGATATTGAGACCAGTTGGGGTGGAATCGACCTCATGATTTAAGAATCCACCCGTTGAGAGTGAATCTCCGGCGAAAGCCGGGTCGGTGAACGTGAAGGTCGTGAGGGGCGCAATGCCCGCCATCACCAATGTTGTTGTGTCAAAGCTGTAAGAACCAGTGAACACGTCACCGCTTTCAGAACCGGAAGTGACAGTGACAGTGAAATCGACGGTTTGGGTCGTATCGGCTCGCAGCACTTGCAAGCCAGATAGGAATAAAAATGTCGCCGCAAGTGCGAGCCATCTGCGCACAGGCACACCCCCAGTCGAAATTGCTCCGCAAGCGGCTCTCCACGGCGAACGCCATGTGGTTCTCATTGGTTCCGCTCCACTTAGGTGTCTCATAGGCGAGATTTGCTGGAAGGCACAGGGACAACAGTGTGAAGGAGATTGGACATTAAGTGTAATCCCTGACCGAGTGCGGCGAGATCCCGTTACCCATGCAATAATTGGAATTAAAAATTGATTCTGCCACGCGTTCAAATTCGGAGATCGAAGCGAAGATCCCGAAGATCAAGCCTCTGTAGCGCGCGCGTTGCTACACCACACGCCGCAGAAAACCTCACTCCTGCGCGCGAGAGGTCTACCGGACGCTGAACAAGACGGGGCCGTTTCCCATCCTCCTCAAAACGCACCCAATCGTCCCAACCGTCGGACTGACGTCGAGGCCGTTGGCAGCCGAGGTTCCAGGCTCCTCAGTCTACGTTCCCGCAATCCACTTCCGCAGTAAGAATCTCGCCGCGCGAACTCGCTGAACTCTTGGAGAAACTTCCATGAGAGCAGCCATCTACGCGCGAGTGAGCACCACGAACAACAGCCAGTCACCGGAAATGCAACTCCGCGAACTTCGGGAATACATCGAGCGCCGAGGCTGGAAGCTGGCCGGCGAATACACCGACGTTGGAATCTCCGGCGCGAAGGAAAGGCGGCCAGAGCTTGATCGTTTGCTTACCGACGCCCACCGCCGTCGCTTCGATGCGCTGGTCGTTTGGAAGTTCGACCGCTTCGCGCGCTCGGTGTCACACCTACTGCGCGCGCTGGAGACGTTCCAGGCCCTCGGCATCGAATTTGTGAGTCTCACGGAGGGCGTAGATACCTCGACGCCGGCTGGAAAGATGGCGTTCACCGTCCTGGGCGCCGTTGCGGAGTTGGAGCGCTCGTTGATCGCCGAACGGGTTCGAGCTGGGCTGCGGAATGCCCTGGCAAAAGGAAAGCGGCTCGGACGCCCGCGCACGATTGTCGATTACTCGAGAGTCCTCGCTTTGCGGGGCCAAGGGCTAGGTTGGCGGGCCGTGGCCGAAGAGCTTGGCGTGGGAGTCGGGACGCTTTATCGCGTAGCTGGTGGGCGTTCCAAAATTCAGGAAAAGGTTTTTGAAACGCGGTAGAGTGTGACTTGCGAGTTGCCGACCGTGGACGCCGGAGGTTTGACAAAGTCCAAGATATTCATAGCCGCATCTGCACCACCGACTTCGGGTGGTGCCGACGCCCCCACGCACCCGAGCGAATTCGATTTGCTCCCTGGCGTCGCCGAAGCCGTTATGACCCTGAACCGCTTTCGCATTCCCGCGAATCGGTGAAAAGCGAAGTAACTTTTAAGATAGAAAGCTCAGTGTTTCGGCGCTGCGAACTCACCTCCCATCTCATCCGCAGTCCCGTCGTTGCTTGATGGCATCCATGTGCTGGCCCTCGTCTTCGCCTCCAAGAGCTGTTTGCTTGTCATCACGCCGGAAAGGCTCCGCATCTGTTCCACGGCCCGCGAATCTCCCGCTTCCGCCCCGCGGCGGTACCACATGTAAGCCTCGGCATAATCGAGCCCCACTCCTTTTCCATGCTCGTAAAGATAGCCAAGATCCGTCATTGCGTGCGCGTAGCCCTGGTCTGCGGCTCGCCGCTTCCACTTCGCTGCTTCCGCGTAATCCTGGGAAAGTCCCGATCCCATGTAATACAAGTATGCAAGCTCGTTCTCAGCCGCCGGCAACCCTTGCTCGGCCGCGGCGCGAAACCACCTCGCGGCCTCTTGGTAATCCCGGCGCACGCCCTCTCCAAGGAAATAGATCTGCGCCAAATTGCATTGCCCCGTGGCGTCGCCGCGTTCCGCTGCCACGCGATACCATTGAATCGCATCCGCGCTGCTCTTTACCACTCCCAAACCGCGCTCGTACATCGCCCCCAGATTGTTCGCGGCCGTCGCATGCCCCTGTTGTGCCGAGATCCGATACAATTCCACAGCCCGCGCGTTGTTTCGCTCTACGCCTTGGCCCTTTTCGTACAAATATCCAAGCTCGAATTGCGCCGCCGCCGACCCTTGTGCCGCCGCAGCCGTGAACCACCTTGCCGCCTGCGCGTAATCGCGAGTCACGCCCAAACCCTTCCTGTAGTCCCGCCCCAGAGCAAATTCCGCTTCCGCGTCGCCGTTCTGCGCTTTTTTCAGGACTTGGCTAACATTGTTCGAATCCTGCTGTGCTGACAGTTGAAAACCGCTTAGCAAAACCGCCAACGCCAGTGCCAGGGAAGCTCGTCGCCGCATGTCTTTTCCTCCTGGATTCGGCTGAATCCTCGCCGACTCTCACCAAATCCAGCAAGAATGGCAATGCAATGGCGAACACCTCTGCTACACGCGTGTATAACGCCATGCCCGTCTGAAATGGCAAGACTTACACGGCGCATCACGCAGCCAGCAAAATGCTTCCTCCCCTGCCCGGGCCCCTAACCGTCGGTGTACACTTAGCGTCAAAACGCTACGAACATGACATCACCCGCGCCTTCCCGGCCGCCAATTCGCTTTCAAGTATTCGAGGTCGATCTTCAGTCCGCGCAACTCCGCAGGCGCGGCCAAAAGATCAAGCTCCAAGATCAGCCCTTCCGGGTCCTCGCCATGCTGCTCGAACGCCCCGGCGAGATTGTCACCCGGGAGGAAATGCGAAAAGAACTATGGCCGGCAGATACCTTCGTCGATTTCGACCATGGCCTCAATAGCGCTGTGGCCCGCCTGCGCGAAGCCCTTGACGATTCCGCCGACGAACCTCAATTCATCGAAACGGTTCCTCGCCAGGGCTACCGGTTCATCGCTCACCCGGAGATGGTCGCGAGTTCCATCGTGCCCGCGGCAGCTTCATCCGATCTGTCTGTCTCACCGGCCGCCAGAGCACGCTGGAGTGCATGGCTTACCGCCCTAATCATCCTGGCTTCCTTCGGTGTGGGACGGCTCATCACCCATCACCGCGAGCGCCCATTGCCCTCGGTCGAGCTCGCACCGCTTGCTGGCATGCGGGGTTACGAAGCAGACCCATCCTTCTCGCCCGACGGCAGTCAAGTCGCTTTCGACCAATACGACGGAGAGAATTCCGGCATCTACACGGCGCTGGTTGATGGCGAAAAACCTCTGCAACTGACGAAAAACCAGGCTGACTGTTGCCCCGCTTGGTCACCCGATCACCGCCAAGTCGCTTTCCTTCGTTTTCTTCCGCACGAACTTGGCCTGTACATCGTTCCTGCTCTCGGGGGCACCGAGCGCCGCTTGTACACGATGCCGCCCCCTCTCACGCCCGGACTGGCGTGGTCGCCCGATGGCCACTCTTTAGCCTTTGTGGAGTCCAGCCGAAGCAGTGGCGAATCTTGGATCACCCTCCTCTTGCTCTCCGATTCCACCCGCCGCCAACTCACCTTTCCTCCGCATGAGGCGCGCGACGCAGGGCCCGCCTTTTCGCCAGACGGCTCGCAGGTCGCCTTCGTTCGCGGCACCATCGCTGGCGTCGCCTTTGATGTTTTCGTTGTCCCAACCGTCGGCGGCGAAGCCAAGCGTCTCACCTTCGATAACTGTCCGAACTTCGGCGTCACGTGGACCGCCGATGGCCGCGACATCGTCTTCGCGTCCCCGCGCGGCGGACAATCCAGCCTCTGGCGCGTCCCTGCTTCCGGGGGTGCGCCGCAGCCCGTCGCAGGCGCTGGTTCACCCGCTAAGCAACCCTCAATCGCGCGTGAAGGGAACCTGCTCGCCTATCGACAAGCGGTGGGCAAGGACGATATTGCCCGCATCTCCCTGGCCGACCCCGCCCGTTCGCAGGGCCCTCCTACTGTCTTGATTTCAGAGAAGGGCAGTAAACTCCGCCCCCGCTTTTCACCGGATGGCTCGAAAATCGCGTTCGAATCGGATCGCTTGGGCAGCGGAGGGATTTGGATTTGCGACAGCACCGGCGGAAATTGTGCGCAGGCCACTTCGCTCCACGGCACTGCCGGCACCACGGCGTGGTCACCCGACGGACGCTTTCTTGCCTTCGAATTCCATCCCGGCGAGCAAGCGGAAATCTACGTGGTCGAGCTGCCCAACGGCGTTCCTCAGCTCATCCGAACAATTCCGGGTGCCGATAATCTCGCGCCCAGTTGGTCGCGCGACGGCAAGTGGATTTATTTCTCTTCGAAGAAAGGTGACGCGCCGTTTCAATTGTGGAAGGTAGGCTTTAAAGGCGGTGCACCTGCCCAGGTGAGCGCGCCCGTACAAGTCACAAGAACCGGAGGACTTGGGGCAGTGGAATCATCTGACGGCCGCTTCCTCTACTACTCGAAATATGAAACCGTAGGCGTGTGGAGAATGCCGCTCGGAGGTGGCGACGAAACTCGCATCTTCGACCAACCCGTGGGGCCATTTTGGTTCAACTGGACGCTCTCCGAAAAAGGCATTTATTTCGTTAGCGACGCCGAATTCCCTCACCGCACTGTCAATTTTTTCGACTTCGCAACTCATAAAGTCGCCCAGCTCGTGCGTGCGGACAAACCCCTGGGCTGGGGCTTGACGCTTGCGCCGGGTGGCAAATCCCTCCTCTACGTCCAAACGGAGTTCGAAGAATCCGACATCATGCTCGTGAAGAATTTCCACTGAAGGCCGTCAATCGCCGAGGCCGTAGATTTGGAGACTTCCGTCGAGCCATAGTGTTGGGTTTCCTCGCTGCCCTATCGACGCGACTGAGCGCCTCGACCACCACGGTTGGCCCGCTCTCCTTGATCTTTCCGGACATTTTCGCCAACACCATCAAGCCTCCGATCGTTGTGAGCTGGAACCTCGGAATACAGCGCGAGATAACGCGCAACCTGACCGTCGATGTCAACTATGTGGGCAACCACGGAACGCGAATCTTGCGCGTGCTCGACGGCAACCCCCCACAGCCGAACCTGGTATCAGAGCTCGAAGCTTTCTGCGTTCCGGGCAATCCGAACAATACGGGGTTCTTCACCGGACCCAATGCGCAGTTTGGAACCACTGCGGGTCAGTGCAGCCCCGCCAACCTTCAGTTCGGGAGTTTGTTCTTTGGTGCGGACGAAGGCTCCTTCTCCGTCATTCCGTTCGACGCCGTAAACAACAACGCGTTCTTCGACACATTCATGGATGAAACTTCAGGGCATTCCTGGTACAACGGGCTACAGTTGCAGGTTTCCGAGCGCGCGTTCCATGGACTTCAGATCCAGGGCTCGTACACCTATGCCCATGCCTTGGACGACTCCTCAGATCCACTCGTGACGACTTTTCACAATACGAATTTCCCGATTGACTCGTTCAATCTGCGGCGGGAGAAGGGGAATTCCGGCTTCGACACACGTCACCGCGGCGTCGTCAACTTCATCTATCAACCCAATATCGGTCGCGGCAAATCGCACCTCAGCGAAGGTTTTGTTGGCCGCGCATTCGAAGGGCTGGAGGTAAGCGGCATCGCCGCCTTTCAGACCGGCCTGCCCTACGACATCTTCGGCTTCGTAGATACGCTTCACACGAATATTCCCGATCGGGCAACGGTCGTGGATCCCGCCATGCTGAAGGCAGTGCCGGCTTCAGGGAAAGTGATTCCGAGCACAGCTGTTTTCACCGGATTCAACCTTGCCGCGTTTAACCCGGACGACGCTACGGTTATGCCGCTCCCGTTCGACGTTCCGGCAAATGTTAACCGCAACCACTGGTATGGGCCCGGCATTAACAACTGGAATATCGGCCTCGCCAAGAACACGGCGTTCTTCGGTGAGAAGGTTCACCTCCAGCTTCGCTTCGAGTTCTACAATCTGTTCAATCGCACACAATTCGCTAAACCTGACAACAACATTGGGGACGCACTGTTCGGATACTCGACGGCCCAGGTCGGCCAGAACGATGGCACTACAGGCGCCCGGCAAGTGCAAATTGGGGCAAAATTGACATTCTAACCAACGAAAGGCTGAAAACGTATGTAAGCGCCTAGGTAAATCTAAAAATGCGGGACAGTGCCCTTCAGGTTTACGATGCCAGACTTGCCGTCGAACAAGGCACCCCCGCCGCTTGGTACGCGGGCTTCATCGCGACAACGGAAGTCCATCTCTCGGATCCGCCAACTGGTGACGAGTCACTATACTCGCACTATAGCCCGATGCACGCACCGGCCGTCGTCTCCCCTTGCGCTCCTCCGTTCAGGCGGTTTGGTGCACTCCGAAATCTTTATCGGCTGTCTGCGGAATAGGTGCGAGATGTGAAAACGAAAACGGAAGGATCAGTCGAAGCCGGGACGTAAATCGTCGGGCTGCTGGGTACGACCTTGGTCCTGGGCAGATGATTGCAGTATCGAATCGAGCGCCGGCACTGCACGAGAAAGCAATGCCGCAACCCTTGTCCAGAAGACTTCAGCGGCCTTCGAACCGGACACGATGAGAGCGACTGGCTACCGCGCTAAAGGAGCACCTGTAACGGCCGGTTGCGCGAAAAACGTGCTGCGTGTTTTCCCCGCACCATGCAGTACCAATTGGCCGCAGCGTGTGGGCTCTAACGCCGCCAAAATACTGGCCTTCTAGGAAATGCTTTTATTTTCGACTCCCACCCGCTTCCGCCATGACTGTGAACCGGTTGACCCTTTCGTCGGGACGTATTGCGTGGTGCAGTAGCGCAAAACTGCGTCAGGAGAGTAACGACACTACGCAGCTTTGCGGGAGTCGGAATTGCTGGAAGCAAGAGACTCAAACCGTTTGATGGACTCGTTCAATTCCTTCTCAGCAGTCAGCCAGTCCGCGACCTCGTGGCCGGGTTGGCGATCTCGCGCCATATAAAGCTGATAAGCTCTTCGCTCGACATCCTCCCTCGACAACTCTTTCGGGACTCTCACGGCCGGACTTTCTCCTCTCTAGGTTCCGTATAAAAGAACCAATGACCCCTTGGATTGAGCACCCCGGATGCCAATCGAGAGCGGACATATTTGGTTAGCGAAATCAATCAGTTGCGGGTGTGGCGAAACTGGCCTTGCGGTGACACTACAGGGTTCTATTTAGTATTTTGTACCGAATCTGCCGGAGTGCCGCAACATTCGTCCGTCATAATTGGGGGGTTACGTTTCCTGTAGAGTTACGTATGTCCTGTTTGCCCTTTCGCTCTGAAGGTCCGCTCGTTGGACCAGCCTAAAAACGTGGTTAGCTGGCGGCAACTACCATGATTCACCCTTTTGTGATTGAAGAAACAGAAAAGTCAGCTCAAAATGCGCTCGCAAAGGAGAGGAATATGGCAACTGAAGGACATGGCGCGAATGCGTCAGCGAGCGATCAGCCGTGGGCGGCGGCACTGAGCAAGCTACGAGAATGGGATCCAGCCTGGGCGGAGCTATGCGTGGGGATGACCACGGATCCATGGACCGAAGGCGTTTTGCCCACAAAGCTTATCGAGCTAGTGTGTATCGGCCTGAATGCCGCGCATACAAACTTCAATCCTGAAGGAACGCGGCGCCACATCCGCGCAGCAATCGCGGTTGGCGCGAACCGTGCGGAGATCTTGTTCGTTGTGAAATGCGCAGCGGTGATGTCCATTCATTCCACCGGCTATGCGGGGCCTATTCTGCAACAGGAAGCTAGCGTGGGCAGCCTCGAAGACTACGCTGCTGTGCGGGCAAAGCGTTTAAAGCGGGCTGGAGAAGCAACTCCGGCTGTAGAGAAGATGAAGGCGCTCGGGCATTGGAACGATGAATGGGATTCCCTGCTTTTTCTTGCCCCGACTTGGACCGATCAGTACATGGCTATGTGTATTTCGCTGTACGCGGACAGCGCGCTCCCACGAAAGGAGCTTGAGCTCCTGCTCATCGCACTGGATGCTTCGTACGGACAAATGTACGGCACCTACACACAGCGCCATATCAAAAATGCTTTCAAGGCCGGCGCAACCACGGATGAAATCATGCAAGTTCTGAAACTCGGTGTGGTCCAGGGGTTTCAGGCTTGCAATCTGGGTGTCGCAATTCTGGCGGAAGAACTCGAGCAAAATGCAGTGAGCCAAAAGGCGAAGGCCTGAGCGACGGATTGCGGCTTTCACAGTCCTTCACGTTGCCCGGGTGAAGTTGCCATCGCTGTGCATTAGAACTAAAATTTGTGCTGCCCTCAGCCCAGGTTTCAACTACTCGTTCCCCTCCAGAGGAGCACAAAATGCGAAATCATTTGACTGCAGGATCGTTTGTAGCCGCAGTATTGCTGCTAGTCAGCGGATGCAACAAGTCCGGAACTTCGGCCAGTGGCTCCACCGCAACGCCGGCCGATTCTTCCTCTTCTTCCTCCGGCGCTGCGCAAAGCGCGACGGCTCCAGCCCCTCCCCCGCCCGTTGTCATTCCCGCCGGCACCGTCCTGACGGTTACGGTTGACCAGTCTTTGAGCACGAAGACCAATAACGAGGGCGACCGCTTCGAAGCCTCGTTGGCTGAGCCCATCTCGATTGAGGGCGACGAAGCTCTGCCGTCCGGGACAAAAGCCGTTGGTACGGTGACCGCAGCACGGTCAGCGGGACGCGTCAAAGGCGGCGCTGTCCTGGCCTTGACCCTCGACGCGGTCAAAGTGAAAGGCAAGACCTACCAGATCGAAACCACAAGCTTCGAGGAAACCGGCAAGGGCCGTGGCAAGAGAACCGCTGTGGGCGGCGGTGGTGGCGCAGCTTTCGGCGCGATCGTCGGCGCACTGGCTGGGGGTGGGAGAGGGGCCGCAATCGGCGCGGTGGCGGGCGGCGGCGCTGGAACTGCAGGAGCTGCTTTCACCGGCAAGCGCGACTTCACAATTCCCGCCGAAACGCGCCTCCACTTCAAGCTCACAAAATCCATCACTATCGAGGGCTAGAAATCGCGTATTCCGCTAGGGCGCGCGTCAGTTCCCGGAGGCGAGGACGTCGTCGTAGTAGTTGATAAGGACGCGGCGCGGCTTCGTTTTGAGGCCGTTGAGCGGGACCTGCTGCGAAACCGTGCTGTTTCCGATGAGACGCGCACGCCCTAGGAAGAACATCTTGCCGTCGTCCATCTCGAGGTACACAGGAACGAGCATGCGAAACTTGTCGTTCACGTTGGACTGCGTGACGTTGAGATTGAGTGTGAAGGTGCCATCAGGCTCGGTTCCGACGGAAGAATCCGATTTGTAGGTGGGGAGCTGGGTGCCGTACACGTATTCGTTGAAAAACCAATCCAGGCGATGGTTGCCTTCGAGATCCATCTCGGGCGTCATGTGCTTTTCGATGGCGGCCTTGAAATCCTCAGTGGTGGCGCTTTTGCCGCGGTAGGTGTTGACGAAGTCCTGCATGGTTTCCTTGAATTTCGCGTCGCCGCTGCGCTTGTCGTACATCATCATGCGGATCATGTGGAGCACGTAGGCACCCTTGGGATAGATGAGGCGGCGAGTGACGCTGAAGCCCGTGCGTGAATTGCTGGCGCGATAGCCCATGGTCAAAGGGCCCACGT
>Ga0126373_10004227_pt1 | contig 10935 bp, 8 predicted proteins | sample PanSoiMetPlot_11_FD_92545 | JGI IMG/M metagenome (GOLD analysis project Ga0126373, IMG submission 92545) | Tropical forest soil microbial communities from Panama - MetaG Plot_11 | ecosystem: Environmental > Terrestrial > Soil > Tropical forest > Bulk soil | place: Panama | collected 2016-02-17
ATAGCCACCCAGAGGCGCGGTACCCAAGTGGTAAGGGAGAGGTCTGCAAAACCTTTATGCGTCGGTTCGATCCCGACCCGCGCCTCCAAATTTCTCAATAACTTAGCAGAGTAACGAATGAAGCTCTCAGACCCATTGTGGGGACTTTTGTGGGGAGCATTTGTATCCGACCCTTTTTATCCCCCTCACTGGGTCATTGAATCTTGCCGCTCAAACTCCGCGATCTGCTGTTCGGCGTTGTATCGCTCTAAACGCTCCATTGCGCTGCTCTGGTGCTCTTGCGTTGGGTGCGCGTAGCGCAGCACCATCTGGATTCTGGAGTGACCTAGCATCGCCGCCAGTGTCACAAGGTCGATGCCGGACATCGCTGCGCGTGTGGCCCATGTATGGCGAAGGTCGTATAAGCGGAACGGAGCAACCTGGCTATCTCTCACCGCCCGATCATGTGCGTTATTCATCTTCGGGGTCGGGCGAGACGGGTCCGACTCGCACGGAAACATATAGGGACTCTCTGTGGCGCTCATGCGTCCACTTAGAACCGCCCTTGCCGGAGCCGTGAGCCGGAGTCGCCTACGCGCCGCTGCGGTTTTCCCATAGGGAATCTGGAGATAGCCCTTCTCCAAATCCACATTCTCTGGCCGGAGCCTATAGACTTCTTCCGGGCGCACCCCTGTTTCGAGAATTATCGTCGCCACATCGCGCAATACGGGCGTAGCCTTCGCCAGGTAATTATGCTGCTCCGTGAAGGAGAGCACCCGCGTCTGTTGATTGTTCTCCGCGAGAAACTTCACCCGGCTGACGGGATTCTTCGTCAAAACATCCGCTTTGATACCGAAATTGAAGAGAGCTTTAAGGCAAGCAAGTTCCCTATTCACTGTTGCCGGGCGAATGCGCTTGTTAGTCTTGACTCGTTTCTCTTCCCACCGCACAGTCTTGTACTCAGCAGCTCGCATGGTCTTGAAACGTTCGACTTCCTCAGGTCCGATCTTGTCGAGCATGGAATCGCGGAAATACCTTAGCAGCGCCACACTGCTGACGTTGTAGCGAACATGAGTGGACTTCTTGTGTACATGAGCGGACCACTTGAGGAAGTCACTCATCGCAGCACGGAAGGATGGGACGGGTTTGCGGGGTGTGATGCCAACCTCGCCCTTTGCGAGAGCCGTCCGATAGGCTCGTTCAATCTCTCCGGCAACCCGGAGATTGCCAACACCAGTACTCTTGCGAACGCGTTCGCCCCTATAAACAAACTCATACCAGTACACGCCCCCCCGCTTTGAGAGTGACATCTGTCTATCCCTCGCCTTCCTTCGATTTGTTCTTCTGCGTGTTTTGCTTGACCGCGTCCCGCTTCGCCTTAGCCTCAGCACGTCGTCTCCGCACGGATGCCTTGTGTGCGCACGGTTGAGAGCAGTACTGTCTCTCATGCTTTGAGCTGACTTCATAGGTTTCATTGCAATCGTGGAGAGCGCAGACTTGATATTTAGTGCCTGTTAGCCAGTCAACATAGACAGTGGCGAGTATTGCTTCGAGGGCACTCCCCACATTCATTTGCGCAACAAGTGGTTGTGGATGAGGTAATTCTCGATATCGAAATAGTGATCCCGGAGTAATGGTCAATCCCTCTGGGGAGCCCAATATCAAACTCTCTTCGACATCCGACAAATCTTCCAAGAGTGGACTTATATGTTTGGGTGTGACGAATATTAGCCTGTCTGGATCTCGCTTTTCATCCTCACTTCTTTCATCCCAGCCCTTCACGCGAGGACCATAGCCTTGACTTAGGAGTAGACGGATAAATTCCTGCCATCGTTGGAAATCGCTCCATGTTAAGCACGTAAGAGTGAACTCTTCATCCTCGTACAGATCACGGAAATGGCCGGAGGCTGCCATCCAATTCAAAGCCTCGGCGGTTGTTCTGACTTTTAGAAAGGCATCTCGTAGTTGGTGCGCATCTACGACGTTGTTTATGAACGGCCACGTCTGAGAGTCACCTCGAAGGCTAAAGAGAGTGTCCTCTCCCCTCTTCGCAAAGGACACCGTAACATTTGTCGGATGATAAACAACCAAAATGGGCATACGGGGAAGCGTCCGAACTGAGGGCTTCCTATCAAATGCCCTAAGAGTTAGGTCTTCTTCTTTGACCTTATGCCTCTGTGCCACGATCTGTTCACTATTCATTGTCATAGACAACGTTTATTGTCATCTTTGTGGTTGATTGTTGCAAGGGGCTTAAGAGAGGTGATTTATGGCAATGCTAGTTGGTGACCTGCTTACCACGAAAGAGGCCGCCGAGTTGTTGCGAGTATCGCACTGGACCGTCTCGGCGTGGCTTTCCCAGGGAAAGCTCAAGAGGACGAAGGCCGGGGGAAGGACGTTGATCGCGATGTCCGAGATTGAGGCATTCTTGGAGCGTGGCAACACGCTCAAGCCATCGGGCAGGTAGGGGCTGGCTACATGGTCGTGTGTTCTGGCGGTGTACTGGAGGATCATCGGTTAGGGGCTTGCAGCGATGACGCGCAACTCTTTTTTCCGTGGCTCTTTATTGCGAGCAATGGTTTTGGACGCTTGAAGTGGAGTTATAGCGAGCTGGTGACAAGTGCATTCCCCCATCTCAGGGACAAGCCTTCGCCGGAGCAGCTGCAAAAATGCCTGGAGGAATATCGGTCAAACTATCTGATCTTTGTTTATCGTACTGACGATGCGGAACTCTGGGGTCAGTGGATTGTGGATAAGCGTCATTTTCCTACGTACAAGACCGCCAAGGCGCTTAGGAGTCCGGCTCCTCCAGAGCCTGCCCTTGCCGCCTTCAAGGAGTCTGCCGCGAGGGCCCGGACAGAGCAAAACGCCGCAAGCGTAGATATCATCCGCGTTGCAGATTTTGAAAATCTTCCGAAATCTATCCCATCTTGCGAAAATGTTCCGCATGGTAGTGGTATTGGCGTAGACGGTGGTAAAGGTGAAGATACAAGCCGCAGCGCTCCGAGAGCGCAGAGGTCGTCTTCTCGTACCAACAGGCAGCTGATCCCGTCTCGGAGCAAAGGCCCCAACCCTACAACTGGTATGCGGGATGCCGCAAGGGAACGCAAGCTGGATGCAGCATATGAAGTAGAACCAGCAGACCCAGTCGACCGCAAGAATATGCTTTGGGCCTACCGGGGTGCCAAGGAGAAGAACCCCGAACTGTATGCTGCATCGCCCCAATGGGTGCAAAACGCTTTGGAAGCTGAACAGTTGGCACCCGGGCAGCCACCAGGGGATAGGGGGTCAAAATCTCTCTCAGACTCTCTCAGCTAGACCGCAGCCTAGGCTCATTTTTGCGTCCACAAAATACGTCTTTGCGGAATAACGATAGAAAACGATTGTTCTAGCCCGCTCTCTGAGACCGATGCTACGGGCAGTCTTTCAACGTGCAGTGGCCCTAGAGCAGCTTCAGCGTTGCCTGAGGCTCGATGAATACCATTTTCCTAAATGCGCCGAACGCTTCACTGTTTGCTTGAGGAGCGAGAAGCTACCCGCGATCTAGTTGACAACGGCTTGATCCTCAACGGGAGAAGCTTTTTTTCATCAAACGAGGGCAAAACACACGGATTTCCGCTGAACGGACAGCCTCAGTGAATGCATTGGCGATTTAGCAAGAACTGAGCCAAACAGTTACTTTTGGCGTAAGGCTAAGTGCCTCACTAGAGCAACAGCAGAGAGTGAAATTGCATTCTGCGTCGATCTCCGCTATGCTGACCTCTCCATCAGCAAGATTTGAGGTCTGAGTTAGAAATTGATTTTTGATTTCCTGCGTTTTTCTGCCGTTTTAGGTCTTCTTGGTTTACCCGCAATAGCCCAATCCGCTGCGCCTGCAGTCTCCACGACTTCCAATCAAGCCAATCAAGCATTCTCTGCCGGCAAGCCTGTCGCATCCGTTGAAATGGCGGGCACGGCGAACTGGTTTGTGGGTTCCGCTAGGGACTCAGGACCTGTGAAGCTGAGTGCGAATGTAAACGGCGAGAATCGTGCCGAATTCGATCTCAGTAACGGCACACGCATCGAAAGTCAGTCTGCGATAACAGGTGATCGCACGTGTAGTTGGACAGGGAAAGATGGGGTATCTCACGACATGACCTCGTCCAATTGCTGGACCGCGACTATCTGGTTCTTGCCACATCTGGCCCTTCAGAGTACTGGTATCCCGTCGGCATTGGGCGTGCAGTCCCTGCCTACCGCGACCGGCTCCACGACCTTGCATCTTCGGCACCAGCTCGTTATTGCTCCAGGACAAACCAAGCCTGCAGTTACTGCGTTGATTCAGTCGTGGAGCGCGACGGACCTTAGCCTTGACGCGACGACGCACCTCCCCATTGATCTGAAATACACGATTCATCCTGACAGCAATTCCAGCGTGAACCTGCAAGTCGAGGTGCGCTACAGCAACTATCAGAATGTGTCAGGTGTCGAGTTGCCCATGCACATCGAACGTTATGTGAATGGGCGCCTTCAGCTCAGCATTGACGTTGCGTCAGCAGTCGTTAACTAACCCCGCCAGCTTCATCTGAAAAATCTTGAGGAATCTCATGCTGCGTCTTCGTGCCTTGGCAGTTCTGGCTCTTTTCTTCGCCTCTTCGATCCATTTGATTGCACAAGCACCGGGCACGGGTCTTTATACGTTCGGTTCATTTGACAATCGCGGCTTTGATTCGATCAACATCGGAAACCTCAACACGCATTTCGAGATTCCAATTGTCACGAAGTCAGGCCGTGGTGTGCCATTCAAATACACCATCGTCTACGACGGACTGATTTGGTCTGCGGCGGGATCCTCGGGAAGTGAATACTGGGTGCCTGATTCGGGCTGGGGCTTTCACGGTCAGGTGAATGACGGATTCGCGGGCCACCTCAACTATCACACGCAAACCTATAAGTGCTTCTCCGATCCTCCTAGCTGGTATTGGTCGACAAGGACCTCGAACTACAACTATTACGATGCCTTTGGTCAGCAGCATAACTTCAACTACGCGACCGACGCCTGTCTGGGGACAACAACTGGTGATGGCACAACTTCGGATGGTTCTGGGTACAGTTTTGACGGAAATACGATTCATAACCACTATGGCGCTGTTATTCAAGTTCCACAAAATAATGTCTCAGGCGCGGGCTCTATCACTGACACGAACGGCAACGTGGTCAATAACAATGGCAACGGTACTTTTACCGACACCCTCGGGGTGACGGCTCTCACGATTGGTGGCGGAGGCAATGCGAGCAGCGCAAGAACATTTACCTATAACGTCGCCAACCAGTCGGACCGCAGCACATCCGCATTCGTCACCATGTCGTACCGCACCTACACCATCCAAACGAACTTCGGTTGCTCAGATGGTTCGGGATCAATAAGCGAGTACGGCCCTCTACAGAATGACCTTGTCGACCGCATTACGTTGCCTGACGGGTCTTTCTATCAGTTCAACTATGAGCCAACGCCTGGCGTCTCCGGTGCCGTCACCGGGCGTCTGGCGTCCATCACCCTGCCGACTGGAGGCATAATCCAGTACCAATATTTGGGCGGTTGCAATGGCAACGGGATGAACGCGGACGGGACAATAGGCAGCCTGAACCGCGTGACCACTGATGGAACGAGATATTTTGGCAGGTCCCCTAGCCCAAACGGCTCAGTCACAACATTGCAGGATGAGGTTGGTAATCAGACGCGATACACGTTCACCAACGTAAATGGGGTGTTCTATGAGACCCATCGGCAGGTGTATCAGGGGAATGGAGGGAGCGGCACGCCCTTGCTCGACCAGCAGACCTGCTATGGTGGCGCAACTCCAAGTTGCGATGGCTCTGCCATTACGTCTCCGATCCTTCAGGTGGACACCTGGAGCAGTTTGAATGGCGGAGCCCAACGCCACACAAGAAATCTGTATGACAATGTAACCTTCCAGCTTGCGAGCGTACTGAACTACGACTTTGATGGCACTACTCTGCTGAAAAACACGACCAATGTCTACATTACGAATGGGCGTATTAACAGTTCATCAGTTTCTGACGGTGTCGGGCACGTGATCTCGTCAGTCAACTACGGCTATGACGAAAATACGCCAATATCAACGTCAGGCATTCCACAACATGGTCCAGCTTTGACTCATCCCGGAAACCAAACCTCAGCCCATGTCGCGATCCTTCCGGGCGGCACCACGCTAGACACAACTTCAACCTACTACGATACTGGCGTTCCCATCAGTTCGACTGGACCGACGGGAACGACGCAGTACTCCTACGAATCCACGCAGGGATTTGCTACCCAGGTCACCCCACCAACCCCTTCAAGCGGAGTATCGTTGCCCAGCTATGCGAGCTACGATGCAAACTCCGGCATTCAGCTTTGGGCTTCCGATGCGAACAACGGTTCAGGTACCCCTCAACTGCAGTACGCGCAATACGACAAGCTGCTGAGGCCAACGCAGATTAACACCGTGGATGGCGGCCAGACGACCTATGCTTATTACCCTGCCGGCCCGACCTGGCAAAGTTCAGTGAGTATGACGACCGCACTTGGCCAAAACGGAAACGCCAACACCAGCGTTTTGTATGACGGTTATGGACGCTCCGAACGCACTGCGGTTGCAAACGGCCAAGGAACAAATCCTGCTTATCAGGTTGACTATTGCTATGATGCGGTCGGAAACCTGCATTTCCAGTCAACCCGCTATCAAGGGAATGGATGGAGTACTCCTAAGCAATGCTCTGGATCGGGAACAACCTACAGCTACGATGCCCTTGGGCGAGTCACGAACATCAACACCGCCGACGGCAACACAACGTATCAGTACAACGGACGCGCAGTCAAAACAACCGATGTAAACGGCGTTCAGAAGATTACCCAAACCGATGCGCTCGGCAGAATCTCAAGGGTGTGCGAGGTCTTCTCTATCACGCAGCCCAACGGCGACACTCCACAAGATTGCCAACTCGACATTGCAGGCAGCGGTTACCTCACGCAATACGCCTACGATCTTGCCAACCGTCAGACGACTATCACACAAGGAGCGCAGACGCGCATCTTCCTGACCGATTCGTTAGGACGGACCACCTACACTAAAGAGCCCGAGTCGGGAGAGACAAACTACAGCTACACATACAACAGCACAGGCTTGCAGGTGACGCGCACACGACCCCAAGCCAACCAATGCACTAACATTAACTGCTTGACGACTACGACCACGCAATACGATGCACTTGGACGCCCGCTGAGCGTGACCTACAACGATGGCACGCCAAATAAGCAGTTTTTCTACGATAGCCCTAATCAATCCATGCAGTGGAGTTCGACGCCTGGCAATACCAAAGGCCGCCTGGTGGATATGACCTCGGGATCAGGCTCGACTCTGACCCGCGGGCGTTTCGACTACGATGCAATGGGCCGAATAACCCACATGTGGCAATGTGCCCCGTCCATTTGCGGCACCTCATCTCAGGAGAGCCGACCAGGCTTGCAGTTCGGTTACGATCTGGGGGGCAACCTGACGTATGAATTCGACGGGGCCAGCGGAGGTATCCAATACGCCCGTTCCCTGGCGGGAGAGGTGACTGCGATCACCAATCTGTCATACACCACGGGCGGCAATCCTCCGAATCTCGTTTCCAACATAGTCAATGGGCCATCTGGACCGATTACCTATGATCTTGGGAATGGAACATCGTCGCAACTATGGTACGACTCCATGGGTAGATTCTCGATGCAGGTATTTTGTGTAACTTCCGCAAAAAGTGATTGCTACAGCAACCAATTTTATGGGGTGTGGACTGTGCCGAAGGGGTCTCGGATCATCCACACTTCCGACGATGTCCTCGGTGGAGGAGCGGACTACGGATACGATGAGTTCAATAGGCTGACGTCAATGAACGGGCCATCGCAGAGCTTTACCTATGATTATGATCGGTATGGGAACCGGTTACATCAAGATATAGTATCTGGTTCCGGTACAACTCCCGGGAATTCCTTCGATACGAGCACTAACCAAATTACGACCAGCGGATACGTCTATGACGCGGCAGGCAATCTGAAAACCGATGGTCTAACCCATTATAGTTATAGCTACGATGCAGAAGGTAACGTAACGGCCTTGTCCGACGGTACTACAACGGCGCAGTATGTTTACGATGCGTTGAATCGGCGAGTTCGAGTGCAGACATCAAGTTCGACGTACGAATACCTGTTTGACTACACGGGACATCGGACTTCAAGCTGGCTGGAACCGGATAACGCGGGCAACGAAGGTCGTATCTATTGGGATGGCAAGCAAATCGCATATCGTGCCTGGAACGGCAATACCTACTTCGAACATCAGGATGGGCTTGGAACAGAACGTATGAGAACCGACTACACACCAGCGGTCTCCTCGACCTACCAGTCGTTGCCGTGGGGAGACGGCTACACCACCAACGAAAACGATCTTGCGGGGAATGCTCAGGACAACCTCCACTTCGCCCAACTGGACCTCGATGCAGATGGCACCCACCATGCCCAGTTCCGGCAGTACTCGTCAACACAGGGACGATGGATGAGCCCTGACCCCTACTCCGGCAGCTACGACAGCAGCGATCCGCAGAGCTTCAATCGCTATGCCTATGCGAGAAACAACCCGTTGGCTGTGATTGACCCAAGCGGACTGAGTGGTGTTTGTGTTAGTGCTTTCCCATATGGCAACGCCGAGGAGCCCTACGTCGATCCTTCGATATACAATTCAGCAGATTGCGCCTCGGCTTATGGCACTTGGGTAGAAACAGGCTCAGACGTAACCATGGATGTGTCTAGTACTGACCCCGTTGCCGACCCCGGTAACGGGGCCTATGCCACTCCCCCTTCCAGTTCAAATAGCAGTGGCACAGGCGGAGGAACTGGCGTTGGAAGTGGCGCTGCCCCAAGTAACGCGGCTCAAACGCCTACACAATGCAAATCCAATTTCTACAAAACTGGTGTAGGAAAAGTCATTGCGTTCTTGAGTCCGTTGTCAACGATACCGGGGTCCAACGACGAGTGGAAGACAAACCTAGCGGAATGGACTCTTCTACCAGCCGCCAAGGGTGCCGCATTTTGGGCTGCGAAATCGGCTAGTAGTGCCACTGGATCGTTTGAGGTTTTGTCCGTTACTTCGGCAAACTCTTTTCCCTTGGCCGCACCGACTGAAGCCGGTATTGGCTTCGCATCAAAAAGGCTCGGAAAACTAGCTTCTTACGCGATCGGAGCTGCGACTGCGATTGACGCATTGCAAAGTGCAGCTTGTGGACTAGGAACTATTAGTCCAGATGCTTCAACTGCGATTGGGCTGGCAGGGGGATTTGCCACAAACTAAGCCGCATCGGGATGGAGAATATGGCAATAGTCAAACATTTTTTGGTTGAATACCCTTGCATCGCCGTAATAGTCGGCTCGCTCTTGTGGTTTCTAGTCGGAGTGCAGATCGTTCGAAATGAGGAAGCGAAGGCTGGTTTGCGGTGGCAAATCATCGGCATGACTATTGCGTTCGCCGTAGGAATAGGGGCGATTGTTACAAGTCAGTGGAGATTGGCTTTGTGCTCAGGCTTAGTTTTTTTGGGAGAACTATTGATGTATCGGCGAATGACGCAAACTGATCGTCAGCTACCGCTATGATGAAGAACGGTACGCCTACGACGACGTTTAACTTTTGTGCAGAAACTAATGCCCCAAAAAGTGTGGTATTCATAACGCCTAAGCCATCCGTAGTCCAAGCACCGAACCCCCCAGTCAAGAACCCCTCATATTCTGCATTTTTGGGTTGTTACTACAACTCGGTTATTCAGACCGTTACCGACGAAGAGGACGGAAAAAGTTGGACTGCCTATGGTTTCATGAATGCCGGAGCGGCTTTATCGGTCAAACTTAAGGCCTTCAATCCCATAGGCCTTACATTTGTCGCAACAGCGGCTCTCATGGATACAGGTGCTATGGTGAAGGCGAATGTGGATTGCACAAAACAAGCTGGCTACTGAGCTACAAGGAACACGAAAGGACACGATGCGGCTATTTGATGCAAAGAGTACTTATGTCTACATATTCTGTGCGTACGCATTGAATGCTCTATTTTTGTTGCTTCATTCACCAAAGGTGCCAACCTCTTCTTATGAATCCTCTAACTTCTTGATCGTTGTACCGAAGATTGTAGGAATGATATTCGGTGCGGTATTGTCATTCGCCTCAATACGGAAGACTTCAAGTCTCATCGAGAAAACCGTTTTGATCTTGACTGGGCTCCTTTGCCTTCTTGTTTTAGCCAGCGTTTTACCAAAAGTAGGCTACGAATGGGCAAACTTTTCCTTTAGCCATTCCATATTTGTTATTGTTAGCTGTGTTGCTGCGGTCCTAGCGGGGATCAGAGCGCTTCAAGTCCTACGATTGTCAGGGAATAATAGTGCTTTGTGATGGCTTCCGCTTGTTGACCCTTGCCCCAAATACCGCGGCGCAGAACTGGAAGAAATTTGGTAATGCGATAAAGTCCTGCGCAAAGAGCCAGTTTGGGCTCTCAACGGCGGCGGGGGCTGGAGCGGTTGCAGCTGGATCGACACCTGGTACTTCGGTGGCGTCTCAATTCTTCCGATCCGTTTTACCCCAAACGATCAAATCAACATGGGCTCCGACGCTTATGAATCCGCTGGCGGAATCTAGTGTTCTCGGTGGGGTCGTGGGAAGGTGGGTTCCTTTTCTAGGAGAGGCGTTGTTGATCAAGGACGGAGCCAAATACCTTAACTGCGTTTGGCCGGACGACGCTGACTACTGAAATCAGGAGAATGCACTATGACGGTAGCAGAGGAAGTGATCGCCTTGGTCGCCAAGAAGACTGGTAGACCGGAAGGCAGCATTACTCCAGAAAAGACCTTTTATCAGCTCGGCATAGACGGGACGATGCGGGCGAGGTGATCGAC
>Ga0126373_10004228_pt1 | contig 10934 bp, 8 predicted proteins | sample PanSoiMetPlot_11_FD_92545 | JGI IMG/M metagenome (GOLD analysis project Ga0126373, IMG submission 92545) | Tropical forest soil microbial communities from Panama - MetaG Plot_11 | ecosystem: Environmental > Terrestrial > Soil > Tropical forest > Bulk soil | place: Panama | collected 2016-02-17
GCAAAGGCGCACCGCCAAGATGATCCGGCAACTCCGAAGCCTCGGCTATCGGATCGAGCCACCTACCTCTCAACCCAGCCAAGTACAAGCGCAGTGATTTTCGACGCTGATTTTCGACCCTGGGGACAGAATCCGGGGATGCTTTGCCAAAAGCGCATTCACAATCGGCTCGGTTCCCTCTTCCCGGATTGCCGCTTTGCCTATCTCGGTCTCTCCCCCTCGATCTCGCCGATCTCCGATCGACGTCCGCTTGCTTCGCCGCACTGACGGTCGCGGAGAACTCTCCCAAGGAACTTGTGGGTGCCGGCCAGCCTCAGCGTCTCGAGCCCACTGCCGTCTCGGAAGATTTCTGGTGATACTTTTGTTGCTACTGTCCGTTCTCGCCACGGCTTGTCCCAGAACCGGTCAGTGAATCGTCGCCCCGGCGTGCACCGCTCCAAAAACTTCGCCTTTATTTTCAAATAGTTACATGCTCGGAGCGGCTGGCAATAGGCATGCCCTTACTCGGGAGCATGTACACGGATTCAAGGCCACTGCCGAGCGAACCTCAGTGCATACGAATGCCGCTGGCCGCGGCTCGCACCGGCGACCACCACGCTTTCCGCACTCTCGTTTCTGCGCACACTCCAAGGCTCCAGCGACTGGCTCGCCGTTTCACGGGAAGCGTCGAGGACGCCGAAGACATTTGCCAGGAGTCTCTCCTGAAAGCTTTCACCAAACTCGACCAGTTTGCCGGAACGAAAATGGAATCCGACGAATTCCGCGCCTGGCTTATGCGAATCACCGCGAATTGTGCGATTGACTTCCTTCGCCGCAAAGGAGTCAATCGATCCCTGCCGCTCGACGAATGCGAGCACGCCGCGTCTCATCAGCCAGGCGCGAGCGGCTGGGGCGAGAGTCCCGAGACGTCTTTTACACGTCACGAACAACTCCGCATCCTTGCCGATGCGATCGCCAAGCTACCGCCGGAATTGCGGAACGTATGCCTTCTCCGCAATATGATGGAGCTTTCCACAAAGGAAGTGGCTGCCCGTCTCGGGATTCCGGCGATTACGGTGAGGGTCCGTCTCTTTCGGGCTCACGGCCAACTCAGGAAGATTTTGGATCGACGAAACGCTCAGTGGCGCACCCGACAGAGTGCCAACTTGCCGAACTAGTTTCGAGATCTTCGCCTGCCGCAGTCGCAACCTAGAGAAAATCGCCTCGTCGAGTCAGGGGGTTATGCGGGCGCCTTTTTGCCTTACCTGCACGGGGCCTTGGGATTCACCCCGAAACGAACATCCTCGCTGTGTTCTCCCCGGCGTCAGTCACCGAACTCGAATCGTAACTGAATTAAAGAATTTCGGCCCGCCGGACACTCTTTCTGGCGACAAGGCCGTCGAGCAGATTCTGAGGGGAATTGGCTTGACAAGGGCAGGGGTGTGCAGCATCCTCTGCGGCCAGTGGAGTCTGTCCTCTAGGAACCAGGTTCTCGGACAATTAATTCAAACTGAAGGAGCCAGCATGATGGACCACTCCTCCGCCATCGAACAATTAAGAGCCAGAGTGCGAGGTTCGGTGCTTTGCCCGGGCCATGATGGCTACGACGCGGCGCGCAAGATTCCGAACGCCATGATCGACCGCCGGCCTGCGGTGATTGTGCGCTGCGCGGGAGCCGCAGACGTTGTGGCGAGCGTGTGTTTCGCGCGAGAACACAACCTGCTGGTAGCAGTGCGCGGCGGTGGTCACAGCGTCGCCGGGAAGTCCGTGTGCGAAGCCGGATTGATGATTGACCTTTCGATGATGAAGGGTATGTGGATCGATCGCGCGGCACGAACGGCTCGTGCGGCGACGGGATTGACGCTCGGCGACTTCGACCATGAAACCGAGGCCTTTGGGCTCGTGACGCCGCTGGGGGTTGTGTCGCGAACGGGAATCGCCGGCCTGACGCTAGGCGGAGGCTGGGGCCATCTCCATGCAAAACACGGCCTCGCGCTCGACAATGTAATCGGAGCCGATATCGTCACCGCAGACGGACGGCTGCTCGCCGCAAATATGCATGAGAATGCAGATCTGTACTGGGGCATCCGGGGAGGAAGCGGGAATTTCGGCGTGGTCACGTCACTTGAATACCGCTTGCACGAACATGGCCCGGTGCTCGGCGGAGGAGTCTTTCATCCCGTCGAGAAAGCGGAGGCCGTGCTGCGGTTCTTCCGCGAGTACACGGAGAGCATTGCGGACGAAGTTGTCGCGCAATGCGGTGCGTTCGCGCTACCGGACAAAACGCGGGTATTTGCGATTGCCGTGTGTTATTGCGGAGATTTGGCGGAAGGGGAAAAACTGATACAGCCGCTGCGGAAATTCGGGCCTCCGATGGTGGATATGATCGGCGTCATGAACCATGTTCAGCTACAGAGTATGTTCGATCCCTTTTTCCCGCCGGGACGCCTGACCTATGTGAAATCAAACTTCATCCGCGATCTGAATGAGGAGGCCATCCGGAGAATCGCGGAGTTTGCTGGAAAGAGCCCGTCGATTTACAGCTTTGCGCCATTTATTGAGCACTGGCACGGAGCCGCAACGCGCGTCGGGGAGACGGACACAGCGTTTCCGCACCGGAAGCATTCCTACAACCTGATGTTCTGGTCGAACTGGGAGGGCCCGACGGAGACCGAAGCCAACGTCGAGTGGACGAGAAGTTCGTGGAACGCTTTGAAACCGCTACTGGTGGAAGGCTCCTATCAGAATTATTTGTCGGACGAGGGCGAAGCGTCTGCGCGGGCGGCGTACGGGCCGAATTACGACCGGTTGGTGGCGCTGAAAAACAAGTACGATCCGACGAATTTCTTCCGTATGAACCACAACATAAAACCCACCGTGTACTGAAGAACTTCTCGCTCACTTCGGGAAAAGGAGGAAGGAGTAGCCGAAGCCAACGTAGGAATCAGGCGCGGAATGCGTGAGACCGACCGCGACGTGGAAGTCGACCTGATGGTGAGGCGCGAGTTTATAGGAAGTGCCGAAGTGCAGGAGTTGACGCGATCCGCCGCGCTCCGGAAAATCGCCGATATATTCGACGAAGGCGTCCCAAGGCTTGGTCAGTTGACGGTCGAGGTAGAAGGTGGTCTCGCCGGTGAAGTTGTGCGAGCCAGCTAGCGTTGGCCAATAGAAAGCGACCTGGCCGCCGAGTGTCCAATGCGCGGCGAGTGCGCGCGACCAAGGCAACTGAAGCGCAGGATCGTAGCCTTGACTCGAGACGGTTTGAGCTCCCGTGGGAAAACTGAGAAAGAAGATCGCCGAAAGCTTGAAATGGCCCGGTAGTGGGCCAAGCTGCTGCTTAACGCCAATGGCCAGGTCCCCGAAACCGGAAGTGCTGCCGGTTCCGTTCGGGAGATTGTAGTAGCAGTCGGGAACGGTGAGGCGCAGCTCTGTTTTGGAGAGAAGTCCGTAGCGAACGTTGGTTTCGGGAAGATCGAGCACGAATTGACCCCGCGTGTGAGTGACAAGAAGGCCGTTTTCAAACTGCAGGCCACCCTCGGGGACGACCACGCTCGAATTTGCAACCGAAGGACGGTCGGTAACGATGACGACTTCGGAATCAGGAATGGATTGTCCGTGTAGCGGAGCAATTCCGAAGAAAGTAATCGCGAAAAGAGCGAGTGGAAAGTGGAGGGGCTCGCGCACGTTCTAGGTTCGTTCAGAAAACGAGGGTAGGAGCAGGAAGGAAGCGCCGGCCATGGCGAGCGCGACGAAGGCACTGCTCCATTCGTCGCCGTTGTTGAGGTGGCTCACGACGCGGAGAGCGTGAAGCAGCACGGCCCCAAAAAAAACATCAGTCCGAGGAAAAAACACGCCAGGCGCGCGGCGATGCCGCTCGTGATGCTGAGGCCAGCGGCGATGAAAGCGACTCTCGTGAAATGGGCGAGAATGAGGCGAGCGGGCATCCACGCCGGGATGAGTGTGGCGATGAAGGAAGCGTACAGGAAGTGCTGCAGGCCGTAAATAAGGAGAGGAAGCGAGAAGAGGTAGCGGCCGAGTGTAGCGAGTTTGTCGATGAAGGAATTCCACGAGGCGGTCGCGGCAGTCGAAGGGCAGCGTCCGGCGAGGACCAAGGCAGCGCCGGAGAGCGAGAGAGCTCGAGGGCGCGGGTGCGTTCCCTGCCGTTGTAGATGATGTCGGAGAGGTGCTGCGAGTGAAGCAGCAGAACGCAGAGCAAGTAGACGAGACCGAGGAGAACGGCAAAGAGACGCGCGTTCCAGTTGGCCAGAACAGAGATGGCGGCGATGACGAGGAATGCGCCGATGAGATAAGCACCGACGGCGCCGCCGGGAGCCCAGGGAGGGACGGGCGAGAGTCCGCCGGCGTAATGGCCGTAAAGAAAGTATTGGATACCGAAAACGCAGAACGGAATGGCGAAGAAGTAGCGACCGAGTTGCGCGAGGCTTTTCATCGCTGAGCTACTCCGGCGAGCTGTTTTATTTCAGTGCATCGACGCCGGCCTGGGCACACTGGCCGTCATGCTCGCTCGTGTCGCCCGAGACGCCGATGGCGCCGACGATTTTGCCTTCGATAACGATGGGGATGCCGCCTTCGACAGGCACAGTGCCCTCGAGACGAAGAATGCGAAGTGCCGCGCCGCCGGCGGCAAGAGCGTCCTGAAAAGCCTTGGTGGGGCGCTTGAAGCGGGCGGCAGAGCGGGCTTTCGCGATGCAGATATCGGCGCTGCCGAGCTGAGTGTTGTCCATCTTCTCGTAGTAGACAAGGTTTCCGCTGGGGTCTACGATGGCCACGGCCATATTTCAGTTATTTTTTCGGGCCTCGGCGAGAGCCGGCGCAGCGGCCTTTTTTGCGTTCTCAACGCTGATGGGCGTGCCGTAGGGATTGGGCATCTGGGTAAAAGCAGGAAAAGCGCAGAGCGCGAAGAGCAGAGCGAAGGCGAGCTTTTTCCACTGCGATGACATCATTGTCCTCCTCCGTAAGTGTCAGAGACAGGAAGCGTACGACGAAGAAATCGTGATTTTGGTCCGACGAACGCGCAGCATCATACACCAGGAGGCAGGGGAAGTTAGCCGGTGGTCTGTGTGACGATGCGGAGCCAAGCGAGGGACCGGCAGCAAACCGTTGGGGGACGGGGTCGCATCTGAGCAATTCATAAGGGCGCGGCCCGCACAGGCAATTGGAATCCAGGGGTCCTCTGAGAAGGGGCAGGTAATTACCGTCGCGCGGGTACGAGTGAGACGTCCTCATGGGCGAATCGTTGAAAAAGTGGAAAGTCCTGTTGGTGCATCCAAGCGGGTTGATGTATTCGGAAGTGTACCTGCGCCTCGAGCCGCTCGGATTGGAGCTGATCGCAGAAGCGTGCCGGAGGAGCGGGTTTGCCGTGTGGCTGTTGGACCTGCAGGCAAGCGGGCACAAAGACTATTTCCGGACCATGGAAGAGTGGCGCCCGGATGCAGTGGGATTCTCGCTCAACTACCTGGCCAACGTTCCAGAGGTAATTGATCTGGCAAAAGCGACGCGTGAGCGTTGGCCTAAAACGTTTGTGTTCGCCGGCGGGCACAGCGCGTCATTTGTTGCGCGAGAGATTGTGGAGCATGGGGCGGGCGCGATTGACTGCGTTGTGAAAGGCGAGGGCGAAGGCATTACGCCGAAGTTATTGGAGGTGGCGCGGGACGACCGGAAGCAACTGGACAAGTTGCCGGGCGTCGTTACCGAAGAAGGGGAAGGCCCGGTCCCACAAATGGTCAAGGGTCTCGACCGGTTGAGCCCGGCGCGCGATTTACTGGCGAAGCGGAGAAAGTATTTTATTGGCGTGCTGGATCCGGCGGCTTCGATCGAGTTTACCCGAGGGTGCCCGTGGGACTGCGTATTCTGCAGCGCGTGGACGTTTTATGGAAGGAATTACCGCTTGCGGAGCGCGGAAGCCTCGGTAGAAGACCTGGCGCGGGTGCGAGAACCCGGCATATTCATTGTGGATGATGTGGCGTTTATCCAGGCGGAACACGGAATGGCGATCGGCCGGGAGATCGAGAAGCGGGGCATCAAGAAGCAGTACTACCTGGAGACGAGAGGCGATGTGCTGCTGAGAAACAAAGAGGTGTTCCGGTACTGGAGACGGCTGGGGCTCGAGTACATGTTCCTGGGGCTCGAAGCGATCGATGAAGAAGGATTGAAGCTGCACCGGAAGCGGTTGACGTTGAGCAAGAATTTTGAGGCGCTGGAATTCGCGCGAGAGCTCGGACTTACGGCGGCGATCAACATCATCGCGGATCCGGGATGGGACGAGAAGAGGTTCGCGGTGATTCGCGAGTGGGCGCTATCGGTACCTGAGATTGTGCATTTGACGGTGAATACGCCGTATCCGGGGACGGAGACCTGGAGAACCGAATCGCGCGGATTGACGACGCGGGATTACCGGCTGTTCGACGTGCAACATGCGGTGCTACCGACCAAGCTGCCGCTGAAGGAATTCTATCGACAGCTCGTGAGCACCCAAGAGGTGCTAAACCGCAAACATTTGGGATGGACAGCGCTGAAGGACTCCTTGACGTTAGCCGCAAAACTGACGCTGCACGGGCAGACGAATTTTCTGCGCATGCTGTGGAAGTTCAACGGCGTGTATAACGTGGAACGGCAGACGCGGGACCACCAACGGCCGGTGAACTATCAGATGAAACTGCCCGGACCTGCCATGCAGGGGCGCTTCGATCAAGACAGTTTGTTTATTCATCCGCCGCAACTGCTGAAGCCGCTGAGAGCAGGGGCCGCGCGCGACTAAAGGGCCAGGCAAGCGATTTTTTCCGACGAAAGTTTGCGGCAATTCACAAGGTTTTGGAAAAGCGCTACCTCGTGCGCGTGCCAAAGGGCGAAGGCGGAATCAACAAAAGCGAAGCACAGCGCTCATAGAAACGGCAGCGCGACGAAATCACTTTTGGCAAGTTTGCTTCCCTTCCCTAACCGTGGCAAAGGTGTTCGAGCCCATCGCCATATCAAAGGTATAGGTGGCGTCCATTTGGGACGAGGTTTTCGCGCACCACAACCGTCCAACCGCTTCTTATCTACGAGATAAATACCCGTTACCGACGGCTCGGGCGTCGCGGGTTACCCGCCATGCTCTCTCCTTTCACGAGCCATTCATCTCCCATTAAACGTGCACCGACTCGCGTAAAGCTCCCCCCAGCTCATTCTCATTTACACAGCGCGAGCAAAATGCATCGCAAAAGGTGGTGCCGCATTCGGAATAGTTGACCTTCTACGAGCCATCCATCTCACCGAACCTGCTGGAGCGGGGCGCGGTCATCAGTGAATTTCCGAAAGGTTCCCTCCCGCGGCGGAAAATTTTCCGGCAAGGAACCGAATCAAGCAGGAACAAAACTGGACAAGCGCCGAGGGCGGGATGGTAGAGCCGGCAACCCCGCTCGGAGCGGCTTTCGCCGAGGGTGAAGCGGTTCTGGCGGGGCCGCGCAATCTGCTGCCGGCGGACGGATTAACTCGCGCAGAAACAGAGACTTACGAGCCCCTTCGTGCCGCGGAACCGAAGCCTGGCGAGGAACTTGTGGAAATCAGTGGGTTGAATTCCAGCGAAGTTCTGGCTACGCTCTTGGACTTGGAGAGGAAAGGCATCATCCGGCGATAGCCGGGAAAGCCGTTTGCCAAGATGTGGTGGTAGAAGTTGGAGCCCCAGCCCAAAGGACGATGCACCCGAAATGAAGCGGGGAGCATCTGGAAACCAGCAAGGAAGAGTGGGACAGGACATATATCAAGGTAGCGAGAAGGACACAGACCGCATAGCTAGCCCTTCCTGCGGAAGAATCCGGAGTTACAAAAGAACACATGGCACGTTCACTGGTAATCGTTGAGTCGCCAGCGAAGGCGAAGACGATCAATAAATATCTCGGAAAGAATTACAGCGTAAAGGCATCGGTGGGGCACGTGATGGACCTGCCGACGAAGACGATCGGGATTCGTCTGCCCGAAGAGGATGAGAAGCCGAAGAAGAAGAAAGGAAAGAAGGGGGCAAAGGCAGCGCCGAGGCCGCCGCGAAAGCCAGTGACCCTGGATGACCCGAAGATCTTTGAGCCCACGCTGCAAATCATTCCCGGCAAAGGAAAAGTGATTAACGATCTGAGGAAATCGGCGAGCGCGGCCGAGGCGGTGTACCTGGCCGGCGACCCGGACCGGGAAGGCGAGGCGATATCGGCGCACCTGTCGATGGTGTTGTCGAAACCGGCGAAGTACCTGGTGCCCGAGGAAGAGGAAGAAGGAAAAAACGGCAAGAAAAACGGGGACAAAGAGGAGAAAGCGGCCGAAGAAGCCGGAAAGAAGGCGGGCAAGGGCAAGTTTGGGAAAAAGGCGGAGAAGGACCGGATCGAGATCGAGCCGATCGACCCGAAAAAGATTTTCCGTGTGACGTTCAACGAAATCACGCCGAAAGCGATCCGAGCGGCGTTTGAGAAGCCGAGGCAGGTGGACACGCAACTGGTGGATGCCCAGCAGGCGAGGCGTGTGCTGGACCGAATTGTAGGTTACAAGATTTCGCCGCTGCTGTGGGACAAAGTGCGCCGGGGATTAAGCGCCGGGCGGGTGCAGACGGTAGCGCTGCGTCTGATTGTTGAGCGCGAGCAGGAGATACGAGCGTTCGTGCCCCAGGAATACTGGACGATCCACGCCATGCTGGATGCGGGGGAGCCGCCGATTTTTGAGGCGCGGTTGACGAAGAAAAACGGCGAAGACGTGGAGATCAAGAACCAGGCAGCGGCTGATGAAGTGGTGGCCACGGTGAGCAGGGCGAAGTGGCAGGTGGCGAGCGTAACGCTGAAGGAGAAGCGCCGGAACGCGCCGCCGCCCTTCACGACGTCGAAGCTGCAGCAGGCCGCATATAACCGGCTACGGTATACGGCCAAGCGAACGATGGCGCTGGCGCAGCGGTTGTATGAGGGGATTGAGCTGGGCGAAGAGGGATCCGTGGCGCTGATTACGTATATGCGCACGGATTCGGTACAAGTGTCGAACGATGCGCTCGAGCAGGTGCGGGAGTTCATTCCCTCACGGTTTGGAAGGGATTACCTGCCGGAAAGACCGAATTTCTACAAGTCGAAGAAGGATGCGCAGGGAGCGCACGAAGCGATCCGACCAACCGACGTCTCACGGACTCCGGAGGACGTACGGAAGTACCTCGAAGACGATGTTTTCAAGCTGTACCAGTTGATCTGGCAGCGGTTCGTGGCTTCGCAGATGCTGCCGGCGGTATACGACCAGACGACGATCGACATTTCGGCGGCGGACTATACCTTCCGGGCGACGGGCTCGATCATGAAGTTTGACGGGTACTTGAAGGTCTACCAGATACCGCTGGTGGGCACGGACCGCGAGGATGAAGAAAAAGATGATGAGGGCGAGGGCAAGGCCCTGCCGCGCGTGACAGAAGGACAAGTGCTGAAGCTCGAATCGATCCGGCCGGAGCAACACTTCACGGAGCCGCCGCCGCGATACACGGAAGCGACGCTCGTAAAGGAACTGGAAGAGGACGGGATCGGAAGGCCATCGACCTACGCGTCGATTATTTCGACGATCGTAGAACGCGAATACGTGAAGAAGGAACAGGGGCGCTTCACGCCGACGATGCTGGGCGAGCGCGTGTGCGGACTGCTGATCAAGAGCTTCGAAGATGTATTTGATGTGAAGTTCACGGCGCGGCTCGAAGAGGAATTGGACGAAATCGAAGAAGGCAAGATGCCCTGGCGGGAATCGGTCAAAGAGTTCTGGGAGAAGTTCATCGTGGACCTCGATAAGGCCGGCGATGAGATGGTTTCCTACAAAGCAGGGATTCCGACCGGAAAGAAGTGCGAGAAATGCGGGCAGGGAGAACTGCTCGAGCGGATCAGCCGGCATGGGTTCTTCCTCGGATGCTCACGGTACCCGGAGTGCGACTTCATTCAGGACCTGGAAGAGGAGATCCCGGAGGACGCAGAAAACAAGACCGAGTATTGCGAGAATTGCGGAAAAGAAATGGCGCTGAAGCGCGGCAGATTTGGGGCGTTTCTGGCGTGCACGGGATATCCGGACTGCAAAACGACAAGGCGACTGGTGGCGGGGACGCGGATCGCGCACCAACCGGACGAGCCGCTCGACGAAAAATGCCCGCTAGACGGGAACGGGCTCTTGAAGAAGCACGGGCGCTTTGGCGAGTTCATCGGATGCTCGGGATATCCGAAATGCAAGTACACGCGGCCGATCACCATGGGGATCAAGTGCCCGAAGTGCAACGAAGGGGAATTCGTGAAGAGGGGCAGCATGGGAAAGGGCGGGCGCGGCAGGTTCCGCGTTTTCTACGGGTGCTCGCGATATCCGGACTGTGATTTTACGACGCCGTATATGCCCATCGCCGAGCCCTGCCCGAAGTGCGGGGCGCCGTTCGTGGTGGAGAAGAAGACAAAGATCGGCACCGTGCGGGCGTGCATAAAAGAAGGATGCGACTGGGAAAAACTCGCGCCGGAAGAGAAGCCAGCGGCGGCGACGACGGAAGAGGCACCCGTAACGGCGAAGGTATAAAGAGATGGGTCGGCGCACGAAGACGGGCATGCCCGCTCGAACAGCGCGCGAGAAGTGCAGCCCCACCCGAAATTCAGAAAACGGCTTGGGGCCGGGGCGGTTAGGTGGGCGCTATCCGAACCAGCGACAAAACGTTGCTACCGCACAAGAAACAGCGGCTCCAGACTTGAAAGCGGCTTGCCCGAAGCTTGTCAATAATTCGCGTAAGAGGCGTGATGAGGCAGTCGATTGAAAAATTTCTGGAGTATTTGAGGTCGGTGAAGAACGCTTCGCCGCACACCATTACGAACTATGGAAAGGACCTCGAGCAGTTCCGCGTGTTTCTGATGCCGCCCGGGACCGCAGAGCCGTCGCCGGAGAAAGTGACCCACCAGTGGATTCGCGAGTTTGTGGGGCACCTGCAC
>Ga0126373_10004229_pt1 | contig 10934 bp, 12 predicted proteins | sample PanSoiMetPlot_11_FD_92545 | JGI IMG/M metagenome (GOLD analysis project Ga0126373, IMG submission 92545) | Tropical forest soil microbial communities from Panama - MetaG Plot_11 | ecosystem: Environmental > Terrestrial > Soil > Tropical forest > Bulk soil | place: Panama | collected 2016-02-17
CGGCGGCCCCGACGAGACCTTCCGCATCGCTGGCCTGACCGACCCGCGAGTCGTCGTGCCGACTGGAGCCCGCGTCACCGTCCAGGTCGTCAACGCCGACCCGAACACCGCGCACGGCCTGGTCATCACCGCCAGCCAGGACCTCTCGTCGTGGACGCCGATGATGACGGCCAGACCGGCGTTTTCCGGATCGGCGCTGTGGTTCCTTGGCAACCCGACGGCCGCGGGGATGCACGCCGGCACGCTGACCTTCACCGCCGCCACCCCTGGTGTTTACCACTACCTGTGCCCCGTCCCAGGTCACGCCCAGAAAGGGATGACCGGCCAGTTGATCGTTTCCAGCGCCAAGTGACGGCTTGTGGTCGGAGGGCAGCCGGGCACCTGCGCACCCGGCCGCCGGTCCGTATCTGCTGTAGTCCGGCGTGGCGAAGGTGTCGCTGACACCGGCGGCGTCGGTTCGGTTTGCTGGTTCCGGCGCAGCAGCGTGGTGCGCTCCCAGCATTCCGAGGTGATCTTTCGGCGCCTAAGGCGCCGCGGCCTTGACGCTCACCTTTGTTCTGCGGCCGTCGCCATGCCGGTTCACCCTGGCGTTGGTGAAGCCGTGCTCAAGACAGCGGTCTGCGAAGGCGCCCGCCTGTTCGGGAGTCCAGCCATGACTGGCGAGGCCCTTGGCACCCGGTTTCGTCAATCGTTCGATGGCTACCAGCCGCCCGCCCGGCTTGAGGACGCGCCGGGCCTCTTGAAGACCTGCCTCCAGATCGGCCCAATGGTGCACGGAGGCGATCGACCAAGCGACCGATACCGACGAGTCGGACAGCGGCAGAGCCTCCGCGCTGCCCTCGAGATAGCGCACCGCAGGAGTCGAGCGCCGGCTGAGAAAGCGAGCCAGCCGCAGCATCACAGGCGCGGGATCGATCCCAACGACCGGCGCACCGAGCCTGGCGGCCCGGCGGGCGGCGGTGCCTGGCCCGCATCCGATATCGGCCACTGTGTCGCTCGCAGCGAGTTCGCTGACGCGCACGGCCAGGCGGGCGTTACCCTCTCCGCCCAGCAACATGCTGGCAGCGGCGAGGAATCCGACCGGCCCGGCGAAGCCCGGGTAGCGGGCGTGGTGGTTTGGGACGGAGATTCGGCTGGTCGTCATGTACAGACCTTGACAGTTGAACCCAACTTCAAGTCAAGTGGCTCCGTGTCCGAACTCATGACGATCGGTGAGGTTGCGCGCCAGGCGAAGGTCACCACGTCCACCATTCGTTATTACGAGAGACGCGGCCTGCTGAGCTGCGATGCGCGCCAGTCGGGGCAGCGCCGGTACCGGGTCGCAACGCTGCGCCGCCTCGTCTTCATCGGCATGATGCAGGACATTGGCCTGACCCTTGACGAGGTCCACGGAATCCTGCATGCCGCCACGTTGGCCGAGTGGAAGTCGATCGCCGGGCAGCGCCTAGACGCCCTCGATGAGCAGATCGCTCAACTCCAGCACGCTCGCGGATTGCTGGCTGGCGCGCTGCTGTGCCGGTTCGACCACCCGGCGACCGACTGCGCGGTCATGGGCGCCGAGATCGACCGCCGTCTGGAGACATCCAGGGCCTAGTAGATGGCAGCGAAGGGCGATTGCCATTCGCACGGATTCGCTGCGCAGTTACGGTGCCAACACTCCGAGCGCCAGAGCGATGACCGCGGGTTCTAGCTGGCCTGGCATTGCAGCTGAGCGCATCCGACGTCCCGAGAGGACGGTCAGCAGGAACCAGGCCGCGGCTTCGGGGTCGAGATCGTCACGGATTTCGCCGTGAGCTTGTGCATGTCGGATCAGGTCAGCGAGGTGGCATTCGACAGCGCGAATGGCCTGGCGGACTGCCTGAGTCAGTTCGGGTTCGATGGTCAAGCCGACGGCGTCGGCGAACAACACGGCGTAGGCCGCGCCGGGGTGACCGTCTTTGGTGCGCCCTGGACTCGCGCCGCTTTGCCGTGACCCTTGGTGCTGCGTCGGACTGAGCGCATGAGCAAGCAGCGCAGACGTAGACCCATGATCCGCTGTGAGCTCGTTGAGCGATGCCCGAACATCGGCGGAGGCGCGTTCGAGGACAGCGGCGAACAGGCCCGCCTTGGAGCCGAAGTTCTGAAATACAACGGGCTCGGTGACGCCGACGCGGGCGGCTATATCGGCAACCTTGCCTGCCCGGTAGCCCACTTCGGCGAATACCTCAGTTGCCGCGCGCACGATGACCGCCCGGCGTTCCGCCGCGGGCAGCCGGGTCCTACCTGGCGAGGCCCGGGCTGCGTTGCGGTTGATGTCGGCCATGGTCCTCCTCTTGCTATGTAACTTAGTCGCGACTAATATTAGTCGCAACTAAGTTAGATAAATGGAGGTTGACGATGCATCTAGCGAGACGACTGCATGGCAGGCAGCGCAGCCACGGCACGACGCTTGATCGGTTCAGGCTCAACGAACTTGTGAGCCAGGTTGCGTTCGGCGGACGGCGAGGTCGCGTGTACCGGGAGATCGTTTCGCTATCCGGGGTGCGGCCAGGCGACCGGGTTCTGGATGTGGGATCGAGCAGCGGCTATCTGGTCCGGAAGCTGGCTGTCGCCGCCGGGCCAACAGGGCAGGTGACAGGCGTTGACCCGGCCGAAGCCGCCATCACCTACGCGCAGCGTCGCGCATCTGACGGTGTGACGTTTAGCGTGGGGACAGCCCAGGATCTCGATCTGCCCGACGCAGCTTTTGACGTCGTCACCTGCACCCTGGCGCTGCATCACGTTCCTGCGCGCAAACGGCAGACGGCCCTGAATGAGATGTTCCGGATAACGAAGCCCGGCGGCCGCCTGCTCCTTGCCGACTTCGACCCGTCACGGCCAGCGTTGCGCCTTCATCCCGGCGGCCAGCGGATGCAACACGCCGCTGCCACTGTCGGCTCGCTCGAGGAGCTGGCTGCATTCGCCGGCTACCAGATCGAATCCAGCGGCAAGTTGCCATTGCTGCGGTACATCGTCGCTGTGCGCTGCCAGTCCCCTCAATCAGGCGAGCGAGAGGAATAGCCGCTCAAGCTGCGCGCGATCGATGTCGGCTGTCGCCCCGTCTTCGAGCGCACACTGCTCGAGGCCAGTCGCGATGATTTTGAAGCCGGCCCGGTCGAGTGCTCGGGAGGCGGCCGCGAGCTGCGTCACGACGTCTGCGCAGTCGCGCCCGTCCTCGATCATCTTGATCACGCCGCCGATCTGTCCCTGCGCGCGCCTGAGCCGCCTGACGACACTGGCCAGCGTCTCGCTGTCCATCTCCATACCGACTCCCTGAAGGCGTTCGAACCGAGCCTGCAATCCGGCTGCGAGTACGTTGCTTATGAACCTGCAGCATACCCAAGGGGGTATTCGGTGCCCCGGCCTGGAATACCCCGTGGGGTATTATTGGTTGGAGGATAGCGTATACCCCCGTGGGTATCGTTTCTTTGCCGCCGCACAGCGAGGAGGACACTGGTGATCCCGGTGTACACGCCGGAGGTCGGCTTCGACCAGCTCGCCGAGGCCGTCAGGAGGGGCGCGACTGTCATCGACGTGCGTGAGCCACGGCGAAGCGCTGCCATGTCCGACTTCCTCCGCAACGTCGGCTTTGATGCTTATTCGGTGCCTGGCGGGACGAGCGAGTGGGCTCGTTCGGGCAGGCATGTGGCGGGCGGCGTCGGTTAGCTCGTCAGAACTCATCCGCCAGCTTCGCGACCTAGGGGACAAACATGACTGACGACACCGCCGTGACCATGGTCTCGCTCGAAACGCCCACACTTGGCGACCGCAGCTACCTGGTGCACGACGGCGACGTCGCCTTCGCCGTCGACCCGCAGCGCGACATCGACCGAATCTTGGCGCTGCTCGACGAGCGCGACTTGCGGCTGACTCACATCTTCGAGTCCCACATCCACAATGACTACGTCACGGGCGGCTTCGCCCTAGCCCAGCGAACTGGCGCCGCCTATCTGGTCAACGCCGAGGACGCCGTATCCTTCGAGCGGAAACCAGTGCGCGACGCCGAGATCATCCAGGTCGGACCGCAGATGCAGGTGACGGCGGTCGCCACGCCGGGTCATACGTTCACTCATCTGTCCTACGTACTTGCCGATAGCGACACCGGCGAGCGCAAGGCAGTCTTCTCCGGCGGCTCACTGTTGTACGGAGCGACTGGCCGGCCCGACCTGCTAGGTCCGCAGCACACCGACGATCTCGTACGTGCGCAGCACGCCTCGGCCCGCACGCTGGCTGAGATGCTGCCCGACGCGGTGGAGTTGTTCCCTACCCACGGATTCGGTTCGTTCTGCGCCGCGACGCAATCTGGAGTGGCGAGCTCGACAATCGGCCGGGAGAAGGTCTCCAATCCGGTGCTCACCCGGGACGAAGAGACTTATGTCCGGGAGCTACTGGCTGGCCTGACCGCCTACCCGACGTATTACGCCCACATGGCAGCCGCTAACGCGGCCGGGCCGTCCGAGCCCGACCTGTCTCCGCCATGCCGGGCCGACCCGACAGAGGTTCGGCGCCGCATCGAGGCCGCGGAGTGGGTGGTGGACCTACGCAACCGGACGGTATTCGCCGCTGGGCACGTCCCGGGCTCACTGAACTTCGGGCTCGACGGCAGCTTCGCTACCTACCTCGGCTGGCTCATCGAATGGGGCACGCCGCTGACCCTGCTCGGCGAGAACGCAGACGACGTTGCCACGGCACAGCGCGAGCTGGTCCGCATCGGCATCGACCGCCCAAGCGCCGCTGCCACCGGCAAGCCCATCGATTGGGTCGCCGACACCGGGTACAAGCTGAGCTCATTTGCCACTGCCACGTTCGCCGACCTTGCCGACGTGCGCTACCACCGAGCCGTGACCGTGTTGGATGTGCGACGCACCGACGAGTTCGGCGCGTCCCGGATCGAAGGCGGGTTGAACATCCCGCTCCATGAGCTGCCCAGGCGCCTGACCGAGGTCCCCGCTGGCGAGGTATGGGTGCACTGCGCCGCGGGCTACCGCGCCTCGATCGCTGCGTCGTTTCTGGCGGCCGCGGGACGGCAGCTCACCGCGATCGACGACGACTTCGACAATGCCCACAAAGTCGGCCTGCCGGTCACGGCAGGGGACGGCGCGTGACCCTCGCGGTCATCGTCGTCGCTGGCGCGCTCATCGGGCTCAGCCTCGGAGCACTTGGCGGCGGCGGGTCAGTCCTCACCGTCCCGGTGCTCGTTTACGGCCTCGGCCAGTCCGCCGGGCAGGCAACCACCGGCTCGCTCCTGGTCGTCGGCGTTACCTCGCTCGCCGGCGCCATCACCGCCTATCGGTCGGGCAACGTGCTGCTCACCAGAGGGCTGGCATTCGGTGCGATTGCTATCGGCGGTGCCGCGGCGAGTTCGAAGGCATCTGGCCTCGTTCCCGAACCGGTCCTGCTCGCCGCCTTCGCCGCGCTGATGCTCATGGTGGCCGGCATCATGGGCGTCCGTCAGCTTCGCTCCCGTCGCAGGGCGCCGGGCGGGACCGGGGAGAACACCGTCAGCGACCCGATCATCGCCTTGCGCCCATCGTTTGCGTGCGACTGCAGGCGGGCGGCCAAAGTGTTCGTCACAGCCACCATGGTGGGCCTGCTAACTGGGTTCCTCGGCGTCGGCGGAGGCTTCCTCGTCGTACCCGCGCTGGTCCTGGCGCTCGGGCTGCCGGTGTCGTACGCCGTCGGCACTTCCCTGGTCGTCATCACCATCACCTCGGCCTCGGCCCTCGCCGTCCGCGCCGGTACCGGCGCGCATCCGAACTGGGGACTGCTGGCTCTGCTGTCCGCTGTGGCTGTGGCCGGCAGCTGGGCCGGGGCCCGGCTAACAGCACGGACCGACACCAGCAAACTCCAGGCAGCGTTCAGCGCCTTCCTCCTGCTCGTCGCCGGCTACACGGCCTGGCGGGCTCTGCCATCGCTCGCCTGACCCACCAGCCACCCCGTTCCGCACACCCGATCCCCCAAAGGAGAACCGCCATGTGCCGAGCAATCACCTGCAGGAAATGCGGCAAGACCACCTGGGCAGGCTGTGGCCAGCACGTCAGCCAAGTGCTCGCCGGCGTGCCCGCCTCCCGGCGCTGCACCGGCCACGCCAGCGACCACGGAACAAGCGGCGGCTGGCTGCGCAAGCTCTTCGGTCGCGGCTAGACCGCCACCGCGTCACCGGCCCCTAACACCCGATCGCCATCTGGGTCGAGCATTAGGCGGGCGGTCGACCAGTCATGATCTGGCGGCGGGTGTGGTGGTAGAGACCGTCAAAGAGCCGGTCGGCCACTTCCAGGGTGTCGTGATCGGACACGCTGGTGAGCGTCAGACCCCTTATGAGCGCATCAAGGCCGGGCGCGGCGGGCGCGTCGTAACGGTCGTCGGCCAGGTCGGCTTCGTGGACAACGTGACCGATCTGTTCAAGCGCCGGATCGGCCGCCAGGTCATATGTCGTAAGGATGGTTTCGAAGGAGCATTTGCCGCGGTGGTGGCCGAGCGCTGCTCCGCGCATGTCGAACGGTGTTGCGTCGTCCGGTACGGCCGCGAGGTCGGCGCAGAATATGAATTCAGGAGCGGGGTCGATGAACCGGCGGATCAGCCACGCACAGGCGGCTCGATCCACGTGGACTCCAGGCCTGGTCGCCCATCTCATGCGCGCGCCTTCACGGTTCTCGTTGTTGCCAGGTCTTCCACCGCGCCTCGGGCCTTGTCGTAGCTGGGCGTCAAGAAGTAGTCGCGGGCGCGGATGCGGTGCAGCTCACGGCGCAGACGCTCGATGGCCCGAGTCCTGGTCGCGGCGTCCGCGGTTCGCATGCTCGCTGCCTCTGCGGCCACAGCGTCGTATTCGGCGGCAATTGACGCTGTCATCCGTTTGATGATCGCGGCTTCGGCAGTCTCGCCAACGGGACGGCCTAGCCAGACGATCGCTTCGCCACCATGATCAGTGACTTCTTCGGCTATCCAATCAAGTTGTTCGCGAGTGCGCGCGTCAGCAGGGAGGGCGACGAGGCCGTCGCCGAGCTGAGCGACTCCCAGGCGTTTCAGCTTGCGCCACACCGACGATCTTGGCGTCGACGGTACCCGCGGGAGCCGGTAGGCGAGAAGAACCCAGTCTTCGCCGCCCTGGTTCACGCCCATCACCTCGGGACGAGTCTACGGCGGGGACAGCGTGGCGGTGTTGCGACCATGGTTGCAGACGAATGGAGGAGAACGGATAATGCCGACGTGCTGCAGGCAGTGAGGAACGCGTTGCACGTCGCCAGCAGGGGCCTTGTGGCAGCCGTCGCGAAGCCGATGCGTGGCAGTTGTGGGCTGGCCGGACGGCATCCGTTCCTGTGGGAGCTGCGACCTTACTTCCGGCAAGTGGCCGGGCTGCTGGTGATTGGGTCGATCGCCGGGATCTTGATGAACATTGCGATCATTCTCCCGGCGGTCTTTCTCGGCCGGGCGATCAACACGGTGCTTGCGTTCCAGAGGGGGACGACGGACGGCTCGCACGTCGCCTTGGCCGCGCTTTTCTTCATCGCTGCCACCGCAGCTACTCAGGTGCCGAGGATCGGTAAGCGCTACTGGCTTGGGCTGGCCCGAGTCCGTTTCCAGGCAAATGTCAGGTCGGATGCGCTGCGCGGCGTTCTTGGCTGGCCGCTGGATCGGCTTGCCGCCATGCCTGTCGGCGGTGTCATGTCGCGTGTGGTGGGCGATGTCGAGGTACTAGGTCTCGGGGTAGGTGAAATCATCGTTGAGACGTGGGACACGCTGCTGTTCTCGGTTTCCTTGATAGTTGCGATGTTCGTCTACGCTCCTGGCCTCGCCGCTGCGGCGCTTGCGCCGGTGCCCGTTGCCCTGATGATCGCCAAGCTGGCTGGGCGGGTGGTCGCCGCCCGCGTCACCGACGCCAGGCAGACCGACGCAGATCTGACGTCCGCGCTGCATGAGCAGCTCGGCGGGTTCCAGCTGCTGCGCCTCTCCGGCAGGACCGGCGCGGCCGCTGCCCGGATTCGCATCCTCGCTCACCGCCAGGCGGCCGCCGAGCTCAGCGCGATCCGGGTTGACCTGGGCCTCGCGGCCATCTACACGACGCTCCTGAGCGCGGGTGCCTTTTTCATCATCTGGATCGGCGGAAGGAGCGTAGCTGCCGGAACTCTGACCGTCGGCGGCCTCGTCGCCTTCCTACAGCTTTTCGTGCGCTTCGTCGTGCGTGCTCCGCGCATCCCGCAGATGGCCAACCGGGTCCAGGCAGCGGGAGCTGCGTATGCCCGGCTGCGAGCACTCCTGGCGCCGGCTTTGACCATCGCGACCGAGCCACGATGGTCGTCGTTCAGCTCCGCATATGTAGCCGGATCCAGTTCACCGAGTCCCGAGCCGGATCGGGCCGGTCATCCGCCGGCTGCATTGTCGATCCGCAACGTGTCCTTCCGGTATCCGGGCTCGGCCACGCAGACTCTGCAGCACATCGACATTGAGATTCCCACAAGTCGGCTGATCGCCGTGACCGGGCCAGTCGGCTGCGGCAAGAGCGCCCTTGGCCAGCTGGCCGCTGGCATCTACGAGCCCGACGACGGCCAGGTGCTGCTCGACGGGTTGCCGGTAAACGAGCTTGCTCCGGCGGACAGAGCCCGGCACGTGGGCTACGTCGGGCAGGAACCGGACCTGTTCTCCGGCACGGTGGCCGAGAACCTGCTCTTTGAACCGCGGCCGTATCGCCCCGACGACGACGCGATCATCGATCCCGCTATCGAGACCGCTGCGCTGCGCGACGACATCGCTCGCATGCCTTCGGGCGTGCGCACGCAGATCGGCGAACGGGGCATCAGGGTGTCAGGCGGACAGCGGCAACGTCTAGCGCTCGCCAGAGCACTGTCCGCGGGCGGAACGCCGTCGGTTCTCGTGCTTGATGATCCGTTCTCGGCGGTCGCCGTACAGTCAGAGCAGGCGATCATCGCGGCGCTACGCGCAGGTTCGCGCGGCCAGCCAGAAAGATCAGCGCCAACGATCCTGCTCCTGTCGCACCGGCTGGCCGCCTTCCCGTACGCGGACGAGGTGATCGTTCTCAATCAAGGAACGATCGAAGAACGCGGGTCCCACGCGAACCTGCTGGCAAAGGCCGGACTCTACGCCCGCATTTTTCGCGCCCAAGCAGATCTGTACTCCTCGGCCGCCAGCACCCGGGGTGCGCCGTGACAGCGGCCCGCCGCGCACTTGCGCCAACACCGCGTCTGTGGCGGAAGATCGCCTCGCTGGTCCGCCCGTGGCGGCGATCCTTGGTCGTCGTGGCGATCACCATTACCGCGTCGGCGCTTGCCGAGCTGGTGCCGCCCTTGGTCGTCGGATACGTCACCAATCACAACCTGGTGCCGCACCGGACGGCTGGGCTGTTCATTTCCGGGATCGTTTACGTCGGCGCCGTAGGAGTGGACGCCCTGCTGACGTTGGTCTACTCGTACATGGCGGCCAGGGTCTCGCAGGCCGCGATCGCGGCTATGCGGGTCCGCATGTTTGAGCATGTGATGAAGCTGCCCGCGTCCTACTTCGACGTGACCCCAGTCGGAGATGTCATCAGCCGGTCAACCGCAGATGTGGAGACCGTCGATGAGCTGTTCACCGGCGGCATTGTGACTCTGGTTGGCCAGCTTGTCCCGCTCGTCACGACCGCCGTGGCCATGGTCGTGCTCAGCCCGGCGCTCAGCCTCGTTGCAGTCATCTCCCTGCCGCCTTTGATCATCGTCACACGGTACCTGCAGGTGCGTGTCCGCGCCGCGGAGCGAGCGACGCGTGTGGCTATTGGCGATCTGAACGTCGAGCTCGCCGAGGACGTGGGCGCAGTCGAGACCTTGCGGGTCTTTGGCCGCGAGGCGCGTTTCATCGATCGCTTCCGCCTCTCGTTGCACCGGACATTGCTGGCACAAAAGCGGTCGGTCATGTACAACGCCTACTTCGCGCCAGTAACGGGCCTGCTATCGTCGGTCATCATCGCGGCGCTGATCTGGGCGGGCGCCGGACACTCGCTGCTCGGCGCAGGGGTGAGCCTTGGGACGCTGGTGGCGTTCATCCTGCTGTTCCAGAACTTCTTCGCGCCGATCATCGCCCTAGGCGATGAATGGCAGACCATCCAGGCTTCGATCGCTGGCGCCGAGCGCGTCTTCGCAGTGCTCGATCTCGAACCGGAACAGCTACCAGCGGCGGAGAGCGCCACACAAGCACGCTCCGGCGTCCAAGTCAGCGACCTCAGTTACGCATACCAGGAACAGCAGCCCGTCCTAAGCGGGGTCTCGCTCTCGATCGAGCCTGGCGAGCAAGTAGCTATCGTGGGAAGGACCGGCGCCGGGAAGTCCACGCTCGTGTCATTGGTCGGCGGCCTCTATCCACCACTCAGAGGAGATATCCGGGTCAACGGACTCGATCCGCGGACGCTGAGCAACGATGACCGCCGCAAGACCATCGGCGCCGTCCCGCAGAACCTACAGCTATTTAGCGGCACCGTGAAAGAGAACGTGTCGCTCTTCGATGCGTCCATCTCCGACGATTTGATCTGGCGGGCATTGTCTGTGGTCGGACTGGATGATGCCTTCTCCCGACTCCCGTCGGGTCTTGACACCCAGCTTGCGGGGGAGGGCCGCGGCGGCGGGCTCGCCCTCTCAACGGGCCAGCGGCAGTTGCTCGGGCTTGCTCGGGCACTAGTCGCTGATCCAGCGGTTCTGCTGCTTGACGAGGCCACTGCCGCTATCGACGGAGCCAGCGATTCACGGTTCCGTGCGGCGCTCCGAGCGACAGCGATGCGCGGCGGTTGTGCCGTGCTGACGGTGGCGCACCGGATCTCTACCGCCAAGGAAGCTGACCGGGTCGTGGTCATCGAACACGGCCAGATCGTGGAAGACGGCACGCCGTTGACGCTGCTGGCACGTGGCGGCCGATTCGCCAAGCTCGCCGAGCTCGAG
>Ga0126373_10004230_pt1 | contig 10932 bp, 8 predicted proteins | sample PanSoiMetPlot_11_FD_92545 | JGI IMG/M metagenome (GOLD analysis project Ga0126373, IMG submission 92545) | Tropical forest soil microbial communities from Panama - MetaG Plot_11 | ecosystem: Environmental > Terrestrial > Soil > Tropical forest > Bulk soil | place: Panama | collected 2016-02-17
CGGTAATCGGCTGCCCCGAGGCCGGCGACAAGATGTTGTGCGACGACAGCATCAGGACACTGGCTTCGACCTGCGCTTCCGGAGAGAGCGGAATGTGTACCGCCATCTGGTCGCCGTCGAAGTCGGCGTTGAACGCCGTACAAACCAGCGGGTGGATCTTGATCGCCTTGCCTTCTACCAGCACCGGCTCAAACGCCTGGATGCCCAAACGGTGCAGCGTAGGAGCCCGGTTCAGCAGCACCGGATGGTCTTTGATGACCTCTTCCAGGATGTCCCAAACGATCGACTCCTGCTGCTCCACCATTTCCTTGGCCTGCTTGATGGTGGTGCAGTGTCCGGTCTGTTCCAGCCGGTGATAGATGAACGGCTTGAACAGTTCCAGCGCCATCTTCTTCGGCAGGCCGCACTGGTGCAGCTTGAGGTCGGGACCAACCACGATCACCGAACGGCCTGAGTAGTCCACGCGCTTGCCGAGCAGGTTCTGGCGGAAGCGTCCCTGCTTGCCCTTCAGCGTGTCGGACAGCGACTTCAGTGGACGATTGTTCGCGCCACGCAGCACGCGGCCACGACGTCCGTTGTCGAACAGCGCATCCACAGCCTCCTGAAGCATGCGCTTTTCATTGCGCACGATGACTTCCGGAGCATGCAGGTCCATCAGCTTCTTCAAGCGGTTGTTGCGATTGATGACACGGCGATAGAGGTCGTTCAGGTCCGACGTCGCAAAGCGGCCGCCATCGAGCGGGACCAGCGGACGCAGCTCGGGCGGAATAACCGGAATCACGTCGAGGATCATCCAGTTCGGCTTGTTGCCGCTCTTGCGGAAGGCCTCTACGACCTTCAGTCGCTTGGCGAACTTCAGGCGCTTTTGCACCGACGATTCGTTGCGCATCTTCTCGCGCAGCTCGGTCGCCATGGTATCGATTTCCACGCGTTTCAGCAGTTCCTTGATGGCTTCGGCGCCCATCATGGCCTTGAAGCCGGACGCGCGGTACTGCTGGTCGAGTTCGCGGAACTTGACTTCGTCCTTGATAACCTCGCGCTCTTTCACCGGAGCTTCGCCCGGCTCGACCACGACGTACGCCTCGAAATAAAGGACAGACTCGAGGTCTCGCAGCGAAATATCGAGGATGTGGCCAATGCGGCTGGGCAAGCCCTTGAAGAACCACACGTGCGAGCACGGCGACGCCAGCTCAATGTGCCCCAGGCGCTCACGACGCACCTTCGACAGTGTGACTTCTACGCCGCACTTGTCGCAGATCACGCCGCGATGCTTCATGCGCTTGTACTTACCGCACAAGCACTCCCAGTCGGTGACCGGGCCGAAAATGCGCGCGCAGAACAGGCCATCACGTTCCGGTTTGAACGTGCGGTAGTTGATGGTCTCGGGTTTCGTGACTTCGCCGTGCGACCAGCTCCGGATCTTCTCAGGTGAAGCCAGGCTGATGCGAATCGCGTCGAAGTCCGCGATCGGATTTCCGAGTTCAAATGGGTTCGAGCGGAACAATTTGTCCTCCTGTCCTGCCACTCCTCGAAGGTGAAGCGCAGGACGTGGTGGCCTTTACGCGACCACTCTCGGCTCCCGTCTCAATTCCTGCGGGCGCTGCCTCCAGCGAGAGCATGGGAGACAGCTTCCCCGATTCCTCAAGATCAGTCGGCGGCGATGGGCGTTTCGACCAAGGGTTTCTCTCCAACCGACTTGATCAGCTCCACATCGAGGCACAGCGACTGCAATTCGCGAATCAATACGTTGAAAGACTCCGGTACACCCGGCTCGATGGCCGCTTCGCCCTTGACGATAGCCTCGTAGATCTTCGTGCGGCCATAAACATCGTCGGACTTCGCGGTCAACAGTTCCTGCAGGATGTACGCTGCGCCGTAGGCTTCCAGGGCCCAGACTTCCATTTCTCCGAAGCGCTGTCCGCCGAACTGCGCCTTGCCGCCCAGCGGCTGCTGGGTGATCAGCGAGTACGGACCGATCGAGCGCGCGTGGATCTTGTCGTCCACCAGGTGTGAGAGTTTGAGCATGTAGATGTAACCCACCGTGATGGGCTGCTCGAACTTCTCGCCGGTGAGGCCGTCGTAGAGGTACGTCTTGCCGGAACTCGGCAGCTCACCCTCCGTCAGCAGCGACTTGATCTCGTGCTCCTTGGCGCCGTCGAACACCGGCGAGCCAAAGAACACAGCTTCCTTCATGCCGTTAGCCACGCGGTCCAGCGTCTCGTCGGGAAGCTCCAGCAGGTTGTCTACGAACGGCGTGTCCTTGAACAGAACCTTGAGTTCCTTTCGCACAGCATCGGCCTTGGAGTTCTGCTGCAACAACTCGCCAATCTTCTGGCCCAGCTGATGTCCGGCCCATCCCAGGTGGGTTTCGAGAATCTGGCCCACGTTCATACGGCTGGGCACGCCCAGCGGGTTCAGGACGATCTCCACCGGCGTACCGTCCTCGAGGTAAGGCATATCTTCCTCAGGCAGGATGCGCGCTATGACGCCCTTGTTACCGTGGCGTCCGGCCATCTTGTCGCCTACGCTCAGCTTGCGCTTCATGGCGATATAAACCTTCACCAGCTTGATCACCCCCGGTGGCAGCTCATCGCCCTTCTGCAGTTTCTCTTCTTTCTCTTTGACGATCTTGCGCAGCACGTCGATCTGGCGCGAGGTCATCTCTTCGATTTCGTCGATCTGCTCGTTGACGCGAGGGTCCTTATCGGGAAACTTGATGCGCTTCAGGTTGCGCGTCGAGATCCGCTCGATGGTGTCGCGGTCGAGGATGACGCCCTTCGTCAGCAAACGTTTGTTGGTGCGCTCGTCGTGTAGATCGGCCAGCACTTCCTTGCCGCCCAGCAGAGCTTCGAGGCGCTTCAAACGCTCATCCGTCAGGATTCGGATTTCATCCGCCAGGTTCTTGTGCAGCCGTTCTACCTGCTGGGCTTCAATGAACTTGGCGCGCTCGTCCTTTTCCTGTCCCTTGCGCGAGAAGATCTTCACATCGACCACCGTGCCCTCGATACCCGGAGGACAAGTAAGCGAAGCGTCGCGCACATCGCCGGCCTTTTCGCCGAAGATGGCGCGCAGCAGCTTCTCTTCCGGAGTGAGCTGGGTCTCGCCCTTCGGCGTGACCTTGCCCACCAGGATGTCGCCGGCCTTCACGGTCGCACCGATGCGGATGATGCCGCTCTCGTCGAGATCGCGCAGAGCCGACTCGCTGACGTTGGGAATGTCTCGCGTGACCTCTTCCGGTCCGAGCTTCGTATCGCGTGACTCGATCTCGAATTCCTCGATGTGGACGGAGGTGTAATAGTCCTCCTTGACCAGCTTCTCGGAAACCAGGATTGCGTCTTCGAAGTTGTATCCGCGCCACGCCATGAAGGCGACCAGCACGTTGCGACCGAGCGCCAGCTCGCCCATGTCGGTGCAGGGACCGTCGGCGATGACCTGTCCTTTCGCCACGCGCTGCCCCTTCTTTACGATGGGCCGCTGGTTGATGCAGGTGTTCTGGTTCGAGCGCTTGAACTTGGTGAGCTGGTAGATGTCGCTGCCCACCTCGCGCGAGAGCTGCATCGGATGATGCTCGCCCTCGACGCGGACGATGATGCGCTCCGAGTCCACCGAGTCCACGATGCCGCTGCGGCGTGCCAGCACAACCGCTCCGGAATCGCGGGCGGTTACGCCTTCCATACCGGTACCGACAATCGGCGCCTGCGCACGCAGCAATGGAACCGACTGGCGCTGCATGTTCGCGCCCATCAGAGCGCGGTTTGCGTCGTCGTGCTCAAGGAACGGCACCAGCGAGGCGGCCACCGAAACAAGCTGCTTCGGGCTGACGTCGATGTAGTCTACTTCGCTGCGGTTGACCAGCACGAAGTTGCCGGACTTACGGGCGTTCACCAGCTCGTTGACAATGCGCCCCTTGTCGTCGATCTCAGCGTTCGCCTGCGCGATGACGTGGCGATCTTCCTCCCACGCCGACAGGTAGAACGAGTACGGTTCGAAGTCGATCTGCTTCTTGCGGCGCTCCTTTAAGTCAGCGTTGGTCTTGAGGACCTCGGCCTTCTCAAGGTGGTCGCCCACGCGATACTCGCTGTCGCCCGCGTTCACCACGCTCACGAAATCGAGCACGCGGCCGTCTTTCACCTTGCGATACGGAGACTCGATAAAGCCGTAGTCGTTGATTCGCGCATAACAGCTCAGCGACGAGATCAGGCCAATGTTCGGGCCTTCCGGCGTCTCGATCGGGCAGATACGTCCGTAATGCGTGGGGTGAACGTCGCGGACCTCGAATCCCGCGCGCTCGCGCGACAGACCGCCCGGTCCCAGCGCCGAAAGACGCCGCTTGTGCGTGATCTCCGACAGCGGGTTGGTCTGGTCCATGAACTGCGACAACTGCGACGAGCCGAAGAACTCGCGGATCGCAGCCATCACCGGCTTGGCGTTCACCAGGTCGTGCGGCATCGCCGTCGACATCTCCTGGTACACGCTCATCTTTTCCTTGATGGCACGTTCCATGCGGACTAGGCCGATACGGAACTGGTTCTCCAGCAACTCACCAACCGCCCGAACGCGACGGTTGCCGAGGTGATCGATATCGTCCACCGTGCCGATGTTCTTGCGTAGCTTCAGCAGGTAGCGGATCGTGGCGTAGAAGTCCTCGGGCTCCAGCGTGCGGTTCTCGAGGTTGGTCGCATCCTCACGCTCAAACAGCTTGATGTTGAACTTCAGGCGTCCTACCCGCGAGAAGTCATACTTCCGCGGATCAAAGAACATGCCATGAAACAGCGCTGTTGCGGTGTCTAGCGTCGGCGGATCACCCGGACGCAGCTTGCGGTAAATCTCAATCAGCGCCTCGTGCGGGTTTTTGACTGAATCGCGCCGCAGCGTCTGGCTGATGACCGTACCAACGTCGTCGCGCTCGGGGAAAAACACGTGGATTTCCGCCACGCCCGCCTCGAACATCTTCGACAGCCTGTCGGCCGTGAGCTCGGAATTCGCTTCCAACAGCACTTCGCCGGTGTTCGTATCGACCACATCGGCTGCGACAAACGCGCCTTCCAAGTCGGTGATGTCGGCTTCGATCTCGGAAATCTTGTGCTTGATGATTTCCTTCATCACGGCAGGCGAAACCTTGCGGCCCGAGTGCGCGATCTCTTCCCCGCTCTTGGTAGCGATGCGGTGGGTCAGCTTCATCCCGAGCAAGTTCGTCGGCTTCTCGACGCCCGGCTCCAGCGTCCAGTAAATCTTGTTGTCGCGCAAGGCGATGCGATCGACCGTGTAGAACGTGCGAAGAATGTCTTCGTCCGTACGAAGCCCCAGAGCGCGCAGGAAAATGCTGCCCAGGAACTTGCGCTTGCGGTCGATACGCACATACAGCACGTTCTTCTGGTCGTACTCGAACTCCACCCACGACCCGCGGTAGGGAATGATTTTGCCCAGGAAGTAGGTGCGGTTGTTGGCCGTCTCGAAGAAAACCCCAGGCGAGCGGTGCAACTGGCTGACGATCACGCGCTCGGTGCCATTGATGATGAATGTGCCGTTGGCGGTCATCAGCGGAACATCGCCGAAGAAGACTTCCTGCTCCTTCATGTCGCGAATGGTCTTGTTGCCGGTCTCTGGGTCCTTGTCGAAGATGGTCAGCCGCATGGTGACCTTCAACGGCGCGGAGTACGTCATACCACGCTCTTCGCACTCAGCCACGTCATATTTCAATTGCAGCCCCACCGGGTCACCGCACTTGTTGCAGAAGTCCGGAGTATTGGCGTTGTAGGTGCCGCACTTGGTGCAAAGCACGTCGCCGAGATGGAACGGGTCGGTGCGCACCGTCGATCCGCAATTGCGGCAGGTGGTGCGCAGGTGGTTCAGCCCCTTGAGGTGGCCGCACTTGCACTCCCAGTTGCCGATGGCAAACTCGACGAAGTCGAGCTGTGATACGTTGCGAAAGTCGGTGATCGGGAATACCGACTGAAATACTGCCTGCAATCCCGAGTCGTCGCGCTCGCTGGGCAGCGAGTCCATCTGCAGGAAGCGGTCGTAGGAACGCTTCTGAACCTCAATGAGGTTGGGAATCTGAATGGTCGCCGGAATTTTGGAAAAGTCGAACCGTGTACGATTGGCTGTCTTCTGTTCTGCCATGAAAGCTCCTAATCAGTGCTGCCAGGTCCGCTCACCTGGTAGCCTGCCGTTCGCTGCGGCTTGTGTGCGAAGGGGACGATCGCCGTCGCACGGTGAAAGGTGGGGCCGTAAGTTGCGCGCAGTATGGTTCTTTTCTGTGAAAACGCGTATGCGCTCGCAGGGACAGACCTCCCCGCAAGCGCCGTGTAAGGCGTCAAGCAATCCCATGACCATTCGGCCTGGGAACACGGCTTGCAAATTGCCCTTCGCCGTGATGAGTGTTGCTTCCCGCTGCAGTGTCTTCAGGCCTTGTCCTCGGACCCTCCGCCGCTGCGCCTGAGCCGGCGCATCAGCAGCAGAGCGTGCCGCCCGTCACTACCTGCTGTGTTGCCCGGATTCTCTGTTTCCGAATCCGTCTCCGCGATGCCGTAGAATTCTGTGGCCCCTGCTGTTGGATGCCACTTCGCTTCCAACGATTCACCGCGCCCCAAAACGCCCGCTCCAACGTTTCGAGGTTCGTCGCTGCCGCCGATTGCCCTGGCGACAGCAGCCTGTAACTCCGGTCAGCGTGCCCGGAGTGGAGTCGCCCCGCCCTACAAGAGCGGGGCGCAATACTACTTCACCTCGACGGTCGCGCCCGCCTCGGTGAATTTCTTCTTGATGTTCTCGGCCTCTTCCTTCGACACGCCTTCCTTCACGGTCTTCGGAGCGCCATCTACCAGGTCTTTGGCTTCTTTCAAGCCCAGGCTGGTGACTTCGCGCACGGCCTTGATCACGTTGATCTTGTTCGCGCCCGCCGCGGTCAGAACGACGGTGAACTCCGTCTTCTCTTCCGCCGGAGCAGCCGCCGCAGTACCCGCGCCAGCCCCACCCGCCATCACGACAGGGGCGGCTGCCGCTGCCGAGACGCCGAGGCGCTCTTCAAGCTTCTTCACCAGGGCCGCCGCGTCCAGAAGCGACAGGCCTACAATTTGTTCTTCCAACTGCTGCAGATCCGCCATTGTGTATCTCCACGTATTCGTTATTCGTTGTGATTTCGTTATCGTTTGGAGGTTTCCAATGTGGATCCGCATGCCAGACATCACGCGTATCGCACCCCTCACAACGGATAACTAAATCTTCCTGGAGCCGCTCGCGCCGCCCCAAACTCCTTACGCAGCGAACCGGCGCTCACGCGCTCGGAGCTTCGCCGCCGGCAAACTTCTTCTGTTCCACACCCTGATTGACCACCACGGCCAAGTTGCGCCCTACGGCGTTCATTGCCGTCACCAGACGCTGCGCCGGGGCATTCATCAGGAAGAGCAGCTTCGCAAAGATCTCTTCCTTGGACGGCATGTTGGCCAACGCGTCAATGTCCTTGATGGCGATGACGCGGCCATCTACGATCCCTGCCTTGAATGTGTACTCCGGGTTGTCCTTGGCGTACCTGCTGAGAACCTTGGCCAGCGCGACCGGGTCGCCGTTGGTATAGGCCACCGACGTAACGCCCGCGAGGCCCTTCAGGGCCTCCTCAACCTTGCTGCCCTTCGAGGCACGCTCCGCCAGAGTGTTCTTCACTACGCGATACTTCGCGCCGGCTCCTCGAACTGCCTTGCGCAGCTCGAAGTCCTTCTCCACCGTCAGCTTGCTGAACGTGCCGACGATAGCGTGGTTCGCATTTTCCAGCTCCGTGGTGAGCTTCTCAACCTGTTCGATCTTTTTCGCTTTTGAGACTGCCATCTTCGATTCCTTTTCCAATACCCATCTACAGAGCGCCCAAGGTCCGCGCCATGGTTTGGGGCGCTAACCTGGGAAGAGTCAGCCTTTCGCCGCCGCTTCCACTGCCGTAGTGTCAATCGACACCCCCGGTCCCATGGTGGAGCTCAAGTAACAGCCCTTGATGTACTTCCCCTTCGCAACCGAAGGCTTGGCCTTGATCACGCTAGTGATAACCGTTGCCGCGTTTTCTACCAGCTTCTCGGGCGAGAACGAAATCTTGCCCACCGGCACGTGCACCAGCGCGGTCTTATCGGTGCGGAACTCGACCTTGCCAGCTTTAGTTTCTTTCACCGCCGACGCAACATCGAACGTCACGGTACCCGTCTTCGGGTTGGGCATCAGTCCGCGCGGGCCGAGCACCTTGCCCAAACGACCCACCGACTTCATCATGTCGGGCGTGGCAATCACGGCGTCATAGTCGGTCCAGTTTTCCTTTTGTATCTTCTCCACCACGTCGTCACCGCCCACGAAATCGGCGCCCGCAGCCTCCGCTTCACGCACTTTGTCGCCGCTGGCGATGACCAGTACCTTCTTGGATTTTCCCAGTCCGTGCGGCAGAACTACAGTTCCGCGCACCATCTGGTCGGCATGCTTGGGATCGACACCCAAGCGCATCGTGAGGTCCACCGTCTCATCGAACTTGGCGAACTTCACTTTCTGGAGAAGAGGCACGGCTTCCTGCAACGTATACGGACGCTTCTCAACTGCCGCGCGTGCCTTCTCAACGTTCTTTCCTGATTTCTTCATTTCTGAAGCTGCTCCTTGTCTCCCACCGCCGCCGCTCGTGCTTGACAGCCGTGGTGTTTCCGACCAACAGTCTTTACGCTACGACATCAATCCCCATCGACCGCGCTGTGCCCTTCACGCTCTTGATTGCGGCTTCAATCGACGCGGCATTTAAATCGGGCATCTTCTGCTTGGCTATCTCCGCCACCTGTTTTTCGGTCACCTTGCCGACCTTGTCCTTGTTGGGCGTGCCCGAACCTTTAGCCACGGCCGCGGCGCGTTTTAGCAGGACCGATGCGGGCGGAGTCTTGGTAATAAACGTGAAGCTGCGGTCGTTATAAACGGTTACCACCACTGGAATGATGAGTCCGTCCAGTTCTTTCGCGCCGGTCTTGGCGTTGAACTGCTTGCAGAACTCCATGATGTTGATCTGCGCCTGACCGAGCGCTGGACCCACCGGAGGAGCCGGAGTCGCTTTCCCGGCCGCAATCTGCAACTTCACCGAACCTGTAATCTTCTTTGCCATAGTTTCTCTTTTTTGATCTTTGTTAGGGCACTCGCCCTCTTACTCACAATTCTTTGCAATCGACAATGCCAGTCGCTGGATTCCACGCCCGCAACTTGGCCGAAAACCTTCCCATAACCTTGCTACGTCGTGACCTTCTCAACTTGCCCAAACTCCAGCTCCACCGGAGTCGAGCGTCCGAAGATGGTCACCATCACCTTCAGGGTCTCGCGGTCTTCGTTGACCTCGTCCACTTGGCCGGTAAAGCTAGCGAACGGACCTTCGGTGATCCGTACCGACTCGTTCTTGCCGAACTTGACCTTGAGCTTCGGCTTCTCCTTGCTGTCGGCAACGCGGTATACGATCTGCTGCACTTCTTCTTCCGACAACGGAGTGGGCTGTTGCCCTGTGCCCACAAAGCCGGTCACGCGTGGCGTGGACTTCACCACGTGCCACACGTTGTCGTCCATGTCCATCTCCACCAGCACGTAGCCGGGATAGAACATGCGCTCGCTGGTGTACTTCTTGCCGTTGCGTATTTCCGTCACCGACTCAGTCGGGATCAGTACACGGCCAATCTTGGGGGCCAACCGCTCATCGGCGCGCACCCGCGCTTCGATCGATTCCTTCACCTTGCGCTCGAATCCCGAATACGAGTGGATGATGTACCACTTCATGTTCGGGTTCGACGGCGTCGCGGACTGCTCTGCCGTCAGCGCTGCCGGCCTTTCGCCACTGGCTGGCGCCTGCTCGCCAGGCGCTTGTTTGGTTGCCGGCTGCGCTTCGGCGCTATTGACTTCGTCTTTGATCTGCTCTTCTGCCATGCTTCCCGCTTCCTAGCGGCGTGCCAACGTGTGCAGCAATTTCTCAAGCGTTTTGCCGATAATCGAGTCAATGACCCAGAAATACCCGGCAAAAATGAAAACCGTGATGATCACCACCGTCGTCGTGCCCTGCACTTCTTTGCGCGACGGGGTAGTAACCTTCTTCATCTCGGTGCGCACGTCGTTGTAAAAGCTCTTCGCGCGCTGCGGCCAAGCTTTGATTGCCGCCAGCCGGTCCTGGTGAATGGGCTCGATTGCTGCTGACTTCGCCATTGCTTCCTGCTTCCGGCGCTATTCCTGCGCCTTTACTGCTCCTTCGTCATCCTGAGGTCGCCTCGTTTGCCACCGAAGGACCTAGACCCCCGATTCCCGAAAGGGGCGCATGCTTAATCCTGGCAGGGGCGGAGGGATTCGAACCCCCAAGTCCGGTTTTGGAGACCGGCAGTTTAGCCGTTGAGCTTACGCCCCTGTTTCTCGCCCATCGCGATTCGCTCTTCGCTTCTCACCAAACCACGTTCCTCGTTCCTCGCCAATCAAAAGCGAACAGCGAAAGGCTAATCTCGTCTTTGCTATTTCGCCTCTTTGTGCGGAGTATGCTTCCGGCACTTCCGGCAGAACTTCTTGAATTCCAGCCGGCCCGTCGTGGTCTTCTTATTCTTCGTAACGGAGTAGTTGCGATCCTTGCACTCTCCACACTGCAATGTCACAATCTCGCGGGGCATGTAACCTTCCTTTTCGTTTACTTCGCAGCTTGGATTGCGAAGCCTAGTCCGCCCCTTCGGCGGAAATCAGCGGACCGCTTCTGGCAGCCCGCCGAAAAAACCCTACGCAATAATCTCGGTGATGGTTCCGGCGCCCACCGTGCGTCCGCCTTCGCGGATCGCGAAGCGCAGCCCCTTCTCCATCGCCACCGGCGTGATCAGCTCGATCTCCAGGTTCACGTTGTCGCCCGGCATCACCATCTCCGTGCCCGCCGGCAGGCTTGCCACGCCCGTCACGTCCGTGGTGCGGAAGTAG
>Ga0126373_10004231_pt1 | contig 10932 bp, 10 predicted proteins | sample PanSoiMetPlot_11_FD_92545 | JGI IMG/M metagenome (GOLD analysis project Ga0126373, IMG submission 92545) | Tropical forest soil microbial communities from Panama - MetaG Plot_11 | ecosystem: Environmental > Terrestrial > Soil > Tropical forest > Bulk soil | place: Panama | collected 2016-02-17
GGCAACTCGCTCAACAACATGGCGCAGCTTCACTTCGCTTGCGCCATCCGCAACACGACCTACTTCGAAGTCCTCCTGCCGCACGGCGCGCACAAGTACGGGCTCCTGGACGACATTGCGATCGACAAAAACGGCCTTGCCCATTGCCCTCGAGAGCCGGGTATCGGTGCCAAGATCAACTTCGATCTCATCAAGCGCAAGCAGATCGCACAGCTGAGCTGAGCGGCGAACTATCTTGGTCTGTGCATCAGCTCGAGAACCGGCTGCTGCGAAGGCTGAACGCAGGGTTGCTTCGTCGCTGGAGTCGCCTACCCGGTGATGGAAAGGCGCTCGACTGGCTGGGTGCCTCGGTCGTTCGCGTCGGTGCGCCGTCCATTCCGATGCCCTGTAACGATGGGCTCGAGTGTGATCGCGCCATCTTCGCCCGCCGACGGCAAGGGCCTGTTCGCGCATGCCGCACTTGCTAACTTGAGACGGAATTCCTCAATTTGTCGCGGTACCGTGAAAGAGGGTCGTGCTGCACGCGACGGCCCAACTTCGAGACTTAGCCTCCACAGGTGGACTCAATGTCACAGGCCGGACATTTGGTTGAGAAATCAATGAGACGTGACACCTTTTGAGAGCGACAACGTGCGGATCGGGTCCAAAAAGCTGAATGGCGCCGGGCGGTTTCTTCGCGGGACTCGAACCCGCGACCTCCGGCGTGACAGGCCTACAATTCTGCCGTGAATCCGGCTATCAGACCAAGTCAGCCGCACATCGAGTCGACTATCAAGCCGATTCGCTGGGTGACGTCAGTGGTTTTGCGTTTCCAGTCAACTGGTCGAGTGTGCCGTACTCACGCAGAACCATCGCCCTCATTGTGTTGAACTCTCCGCTTTGCGTGGCGCCCGACCGGCTTACCCGACGAACGCCAACGCCACGCCGGCGGCGGATTTTGCGCTGACAACGATGCCGCTATTGTAGGGCTCGTAAGGGATGCTGGCCCGATCCAGATGGGCACGCGCTTGGGCGGTCGATTTCGTGGCCAAGGCCAACGCGACCATGCGATCACCGCCATCGGGGCTTGGCTCCACGACGTTGCCGAAACGCGTGGCGACTTCCGTGGGATCAAGGATCGATACGGTTGCACCTCCGGCGCGGAACGCGACCCCGCCACTCGTCGGAGTGAGCACGCCCGGCCCGAACATGCGATCGTAGATCTGCGCGGTCCAGCCCGGGGCGTGCGCCGCGATGATGAACTCAGCAATGCCGATGGTGCCGTTAGGGTGTTGCTGCCATTCCGGCCGCCAGACAAGCTCCGGTGTATAGTGGTGACAGAAGAAAGTACGGCCGTTGGCGACCGATCCGGGGGCGACGCGCAGCACCCGAAACCGCGCATCCCGGACACCTTCTGCGAGCGCGACCGGCCGGGAGAATTCGAGCGGTTCCTCAATCGGCACTCCACGCGCCTGGAGGTCAGCATAACGCGCGTCAGGGTCGCCCGGCTTGAACACCAACCCGCTTAGGCCCGGTGGATCGCGCCACAGATCCGCGCGGCTCGTTTCACGGCCAGGAAGAAATCCCAGCAGCTCGAGATAATCCGTCTCGAAGATGGCGAGATGATTGCTTGAGCCAAGGGTATGATGACCGCGCTCCGTTAGGTTGAATCCGAGCCGCTGGTATCGATCGGCGGTCGCCTCGAGCTGATCGCCCACCGTGACGACGACGTGATCGATCAAGACTTTTGAGACACCGTTGTGGATTGATTGGGACATTTCCGGCTCTGTGTTGATGGGCGGACGACCCTGGCCCGCCTGAGGGTGTGAGTTCCCCGAGAAACGGCGGGTGGCCGCGCTGCCGACGCTGCGGAGTGATTTGATCGATCCGACCATTGCGTCGCATCATGACAAGGTGTCCTCGGTGGTTGTCCGCCGTAGTTCGCGCCGTTCCGAGAGGTTATAGCGACGCCCTCGATGGAGCGTGCTGCGGTTATCCCACACCACCAGATCCCCAACGCGCCACTTATGGCTATAGACAAAATCCCGCTGCGTCGCATGCTCCAGGAGGTCCATTAGAAGCATGCGCCCTTCCGCAACCGGCCACCCGACAATCTGTCGTGCGTGTACGCCGATGAATAGCAGTTTGCGCATCGATCCAGGGTGCATGCGCACGATGGGCCAGTGGACCGGCGGAATGGCGTTCTTCTGCTCCTCGGTGTAGTCGGTATCGCCGAGCAGGAAGCGCGAGTGCAGCGCGTAGTGCTCGGCCTCAAGCCCCTCGAGTTCGGTCTTCATTTCGTCCGAAAGGGCATCGTAGGCAGCGCGCAGATCGGCGAACTCTGTCTCGCCACCGCGCGTGGGGAGCACAACCGCCGAAAGCATCGAGTATTTCGCGGCGGGACGCTGGAACGAGCTGTCGCTGTGCCAAAGCTGGTTGGCAATGTTGCTAACGATCTTGCGGCTGTTTCGGTCGGCAACTCTGCCTTTCTCATCAACATTCGAGATATCGATCAGCTCGTCGTACTGAAACCGATGCGGCTGCTTCTTGACCTTCCGCAAGCCAAGATCGAGCGGACCGAAGGAGCGCGCGAATACCATCTGCTGCTCTTGATCGAGCGACTGGTCCCGGAGCACGAGCACGGCATAGCGGTCCATCGCGGCGTCGATCTCCGTTACGACCGCCGGATCGAGGGGTTGGCGGAGGTCGACCCCCGTCGCCTCGCCGACAAAGAGCGGGTGGACCTGACTTATGTACAAAGCCATCGCCCCTCCATCGCGCCGTGGCCGCGAACCCGATTTATCCGTTTTGCCTGCGAGCACGCCAATCAACGGTAGAGTAGAAGTGGGTTCTTGCGCAACTATGCCCGGCGGCCAGACGACGCGTCAGTGCCTTCCTTCTGAATGCCGCTTAGGACTATTCTGAGACGAACAAGTCGTTCTACCGCGCGGAACCATTCCGAAGTTGTCGGCGCAGGATCGCATTTTCGGATAGAATCGAAGCGTCGATGATCGTCGCGAGTCTCCAGAGTTGGGCGTACCGCGGGTTTGCCACGCGAGATTGAGATTTGGTTCGTGGTCAGCTGCGAGCGTTTCTACCTGTTCGCAGAAAACGGGTGAAGCCGCCGGATGGGTCATCAGCACCAATCAAAAGGTCATGGCCCAGATCGAAGGGTGGCAAATTTACGCGACGGCGCGTGTGCTCGACCGTCAAGCCGATCGCAAACTGTGCGACTAGGTGCAATCGCCGATCACAAATATGGATGGGCGAAAGGCTACTGGTCGATTACGCCGATTCCCTAACCCGACCCATTTTTCCTGCTCAAAACTGTCAACTATCGGAAGGCTTGGAGAGTTTCCCGCATCATTACCGTAGTGTTGGCGGGCATGGTTACGCTGCTGTCTACTCTTATTACCTTGCACTCGTTCCGGATTCGCAGCCGACATCCCGATCGCCAATATCGACGACTTCCGCTATTGCACAAAGCTGTCATGCGCGGACGCAGCGGGTGATGCTATCGCGTCTTGAACGAGGTTGACGACACCTCGATGTTCAAGACACGGCTAACCCGCGCGCGTGCGGTCTAGCGGCGCTAGCAGCGCAACGCTAGATCCTTTCACGCGTGATTGCTGATCGCGCTTATGGCGAGGCTTTCCGCACCAGTTTGATCCGCTGAGTTAGCTCATCGGGACGATGAGTCGGCATACCGGAAAGTGAAGCGAAACCCCAAGGGGGCAAGCCCCAAAGACCACCACCGGAGGACCGTCGCACGAGACGGTCCTTCGCTCCCTCTGAGGACCGTCGTAGGCACCGCCCCGTTAGGAGCGACCTTCCCCCGCTGTGACGTCTGCTTTCGTCCAGAAGGACTGGGCATTGCCACTATCGATAGCGCGTTTGTCTTTCCAAATTGGCAGAACATTTAGCTACGCCGGGCATCATTGCGCAGCACGTCGCACGTGACGCCAGCAGCGATCATATTCTTGCATAGCTTATCGAGCGGGGCGCGATCATCATCGGCAATCGTGATGATGTAGCGTTTCGCCCTACCCATGCCAGGTATCTGTTTGTACAGCACAACCGGTTCGTAATCGCCGATCAGCGAGGCGTATCGCTTCTGTCTCTCGCGGTAGATTGCCCAGGCCTTGCTTTCCAGCAAATGGGACGCAAGCTGAATACCCCAGCGGGGAACGTAAGATGCGATCCGCTTCGCTTCCTCTTTCGGAGCCAAAACGAGATTGGCAAGCCGAGCACAGGGTACACCCGGCGGGATCGTCGCGTCGGCCGCCTGCGGTGGCGAATGTGACGCCCATTCGTCCGCGGTCCAGCCGGTAACAATCGCGACGTAATTGCGCGTCTCAGCCGGCAACCCTCCCTTGCCTTCGAGCCAAGCTTTTACCCGGCCCGGCCCGGCATTGTAGCCGGCGGCGGCGAGGCCGAGATTGCCAAACTGCGCCCTGAGGTCGTGCAGATAGCTCGCTGAATGGCGCAAGGCCTCGATCGGATTGAAGGGATCGGCGAGGCCGTGCCAGCCCGCGGTCTGGGGCATGAATTGCGCAATGCCCTGTGCGCCTTTGGTGCTCACGGCATTGGCGTTGAAACGGCTCTCTTGCCAAATAACACGGGCCAAAAACTCGACCGGCAGCCCACTCTCCGCCGCCGCCTGCTCCAATGTACGGCAAACCTCGCTGGCACCGCTTGGTGCGGATGTCGGTTGCTCATTGCCTGAGGCAGGGTGTTGAGCGGCCTCTTGCTGGCTCGCCGGCGGCGGCATGGCGCCTGCCTGCGCATTCGCCTGATTGTTAGCGAGCGCCTGCACACAGATAATGAACGGTCCAGCTAGTCGGTGCATGCGATCAAAAAGTGCGGAAGCCGGAGCCATTTTAGCGAATCCGTTCCCGGGTGGTTACGGCGAGAGCAAAAAAGTAAAATGCTGCCATGTCTTGAGCATCCGTTACGGCGAAAGATCACATTCATGACGGAGTACGAAATCATCATTACGCCGGCCGGTGGTCACCGCCAAGCCGACATCTTCGCAGCCCATTGGGGCGATATCCTCCTCGCGACTTCCCGCACACCGTTCTTTGATAGCGCTCGCAAGCTCCTCGAACTCGGCGCCGAGCCAAATGACCTGCTCATCATGCGCCACCGCAGCTCCAGCGCAACAAGCTTGCGCGCTCGAGTCAATGCGGCGGCCAAGCTTGCGGTCCACGAAACAAATGCCGGCCCTCGGTATGTTCAATGGCGGGATCTGGGTGAGATCTGGCGCACGGGCGCCGAAGTCGACTGCTAGGTGACCTCGCGCCGCTTGTAGGTTGCGGCGTTCCGCAGCTCGTCGTCGTCGCCTCGACGTTCGTGATGCCTACGTGGTCGATGCCGAGACACTGACCACAGCCACGGCGCAAAATCTATCCGCCTCCAAATATACCCGCGCTTTTATTTACGCCCTACTCGGGATCGAGGATTGGGCACTCTATTAGTGGCAACGCGGCCGCACCTGATCAAACCGACTGTAGCCGTTCCCCAGGGATTGATCTTTCCATTTCTCGATTGAGCTCGTTCGCCAGCGCGACCGCCGGCATGTCGCCCAACAGGTGCAGAGCGGCTTAACCCGAACCTCGACGCCTCACCGCTGAATATGCTGCAAGCGAAACGCGCAAATTCGCTTAATGCATGGAACCCGACGATAAGTGAAACGTTTTCGTGGGAAGCGACCGCAAGTCAGAGCATCTCGCAAGGGGCGGGTAAGGTCCCCTCGCCCCCCAGGGAGGCAATCATGTCGCAATCCATAGTTACAGCGGCCCCCGCGACTGTGCAACTCGATTTGATGCCGATCAATCCCAACTGGGTCTTAGAAGGTGCGCCACGCGCTCGCGCTAAACTGCTAGCAAGTAACCAGGATGGTACCATCGCAATTATGGCTTGGGATTGCAGCGCGGGCCGATTCAAGTGGCTGTATTCCGAGGACGAAATCGTCCATATCATATCTGGTGAAGTAACTATCACCAACGAGCGCGGAGAAGAGCGGCGTCTCAGTGCCGGCGATATGGCTTTCTTCCCCGCGGGATCCACGAGCACGTGGCACGTGCCAGTCCATGTGCGCAAACTAGCCGTACTGCATCCCGAAATGCCAATGTCCCTCCGCTTTGCGTGGCGCGCGCTGCGCAGAGTGCAACGCTCACTTCCATCCAAAGATCCTGCGTTCGCGAATTGGCCAAATGGAGGATGACAAATCTCTGCCCCCCGCACGGTTGGTGCGGTTCACATGACCTGCCGACAATGCCTTTCTCGGATCGGGAACCGGTCATAACCCCGGCGTTCGACGAGTTGTACCGATCGCCGAAAAATCGATCTGTCCTTATCGGAAATTCAAACTCGGACGCCCGAGGCTTGGCAGCTCGACCCGGAAGCGGGCGTAACCTCCTATAATCTCTGGTGACCGCACCGCTCGCTCGGGCAGAGACCTCCACGCGGGTGGAGCGATGTCTCCGCCTCGGAAGGCATGCCGAACCATGGTGCGGAACCTGCGGTCGGGCGGGTTGCACTACATTTTTAAGATTGCCGTATGGCCAGTTTTTGCGCTCTACACAAGCCGCGCTCGCTCGGCATTCGAGAGCCGCAGGCGCCCAGGCCATGGCGCCTTCAGGATCCGGTTCATGGCAACCAGATACTCATTCCGTAACAGCAATTGCTGGTCCACAGTCCCGGTGAAAGTCGACAACCAGTCTGTTTGTCTTGTTGGTGGGGCACCGACGACATGGTTGTTCGATTTCCACGTGTTTACCACTATGTCATAACTTCTCAATCATTGCCAGTGCCACCAAGCCAAAGGCGCGTGCCACCAAGCCCAAGCCGAATCGAGGAGGGCTGGCGAAGTCCGCTCAGACTGACGTCCATCGCTTTCGACGACGCTCCGCTGTTCTTTCTCCTCCCTGATGGCTCGAATGTGCCAGCACTTTCGGTGGGTTTCGCGATCGAGGCGGTAATACCACTGCCCGCCTTCCGGTGCCGTACCAATGGGTGCGTCAATGCACTTCATCGCGGACTCAACAAGCCCACGCGAGGTATCAAGTCGAGGAGAGGCGCCATTTGATCGTTTGGGCGTTCGCTGCGATGGGGCCGCACCAAGCGCGCCGCGTTCTGCCGTTGGCATGCCAATCGATTTCGTCACCTCCTTGGCACGGTGCTCGTCTCCACCAGGTCGTATATCGTCCGAGCCAACCCCCATCTCGACATGAGCGGTCTCCCGAGCAGCATTGGTCGCCGAGAGCAGCTTCGGAGTTACTTCCCTGAGCTCGAACTCAGCGCGCTCCCTAACAACGTCATCGATGAACCATCGACCAGGGCTTGCTGTTGCCTGAGCGTTCTGCGTCGGAGCGGCAGGGTCACTGATCCCCTCGAGACCTGATCGTTTAATCGCGGCGCGGTCAGACGCATCGATGGCATCCCTGGGTAGTTCCTGCGCGGTTCCGGCCGTTTCGCTGACGAACAGGAGGAAGGCACCCACGCCGACTGCGATCATGGTGCTCGGGTGACGAAACAACCTATCGAGCAACGCGGCCATGTCCTTGGCCATCTTGAGGAAGGCCTGGCGGAGGCCGTACCTGCCGCTCATCTGCGCGAGCTCCCCCTACAAATCATGGTCACGGCGTCGACGGGCAAACAGTAGATGCCGAGATCGCCATCCGGCGCCGTGTGAGTCGCCTATTGGCCTAGTCGAAGCACAACCAACCTTCAATTTTAAAGCTGGCGATCACCCGTCACGAGATAAATCCGGTTACGCTGCGAGTGCTCCGTTTCTTCGCCTCGCTGTAGTCGTCATCAAACGCCATGATTCTGCCCCCCAAAAGCAGGCCGGCTTGTATTTGATGCCACCTCTATTTGCCCTACGCAACCGTAATCCTGGACTTCCATCCATTTACTTTTAATTTTAATTTTAATTCGCGCAGGTTGAATATTTCGCTGGCAACAAGCATTGGTCCTTAGGCGCAGTCAGCCGCAAAAGCTACAGGTCGCACTCACTGTGTCAACGGATCGAACGCTTGGAGGCCTGCCGACAAGTACGACCACTGACAACCAGCCCGACTATCCCAGGCGCGGCGACGATGATTGGCGGGTGGTTGAGATCTCGGACGACATGGCGGCGGAGTTAGCCCGAGAGGCTTACTCACGAATGCGATTTTTCCGTTTGATTCGGAGCGGCGTCCGAAGAGAGTCCTTCAAACGCGCAACCCTGGCAGCCATTTGTCAAAATCGTCTGTTCGGTGCTTCCATTGCCACTGGACCTCGTTTTAGCCTTATCATCGCCTATAGAAAAAATGCAACCACCGAGGTCCCAATGGTGGGGCGCGCACGGTCTTGAGGATGGGGGATAGTCCATCTTGGGAGAGAAGTCGTCCGCTCGTGGGTTCAAAAACTGGGCGCCGCTATTGTGGGTCCAGCAAGAGAGGGCAAACAAAAGGAGGGATAAGCCCCAACTGACCTATTCGCCGGTCGATTGGGATTGAAGCGTGATGAGCAAAATGAAACCCAAAAACGAATAAGCGTTGACAAGTGACGAATCAAATCAAAATTAAAAATTTGTACTATTTGCCGTTGGTTGGAATTTTGCAGCGAGATGTGCAACGAAATCACTCCTGTGCAGCTTCCGCCAACTCGGGCTCATCTCGACTTCCGATGCCACGCGCTGGCAAAAGGACCTTTGAGCATGCCGATGCTCTGCCTGGTCGTTTGGGACAATGGTCGACAACGGGGACGACATGTTTTCGATGATGCTGCAAGATCTCACAAAGGCACGGCAGGCTCGTGACGCGGTTATCAAAGAGATATGCGACAGCTTGCCGTCGCATTACACCGAAGAACAAGCATTGCGGCGTTGCCGGGATAAGGACGCGCTAACGCGGCTTGCGCTACTCAACGATCGGATCCGAATCGTTGAAGGCGAATTGGTAAGTTGTGGGCGAGCCCATCGCCTTCGTCTTGGCAATATTGCGCTACGCAAGCCAATTCGGCGTTGGGCTCTACTTGTGCTTTCCTTCGTTGGAGCGTTCGGTGCTCTCATGCTGGCTCGCGGTCCGCAAACTCCCAAATAAGTCCACGCAAGCTCCCTCCCCGCGTTTGCGGGTACCTCAAAATCTTCTTGTTCGGAAAATCCGCCTGGATCTCTTTGCGGCGCGACCGCTGTCTCTGCTTAAAACTGTGAACCGGAGAATGATAGAGGATTTCTGCAGCACTACCTCCATACCGCACGACCGCGAGTCTGTCGGTTCTTGTTTTCACTGCTCTCGTTCCGTGTTCGCGGTCACGCTGGAGCTTGAGCCCCATCGCCCTGCGACATCAGGTTATTCGTTCTCAGACAAAACCGACCGCTGGTTGTGGGTGTGGCTCTACTGAGTGGTGCTGCAACTCCGCGATACCTTGGTACTCGTCAAACCCGCGACGTGATCGGATGGAATCGCAAGGGCTTCCGCATCCGCTGGCGATGACGTCGCTCAAGCGGCGTGCCCACGGAACACGATTGTTAAAATCGCGGTTTCGGGATCGCCTCGGTCAGCGGCCGCCCAGACGATCCGCCGACTTCGGGTTCAAATCGTGTTGAGAAAACGTGACAGACGTCACATTCTATGAACCTGACCAATGGCATCATCCGCTTGCTCGGATGCCAAAAGAGTACGGGTGTCGGCGCTTGCGACCGCTTTCGTCACGCTGTTGATCCACCTTTCGAGTGCACGGGTACTGCGATGGCGAGTCCGATCAACACCGAGGTGTTAATCGCTGGCGGCGGCCCAGTCGGGCTCACTCTGGCGATGGATCTCGCTCAGCGAGGCGTCGCCTTGACGGTTGCCGAGGTGCGAGCTGCCGGCGAACCACCGAGTGTGCGGTGCAACCACGTCAGCGCGCGCACCATGGAGATCTTCCGCCGGCTCGGGATCGTCCACGCTGTGCGCAACGCCGGATTGCCCGCCGACTATCCCAATGACGTCGCCTTCCGCACGACCGCGACTGGTATCGAACTCGGGCGAATACCGATTCCGTGTCGCGCCGAACGCTACACGGCAATGGGAGGCCCCGACACCTGGTGGCCAACACCCGAGCCGCCGCACCGGATTAACCAGATCCACCTTGAGCCGGTGTTGTTCGCCTGCGCGCGCGCGACGCCCAAATTGCGCATCATGAGTCGAACGATGGTGGTCGACTTCGAGCAAACCGACCGCGGCATCCTGGCGATCGCCAAGGATCTCGATACAAACGAACGACGTGAGATCCTTGCTCGCTACCTCATTGGTTGCGATGGCGCCCATTCCACAATGCGGCGCAAGATTGGAGCGAAGTTGAGCGGTGACACCGCCTTGGTGCAGGTACAATCGACTTACGTCCGTGCACCGGATTTGCTCGGCAAGATGCCCAGTCCCGCCTGGGCCATCGACTGTATCAGCCCGCGCGGGCGCGCCCTCGTGTTCGCGATCGACGGCCGTGAAAGGTGGCTGATCCACAACTTTGTGGAACTCGGGGGGCGTGTGCCGACCGATCGCGATCGAAGCATCCGAGAGATCCTCGGCGTGCCGCCGTCGTTCGCGTTTGAGACGCTGGGCAAGGAGGACTGGACCGGGCGGCGCATGGTCGCTGACCGTTTTCGCGACCGGGACGCGTTTCTGTGCGGCGATGCCGCTCATATCTGGGTGCCCTTTGCGGGCTACGGCATGAATGCCGGGATCGCGGACGCCATGAATCTTTCGTGGATGTTGGCCGGCGTCATCAACGGTTGGGCCGATCCGATGCTACTCGACGCCTATGAACTCGAGCGCCGGCCCATCACCGAGCAGGTTTCGCACTACGCAATGAACATCATCCTCGCGCGGTTGAAACAATTTAGTGTCGTCCCGGAAAACCTGGAGGAGGCCGGCCGCGATGGTGACGCCGTGCGCGCCCGCGTCGGGCGTGAGGTCTACGACATCA
>Ga0126373_10004232_pt1 | contig 10931 bp, 8 predicted proteins | sample PanSoiMetPlot_11_FD_92545 | JGI IMG/M metagenome (GOLD analysis project Ga0126373, IMG submission 92545) | Tropical forest soil microbial communities from Panama - MetaG Plot_11 | ecosystem: Environmental > Terrestrial > Soil > Tropical forest > Bulk soil | place: Panama | collected 2016-02-17
CCGCCGTCGGGTAATTCGATCAGCTTCTGCACCGAACCGTCTCCGAAGGTCTTATCGCCAACCACATCACCACGGGCATTTTCGAGGATGGCTGCCGCCACGATTTCCGCGGCTCCGGCCGTTCCCTTGTTCACCAGCACAACCATGGGCAGGGAAGTCACGGCCTTTGAAGGATCGGCATTGAAGGCTTCGCGCGGGAACTTCTGGCCCTGCAGATAGGTAATGGTTCCATGGTTCAGGAACAGGTTCGCTGTCGAGATCCCTTCCGTCTCTTCGCCCTGGGCGCAGTCGCGCAGATCGAGAATCAGCTTCTTCACGCCCGACTTCTGCAGGGCTTTGATCTTGCTCGAAATCTCCTGGGTCTTGCCCTTGGTGAGCGCATCGACGCGGATTTGGCCTATGTTGTCGCTCAACACTTTATCTTCCACGGGCGGAATGTTGACCACATCGCGCGTGACCACCACCTTCTGCGGTTCCGCCTGGCGCGCTCGCACCACCGAGAGGTTGATGTTCGAGCCCGGATCGCCGATGAGCAGACTGTGAATTTCCGCCAGCGACATTTCCCGCGTGCTCTTGCCCTCGATCGATTCAATGATGTCGGTATCCTGCAGCCCGGCTTTGTCGGCCGGCCCGCCCGGAACCACCGAGACGACTGAGGCATAGCCGAATCGCTTGGAAACCGCGGCTCCGATATCGCCCTTGGCGCTGACCCTTCGCGCCTTGTAGTCCTTGTACTGCGCAGCATCCAGATAGCTGGAGTTCGAGTCGAGCGATTCCAGGAGACCGTGCAGCGCGCCGTCGGTTACGGCGGGCAGGTTCGGTTCTTCTACGTACTCACTGCGTACCCGCGAGAGCACCTCGCTATAAACTTCCATCTGGCGGTAGGCGCTGTCGTTGGAGGCGTGAACTCCGCTGATCGCTCCGGCTAGAGAGAAGACTAGAACGGCGGCTGAGGCGGTGAGAATGGCTGCTTTAGTTTTGGTGGACATCGGACTCCAGAATTCGAACGAGGTCGCCTTGGGTAGCAACCGACGCTTGATCAATTATAGCCGTTTTGATGCAAATCTCAGGAAGATTGGTGCATGGTAGGTTACCGAGGGCTCAAAAATAACCTTGTTTTAAAAACGGCCGGCGACGAACCCTTCGATCCGGGGCGGACGCCTTCGATATGTAGCTCACTTTCAGGAGCTTGCAGTCCATTACTCACTTGCCTCCGGAGAGCGTTTTTCCTTTTTTCTGCGGAGGACCAGGTCAGGGGCGACAAGGGCTGTCCGCGTTCGCGTTTCCTTCCCACTCGCCCTATCATTTGTGCATGAATGCCGCCGAAGCAGCCACGATTCCGAGCTTCGAAGAAGCTCGCCATTTGGTTGAGAAACACGCTTTGCCCCTGCGCCCAAGGGGCCGGGAACTGCTGAGTTTGCTGGACGCCGCGGGCCGGATCTTGGCGGAATCCATTCACGCCGATCGGGACTTTCCGCCCTTTCCGCGTGCGACGCGCGACGGCTATGCGGTTCGGGCTGAGGATTTCGAGAAGCTGCCGGCTGAACTCGAGGTGATTGGCGAAATCAGGGCAGGCGCGGACGATGGCCTCCTACCGGCAGTTGGCCCGAGTAAGGCGGTTGCGATTATGACCGGGGCAGCGGTTCCGGAGGGCGCCGACGCAGTCGTGATGCTCGAACATACCTCGCGTTCCGCAGAGCGCCTGCGCATTGACCGGAGCGTGGCGGCAGGAGAAAACATCGTCCCCCGGGGTGCCGAAGCTAAGCGCGGTGAGCGGATGCTCTCGCCGGGAACGCGGTTGGACCACGCGTCGATCGCGATGGCGGCTTCAGTAGGTCGTTCGCGAGTGGTGGTGCATTCGAAGCCCCGAGTGGCGATACTTTCGACCGGCGATGAAGTGGTCGATATCGATGTGCCCCCCGGACCTCATCAGATTCGGAACTCGAACAGCTACTCGCTGGCGGCACAGGTCCAGGCCGCCGGAGGCGACCCGGTGCTCCTGCCCGTCGCGCCGGATGATCCGGGACGTTTAGAGGAATTGCTGAACGAAGGACTCGAATGCGACCTGCTGCTGATTACAGGCGGTGTTTCGATGGGGAAGTATGACCTCGTCGAGCAAGTACTGACCGAACTCGGGGCGGAGTTCGTCTTTACGGGAGCGCTGATCCAGCCAGGTAAGCCGGTAGTGTTTGGACGCATCCCAGTCGTCGCGGGCACTTCCCAACAGAAAAGCCCCGATGACGAACCCCAGGCTGCGCCCGCCAAATACTTCTTTGGACTGCCCGGCAATCCCATTTCAAGCATGGTCACGTTCGAGCTTTTTGCCCGACCAGTTCTCGAAGCCCTGGCCGGATGTTTACCGCGCACCTTGCTATTTACCCGCGCTAAGCTGAAATCTCGAATACGAACCAAGACCGGGCTGAAGCGCTTTTTGCCGGCGGTTCTCAGCGGCGAATTCGAGCAATGCGACGTGGAGTTGGTGCGCTGGCAGGGATCGGGAGACATCGCCTCGGTAGTGCGGTCCAATTGCTACGCCGTAATTCCTCCGGACCGCGACCTGATTGAAGCCGGCGAGTGGATCTCGGTAATCTTGCGGACGTGATTCCCGAACAATTCTCCGACCAGGACGAGTAAAAAACAAAGCCATCCCTTAAGCGGGGGTTCGAGGCGGAGAACCCTCGCGTCAGCCGGGCCCTGACCCAAATCGCTTTGCCCAAAATTCACGTCACTTCTCACGCCCATTGACCCTTGCCCCGTCGTCCTTCACAATGACACTGGCCGCAACCCGGGGCCGCTACTGTGAGGGCGTTTCAATGATCTTGAAACAGTATTACTTGGGCTGCCTGGCTCACGCTTCTTATCTCATCGGAGATGAAACCAGCGCCACTGCTGTCATCGTTGATCCCCAACGCGACATCCACCAGTACCTGAGCGACAGCCAGAAATTGGGGTTGGAGATCCGGCATGTGTTCCTCACCCATTTTCACGCCGACTTTGTAGCCGGACATCTGGAACTGCGCGACCAATGCGGCGCCACGATCTATTTAGGTTCTCGGGCGCAAGCCGAATATGCCTTCGTCCCCATGAAGAACAATGATGTTCTCGAATTTCCCGGTCTACGCTTACAGGTTCTTGAAACTCCCGGCCATACCATTGAATCCATTTCGATTCTGGTCTTCGATTTGGAGAAGGACTCCGCAAAACCTTACGCGGTTCTCACCGGGGATACTCTGTTCATCGGCGATGTCGGCCGTCCCGACCTCCGAGCCTCGCTGGGGTGGACAGCCGAGGATCTCGGCTCTCATCTTTACGACTCCCTGCATAAACAGCTCTTGCCACTCCAGGACAAAACTCTGGTCTACCCAGCCCATGGCGCAGGCTCTTTATGCGGAAAGAACCTCTCCTCGGACACCGTCTCTTCCATGGGAGATCAGCGACGACTCAATTACGCATTGCAACCGTTGACCAAACAGGAATTTATAGGTCTTGTCACCGCGGATCAGCCCGACGCTCCAGCCTACTTCACCTATGACGCCATCCTTAATACACGGGAACGGGTCACCTTGGATGAGAATCTCGCACGGGTTCTGCGCCCCATTGATCTCGATGAAGTCGTGCGGATGGGAGATGAAGGCTGTCAGATTCTTGATGTTCGTGATCCCGCAGAGTACGCCAAAAGCCACCTTGCCGGCAGCATCAACATCGGACTCGGTGGTCAATATGCCACTTGGGCCGGCACGCTGCTCGATCGCACCAAACCTATCGTCATTATTGCTGAACCCGGACGCGAGCAGGAGGCCGCCTTGCGTCTCGGTCGCATCGGGTTTGATCACGTGAAAGGCTACCTGCGAAAAGGTATGGAGGCGCTTTCCGAAAGACATGATTTGGTCTGGCCAACGGAGCGGCTCAGTGTGCTGATGCTAGCCGAGCAGTTGGCTGGCCGCGAACCGCCATTCGTGCTGGATGTCCGCAGTCCTCGCGAATGGACTGCGAAGCACATCGAGGGCAGTGTGAATTTGCCCCTCAACCACCTGCGAGAACGCGTCACCGAAGTCCCACACGATCGGCAAATTGCAGTCCATTGCGCCGGCGGCTATCGGTCTTCCATCGCGGCCAGTATCCTGCACCAATACGGGATCACGAATTTGATTGAGATCGCTGGTGGCCTTGCAGCCTGGGACGCCGCTAAATTTCCGGTGGTTACCGAGATCTCTCGGACGTAAGAAGTCTGTCCGTCGGGCCCGTCTGCTCGCGGTTGGATACGCTGTGGGACGGGGTTTTGAGCGCTAATGCCTGTAACTGTTGAAATCTCTCAATATCACGCGATAGCACTCATCATGGCCCAAATTCCAAGCGTCAACCGACCTCACCCGACGGGGCTTTTCTGAACCTGTCTCAAATATCCGCCGAGCAAAGCAAAAGCGGGAGCAGCTGCCGGCAACAAAATCTGCGCGAGCAACGATCCGGCGTGTTTGCCGGGCAAGATGGAATAGAGCCCAAGGCCGGAGCATACGAATGACGAGAGTAACCCATTGAGCAGGTCGTCATGCTTGGCGATCCAAGCAGCAACGTATCCACCAAGGGCAGAACAGCCGAGCCCAACTGCCAGTTGCAGCCAATAAAACCAACCGCCCGAATGAAGAATGGAAGCAGTACCGTCAGAGTTTTTAATTTGAAGGTAAAGGACTACAGGAAGTCCAACAACACCAGACACGAATATGTAAGTGATTCCTCCGATCACGAACCCCGCAACAGATACTCTTTGCCCTGGCTGTCGGGGGAACTTCTTGATCAGCCATGTCGCCAAACGCAAACCCAGCAGTAGCAGTATGCCGAGAACGATCAGGCCGAAAAAAAGCAGGATCAGCAGGTGCACCATTTCAGACATTCCGCCGCCTCATGAACTTTGGACTCCGGCGCAAGTATCTTATCTATCGATTTTGAACCCGTCTCGACCGTGAGAGGTCCGGTGGTCAATTGTCGATAAATCCCCACAGCACTCAAAACCCGAAATGCCTTGCTTGGCGTGCCGAGATGAGCACAGACGCGGGCCAGCCGAGCGCCGCAAGCTGTCACCATAGAGCGTGTTTCCGGAGTATCATCACGTGTTTACTGCTGCGCTTGTTGCGCGCGGATCCTTATCGTTCACGAGACGAACCTGTGAGAAAACTCCTGATGGCTTTCCTGCTTTTTTCTGCATCCCTGTGTTTTGCCCAAACGACGAACGACGCTGCTACATTTGCGGCGGAGATGATGCGGTACGAGGTGCACCCGAACATCGTGTATCAGACTTCGAGGGGCTACGAGGCGAGGCTGGACGTGTACACGCCGGCGGAAGAGAAGGAGCCGACGTCGCCGACGCCAGTGGTGGTCGTGATTCATGGCGGGGGATGGATTGCCGGTACAAAAGAAGAACGTGTGCTGGAGATGATGCCGTATCTCCAGATGGGATTTGCTGCGGTGAATGTCGAATATCGATTGGCGAAGTTTTCGCTGGCACCTGCGGCGGTGGAGGATTGCCGTTGCGCGCTGCACTGGGTTTTCGTTCATGCAAAGCAATACAACTTCGATCCTAATCGCGTGGTGCTGCAGGGCGGGTCGGCGGGCGGACATCTTGTGCTCATGGCCGGCATGCTCACGCCGAAAGATGGTTTCGACAAGGAATGCTGGAGCGGTCCGGAAAACGTTTGGAGCGACAACCCAGGCACGAACGGCGAGCCGCGTGTTGCCGCTATCGTGAACTGGTTCGGGATTGCCGATGTGCTGGATGAACTGCATGGCGCGAATGCGAAGGGGTATGCGGTGATCTGGCTGGGCAATCAGCCGAATGCGGATGAGATTGCGAAGCGCGTTTCGCCGATTAATTACGTCAGCAAGAACAATCCTCCGATTATTACGATTCACGGTGATAAAGATACGCTAGTGCCCTATGAACAGTCGGTTCGTCTGCACAAGGCACTCAATGCTGCGGGCGTGCCGAACCAGTTGGTCGCGATGCCAGGAGCTGGCCATGGCGGGTTCACGTATGAGCAGAACCAGCGAGCGTGGGCGGCGATCCGGGAATTTCTGACGAAGAAAGCGGGCCTTTCCCTCAATCAGTGACGTTTCTGCGCCTGGTTTCGCCACTTGCCGCCTCATGTGATCGCCTGTCCTCTGACTTTTCGGTCTTTTCGTTGTTCGAGTTCGCAAAATTCAAAAATGAGTACTTCTGAAAAACTCTTCGTAACAACCTCTACTTCACCGGGTTTTTCGTGTCTCCAAATGACGATCTTTCCGTCTTGTGTGAAGCAGTAAGGATCGGGATCGGCGATGACTTTTAAGAAGGGAACGAATTGAGGATAACCGTCATCAGACATGCGGCGCCATGCAATGCTCATCTGAAGCCAATCTGGAGCCTGCGGAGAAAGATAACATCGCTATATCGCTCGCCGAGGATGTGCCGGCCAATTCGTCGTCGCTTCAATTTCAACACCGAGGCGGTTTGGCGTAAGGTGTTGTTTGCGCTCCGAGTAGCGTTACATTTACAACTAGCGCATGCCTAAATCCACCTTCCGGCGAGTACTTCCCGCAATTGGCCTCTTTTTCCTCGCTCCGTTTGTCTCGGAATATCTGCTGGGCGACTTTCCCCTGACCAAGCTCGGTTACCTGACCATCCTGGCGCCGCTTTATGGCGGCGGAGCTCTACTCATTCGTGAGATAGTGCGGCGGACGGAGAGAGGTTGGCCGACGATTCTTATGCTGGCCTTCGCCTATGCTGTGCTGGAAGAGGCTTTTACGACGCAGACGCTGTTCAACCCCAACTACTTAAAGCTGAACCTTCACTTGCTTGATCCTGCGTACATTTCCGTATTGGGGATAGGGGGCTGGTGGACCATTTTCGTGCTGACCCTGCACACTGTGTGGAGCATCTCCACCTCGATTGCGCTAATCGAAGCCTGCGTGCCTGCACGTGCGACTACGCCGTGGCTGCGCTGGCCTGGTCTCGCCCTCGTCTCGGTCCTTTTCACTCTGGCGGTGATTGCGTCCACCCGATTCCAGATAAAGCACGACGGATTTGTCGCCACCAGAATGCAGTTTGTCGTATCGGGGATTGTTGTGGTCGCCACCGTAATCGGAGCGTTTCTACTGCCAGCGCGTCGAGCAGGGAGGGAGGCCACTCCGCCGCCGAGTCCGTGGCTGTGTGGTGCGGTCGCGCTGATTGCTGGCTCCTTGTTCCTGGTTGTTCCCCGCACTTGGGCATGGGGCGCAGTGGCAATTTATCTCGTGGTCGATGTTACGGTGATCTTCATAGTAGCGGGGATGTCGCGCCGCTCGGGATGGGCCGGCAGCCATCGCCTGGCCCTAGCCGCTGGCGCAGCTCTCGCCTACGGATGGCACGCGTTTCTGCAAATGCCGGTGGATGGTACGACAGGCATTGCGATTCGTGCCAGCAACGCCGTGTGCCTGCTCGTCGTACTGGCGTTGATCGCCTATGCTGCTCGCCGTCAGGTGCGCTACGCGGTCTGAGGTCTCATGCGTTCTGACCCCGACGCATTGACGAAGTATTAGCTGGCATTGCAGTAGCGGAGATTGAGGTCGGGGTGGATGGTGTAATATTGCCATAACGCTTTACTGACCTCACTCGATTGAATGGGACCTATCTACCTCACGCCAAAAATCGGACGATTTAGGGCTGCGAAGGGGACTGGTTGCGTGAGGTACCTTCCATGAAGATGGCGTACTGTTCCGAGTGCACGATTGGCGAAGGCAAGGGCCCCTCGCACGCAATCACAAGCCGTCAGCGGGTGGCGCGAGTAGTCGCTGGTGTCGGATGGTTCGTGCTGGCGTGGGTTTTTCTCCGCGGGCCGGTTCCTGGGATCGCGTGGCCCCTGGCGATCTTGGCTGTATGGTTTGGAACCTCTCATGTTGTTGCTGGTTGCATTGGCTATCCCGATTGCCCTGAACTGGGTGCGATCCCGAGTTTGGTAAGTCGGCGGTATATCCCGACGCGATGCGGTCCATGGGTTACGATTGATCGTTGGTTGGAACCCCGACGCTGACTGTCTGGTGCGGGGTTTTATTCCGTGCGGAACCCGCATCAACCCGTGTCATTTTCTGGTGGATGATAAATCGCGTCGCTGCTCAAAATCCCCGAAAAGGCGATTAAAAACCGCAAAGTCGTGAAATCGCCTGGGTTTCGTAGTCCATCGTCCCGCCGACCAGCGTCTGAGTCATAAGTAACGCCGAGACTCCGTTTTGCAGAGCGGGGAGGTAGTCGAAAATGTTTCTCTGGCGCGGACGACAAGCGATTTTGTTGTTAGCTTTGCTCGTCTACTTTTGCGCCTTGCTCGCACATCCCGCCTGGCGGCCTGCCTACGAGCGGGTAGCACCTCTTGTGTTCGTCGTCTTGACGCTGTCAGCGCTTTGTTACGCGTTGCGGAAGCGGTAAAACATCAGCCACGCCCCCTGGTTTTGGCGAATAAAAGCGCCAGGCAAGATCCTCGTCATCGATAGTCGGATGAAGAACACCAAAACAGCAGCGACGATGATTCCAATGCTGACCTTTGTCCTCCATCGCATTGGGTGCCTACATCTTTCGAGGGATTGTCAATGGGCGCGTTGACACACAAAATGGAACCCCGCAGCCCTTGGAGAGAACTGCCGTAAGTCTCAAGCAGAGAATCGAGACTGCGCAATGCTAAGGCTATGTCACAAGAACGTCACAGATCCAACCGTCATATGTTTGCCTTGGCTGGTGTTCTCGGCGTCTTAGCCTTCGTTTTCTCCGCCGTTTCGCCCTATGACGACCAGATTCAACAAGAATTCTTTAAACGCCCTGAGACGAGACAATTCGTTGTGCAGAATTGCAAGCCGATACGGGGCGTCCGCATTACTGTCATTGACCTTGTTCATCATGCCCTCGTTCGTCGAGGCCTGGTCTGCTTTCGTTGCTCTTCGATAGCGCAGGTTCGCGTCTCTGAGGTGGAAATCAGGGCAGCAATTTTCTGTAGCCGAGCCGGCGGTCGTTCTCCTCCCACCAGATCTTCTTTTCATATCCCAACTGCATAGGGTCTGCACAGCCGGCGGAACATGCCCGATTTGTTCCTCCTGCGCGGGCCCAGAAAACATCGCGCCTTGGTGGTTCGTCCACCCTGCCGTCATTCCGTGGCGGTTGGATGACAGCGCACGCTCATTAAATGAACAAGCAAAGAAAAGGAGCAGTCAATGGAGAACAAATGCTGCATGAAAAGCATATGGCTCGGGATAGTTTTTTTGTGTATGGTGCAGGGACTGTGGGCCCAATCTGCGAATGTCTCAGTATTCGCTGGCGGATTCAACAACCCTCGTGGTCTGAAGTTCGGTCCCGACGGTAATCTTTACGTTGCTGAAGGCGGCGCAGGCGGCAGTACATCGAGCGCTGGATTATGTGACCAGGTTGTCTCTCCGGTTGGTCCGTACACGGGTGGTTATACGGCCCGCATTTCAAAAGTCAGCCCGGATGGAACGCGCACGACCGTGATTGACGGCCTGCCTTCCGATCAGACTTCCGCGCAGCAGGGCAGCCTGGTAAGCGGTGTGGCTGACGTGGCGTTTATGGATGGCAAGCTGTATGCGGTGCTCGCCGGCGCCGGATGCTCGCACGGTTTGGCCGGCACAAACAACGGACTGATTCGCGTGGACTCCGAGAACAGCTGGACGATGATTGCGAATCTCAGCGCGTTTCAGAAGTCGCATCCGGTCGCGAACCCAGAGCCAGATGACTTCGAGCCGGATGGCACGTGGTGGGGGCTGGTGGCGGAAGATGGGTTGTTCTTTACGGTCGAACCCAACCATGGCGAGCTGGTTTCAATCACGCGGAGTGGAAGCGTTCACCGCGTGCTAGATATATCAAGCATTCAGGGACACGTTGTCCCGACTGCCATTATTCCTTACGGAAATGATTTTCTGGTGGGGAACCTCGACACTTTCCCGATCAAAGACGGGTCGAAGCTTATGCGGATTACGCGCGGCGGACAGCTGACGACCATCGCTATTGATTTTCAGACTATTCTCGGTCTGGCTGTCGATAAGAAGGGACGTATCTACGTGCTCGAGAACACAACCAATAATCAGTTCCCGACGCCGAATACGGGCACGATACTTCGCATCGACGGAAAACATAAATACACCGTGATTGCGAGCGGCCTGTTTTTGCCGACTGGCATGACATTCGGTCCTGACGGCAATTTGTATGTTTCGAATGTCGGCTTCGGGCCGCCTCCAGTCGGACTCGGACAGGTGCTGAAAGTGACCCTCCCGTAGTTAATCAAATCCTTAGATTTCCACGCGGGCTCCTCTACTCGGGGGAAGCCCGCTTTGTACATGTAGTTGTAGCTCGAAGATGGGCTGACCCATCTCACGATATTGCTATTACACCCAAAATGGCTGGGTTCCTCGAGCAGTTCCAGAGAGAAAGGCGAGGTGAAATCCAGATTCGAAGCTGTTCAAGCTGGAATTTTGCCGAGCAGCATCATAACTAACCCAAGAATCGTAAGTACCAAGAATCCAGTAGAAAAAATGTAGTAAATAATCTTGGTCTTAGGCCAAAGCCACGCAGGAAATGTGTCACGAAATTTGTCGGTCCAACCTTCGTTGAAGCGCGGTGGGAGAAAAGATTCTTCTGCACCGGGCTTCCACCCGGATGCGATCCATGTTGCCCTGAGATTCGAGAGGAGCAACGCCGCGAATAGGATGCGAACAACGCCCGGCGACATGATTGTATCGAGGAGATACATAGCGAAGACCACAACAGCCGCGTATCTGCTGCGCTCGCGTACGCCTACGCCCCCCAGATAATAGAAGAGTAGAATGGCCACTCCTGTAAAAGGCTTCCCCAAAACCGCTAGGAATATAACGGAAACTACCGCTACGAGCGTGCATACCCAGTAACCTTGCGCGCCGAGGTAATCGAC
>Ga0126373_10004233_pt1 | contig 10929 bp, 6 predicted proteins | sample PanSoiMetPlot_11_FD_92545 | JGI IMG/M metagenome (GOLD analysis project Ga0126373, IMG submission 92545) | Tropical forest soil microbial communities from Panama - MetaG Plot_11 | ecosystem: Environmental > Terrestrial > Soil > Tropical forest > Bulk soil | place: Panama | collected 2016-02-17
CTCGAAGCGCTCGATCCCGAGCAGAATTCGACCTTCCGCGACAACTACCTCGATGTGACCTTCGATCTTTCGAAGGTGCTGTTTATCACGACGGCGAACATGCTTGATCCGATCGCCGAGCCTTTGCGCGACCGTATGGAGATCATCGAACTGCAAGGCTACACGGAAGAAGAAAAGGTACACATTGCTTTCAGGTACCTGATTCCGCGCCAGGTCGATGAGAACGGCATCACGGCGGAGCAGATCGAATTTCCCGATGACGCCGTGCGTTATATCATCCGGCACTATACGCGGGAAGCCGGCGTCCGCGGTCTTGAAAGAACGATCGGGACGATCTGCCGCAAACAAGCGCGACGTCTTGCCGAAGGCAAGCACGAGAAGCTGACCGTCACCAAGGAAATCATTCAAGACTTCCTGGGTGGAATCAAAATCCGCAGTGAAGGCGAGATTGCAGAGCGTACGGAACGGCCGGGCGTCGCTGTTGGATTGGCTTGGACCCCATCCGGCGGTGACGTTCTGTTCGTCGAGGCCAATGCCATGAAGGGCAAAGGTGGATTCACCATGACCGGACAGATCGGTCAGGTCATGCAGGAGTCCATGCAGGCTGCTCTGACCTGGGTGCGATCGAATGCCGACCGGCTTGGAGTGGCTGAAGATTTCTTCGCCAACCATGATATCCACATCCACGTACCGGCGGGGGCGATCCCGAAAGACGGCCCTTCGGCCGGCGTAACCATGGCGACCGCTTTGGTCTCGCTATTGACCAAGCAGCGCATCACGCCGCTGATTGCCATGACGGGCGAAATCACCTTAAGTGGCAACGTACTGCCGGTAGGCGGGATTAAGGAGAAAGTTCTCGCCGCCAAGCGCGCCGGCGTTCGCGATGTGATTCTACCTGCGGAAAACAAGATGAACGTCGATGAAGATCTATCGCCAGAGCAACTGGAGAATCTGACGGTTCACTACGTCAAGACCATCGACGAGGCGCTGCAGGTTTCGCTCCCGCAGGTAGCCGAAGGTGCCGCCGCGAAGCTTATTCCGCCGGCGACAGGAAAAGGCCCGGAGCCGGATTACAAGCCGTCGCGTCCGGTGCGTGAGCCCGAACCGGTGCACGATGGCGTGAGAGCCTTCGCGCAGGCTTAATCACTTGCTGGTGAAAGGCCGGCTGAAACCATGCCGGCCTTTTCTTTTTGCTACTGGCAACCGGAAAACGCCAGGGTCGCCGCAGTGCTGCTGGTCCCCGCGCTCGCCGTCAATGCAGTGTTCGTCGTGGTTGAGCTGGTCTCGATCGCAGACGGGCTGCAGTCTGGCGTGCTCGTGCCGTCAGTCGTAAAAGCCAGCGCATCGATTGTGTAGGCGGCTGGCCCGGCTGCTGGAGCTGCAGGCTTTTGGCTCGGACCGCTAACGAAAGCGCCCACGCTCGGATTCAGTGCCGGGACCGAAACAGTGTACGAAGCGCAATCAGTTTTTGCCGGACAGGTCATACCCGCGGCGGTAGTCAGGTTCGCCATCGATGCCGACTGCCCCGCCAGGGGAATGGTCACCATCAGAGATGAATTGATCGGCTGCAAAGCGGAAATGGAGACATCGGCGGCAGTTGCAGCCGAGCCAGTGCTGGTGGTGACTTGCCCGGTAATCGAACCGGGTGCCGTACTCGCTCCAGTTTCAGCGACGATCGGGACCATTCCAAGCGCGTTGCCCGGCTGTACTCCGGTGATCACGGTTGCGGCGTATGCGACCTGGCTTCCGCTCACCCCGACAATCACCACATCGTAGCTGCCTGCGGCTACCGGGCAGAAGGAGAAATCCCCCGAAGCGTCAGTCACGGTCTCCATGACGACGCGATCCACGCCGGAGCTGTCTTTTTGCTCGAGCGCTACAACCGTAGTTCCACCCGAGATAGGCTGATTCGTCATGCTGTCGACGACCGTCCCGTTGATTGAGGTTGACGTGAGCGATACCTCCCCTGCATGCAGGACGGGCTTGAGGCGGAACTGGCCATTTCCTTCAGCGACGATCGATTCACATGCATTGAAGTCAATGTCGAGATCCTTGGTTTCCCCTGCGGCAATCACAAATTGTCCGCCCGCAATCTGGCCGGAAGGAATCTTGATGCCGGTCTGAGCTTCACTCGAGAGCAACAACGGTTGGGCCGAACTGGGTGCGCTCGACAGCATCACGCAATTGGCGCTGCTGCCGCATGAATTGTTCGCCACGACGCTGCTGTTGTTCGCCAGAATGATGCGAATCTGCTGATAGCTTCCCGGCTGAAGCGCCGTGGATGCACCCAGGGTTGCCAGAAAACACTGATTGCTTGCTTCGGCCAGCAAGTCCACCTGCTGCGGATTCTTTGCAAGCGAGGGCGTCAGGTCAACCCAGCCAGAGTCGTTCTTTCCCGCGCTGGCGCTGGCGTTGATTTGAACGTCCGTGATGGTCACGTAGATGTGGCTAAAAGCTCCGTGCGGTCCCGAGCATGTTGCCGGATCGCTGACCCGCACGTTTACAGACGCGCCGCTCGGATTCAAAGGCTTTTGACTGCTGCTGCAACCCGAAAGCACCAGAGCGGCGGCTACGGCAAGCGCAAGTGTGCAAAACACTGCATTTTTGTGCATGGCAGAACCTCGTTCGACGTTGGTAAACACACGCTATACGTGGGACCCGGGAGACGGCCCTAGGGGCTTTCAGCACTCTTCGTGCCGTAATCGAGCTAAATCGTGGAAATGATTGATTTATAAATAGATTTTTTATGTCAACCTTCGTGATATCAGCTCGAGAACAAGTAAAAATCTTCCCACCGCTGGCTAGGATTTTCATGGCGAGCGCCGCTCAGGCGCTCGCGGTACACTTGATTCTCGAATGCGCGTGCGTGTCCTATTTTTCGGGGTATTGCGCGAGATGGCGGGAAAATCCGCCGAGGATCTCGAGATCGCAGATGACTCGTCGGTGCGCGACGTGATTGCCAGCTATGAATCGCAGATCCCTCGGTTGAAACAATCGCTGGCGTCGCTTGCATTGGCGGTCAATCAGGAGTATGCCGGGCCGGAAACGAAGCTGAAAGATCGCGACGAGTTGGCCTTGTTGCCGCCAGTGAGCGGAGGCGGTCCCGCAATCGCAGATAAGAATGCGGGCCAATATGCTTTGATCACGCGAGATCCCATCGAAACTCAGAAAACGCTGGACCGCCTGAAGCGCGGAGAGGATGGCGCCGCGCTGGTGTTCGAAGGCATCGTGCGAAACCAGACCCGCGGGCGCAGAACGCTGTTTCTCGATTACGAGGCCTATGAGGGCATGGCTTTGCAACAGATGGAAGCCCTGGCACACGAGGCCCTGGTGCGGTTTCAGATCCGGGACCTCGCTCTGGTTCATCGGCTGGGTCGGCTGGAGATCGGAGAAACCAGCGTTTTGGTGGCGGTGGCGTCCGCCCATCGGGGTGCCGCTTTCGAGGCGTGCCGCTGGCTTATCGATACCCTCAAGCGCAAGGTACCGATCTGGAAGAAAGAGTATTTCGAGGACGGGGCCGTCTGGGCCGACGGCGAGCCGTTTCCGGCAGAGATACCCCGCGCCGGGTCGTGATCGAGGCAGCCATGCCAGCCGCTGTGCATCTAAGTGAACGGCGCTTGCTCCAGATTTTTCTCAGGCCGAGATTCACTTCCTCGGCGCCGACCGGCAAGGGAATCGAGCGGGCGAATTAGACAAAGGTATAATTCACCCCCCGATGAAGAAATCCGCGGCGAGCCTGTTAGCAATCATCCTGGTGCTTTCGATCAGCCGCTCGTGGGCACAGCAGCCTTCCGCTCCAACCCCGCAGAACCCGGCACAACCGAGCGAGCCGGCGACCACTCTGAAAGTGAATGTGAATCTGGTGAACGTGTTTGTGACGGTCACCGATGCCCAGGGTTCTCCCGTTGCCGGACTGAAAAAAGAAAATTTCATCCTCAAAGAAGATGGCAGCGTGCAGAAGATCGCGGTGTTTGATAAGCAATCCGCAGTCCCGCTTTCGATCGCCCTGGCCATCGACACCAGCCTCAGCACGCGGCGTGACCTGCCCCTCGAGCAAGTCTCGGCGAAGCATTTCGCGCATGCCATCCTGCGGCCTGTCGATGCGCTCTCGGTGTACGCATTCAGCGAAAGTGTCTATGACACTACGAGAGGGTATACATCGGATCTAAAGCGCATTGACGAAGGTATCGATCACATTCGCGTCGGCGCAGCGACCGCCCTCTATGATGCGATCTATCTCACCTCTCGAACCCTCGACCATCGCCAGGGTCGCAAAGTGATCGTGCTGATCACCGACGGGGGTGACACCATCAGCCGAGTCGATTACAAGGAGGCTGTGCGCGCAGCCGAGGAGGCCGAAGCCATCGTGTATTCGATCATCATCGTTCCCATTGAGAACAGCGCCGGACGCGAAACCGGCGGCGAACACGCTCTGATTCAGCTTTCCGAAGACACCGGGGGCAGGTACTACTACGCGACGTCCAACTCCCAACTCGACAGCGCTTTCCAAAAGATCAGCGATGAGCTGCGGACGCAATACCTGCTGGCCTACTATCCTTCCCAGCCATCCTCGTTTTCAGAGTTCCGCCACATCGAGGTACAGCTGACCGGAGTGCCCGGTTCCTCGGCCTACCACACGCGCCATCGCGCTGGTTACTACACAGTAAAATCAGAATTCTAATTGTTGCGGAGCTTGGCGTCGATGCTCCTGCCATATCGATCTCAAAACAAAACGTTTGTCTCGAAATTGTAAAAACGCCAAAGCTGTTAGGTCGAGACTTACAATTTCACAGAGACCAATACGCAATTTGGAAGAAAATGAGTTGGTTTGAGGATAGCGAAGCCGCCTCTCTAGGATTGATTACCTACATTCTAATCAACAGAACAATAATGACTTACCAGTATAGACACAGCTTGTAAATCAACCTGGCCGACAAATTGCAAAACATGTAGCCAAGCACAGCCCAGGTTCGCAGGGAATAGTAAAACAGTTTAGTTCAAGTGTTGAGGCCGGACCCTTCGGTTCCACGGAAGATTTTGCGCTTCCCCACGCCTGGTGCCAAGATTTCCCCAACTGTGCAAAAACATTTTAGTAGCACTCCGAAAGGACGGTCGAAGATGCTAAGGCTGAATTCTCCCACTGGTGGCTTTCGTCTTTCAGTAGCGGCACTGGTTTGTCTGTTTGCACTCCTTGCCCCGATGAGCCTCTTGGGGCAGACGACCCTGAGTACTGGCAGCATTACCGGGTCGGTATCTGACCCTAGCGGCGCTCTCGTCAGCGACGCCAAGATCGACATCGTGAATCTTGGGACAGGACAGAAACTACAAATGGTCAGCAATGCTGCTGGATCGTTCACGTCGGGTCCGCTCCCGCCGGGCACTTACAAGGTGCAAGTGTCCGCGAAGGGATTCAAAACTCTGAACCAGACAGTTACCGTGCAGGTCGCCAACACTGCCACCGTAATTGCGAGATTGGAAGTGGGGCAGGAAAGCACAGTGGTTGACGTGCAGGGCTCCTCGGAAGCGGTAAACACGGAGCAGGCCACGGTGCAGGGAGTTCTCACCTCTACCCAAATCGAAAATCTGCCGGTCAACGGCCGTAACTTCCTCGATCTCGCACAGCTTGAACCAGGAGTTCAGATCCAGGACGGGCAGAATTTCGATCCCACCAAGGCGGGGTACTCCTCAATTTCCTTTGGAGGAAGATTCGGTCGAACGGCTCGCATCAACGTCGACGGCGTTGATATCAGCGACGAAACAGTCGGAACTACAACCGCGGATATCCCAGCCAGCGCCATTGACGAATTTCAGCTCAGCCAGTCCTCTCTCGATTTGTCGCAGGACCTAACGTCATCAGGCGCCGTTAACGTAACCACCCGCTCTGGGACGAATGCGCTCCACGGTGAAGCGTTCGGATTCTTCCGTGATCACTCGATGGCCGCGGCCTCAGTTGGCGGTAAGGATTTGTATTCCCAACGATCTCAATACGGTGCTCGTCTGGGTGGGCCAGTCATCAAGAACAAGCTGTTCTTCTTTGGTGATGGCGAACGGACAAAACAAGCGTCGTTTGCCCCAGTCGATCTGACTGGTACCCCATTCACGAGTGGCGGTTTCAGCCAGCCGTTCATTGAGGACAACCTTATTGGAAAGCTCGATTACAACCTGAGTAACGGTGCCAAGGCGTTCTACCGGTACTCATATTTCAAGAACTCTCTGTTCGCAACGTTCGGACTGGGGTTTTCGGTCTACGACAATAAAGACATCACCCGACAGCACGTGGTTGGGTTCGATTTCACCTCCGGCAGTTTCACCCACAGTATCCGCTTTTCTTATCTGAAGTTTCAGAACCAGATTGTGGATGGTACTGTTGGCAACAACGCGCTGCCTTATTGCTGCACCGGCCTCGAGATTAGCTCTGGGTCATTCTTTGTTGGTCCGAACCTGTTGGCTCCGCAGAGCACGCCACAGTCGAACCGCGAGCTCAAGTACGACGGCAGCCGAATCTATCACGCTCACACAATCCGCTATGGCGTTTCTTACAATCACATTCAAGGCGGCGGATTTGCTGACTTCTACGGAACGGCGCCGCGAGTGTCCTTCAGTAGTTCCGCGACGAATTGTATTTCACCTACTACCCAACAAAAGGAATCGTGTCTTGCATTTGCTGCGAGCGGTCCATATCCGGGAGGCTCTACCAATCCGTTGAACTGGGATATGAACCGCCTCCGGGTAGGAAATGGGCAGGGATACAGCACTTTGGAGCCTGCTCTCGGGTTCCCAGCTGGCGGCTTGGGCCCGGACAACCGGATCGGTCTTTACATTGGCGACGCATGGAAGGTCAAACCCAACCTCACAGTGAGTCTTGGACTTCGCTACGACCGCGATACCGGTCGTACGGACAGTGATTTACCCGCAGACGCAACCATTAATGCAGCTTTCCCCGGCTACGGAAATCGCGTGGCCCAGCCGAACCTGAACTTCGCCCCGCAACTGGGATTTGCATGGGATCCGAACAAGAACGGCAAAACCGTCGTTCGAGGCGGCATCGGCCTGTTCTACGAGAACGTAATTTGGAATAACGTTCTGTTTGACCGGCCAGCCCGGCTGACCACCGGCGCATTCAATGCGGTGAGTAACGCTTGTCTGGGCGGCGCACCACAGCCAGTTCCAGTGAGCACCGGAGCCATCTCGCCTCCCGCAGGAGTTTGTGGTAACGGCATTCGCATTGGGGATGTCATTCCGCAAATCCAGTCGTTCTGGCAACAAGTGTTAGCCGGCAACACGTTCGATCCCAAGACTCCGAATCCAAATTACGCCGGAAGTCTGTTGGCCCTCGGCCTAGGCCAACCTGCATTTCTGTTCGCGCCAAATTACAAGACGCCAGTGTCGGTGCAGATGAACATAGGGATTCAGCGCGAGATTCGCCATGGAATGATCCTTAGTGCTGACTACCTGCGCAATGTGGAGACTCGTACTCTGCTTGCTATCGACGTCAACAAGGTCGGGGACATCTCCACGTTCAACATGGCAGGAGCAACCGCGGCGATCAACGATACAAACTCTTCCTTCGGATGCTCGACAGTGGATTGTGCGATCGGGAAGGGTGCGTCCATCGATGACTATGTTGGCAATGGTCTGGGCGTGCCGAATGACGTCAACGGCGTTGGTTGCTCCCAACCTACTTCTGCGCTAGGTCTCGGCCATCCTTGTGCCTTCGGTGGTGTGAACCCCATGCAGAACACAGCGACCTTCTTAAAGCCGATTGGACGCTCGGTCTATAACGCTCTGCAGGCCAAGCTGGTCGACAACGTTACCAATCCTTTCCGTGGGGTCAAGGCGCTGAATTTTCAAGTTGCCTACAGCCTCTCGCGTTTTGAGAACACTGGAGGAGCTCCGCTAACAGGTACGCCCGCCGATAACGATCAAGATTTCGTCCTGGCGACCGCCGACAACAACACCCCCAACCGGTACTTCGGGCCATCGCTGCTCGATCGGACGCACCAGATCTCATTCGGCGGTTGGGCGGATGTTCCCGGCGGTTTTCGCATTTCGCTGATCTCTCATTTCTACAGTCCACTGTCGAGCGGGATCATTTCGCCGAACTTCGGCGATGTGGGCGAAATCTACCGCACCGACTTTACCGGGGATGGCACGACTGGGGACCCTGTTCCGGGTACGCACTTCGGTCAGTTTGATCGGGGAACGAACGCCAGTCAACTGAACGGGCTTATCAGCCGGTACAACGGAACCTATGCGAACACGCCTACTCCAGCAGGTAAAGTTCTCGTTCAGAACGGCCTGATGACAGCTTCCCAGCTGGCAAGCTTGGGTGGCGTTTCGCCGTACATTTGCGCGGCACCTCCCGTCGTGGATACCACAACCGACGCCTCGGGCAATCCCCTTTGTGGCGCTCCCGACTTCGCTGGCAATCAGGTCAACTTCACCTGGCTGCGGGCTCTCGACCTCAAGCTGGCATGGCGTCATACATTCCATGATCGCTATACGATTGAGCCGAGCGTCGGATTCTTCAATCTGCCGAATTTCAGCAATTTCAACCTGCCGCCCAACACGATGAACGGCATCCTGCTTGGCAACGGCAACGGCTCGATCAATGGCACCACGCCAACCGACAACAATTCGTTCCGCGTGGGTAACGGAACTGGCGTTTACGCCTTAGGAGCGCAGCGGCAGGTCGAATTCGCTCTGCGCTTCGTGTTCTAGTACCTGTTTCGATTCAATCAAGCCACCGGCACCCGCCGGTGGCTTTTTCATGCCGCATGTGCAGTAATGGTCTTTGCCAGCCGTCAACTGTGAAGCTAATCTCTCGCTGGGGGGAAAATCGGATGTTGCGCCTGAGTCCTCTGTTTTATTGTGCCGTTCTTGTTTCAGCCTTCTTTTCCTGTCCTTTATTCGGACAAGCGCCGGCTTCAAGCCCCTCCAGAAATCTCGTGGAAACGATTGTGTTTGTTCGTGCCGATCCTTCAATTGGTCTGGCACCCGCGCGTATGATCACTGAGACCGACAGCAACAGCGGGGAAATCTCAGGTCACCATGCTGCGCCTGAAATGAACACGACCGCATCGCGTGAGCCGATGAAAAACGAAATTGAAATTATGAATGGCGACGGTGCATCGGTGAGTTCGCTGCATGTTTTTGGTTCGGATCCAATGCTCTCGCCTGACGGCACCAAGATCGTATATTGCTCGCAGCGCGAGACGATTTATTCGCAAATCTATGTGATGAAGTCCGACGGTAGCGGAGCGAAGCGCCTGACAAATACCAATAACGGGGATGCATGCGGGCCTGCATGGTCTCCCGACGGAAAGAAAATTGCCTATTACGCGTTTGCCCAAACCCAACCTAGCCGCAATCCGGAAATCTGGATCATGGATGCGGACGGATCGAATCCAAGAAAGCTCACGGAGCATGGCATGGATCCAACTTGGTCCCCGGACGGGCGCCAAATCGCATTTGCATCGCACCGCGACGGGGTTTTTCAGATCTACGCCATGAACTCGGACGGCTCGAACGTACGTCGGCTTACCAAGACTAACGCGGAGAGTTCCAATCCCGCATGGGCTCCCGACGGCGGTGCGATTGCCTATATCTCCGCTACGGGCGACGACCGGCGGGGCTTGTTCCTGATGGGCCCAGATGGATCTGACCCTCACGGTTTGGCGCATTCCAAGCACCAGGACTTTTGCTTTCCTTCCTGGTCTTCGGACGGCAAAGTTCTCGTATTCTCCGCATTGACGCGACTTGGCTCTCAAGGCATCATGGTTAGTGAAGAAAAGCCACGATGCGAGCAATGGACTGGCGAGTACCAGATCTTCCGAATGGATGCCGAAGGTAAGCTTAAGCAACTCACAGATGCGAAAGTGATGGGCACACACCCTTCATTTGGGAAAATTGCCCTGGCGCCTTAGGAATCCCAGTGCCAAACGCGGACGGACCTGGCTTCCCGAGCAGCCCTTTTCGGTGCACCGGCGGTCCTCAGAGTCGCTTGGAGGCAACCAAAGAAAATCTAGAGCTGGTTGGTGGATTGGCAGATCGTAAAGGGCTAGGACTGAACACTACGACAAACATGGTCCGGCAGACGCACAACCGCGCGCCTAATCTCATCATCTTTAGACACATCATGTTGTGGATTGCCGAGGACTGCGCGAGGAAGAAATTACCCGTTTGAACGTCAGACCTCGGGGTCCAAACGCCGGACGAGGCAACAGCTCAAGTTCCCAGGGAAGACAGTTCGAGTTCCAGCGTCGAAGGCGCAGGTGACGGTTTTTTTGTCTGGAGTGCACCTTTCGTTTTTGTTTTGGCGCTTAGACTTCAAGACGAGCAAAGACGTCGCGACATTGTAAAAGACCCGAAAGGATCGTTGAAGATGAGTTTCGTCTCCCGACAGTATTGTCGACGGACGGCCACCTTGCTAGGACTGATTGTGGCGTTCGCACTGCTTTCCTCCTTCGCCTCCGGCCAAACGACCATCGCGGCCGGCAGTATCGTGGGAACCGTGACCGATCCCACGGACGCCCTGGTGTCGGGTGCCACAGTCACCATCACCGGACCCACCGGCCAGGTAATCAAGGCCACCACAAATGATGAAGGAGGCTTCAGCGCCGCCAACCTGATCCCTGGTGACTATCAGGTCCGTATCGAGGCGAAGGGATTCAAGACTGCACAGGCATTGGTGGAAGTAAGAATTGGCAACACTACCAACGGAAATGCCAAGCTTGAAGCTGGACAAGGGACGACTGTCGTAAATGTTCCGGCGGCCGCGCAGCGCATAAACCTCCAACAGGCGACAGTCCAGGGTGTGCTGAGCGCTTCACAGCTCGAAACCCTCCCCGTGAACGGACGGAACTTCCTGGATCTTGGCCAGCTTGAGCCCGGGGTACAGGTTCAGGATGGCGAAAACTTCGATCCTTC
>Ga0126373_10004235_pt1 | contig 10927 bp, 9 predicted proteins | sample PanSoiMetPlot_11_FD_92545 | JGI IMG/M metagenome (GOLD analysis project Ga0126373, IMG submission 92545) | Tropical forest soil microbial communities from Panama - MetaG Plot_11 | ecosystem: Environmental > Terrestrial > Soil > Tropical forest > Bulk soil | place: Panama | collected 2016-02-17
TATATCGAAGGCACGTGCCCGATCTGCGGATTCGACGGAGCTCGCGGCGACCAGTGCGACAACTGCGGCAATCAGCTCGATCCAATCGACCTGATCAACCCACGGTCGAAGATAAACGGCGAGGCGCCCGCGTTCGTGGAAAGCGAGCAGTTCTTCCTTGACCTGCCGGCGTTCGCCGACGTGCTCGGCACATGGCTGCAAAGCAAGAGCGGCCAGTGGCGCCCGAATGTGCTGAAGTTCTCGCTCAACTTGCTCGGCGACCTGCAGCCGCGAGCGATAACCAGGGACCTGGATTGGGGCGTGCCGATCCCGCTCGACGGCTGGCGGGATCTGCCTGACAAGCGGATCTACGTGTGGTTCGACGCGGTCATCGGCTATCTTTCGGCATCGATCGAATGGGCGCGGCGCAGGGGCGAGCCCGATGCGTGGCGGGCATGGTGGCAATCGCCGAATTCTGAGTCCTGCTATTTCATGGGCAAGGACAACATCGTCTTCCACGCCGAGATCTGGCCGGCCATGTTGCTCGGGTACTCCGGCAAGGGAGCCCGGAACGGCCAGCCGGGTTCGCTCGGCGAGCTGAATCTGCCTGCCGACGTAGTCTCCAGTGAGTTCCTCACGATGGAAGGCAGGAAGTTCTCATCCTCGCGAGCAGTCGTCATCTACGTTCGTGACTTCCTGGCCAGGTACAACGTCGACGCGTTGCGGTATTACGTCGCGATCGCAGGCCCGGAGAACCAGGACACTGACTTCACCTGGAGCGAGTTCGTCCGCCGCAACAACGATGAACTTGTCGCCAACTGGGGCAACCTGGTTAACCGCTGCGTGTCGTTCGCGGCGCGCAACATCGGCGAGATCCCGGCGGCTGGACAACTCACCGACGATGACAAGCGGCTACTGGCGGGCTCGAAGGCGGCCTTCGATTCGGTGGGCGACTCGCTCGGGCGCTCCCGGTTCAAGGCGGCGATCACCGAAGCGATGCGGACAGTGGCAGAGGCAAACAAATATCTGTCTGACCAGGCGCCGTGGAAGCTGCGCGAGACCGACCCCGAGCGGATGCGCACGATCCTTCACGTGGCACTGCAACTGGTGGACGACGGCAAGACTCTGCTCACCCCGTTCTTGCCGCGATCTTCGCAGAAGGTGTTCGAGATGCTCGGCGGCACCGGCCAGTGGTCGGGCATGCCGAGGATCGACGAGGTCGAGGAAGAAGACGGTCTTGCTTACCCGGTCATCACTGGCGATTACCGCACTGACCAGCGGTGGAGTTCCGCGCCGATCAAGCCAGGTACGGCGCTCAGCCCGCCAGTGCCGCTGTTCGCCAAACTGGACACTTCGGTTGTAGACGAGGAACTGGCCAGGCTGGAGAGCCGTTGACGGACCGCCCAGGGCCGGAGGGATTCGGCCCCGGCAAGGGGATTGGCCGGCCGCGCGCTGCCAATCCACAGCCACTGCCGGCTACCGCGTTCGACAGCCATTGTCATCTCGACATGATCGACATGGCTGTGGCCGAGACGCTCGCGCAGGCTGCTGACGCAGGTATCACGAAGGTCATCACGGTCGGCTGCGACCCCGCGTCCTCTCGCTGGGCTGTCGAGTGCGCGGCCGCGTTCCCTGGTGTGTTCGCCACTGTCGCAATCCACCCGAACGAGACTGGCACGGCAGCCGCGACTACCGCAGAGCGTGAGGCCGTGCTGGCCGAAGTCGCAGCCTTGGCGGTGCGGCCTGAAGTACGCGCCGTTGGCGAGACCGGGCTGGACTTTTACTGGGATGACGCACCGCACGACGTACAGCTCGAGTGGTTCCGCGCGCACATCGACATTGCCAAGCAAGTAGGCAAGCCGTTGATGATTCATGACCGCGACGCGCATGCCGAGGTGCTGTCAACTCTCGCCGCGGACGGCGCACCGGAGCAGGTGATCTTTCACTGCTATTCGGGTGACGCCGAGATGGCTGGTCTATGCGCCGAAGCTGGATATGTGCTCAGCTTCGCCGGGACGATCACGTTCGCGAATGCCTCAGACTTGCGGGCCGCCGCTGCCATCGCGCCGCCCGAGCTGATACTCGCCGAGACCGACGCTCCGTTCCTTACCCCGGCGCCCAATCGCGGCAAATCCAATACGCCCGCGCAGGTCGCGCACACCATCCGCGCGATCGCCAGCGTCAAGCAGATGGATATCGCAAAGCTCTGCGAGGTGCTCGAGGCCACGGGCGAGCGGGTTTTTGGACCGTGGCTGGAACAGAGGGGAACGCGGCAAGCAGCAGACGCGCCAGATTCGCAGGAGTCGCGGTAGGCGTGGCCGGGGCCGAGCCCGTGGATGCCAATCCTGGCCAGGTACACCTGCGCGCATCGCAGTTGCTTGGCCCGACACAGGTCAGGGCCCTCGCAGCCAAGGTCGGTGTGGAGCCGTCGAAGCGGCTTGGCCAGAACTTCGTGGTCGATGCTGGCACGGTCACCCGGATAACGGCGATGGCTGCGTTGCGGCCAGACGACGTGGTGCTCGAGGTCGGCCCTGGGTTCGGGTCGCTGACCCTGCCGTTGCTTGCTGCCGCGCGAAGGGTGATCGCTATCGAGGTCGATCGTGCCCTCGCTGAGCAACTGCCGATCACGGTTGCCTCCCAGGCGCCTGGGCTAGCATCGCGCCTGGACGTGGTCCAGGCGGACGCCGCGAGGGTCGGCGCTCTGCCGGGCGAACCACCAACGGTTCTTGTCGCCAATCTGCCCTATAACGTCTCTGTCCCCGTCGTGCTGCATCTGCTTGCGACCGTGCCGTCGCTGCGACGCGGATTGGTCATGGTCCAGGCCGAGGTCGCAGACCGGATGTGCGCCGCGCCGGGTAGCCGAACTTACGGAGTGCCGTCGGCGAAGCTGGCCTGGTTCGCGGCGACGCGGCGGGCTGGCTCGGTGGGCCGTGCTGTCTTCTGGCCTGTGCCTCGGGTGGACTCTGGCCTGGTGGAGCTCATCAGGCACGATGCGGAGGCCACTGCGAGGCTGCATGGCGCGGTCAGCAGGGAGTCAGTGTTCGCCGTCATCGATGCTGCGTTTTCGCAGCGACGTAAGACTCTGCGCTCGGCGCTGGCTGCCTGGGCGGGTTCGCCAGGCGCCGCGGAAGCCGTGTTGCGGAGAGCCGGGATCGATCCGGCACTTCGCGGTGAAGCGCTAGGCATCGCCGAGTTCTGCCGGATCGCCGCTGTGCGTGCGGAGACAGCCGAGGTCGCGGACCCTCGCTAGCCGATGGCCCAGATACGATTTCTAGATCGTGATATCAGCAAAGAGGTCGGCGCCTGCAGCCGTGACCGTGCGCGTCCCTGCAAAGGTCAACCTTCAACTTGCGGTCGGCCAGGTGCGAGGCGACGGCTTTCACCCCCTGGTCACGGTGTTCCATGCGGTGTCGCTGTTTGACGAGGTCACCGTAGTCGCCGCCAACGATCTAACCGTGGCCGTCACCGGTGAGGGCGCGGCAAGTGTGCCGACAGACGAGTCGAACCTGGCTGTCAAGGCGGCGACCGAGCTTGCAAACGCTGCGGGGCTGCGGTCTGCGGGCGTGCGCATCCAGATCAGCAAGAAGATTCCGGTCGCGGCTGGGCTAGCCGGCGGGAGCGCGGACGCGGCTGCCACGCTCGTGGCCTGCAATGAACTCTGGAACACCGGGCTATCGGCGGCAGAGCTCAGCGAGATCGGGGCCGACCTTGGCAGCGATGTTCCGTTCGCCTTGATCGGCGGGACAGCAGTAGGACGGGGCCGTGGCGAGCAGCTCACCGCCGCGCTTGCAGCTGGTGGGTACCACTGGGCACTGGCCTTCGGGCAGGTTGGGTTGTCGACCGCCCAGGTCTACGCGACATTCGACCGGCTGCGGACGGCACGGGGGGCCGCAGGCGATCAGCCGGCCACCCAGGCTGATCCCGAACTGAGCCACCCACTGATGGCGGCGTTGCGCTCCGGCGACCCAGCCAGGGTGGGACCGCTGCTCGTCAATGACTTGCAGCCGGCTGCCTTGTCGCTGCAACCAGACCTGCGGCGGACCCTGGCGGCTGGCCGTGAGCATGGAGCGCTCGGTGCCGTAGTCTCCGGCTCCGGCCCGACGTGCGCTTTCCTGGCTAAAGACGCTGCCCATGCGCGCGAGATCGCGGTTGCGCTTACCGGGGCTGGAGTTTGCCGCGCGGTTGCGAGGGCTACCGGCCCCGTTAGCGGCGCGACCATTGTCAGAGACATCCAGCGGAAATGAATCTGGTCAACCTAGAGCAGGCCGCTAAGGCCTATCACGAGCGCGTGCTGCTGGACCGGGTCTCGCTTGGGGTGTCCGCGGGTCAGCGGATTGGCGTGGTCGGACGCAATGGCGCGGGCAAGACAACGTTGCTCGCCGCATTGGCCGGGAAAGCCGATCTTGACTCGGGCCGGACAACCAGAGCCAGGGACGTGACGATCGGATATTTGCCGCAGGCCGAGGAACTGAGCGGCACTGTCGCCGAAGTTGTCTTCGGCGATGTTGCTGAGCACGAGTGGGCAGCGCAGCCACGGAGCCGGGCCGTCATAGAGGCGCTGCTTGGGGGCTTGGACGTCGCTGCTGATGTCAGCCAGCTATCTGGCGGTGAGCGACGCCGGACCGCGCTAGCCGCACTGCTGCGCGGCAGCTACGACTTGTTGCTGCTCGACGAGCCGACCAACCATTTGGACATCGAGGCGATCACCTGGCTGGCCGGCTACCTGCGTGAGCACGTCGCCAGCTGCGTAGTCGTGACTCACGACCGCTGGTTCCTGGACAAGGTGACCGAGCAGACCTGGGAAGTCGCCGACGGGCAGGTGCACGCCTACGACGGTGGCTACTCCGCCTACGTGCTGGCCCGGGCTGAGCGCGCCCGAGTGGCTGCGGTGCTGGACATGCGGCGGCGCAACTTGCTGCGCAAGGAACTGGCATGGTTGCGGCGCGGACCTCCGGCCAGGACGAGCAAGCCGAAGTTTCGGATGGAGGCGGCCAGCGAGCTGATCGCGGATGAACCGCCGGCCCGCGACGGGGTAGAGCTGGCCAGGCTAGCCGCTGTCAGACTGGGCAAGACCGTGCTCGAGCTCGAGGACGTCAGCGTCTCGGCTGGTGATCGTTGCCTGCTCGACGACGTGACCTGGCAGCTCGGTCCCGGTGACCGGGTAGGCGTGGTTGGCGTGAACGGGTCCGGCAAAACCACACTGCTCAGACTGCTGGCAGGCAGACTCGCGTTGCCATCCGACGGGGCCACGGCTGTCAGCGGGGACGCAGGGCTGGCCGCTCGTGGTCGGCTGGTCACCGGTGCCACCGTGCGCATGGGCTACCTGACCCAGGAGCCGACTCCTGTTGATGAGGATCTGCGTGTCCTCGAGGCAGCGGAGCAAGTACGCGGAACTGCCTTGATTGGCAAGCGCGAGCTTTCCGTCAGTCAGCTACTTGACCGACTCGGACTACGCGGAGAACGGCAATGGACCAGGGTGGGCGACCTGTCTGGCGGCGAGCGCCGACGGCTGCAGATCCTGCTGATGTTGCTGGCTGAGCCGAACGTGCTGCTGCTCGACGAGCCGACGAATGACCTCGACATCGAGACACTGACCGAACTCGAGGACCTGCTCGACGGCTGGGCCGGCTCGGTCGTCGTGGTCAGTCACGACCGTTACTTCCTTGAGCGAACGACCGACCATGTCCAAGGTTTGCTGAACGGGCAGCTGGCTTACCTACCGGGAGGGGTTGATGAGTACCTAAGCAAGCGGGGGTTGGCTCAAGCGAACTCGACTAGCGCGGTTCGCGATCGTTCCCAATCTGGTCGCGCACTTGGGCAGCAGCCCCCGCCTGGGAACGCGCGCGGTGGGCAGCCGGGCGCCGGAGACGTCAGGGCAACGCCGGCAGCAGCCCTGCAACGAGCAGGACAGAAGGAGCTCGCCCGGCTCGAGCGGCAGATTTCCAAGCTGGCCGACACCGAGTCGCGGCTCGCGGAAGACCTGGCAGCGAGCGCGAGCGACTACGAGCGACTGGTTGAGCTTGGGGCCGAGTTGCGGGCCGTGGAGTCCGAACGCGCGGGCCTGGAGGAGCGTTGGCTGGAGTTGGCCGAGGAACTTGGTTGAGGGCCGTTCGATCCGGTTTCTGCCATGGTGTGCCGGGAAAACCTGACCAAGGGTGCAAGACCTGATCACTATCGGGCTCTGGTCATGAGCTTGTGGAAACGGGGGGAGCATGCCTTACATCAAGGTCGGCCAGGAAAATAGCGGCTCGATCGACCTGTATTACGAAGATCACGGCTCGGGACAACCTGTCGTCCTCATCCACGGTTACCCGCTCAGCGGGCGGGCGTGGGAGAAGCAGGTCCCAGTACTGCTCGAGGACGGTCGCCGCGTCATCACCTACGACCGCCGCGGGTTCGGCGACTCCAGCCAGCCCGCAGGCGGATACGACTACGACACGTTCGCGACCGATCTCAAGACTCTCCTCGATACGCTCGATCTGCATGACGTCACGCTGGTCGGGCACTCGATGGGGACCGGCGAGGTAACTCGGTACCTCGGCAAGTTCGGATCGGCCCGGGTAGCCAAGGGCGTGCTCATATCGCCGATCCCGCCGTTCCTCTTGCAGGCCAGCGACAATCCTGAGGGCCTCCCGGGCAGCGTGTTTGACGGGTTCATGCATTCGGCCCGTGAGGACTCGGCGGCCTGGATGAAATCGTTCCTCGATCTGTTCTTCAACATCGACAAATTCCGCGGCAAGCTGGTGAGCGATCAGTACTACCAGGCCTGCGCGAACATCGCCTGGTCTGCGTCGGCCATCGCAACAGTGGCCTGCATTCCGACGTGGGAGACAGACTTCCGCGCCGACCTGGCGAAGATCGACGTGCCGATGCTGGTCATCCAGGGTGACGATGACCGGGTGCTGCCCTTCCCGAAGACCGGGCAGCGGCTCCCCGGCATGATCAAGGATCTGCAGGCGGTCACGATCGAAAGCGGCCCGCACGCGATTGCGTGGACGCACAGCGATCAAGTCAACGCAGCCCTGCTGAAGTTCATGGCATGACTTCTGGGCTTGCCTTAGCCCGCATCCGCTGCATCGAACGGAGCCAGCAGGATCCGCAACAGCCCTGCGAGTTCGGCCTGCTGGCTACCGTCGAGCCCATGCAGGAGCTTGCGCTCACTGGTAAGCAAGTCCGCAAACGCGGCATCGACAGTGCGCAGGCCATTTTTTGTCAGTAGCACCAGCACACCGCGCCTGTCCTGCGGATCTGGATGGCGGCTGACTAGCCCGGCTGAGGCCAGGCGATCGATCCTGTTGGTCATCGTGCCCGAGGTCACCAGCGTCGCGCGGAGCAGCGCGCCCGGGCTGAGCTGATACGGAGCGCCCTGACGCCGCAGGGCCGACAGGACGTCGAATTCCCACGCCTCAAGACCGTGGGCTTCGAACGCTGCACGCCTGGCCCGATCGAGGTGCTTGGCGAGGCGCGAGACGCGGCTCAGAACATGCAGTGGTGCCGAGTCCAAGTCAGGCCGCTCCGCACGCCAGCGAGCCACGATGTCGTCGACTTCGTCGCTGATAGGGCCGCCTGTTTGCACCACGCCTACGAGCATATCTCTTGACATCGAGACTTTGCTGACTGTACACAGGGACGAGGAATTATCTTGATGTCGAGAGAAGTGAGCTAGATGGCTACTTGGGATCCCTCGCAGTATCTCCGCTTCGCTGGCGAGCGGGCGCGACCCTTCTTTGACCTGGCTGGCCGGATCGCGGCCGTAGCGCCCCGTTACGTCGTCGACCTCGGTTGTGGGCCTGGCCAGTTGACCGCATCGCTAGCCGACCGGTGGCCGGGCGCGGAAGTTCATGGTGTCGACTCGTCCGCTGACATGATCAGGGCAGCCGAACAAGAGGTTGCAGGGCGCGGGTCTGACAATCTCAGCTTCCGGGTGCAGGATGTGTCCGACTGGCGCCCGGAGCGGCCCGTCGACGTGATCATCTCGAACGCTCTGTTGCAATGGGTTCCCGACCACTTTGATCTTTTGCCTCGATGGGCCGGATACCTGGCTGATGACGGCTGGCTAGCTTTCCAGCTGCCAGGAAACTTTGATCAGCCCAGTCACGCCGTCCTGCGCGACCTGGCGGAGTCGCCCGAATGGCGCGAGCGGCTGGCCGGCGTTCGGCTGAACCGGCAGGCGGGTGACCCCGAGCAATATCTGGACCTGATCGCCAAGGCGGGGCTAGCTGTCGATGCCTGGGAGACGACATACCTCCATGTGCTAGCCGGGCCCGACCCGGTCACGCAGTGGTACAAGGGCACAGGCCTCAGGCCGGTCCTGTCTGCTCTGGACCCTGCCGATGCCGATGAGTTCGTCCGGCAATACGGGGAGCGCGTCCGGATCGCCTACCCTCCTGCCCCGTACGGCACGGTGCTGCCCTTCCGACGCGTGTTCGTCGTAGCACACCGCGTGTGAGCAAGTGGCCTATTGGCCTTGCTTGAGCAGTTGGGTGGCTTCGGGCGACAGCCGTGGCTTCGGATCAAGCTCCCGTAGCCCGTTCCATGCCATGTTGACCAGGTGCGCGGCCATCTCCTCGAGCTTGGGCTTTCGCGCGTCAAGCCACCACTGGCCTGCTGAAGCAACCATTCCGACCAGCATCTGCGCGTAGACCGGGGCGAGCTTCGGGTCGTAGCCCCTGGCCTTCAATACGTCACCGAGGATGTACTCGACCTGGCTGGCGACGTCACTCATGAGGCTCGCGAACGTACCGGAACCAGAGGTTGGGTTCGAGTCGCGGACCAGGATGCGGAATCCGTCGGAGTTTTCCTGGATGTATCGCAGCAGCTGTACAGCGGCGACCTCGAACTTCGCCATGGTGTCCTCGCCCTCGAGCAGCGTGGTTGCCATGGATAGGAACCGCTCAACCTCGCGGTCGACCACGACCGCGTAGAGGCCTTCCTTACCGCCGAAGTGCTCGTAGACGACCGGCTTGGAGACGCCGGCCTGGGCGGCAATCTCCTCAATGGAGGTGCCGTCCAGGCCACGCTCGGCAAACAAGCGCCGTCCGATATCAAGGAGCTGTTCGCGGCGCTCCTTACCAGTCATCCTTCTGCGACCCGCCGAAGACTGATTTGTCACCGGTCCATAATGCGGCTTTAGGCCGCCTCATCGGTAACTGGAGTGCTCTGCTGTGTGCGGGTCATCGACCCGAGGCGCCTCGTACCGGTCAGCTTCCCGCTGAGCCTGGACTCATCGGGCCAGCGGACGTCGTAGGCCCAGCCAAGCTTCTCCGAGAACCAGATCATTCGGGCTGCGATGTCAATCTGCCCACGCAAGGCGCCATGCCTTGCGCACGTGGGGTCGGAGTGGTGCAGGTTGTGCCAGGACTCGCCGAAGGAGAGAATCGCGAGCCAGTTGACGTTCCTGGACTTGTCTCTGACCTCGAATTCCTCTTTGCCGAAGGTGTGGCAGATCGAGTTGATGGACCAGGTCACGTGGTGCAAGAAGGCGACGCGGACGAGGCTGCCCCAGAAGAACGCGGTCAGCGCGCCTTGCCAGGACCAGGCCCACAGGCCGCCGATCAGGGCCGGGGCGAGAAGCGAGATTGCAACTAGCCCAGGGAAGAATTTCGATATCCGCACGATCTTCTTATCAGCAAGCAGATCTGGGCAGAACTTCTCTCGCGACGTGTGATTGCCGTCGAACATCCAGCCGATGTGCGCAAAGGCAAGGCCCTTGATCAGAGCCTTCCAGTCGTCTCCGAACCGCCATGGCGAATGAGGGTCGCCTTCGCGGTCACTGTATTTGTGGTGGCGCCGATGGTCAGCGACCCAGCCGAGGAGCGGCCCTTCGATTGCCATCGAGCCGGCCAGCGCCAACGCGATGCGCATGCCTGTCACGGCTTTGTAGGAGCCATGGGTGAAGTAGCGATGGAACCCCATCGCTATGCCAAGGCCCGTGAACTCGTAGAACGCGACCGCAATGATGACGTCGTGCCAGCCGAGCCCCCAGCCCCAAGCCAGCGGGATTGCGGCGATTAGTGCCAGCATCGGCACGATTACGAAGATCGCTACGAGAATCTTCTCTGCTGTCCCCTTAGGTTCAGGAGACAGGTCGCTAAGCGGTGCCCTCGGACTCGCTTTTGTGGTGTTGGTCGTGCTTGTGGTGTCAGTGGCTGTGGTCATCGGATCCTCGCTAGGACTCTGACCGGCGGGATTCTGTTAAACGTTCCGCACGTGCCGAGGACAGGGGCGATGCAGAATACGCTTACGTAACCGTAACCTACGCAAGCGTAAGTTGTACAACGGCAAGGGAAAATTTTGCCGGCATCGTCGTTAATAAGCTACGGGTTCTCGCCGAACATACCCGGCGATCCTGGGTGCACTCGCGCCGGCGACAGTTACGTCCAGCCACTCCATCCGGTGCGCCCGGCTGCCCCTAAGAGCGGCCCATTAAACTGTCAGTGGCTCGTACTAATATTCGAAATATGACTAAGACAACAAGCTTCGACCAGTTGCGTGAGAATGCGATCACCCTGCGCTTAGCCGGCAAATCGCGGCGGGAGATCAAGCAGATCTTGCGTATCGGCAGCAATGAGACCCTGAACAATGCTCTGCGCGGGGTGCCGCCGCCAGCTTGGACTACGAGACCGAACGCTAAGGACGAACTGCGATCTAAGGCGAGGCAGCTGCGCGATAGCGGCCGCACCTATGGCGAGATCGCGGCCGAGCTCGGCGTCTCGAAGAGCTCGGTATCGCTATGGGTCCGCGACCTGCCGCGAACCGGCCGCCTGAGCTACCAGGAAAGCCGCAAGCGGAACTTAGACGGCACTGCCGCGTACTGGGAGGTGGAGCGACCGATCCGCGAGGCCCGCAGGCAAGAGGTGCGTGACTGCGCGTTTGCCGAGATCGGTGAACTAAGCGACCGCGAGCTTCTAATTGCAGGAGCGGTCGCTTACTGGTGCGAGGGCGGCAA
>Ga0126373_10004236_pt1 | contig 10927 bp, 8 predicted proteins | sample PanSoiMetPlot_11_FD_92545 | JGI IMG/M metagenome (GOLD analysis project Ga0126373, IMG submission 92545) | Tropical forest soil microbial communities from Panama - MetaG Plot_11 | ecosystem: Environmental > Terrestrial > Soil > Tropical forest > Bulk soil | place: Panama | collected 2016-02-17
AGGAAAAGGGCTCGGAGGGCCGGGCGCTGATCACCGCCTTTGTCGCCGGCAACGAGGTGATGATCCGGATCGGCCGCGCGACTGGCCACACGAACGAGGCGCGCGGCTTCCATGCCCCGGGAACGACGGGCCCGTTCGGCGCCGCTGTCGCCGCCGGCCGTCTGCTGGGCCTCGACGCCGGCGCGATGGCCAACGCGCTCGGCATCGCCGGGTCGCTCGCCGGCGGGCTCCTCGAATTCGCGCGCGGCGATGGCGGCATGGTGAAGCGGCTGCATCTCGGGCGAGCTTCGGAGGCAGGGGTACTCGCGGCGAGTCTCGCCGCCCGGGGCTTCACCGCGCCGCGCACCATCCTCGAAGGCCGGTTCGGCTTTCTCCGCGTGTTCTGCACGGCCTGGGACGAGGCCGAGCTGACCCACGGTCTCGGTGAGGAGTTCCTCGTCTCCAGCACGGTGCTGAAACGCTATCCCTGCCATGCAACCGCGCATGCCGCAGTGAGGGCGGCGCGCGAATTGCAGGCCGAACATGGCTTTACCGGCGGCGAGATCGAGGCGGTCACGGTCACCGGCACCGAGCGCATGATCGAGCGGCACAACATCTCCGAGCCCGCCGACCTGATGCTCGCGCAATACAGCATTCCGTTCTCGGTCGCGCTGGCGCTGTGCCGCGAGGCGCGGGACCCGCAATCCTGGGACGAGGCCGCGCTCGCCGACCCGCAGATCTGCTCGCTCGCCCGCCGCGTGCGGCTCTTACCGGGTGAGGAACATGGTGCGATGGGAAGCACCGTGACGATTGTGCTCGGCGATGGCCGCCGCCTTGAACGCCGCGCCGAAAGCGGCATGCTTGAACCAGGCGAGCTCGCCGACAAATTCACCCGCCTGACCCGTGCCGCGCTCGGAGAGCGCGGCGCGGCGGCGCTTTACGAGCGCCTGCAGCGGCTGGAGGATGAACCGAACCTCGATTGGCTGTGCTGAAAAGCGACTACAGCCCCAAGCGGGGGATCTCGATCGCCGGGCAGCGGTTCATCACGACTTTGAGGCCGCGAGCCTCGGCGCGGGCGGCCGCGGTGTCGTCGCGCACGCCGAGCTGCATCCAGACGACCTTCGCGCCGGCCGCGATCGCTTCGTCGACGACGCCCGCCGCGGCCTCGGTGCGCCGGAACACATCGACCATGTCGACTGGCTCGGGAATGTCGGCGAGCCGCGCGTAGACCCGCTCGCCGTTGATCGTGCCGCCGAGCGCGTTCGGGTTGACCGGGATCGTGCGGTAGCCGCGGCGCTGCAGATAGGCCATCACGCGATGGCTCGGCCGCTCGCGCCGCGGGCTCGCGCCGACGACGGCGATCCTGCGCACGCTTGTCAGGATGTCGCGCAGATAGGCGTCGGTATATGTCTCGTGGTTCATCTCGCGCCTCACCGGTCGCGCCATATCGGGGCGCGCTTCTCGAGGAAGGCGTCGATGCCTTCACCGGCATCCTCGGCCAGCATGTTCGTCGTCATGACCTCCGCGGCGTAGCGGTAGGCGCTGGCGAGGTCGAGCTCGGCCTGGTGGTAGAACGCCTCCTTGCCGATCTTGACCGTGAAGGCGGATTTGCCGGCGATCTGCCGCGCAAGAGCGTCGACCGCGTCACGCAGCCCGGGCCGCGGAACCACGCGGTTGACGAGCCCTAATGCGCACGCCGTCGCGGCATCGATGAGCTCACCCGTCAAGAGCATCTCCATTGCCGCCTTGCGCCCGACGGCGCGAGACAGCGCCACCATCGGCGTTGAGCAGAACAGGCCGATATTGACACCCGGCGTCGCAAAGCGCGCCTCCTCGGCGGCAGCCGCCAGGTCGCAGGTAGCGACCAGCTGGCAGCCGGCAGCAGTCGCGACGCCATGCACCTCGGCGATGACCGGCTTCGGGAGGCGCACGATCGCCAGCATCAGCTCGCTGCACAGCGCGAAGATGCGCTCGTAGATCTCGCGTCGCGGATCTTCGCGCAATTCGCGCAGGTCATGCCCGGCGCAAAAGGTGGGACCGGCGCCTGCAATGACGACGACGCGCGTCTTGGGGTCCTTCGCGGCGCGGCCGAGCGCCTCCAGAAGCGCGGTCATCAGCTCGATCGAGAGAGCATTGCGCGCCTCGGGCCGGTTCAGAGTCAGACGCAAGATTCCGTCCGCGCGCTCCTTCAACAGCATCGCCGTCATTCGCCACCTCGCTTCTGCGCTCTACATGTTGCTCCGCACCCCCTCGGCCGGCAGCGAAGCATCGCTTGACCATTGGCGGCCGATCGCTTACATGACCGGCTTTCGCGGCTTGGGCCGGAGTTCCGGGCTGCCTTGTATTCCCATCGAGCCATGAAAACCTTCTCCGCCAAACCGTCGGACATCGAAAAGAAATGGCTGCTGATCGATGCCGACGGCCTGGTATTGGGCCGGCTTGCTTCGATCATCGCGATGCGGCTGCGCGGCAAGCACAAGCCTTCCTTTACGCCGCATATGGATTGCGGTGACAATGTCGTCGTGGTCAACGCCGAAAAAGTCCAGCTGACCGGCAACAAACGGGCGAACGACATATTCTACTGGCACACCGGATACCCGGGGGGCATCAAAGGGCGCAGCAAAGGCGCCATTCTCGACGGCAAGCACCCCGAGCGCGTCATCGAGAAGGCGGTCGAGCGCATGATCCCGCGTGGTCCGCTCGGGCGGCGGGTCATGAAGAACCTGCGGGTTTATCCCGGACCCGATCACCCGCATGAAGGGCAGCAGCCGCAGCTGCTCGATATTGCCGCGCTAAATCGCAAGAACAGAGTGTGAGCATGGCCGACAACGATCAGCCGACCGGTCAACGCGGTTCCCAGACTTTTCAGGGCCTCGGGAGCCTTCGCCAAGCATTGCAGCAGGCACGGGTGGCACCGGCTGCTCCGCCGGCCCCGACCGCTACGGTAGCCGCGGATGTCGAGCCGCAGATCGATGGGCTCGGCCGCGCCTATGCGACCGGCAAGCGCAAGAACGCGGTGGCGCGCGTATGGATCAAGCCGGGCAGCGGCCGGATTGACGTCAACGGTCGCGAGAGCCCGGTATATTTTGCCCGCCCGGTGCTGCGCATGCTGATCAACCAGCCGCTGGTCGCCGCCAACCGGCTCGGCCAGTTCGATGTGTGGTGCACGGTCAAGGGCGGCGGGTTGTCAGGCCAAGCCGGAGCGGTGCGTCACGGCATCAGCCAGGCATTGACCCGCTACGAGCCGGGCCTGCGCCCGCAATTGAAGAGCCAGGGTTTTCTGACCCGCGACAGCCGCGTCGTCGAGCGCAAGAAATACGGCAAGCACAAAGCGCGAAAGCGGCCGCAGTACTCAAAGCGCTAAAACCAAATTTGATGCAATTCGCGCTCGCGATACCGACCGACGCCGATTCTTGGCGGGTCGTGCGGCGGGCGGAGGAGCTCGGCTTCGCCCGCGCTTGGTTCTACGACACGCAGATGCTGAGCGCCGATCCCTTCGTCGCGATGGCGGCGGCGGCGGTCAAGACGACGCGGATCCGGCTCGGCACCGGCGTGTTGATCCCGTCCAACCGCATCGCCCCGGTCGCCGCCAACGCGTTCGCCTCGCTCAATAAATTGGCGCCGGGGCGGATCGATTTCGGGGTCGGCACCGGATTCACCGGGCGGCGGGCCATGGGCCTCGGCGCGATCAAGCTCGCCGATCTGGAGAAGTATGTCCGGGTGGTCATGGCGCTGTTGCGCGGAGAGACGGTCGAAGCCGAAATCGAGCAGAAAACGCGGCTGATCCGCCTGTTAAACCCGGAGATCGGGCTGATCAACATACGCGATCCGATCCCGCTTTACCTCGCAGCCTCGGGTCCCCGGGCGCGCGGCCTGACCGCGAAGCTCGGCGCCGGCTGGATCGCCGCCGGCGGCGATGTCGAAAGCGCTGTCGCCGGGATGGCCGACATGCGAGAGCGCCGGCTGCCGGGCGCGGGGCGCAGCCGCTCGAAGCGGTAGTGATGACCGGCGGCGCGATTTTGGAAGAGGGGGAGCCCGCCGATTCGCCGCGCGCCATCGCCCAGGCCGGACCACGCGCCGCGATGCTGCTGCATCGCGCGGCCGATGCGGCGCTGGCGGGGCTGCCAACGATGGTGGCAACGCCGCCGTCGGTCGCCGACACCGTGGCGGGCTATGTCGAGCTGGCCCGCAAATTCACGCCGCAGGGCGCCCATTATCTCGAAAACCACCGCGGGCATCTGATGTTCGTGAAGCCCGAGGAGCGCCCGTTCGTAACCGCCGAGCTGATCCGCCGGACAACCTTTACCGCGACTGAGAGGGAGCTGAAGGAGCGCATCGCCGCGCTCGCCGAGGCGGGGTATAGTGAAATCGCCCTGCAAGTCGTGCCCGGCCAGGAGCACGCCATTGAGGATTGGGGCCGGCTCCGGCGCGCTTTTGTTTGAATATCCCCGCCTCGGCTTAGGGCCAAGCGGTGCGGATCGCCGCTGGTCCGGCGCCGAGATCGAGCTTGGCCCCTTCTGTGAGCGTACCATTCTCCCACCGGAACACGTCGAGCCCGTGATCGATCATCGAGCCAACCAGGATCGTGCGGCCATCCCTGGAGAAGGCGATGCCCTGTGACCAGCGGCCGATCGGCGCTTCAGCCAGCTTGCGCAGGCCGTGTCCCTCGACGGCGAACAGGGCCAACCGGCCGTGGTCGTTATAGAACGGCGAACGCGCAGGCTTGGTCGACCCTTCGACATTGGCGACGGCGAGAAATTTACCATCAGGCGAAAATTTGAGGCCTTCCGGCGAGTGCCCAACGGCAGCCGTTTCGACCGTGCGAAACGGTCTTTGTACGAGATCGATGAGGCTCACCGTATCGATATCGCCATTGCCGCGCCCCATGTTAGACACCGCCGCCAACGTCCCATCGCGGTTAATGTCGAGGGTGTAAGGGCTAACCCCGGTGGTGAGCGGCCGCTGGTCGAGCGTGATCGTGGTCGCGTCGACATGGAGCACATTGGTCAGATTGTCGCCGTAGCGGGTGAGCAGTGCGGTTTTGCCGTCAGGCAGAAAGGCGACCGAGCTCGGCATCCCTTTAGGGTTGCCGAGGTCGATTTTGCCCGCCGGTTCCAGCCGTTTGTTCTTGATCGCGAAGACCGAAAGCGTGCCTTCAGTGCGGTTGGCGACAAGGGCGAGCGTGCCATCGGGCGAAACCGACACCTCATTGGCGCCCTCGCCTGAATTCACCTGCTGGACGACCCTCGGTGGAGAGGCTTTGAGGTCGATCACCGAAACGCGATCGTCCGGCACGATCCTGTCCGGGTTCTGCGGCTCGATCTTGGTCGCCGCCGTAACGAGAACATAGCTTTCGTCAGGAGCAATCCAGATCGACGTCGGCGCACCGACAACGCTCGTCGGCGCGTCAACGGTTGCGACTAACTTCGGCGGATATTGCGTGATATCGATGACCGAGACGGTATCCGGCGGCGGGTTCTTGGCCGGCCCAAGGATGCCGTCGACATTTTCGCTGTGGGCGTCGTTCGCCGTGACCGCGACATCGGCCGGAGCCGGCCGGGCCGTCAGGAGGAAGGTCGCCGCCAGCGCGGGCAGCAGCCGCCCGATCTCAACGTGATCCATCGCTTCCCCTTTCCGACCGCCGTTGGTACACGCACTCGCCTCGGGCGGGCAACAGCCCGCAGCCGCCGGCCGGCGGCGCCGCCGAGGGTCAGAACGTCAGACGGATCCCGACGGTAGCGGCGATCGGGGCGGCTGGAGAGAAGGCGCGCGGATTATTCGCGCCCGGCACCAGGGCGATCGGCACCAACGAGACCGGCGCCAGGGTTCCGAAGGTGTAATACGTCGCATTAAAGGCGTTCTCGATCAGCCCGAACAGCTGCAGATTTTTTGTTACCTGATAGCTCGTATGCAGGTTGAGCACGAAATAAGGCGGTGTCTTCGACAATAAATTGGCGTCGTCGCCGAACAGGAACTGGCCGCGGGCCGCGATCCCGACGCCGCCGACAGTCCACTCGTCGGTTGCCTTGTAGTCGACGCCGAGCTTGAACAGATTGGCCGGGATGCCGGGCAGCCGGTCGCCGGGTCGGATCTGGATGTTGCCCTCGGCATCGGCGCCGGGGTTGTTCTCGCTCGAGGCGGTAAATCCCGTCAAGAAAGCGGCGTCGATATAGGAATACGAGGCCCAGGCGAGCAAGCGATCAGTCTTCAGTTGGACTCTGAGGTCGACCCCCTGTCGCAGGGTCGAGCCGACATTCCGGAAAAAGGACCGCCCCTGGATCTCGCTGTTGACGGGCTGGATGTCGTTGTCGAGGGTGGTGTGATAGAAAGCGAGGTCGGACGACAGGACAGCGCCCTCAAACGGCGTGAACCGTCCGCGCACGCCTGCCTCGACGGTATGCGCCACCACCTGTTGCAAATCCGGGTCGCCGACAAAGAAATTGGCGAGGCTGCACGGGCTGGCGGCGCTGGCGCAGGTAAGCTCAGCCGGGGTCGGCGCTCGGTTCGCCTCGGCATAGCTGGCGTAGAGGGCGAGGTCGGGCCGGACTTTCCAGGTCAGACCGCCCGAGGGGTTGAACCGCCTGAAGGTATGATTGCCGGTGAGCGAGCTGCCTTCCTTGTCGCTCAGATTGATCTGCGCAAAGTTAAAACGACCCGAAACGTTCGCCGATAGAGATGGCGCCAAATCGTAGGTGTCGGTGAAGAAGGCGCCGTAATAGGCGTTTGAGATCCCAACCCGCACGGGCGCGATCGACCCATCGGCCTGGTCGACAGTGATGCCGGGTCCGGCAAACATCGAAGTGGCCACGGACAATCCGCCGACTTGGGTACTGGCGCCGAACAAAGTCTGAGCGCCGTCGAAGCTGAGGCCGACGACGAGTTGATTTGACCGATCGAAGAGCGGGGTGCGGTTGGTCACCTGCAAGGCAGCGCCGTACGCATTGGTGTTGGTGGATTGCTGGTCGAGGTTCAAATAAGGACCGCCGTTCAGAAAGTCGGGGATCCGCGCGCCAGCACGATCGGTGGCGAACACTCCCGACGCCGCGCACAAAAAGCCGGTGCCGTCGTCGCACGGCGCAAATTCCGACACGTCGCCGTTATAAACCTTCTGCAGGAAGTAGCCGTAGTACAAGTTTCCCTGCAGCGACGTCTGGTCCGAAATATCGGCGTTGCCGGTCAGGTTGATATGCGCGTAGTGGTTCGTGACCAGGTTCGGCGCGGTGAACACCGCGGCCGGATCGACAGCAAGCGCCTGGATCGGCGTAGTTCCCGGCTGGTTGAGGCGGTTGTCGGCGGCAATGACATTGATATGGACCTCGCCGCCCTCACCGCGCCAGCGGAGATCGCCATAAAAGTTCCGCAGCTGGGAGGATTGCACGTCGCGCCAGCCGCCCTCTTGCAGTGCGTTGCCCGCGACGTAGGCGGCGACGTTCCCGCTTTGGACGCCGTATTGGAATTCGCCCTGATACTTTGCAAACGAGCCGCCGAGCAGGTCGATTTCGCCGCCGTGGTAGGTGAAGCCGTTCTGCATCTGCACCGAGAGCGCCCCACCGAGCGCGTTCAGCCCGAAGACCGGGTTGGAACCCACCAGGTCCATGCGGTCGATCGCCAAGTCCGGGATCAAATCCCAATCGACGGTATCGCCAAAGGGCTGGTTGAACCGTGCGCCGTTCACATAGACGGCGAGCCCTTGCGGGGTGCCCTGGAGGGGGGAAGCCTGGAAGCCGTGATAGAAGAGGCTCGGCTGGAACGGGTTCCCCGCGGCCGCATCGAGAGTGACCCCCGGAACCTGTTCGTTCAGCGCACGTAGGGCATCGGCATTTCCATCCCTGGTGATGTCCCGGCTGGTCAGCACCTGCGATTGCGCCGGCACCTTGTTGCGATCGACCCCCGCCCCGAGCAGCGGCGTCGGGGCTATCACTTCTACCGGGGGGAGGACAGTTTCTGTCGGCGGCAGCGGCGCGCCCGCATCGGCCTGCGCGAGGGCCGGCGATGGTTGCAGCAATACGGCAAGCGGCAATACCGTGAGACACCCTGCGGCGCGAACCCGGCAGCGCCGCTCCGCCGGCGCGCGAATGCGGCGTGCCGATCCCGCCGGCGGGTGCGCGATGATTTGCATCTTCTGATGGGTTTTCGCGGGATACCCAACCTATCCTACGGCTCCAGGCTATGAGGGGAGGCGGCGCTGGGGCCTCCGTCACTCCGGCGGCATTCGGGCTCGGCTATCAGGTTTCCTGGATCGGGTATTTCGCGAAAATATCCTGGACCCGCTTGAGCGCCTTTGCCGCTGCTTCCTTCACCGGCACGTTCTCGGAGACAATCTCGTGGAACGCAACGTGAAACGGATGCTCGGCGCGGACCTGAGCCCAGGCTGGGTTGTAGGCGAAATAGTCCGGCTTTGTCGGGCTGAACAGACCTTGCTGGACATAAGGCGGCACGTGCGGATCGCGTTCCGGGTCGTTCCACCAGGGGTCGTTCTTGGCCAGCTCCGGCATCGCAGGCAGGAAGCGGCCGAGCGTGCCTTTCAGCCACACGCGGTTGACCTCGGGAGTAATCAGGTATCTTTGGAATTCCTTCGCCACCGCGACGTTCTGCGCCCCTTTAGGAATCATCGTGCCGACCGGGTCGAGCTGCGTAATCATCTGGGTGCCACCGTTGTCGAGGCCCGGCGGTATCGTGAGGACTTCATGGTATTCGTGCTTCTGCTTGCGCAGCATCGCCAGCTCGGTCGACAAGGTGCCGTCGAGATCCATTACGCATAGCTTGGAGTGGAAGGCGTTGTTGTCATCGGCGTCGTTCCAGTTGATCGAGCTCGGCGGGATGTGGCCGTTCTGATACAAGGTGGCGAATTTCTCCAGGGACCTGATCACCGCCTCCTGTACGTGCGGATCATCGATATGCAGCCCGCCGTCGGGGGTGACGATGCCGTTGCCGCCATAGGCAATCAGGAATTGCGTAAAGGTCGAGTTGGGATCGTTGCCGATCGTGCTGACTACAAAACCGGTAGCGTAGGTGTGGCGCATGCCCTGGTCGCGCAGCTTCTTCTGGATCGGCACGAAGAAGTCGATGAAGGCGTCCCAGGTCTTCGGGATATCGGAAATTTTGTAGCCCGCTTTCTCGACGAGGCTGCCCCAGACATGGAAAGGCCTGACCGCGGCGGCATGCGGCACCGAATAGAAGCTCCGTCTTTTGACCGTGTTGTCGTAGCAGTGGGCGGCGGCAAGCGCGGCCGGCACCATCCTCGCGCTTTGCGTCTCCACCACGTCGCTGACGTCGACAAGGCGGCCCTCCCACGCCTGCAGCGGCGCCGCCTCGGTCGGGGTGACCGTGACCAGGTCCGGAACGACGCCACTGGTGATCGCCGAGATCACTTTCTGCCGCAGCGGGGCGAACGGCACGATGCTGAACTCGATCTTGTTGCCGCTTTCCTTCTCATAATCGGCGACAACCTTGCGGAACGCGTCATCCTCCTCGGGGACGAAGCCCTGCGACCACCACACCTGTGCGGTCTTGGCCTCGGCCCTAGCGATATAGGGCCGCGCCAGGGCTGCGGCCGCCGCCCAGCCCATGGATCCGCGCAATACCGAGCGCCTTGTCAGCTCAACCATCCGCATTTCCTCCTGGTTGGGCGCCTACTCCGGCGTTGCCATGCCGCTTTTTCTGGTGAACGCCGCCGGCGGCCCGGCGGCCTCAACCCTCTTTGATCTCGTATTTCGCGAAGATCTCCTCAACCCGCTTGAGCGCCTTCATCGAGGCGTCCTTGACCGGCGCGTTGGCGGCGACGATGTCGTGGAAGGCGACATTGAACGGGTGCTCGGCGCGGACCTGGGCCCAGGCCGGGTTGTAGGCGAAATAGTCGGGCTTGGTCGGGCTGAACACGCCCTGCTGGACATAGGGCGGGACGTGCGGGTCGCGCTCCGTGTCGGTCCACCATGGGTCGTTTTTGACCATCTCCGGCATCATCGGCATGAACCGGCCGAGCCCGCCCTTCAGATATTCGCGGTTGACCTCGGGCGTGATCATGAACTTCATGAAATCCTTCGCCACCTCGACGTTTTTCGCGCCCTTCGGGATCATCGTTGAGGCGCCGCCGAGCTGCGTCACCATCTGCTTGCCGCCGTTGTCCAACGGCGGCGGCATGGTCAGCACGTCGTTATATTCGTGCTTCTGCTTGCGCAGCATCGCGAGCTCGGTCGAGAGCGTGCCGTCAAAATCCATCACGCAGAGCTTGGAATGAAACGCGTTGTTGTCGTCGGCATCGTTCCAGTTAATCGAGCTCGGCGGGATGTGGCCGCTCTTGTACAGCGTCGTCAGCTTTTCGAGCGCCTTGATAACCCCCTCCTGGACCTGCGGGTCGTCGGCATGGAGCTTGCCGTCGGGGGTAACGATATCGAGCCCGCCATAGGCGATCAGGAACTGGGCAAAGGTCCCGTTCGGGTCGTTGCCGATCGTGCTGACGACAAAGCCGGTCGCGTAGGTGTGGCGCATACCCTGCTCCTGCAGCTTCTTCTGGATCGGGATGAAGAAGTCGATGAAGGCGTCCCAGGTCTTGGGCATGTCGGTGCGCTTGTATCCCGCCTTTTCGATCAGCGTGCCCCAGACGTGGAATGGCGTCACCGACGCGTTCAGCGGCACGGCATAGTAGCTGCGCTCCTTCTTGACGCCGTTGTAGCAATGGGTGTCGGCGAGCCTGGCCGGGAGGATCTTCGCTTTCTGCGTCTCGACCACGTCGCTCACATCGACCAGCTTATCCTGCCAGGCCTGCAGCGCCGCCGCTTCGGTCGGGGTGACCGTGCACAGGTCGGGCACGACGCCGCTGGTGATCGCCGAGATGATCTTCTGCCGCAGCGGCGCGAACGGCACGATCTGGAAATCGAGCTTGTTGCCGCTCCCCTTCTCGTAGTCGGCGACCGCCTTATGGAAGGCGTCGTCCTCCTCCGGAACAAAG
>Ga0126373_10004237_pt1 | contig 10927 bp, 13 predicted proteins | sample PanSoiMetPlot_11_FD_92545 | JGI IMG/M metagenome (GOLD analysis project Ga0126373, IMG submission 92545) | Tropical forest soil microbial communities from Panama - MetaG Plot_11 | ecosystem: Environmental > Terrestrial > Soil > Tropical forest > Bulk soil | place: Panama | collected 2016-02-17
GGCGCGTCACCGGCCATCACGACTTCGGTGGGCGCTTCGGTTAGCACCGCTCAGACGGCTACGGGGCCGTCCGACTCGCCGCCTACGGCCCAGCGGGCTAGGACGGGGCGAGCTGCCAACCACGAATCCGACACCAGCGCCTCGGCCGATCCGCCCACTGGAGCAAATAGTCGCGGCAATGCAGGGGCGCCGCAGCGGGGGAATGCGCGTGCCGTCGCTCGCCGTCCATCGGCCGCGCGAGCAGCCGATGACGAGCCAGCAGCGGGCGACCGGCTCGCCCCCGACGCGCTTACCGGTACTGACCTGATCGAGCGCGAGCTCGGCGGCCGGATCATCGAGGAGCTCGGCGGCCCATAGGGCACGATGTTGGATCTGGAGCCCCTAGTAGGGCAGCAAATCCAACATCGCGCCCAACGCGGCGCTGCCGACAACCGACTGCCGCGCCGTAGTGACGTGCCGGCGTCGGCCCGCCGCGTGCCGAGCCAGAGTGGAGGCCGTAGGCTCGGGATATCGAGCGCGGCACGACACGAACAGTGCGCATAAGGAACGGTGCCGCCTAGGAACGTCGGAGGGTCGCGTGGAGCCTGGTGGCCAGCTTGATATGCAGCAGCTCCTCCAAGCGGCGGCGGCGATGCAGAGCCAGCTAGTTTCCGCGCAGCAGGAGCTGGCCGACGCCGAGGTCCAGGGAACGGCAGGCGGCGGTCTCGTCATCGCGACGGTCAATGGCCAGGGCGAGCTAGTTGACCTGACAATCGCAGCCGGAGCCATCGACGCCGGAGATCTTGAGGAGACGGCTCAGACCATCGCCGATCTCGTGCTCGCCGCCTACCGCGATGCACTCCACGAGGTCGACAAGCTGCAGCAGGAAACGATGGCACCGCTGGCCGCTGGGCTCGGCGGCGGTGGCGGGGTGCCCGATCTCAGCGCGTTCCCTGGCTTCCCTGGCCTGCCAGGCGCGCCTGCAAGCCCAGGTCCGGATGAACCCGGCGACTCAGGCGATCAGGCTAGCGAGAAGTAGCAGGCCCCGCGGTGTATGAGGGGGTCGTGCAAGACCTGATCGAGGAGCTGGGGCAGCTGCCTGGCGTCGGGCCCAAGGGCGCGCAGCGCATCGCGTTTTACCTGCTCTCTGCCGATCCTGCCGATGTCCGGCGGCTCGCCGCGGTCCTGGTAGAGGTCACCGAGAAGGTCAAGTTTTGCCGGGTCTGCTTCAACGTCGCTGAAGACGATGAGTGCAGGATCTGCAAAGACACGCGCCGGGATCCGTCGGTGATCTGCGTTGTAGAGGAGCCCAAGGACGTCGCAGCGATCGAGAAGATCCGCGAGTTCCGCGGCCGCTACCACGTTCTCGGCGGCGCGATCAGCCCGATCGACGGCGTCGGACCCGATGACCTGCGTATCCGGGAGCTGCTGGCGAGGCTGGCTGACGGCGTGGTGACGGAGATAATCCTCGCCACCGATCCGAACCTGGAAGGCGAGGCAACCGCGACCTACCTGGCACGGATGATTAAGCCCATGGGCCTGCGAGTAACCAGGCCGGCTAGCGGCCTGCCGGTCGGGGGCGAGCTTGAGTACGCCGACGAAGTGACGCTGGGCCGGGCATTCGAGGGACGGAGGCTGCTAGATGTCTGAGTCATCGCTCGGACCGGGTACATCCGCGGCTGACAGTGGATCCGGTGCCGATCCGGGCGGCGGCCAAACGGCGGACGAATGGCGGCCGCTAGCCGACCGCGTGGCCGGAAATGCGCGGGATTTCCTCGACGGACTCACCGCAGTGGCTCGCGGCGAGGGCGCGGACGAGACGGTGCCGTTGCTCCTGCTGGAGATTGCGCAGGTGATGCTCGCCGGAGCCCAGCTCGGGGCCAGCAAGGACGTGATCCTGCCGAGTAACTGGGAGCCGGATGTCGGCGCAGACCCCGACGTGGACCTGGACGCGCTGCGAACGGGCCTTGCGACTCGCTTGGCCGGTTTCGATGAGTATGCGGAGATTTTCGATCCATTTGCGGACACCCAAGCAACCCCGTTCCGGCTGTCTGATGACCTGGCGGCGGTGGCGGCTGACCTCATCCACGGGCTGAAACATCACGAAGCGGGCCGGGTAGCCGAGGCTCTGTGGTGGTGGCAGTACTCCTATGTCAACCACTGGGGCACCCACGGCGGGGCGGCCCTGCGCGCGCTTCATGCAGTCGTGGCGCACGCCCGGCTGGATGTCGCCGAGGAACCGGCGCCGCGCTAGGCCGGACGGACGTCGGTAGACTCGGGAATTCGGCTAGCTGGCGGCCCGCGTTGTCGGTTGGCGCGTGCGAGGCAGCTTTCCCGATCGAGCCGGTAATCGACCCAGTGATGAGGTGCAGGCGCGGCATGGCCCTGGTCGTGCAGAAATACGGTGGATCGTCGGTCGCTGACGCGGATGGCATCAAGCGGGTTGCGCAGCGGATCGTCGCGACCCACAAGGCCGGGAACGCGGTCGTCGTGGTGGTGTCGGCGATGGGTGACACCACTGACGAGCTCAAGGACCTGGCCAATCAGGTGAGCCCGGCCCCGCCGGGCCGCGAGCTCGACATGCTGCTCACTGCCGGCGAGCGAATCTCGATGGCGCTACTGGCGATGGCGATCGCCAACCTGGGGCTGGAAGGCCGGTCATTCACCGGGTCGCAAGCCGGCGTCATCACCGACTCGACGCACGGCAAGGCCCGCATCATCGACATCACGCCGGGTCGCATCCAGGCGGCCCTCGACGATGGGGCCATCCCAATCGTGGCTGGATTCCAGGGAGTCTCGCAGACCACCAAGGACATCACGACGCTCGGACGCGGCGCGTCGGATACCACTGCGGTCGCCCTGGCGGCGGCTCTGGGCGCCGATTACTGCGAGATCTTCACCGACGTGGACGGCGTGTTCACCGCCGACCCGCGGATCGTCCCCGGCGCGCGCCGGCTGCAGCGCATCTCGTACGAGGAGATGCTGGAGATGGCGGCGTGCGGCGCGAAAGTCTTGATGCTGCGATGCGTGGAGTACGCCCGCCGGTACCACATCCCGATCCACGTACGGTCCTCATTCAGTAACAAGCAAGGCACCTGGGTCGTCGACGCGGGGGCAGTAACGGAAGGCGAGGCGATGGAGCAGGCGATCATCTCCGGCGTGGCACAAGATCGTGGCGAGGCAAAGATCACGGTTGTCGGCGTGCCGGACAAGGTTGGTGAGGCAGCCCGGATCTTCCGCGCTATCGCGGAGGCGGGCATCAACATCGACATGATCGTGCAGAACATCTCCGCTGCCGCCACAGGTCGCACCGATATCTCGTTCACGCTGCCGCGCGAGGACGGTCACGCCGCCATGACGCGTCTCGGTCAGCTCCAGGATGAGGTGGGCTTCGAATCCCTGCTCTACGACGACCGGATCGGCAAGGTGTCGGTAGTCGGCGCCGGAATGCGGTCACACCCCGGAGTGAGCGCAACGTTCTTCGGCGCGCTGGCCCAGGCCGGCGTGAATATCGAGATGATCTCCACGTCCGAGATCCGGATCTCCGTCGTCGTCGACCAGAACGACGTGGACGTCGCGGTATCTGCTGCGCACGCGGCCTTCGATCTCGGCGACGGCTCCGAACAGGCGGTCGTCTACGGCGGGAGCGGCCGATGAGCGCCGAGAGCGGGCGAGTCGGCCGTCCGGTGCTCGCGATCGTTGGCGCGACGGGCGCCGTCGGCACCGTCATGCGGGGTGTCGTCTCCGAGCGCGCTGACATCTGGGGTGAGGTCCGGCTCGTCGCCAGCGCCCGGTCAGCTGGCCGCAGGCTATCCGTGTGCGGCGATGACGTCGTGGTGCAGGCGCTGGCCCCAGAGGTATTCGATGGCGTCGACCTGGCGATGTTCGATGTGCCGGATGAAGTGTCGGCGGAGTGGGCGCCCATTGCGGCCGCGCGCGGCGTGGTCGTGATTGACAAGTCGGGCGCGTTCCGGATGGACCCGGAAGTGCCGCTCGTCGTGCCCGAGATCAATCCTGATGCCGCCAGAGCGCGGCCCAAGGGCATCATCTCGGTGCCGAACTGCACAACGCTGTCCATGATCGCGGCGCTTGGCGCCCTGCACCGGGCGTTCACGCTCCGCGAGCTCGTCGCGTCGTCCTACCAGGCAGCGTCCGGAGCAGGCCAGGCGGGCACCGATGCACTCTACGACCAGATCACGAAAGTGGCTGGTAACAGGACCCTCGGCCAGCGAGCAGGCGACGTCAGGGCCGCGCTCGGCGACGGCAGCCCGTTCGGAGCGCCGCTGGCGATGAACGTCGTGCCCTGGGCCGGGTCGCTGAAGGACGCCGGCTGGTCGTCGGAAGAGATGAAGCTTCGCAACGAGACGCGGAAGATTCTCGGCCTGCCCGATCTTCGGGTCAGCGCGACCTGCGTGCGCGTTCCGGTGATCGTCGGCCACTCGCTCGCGCTGCATGTCGTGTTCGAGCGGCCGGTGACTCGCGCGGAGGCGCAGCAGGTGCTGCGTGAGTCGCCCGGCGTCGTGCTCGTCGACGAACCGGAACGAGGTGTCTATCCGACTCCGGCCGACGTCGCGGGCACCGACCCGACGCTGGTCGGCCGCGTCCGCCAGAGCTTGGACGACCCGTGCGCCATTGAGCTGTTCGTGTCGGGCGACAATCTGCGCAAGGGCGCCGCGCTGAACGCCGCGCAGATCGCTGAGCTGCTGGCGCCAGAGTTGCCGGGCTGACCTCAGGCAGGTGGCATGAGCTCGCCAGCGGTCACGGCGACGGGTACCACGTTGCCCGGTGGTGCCAGCGGGCAGGCCCAGGCCGGATCGTAGGCGCACGACGGGTTGTAGGCGAAGTTCAGGTCCACCGCCAGGAAGCCGCCGTCGCCGCCGAGGTCGGCTCCTTTCGCGGTGTCGAGGACGTACCGCCCGCCCGGGTAGGTGGCACCATCAGTCCGCGTGTCGCGAATCGGCACGAAGATGCCGCCGCCGTAGCTCGCTAGCCACCAGACGTCCAGGTCCCCGACACCGGGCAAGTGCACGACGCCTGCCCGCTCGAACGGGACGACTCCGTCGGTGCCGGTGCTGACGTCGATCCGCATCGGCTCGACGTTGGTATCCACGCGCGCGGTGAACCGTAGCCGCGGGTCGTACGGTGCCACCGGCACGCCGGTGAATGTGGCCCGGTCCGCCGCCGGAATCGGCGACTCCGGGTGCGTCGCGAGCAACTCATTGCGGGCGTGCTGCCACTCGAGGTGCGCGGCAGCGGGGTCGGGATTTGCCCGCACCGCGGCGTACATTGCAGCGACCTTTCGGCGCCAGTCGAGCAGAGCTGTCGCGCTCACGAGCACCTCGCAGCCGTCGGCCCCTGGTCCAGGGCCCCGTAAGGGCCCGTTTCCCGACCTTAGCTGGCGAGGACGAATCGCTGCTCAGCCGTGCCGGTCATGCACAGCGAGAGCCCGAGAACGCCGACGTCCCGCAAGGTGAGGTCCGACAGGCCGGCTTTGATCGTCAGCCAGATGACGATCTGCGCCAGCAGCAGCGCGACGACGGCCGCTGTGCCCCGGACCCAGATCCCGGCGATCAGCGCGACGGCGAGGACAAGCAGCGCCCAGCCGTGCGCTAGCACGAGGATGACGGCCGCAGTCGATGTGGCATTGAAGCCGGGCACGTAGCCCGTCCACAGCGCCGGCTGGACCAGTTCGTGGTAGCCGAACCAGGCCAATACCAGGCCAAGCAGAACGCGCCCGGCTGTCGGTGCCCAGGCTGCGGCGATCTCGGTGGCGGCGGTCAGCCATCCCGATCTCGCAACGGCCCTCGGTGCTCGCGCCGCAGCAGCCGGCCTCGGCGTGCTCACGAGATGATCCGGCCCTGCGCATCGGTCACGACGAGGCCGTCATCGCCGAGATTGTAATCACTTGAGCCGGAGTCATCGCCCATGGCCGCCTCCAGTACGTACACGCGAACGCCATGCAGATAAAAGTGCGCAGGACCTGACTGCTGCCCATTGACGGCCGCTGTGACCGACAGGCCAGATGTCAGGCGGTGGACGTTGACCGAAAGCCCGGTCAGCGCCGCTTTGGCCGCCACACTGGGCGTACCTGGCCAGATTGCGAACGCATACGGGGCGAACGGCTGCGAAGCCAGGAGCGGACCTGGTGCGCGGGCCCCTGGGCTGCCCGCGTGCGCCGATGGCGCCGCCGCGGGCCCGACCGCCGGGCCGCGCGTTGCCGGGGGCGCGACGTTGGCAGCCGCGGCCCGGCCACCGAGCGACCCGAGCGCTCCGCCGGCTCGGTGGGCCCAGCCGTGCCCGGCCAGTACGAGGCCGACGACGCCGGTCGCTGCGAGCAGCCCGAGGCCGGCTGGGCCGACGGATCCGAAACGCATTCTCATCTTGGGCTTATCTCCGGTCCGAGCGATTCGCGATCGCGTCGGCCATGAACTCAGGCTCGCTGCCGTCCGGGCTCGGACGGGCCCCGGCTACCAGGCCAGCTTCGGCAACGAGCGTCGACGTCGTGATCGCTGTGAAGCCGGCGTGTTCGAACAAGGCCGTCCAGGATTCCATCGATATCGGTCGCTCCTGGACACGCATGAGGTAGCGCCACGAGTTCTTGACTATCCGCCACCAGCCGCCCGGTCCCATGCGGGCAAGGACCCGTAGCTTGCCGCGGATGATAGCGCGGTCCCTGGCTGAGCCGCCACGGCCGAACATCATGTCCGCGATCACGAGCCGGCCGCCGGGCCGGAGCCATCTCAACGCGGCGGACACCAGCTTGGCCTTGTCAGCGTCCCTGAGGTGATGAAGCGCGTAGCTGGACACGACGAGGTCGAGGCTCGCCGGCGGCAGGTCCAGTTCCTCCACAGGCAGCGCTATGGCCGTCAGAGCTGGCAGGCCGCGGCGGTTCGCCTCGCCGCGCAACGCTTTCGCCATCGCCGGGCTGACGTCGACGCCGAGCACGTTTGCGCCCCGTCTGGCTAGCGGGATACTAATCTGGCCGTTACCGCAGCCCAGGTCCAGGACGTCGGCGCCCGGCTGCACCGCGGCGACTCCGATGAGGGCTGACGTCACCTTGCCGAGGTTGGCCGAGCCGTGCTGGTCCCAGCTGCTGACGCGGCGTGACCAGACCCTCCGCTGCCTGTTCGTCGCCCGCCGCGTAGCCAGCGAGGCAAGCTGCGAGACCGGCCGTGATGGACTGGCCTGCGCCTTATTGTCGTCTCCGTTCTCGATCACCATTGACGCAGGCTAATGTCTCAACTCGAGTTGGCCAACTTGAAGCAATTCAGATGAGGCTAGTTTCTGGTTTAGAAGTAGTTAAGATTTCCAGCGTCATGAAGTATTCATTAAGTCCGGCGTTGCTTAACGATGAATTCGTTAACATCAGCTGAACAACCAAGCCATCGGGAGACACCTCGCGGAGTGCCCACGCTCGCAGACGGCGCTTGCCCAGTCCACGGGCACGCGTGCTCGTTGTGCTCGCGTTCGTTGTCGTCGTGCTCGGCGTCGGCGGCTATATCGCGACGCAGGCGGCGACCGGGCCCAGCGGGCGGTCCGGCCAGCCGCGGGCGGGCGGGACGCCGAGCAGGTCGGGCACGCCGACCCCGTCCCCGCCCCCGCCGCATCCGTCCGGCGCCATGGGCGACTACGGGGTCGCTGAGCATCGGTACACCTTCACGGAACACGCCGGCGCGACGCTCGGTAACCGCGTCCTCGATGTGATTGTCCGCTATCCCGCGGTAGGGCAGGCGCAAAAGTCTGGGTCACAGGGCACTAGCGAATTCCCGCTAATAGTTTTCGCTCCCGGTTATCGCCAATGCAGCGCAAGCTATAACATACTGCTCCGGGAATGGGCCAGCGCAGGCTATGTCGTAGCCGCTGTTAATTTTCCGCGAACCAATTGCTACGTCGCAAAGCCGGACGAGGCAGACCTGGTGAACCAGCCCGCCGACCTGATTTTCGCCGCACACCAGCTTCAGCAGATTTCGAGCCTGTCCAGCGGGCCGCTATCTGGGGTGATCAGCTCAACCAAGGTCGCCGTCGCCGGGCACTCCGACGGTGGTGACACGGTCGCAGCGCTGGCGGCGATGAGTTGCTGCCGCTACCCGGGCCTGCGCGCAGCGCTGGTCCTCTCTGGCGCGGAGTGGCCAGCGTTCGCCGGGCACTGGTACTCGGCACCGACTCCGCCGATGCTATTTGTCCAGGGGACAGCCGACACGATCAATCCGCCGGCCGCGAGCATGCAGCTGTACGAAACGGACAAGAGTGGCATCCGTTACTACCTTCAACTCGATAACGCTGATCATCTGATGCCTTATGAGGGTGATAGGCCGCCGGAGCCGATAGTCGCTCGGGTCACTATCGCTTTCTTCGATCATTTCCTGGCAGGTGACGGAACCACCGTCGATGCCATTCGGCACAGCGGTGATGTGGCCGGTATGTCCAAGCTGGTTGGCAGCGGCGTTCTGCCCTAGCGTGGGGCGTGCTGCCTGCCCTGCTTCGTAGGTCTGGCAGTGTCCGAGCTGACTGTTCTGGCTTCGTAGACGTGGGTGTGCCACGTCAGGCAGGCTTGCCGGCATGGATCGGTCGTTCACTGTCGCAGCGGCGCGTCAGCTGATGCCAGCGGTCCTGGCGCGTGCCGACGAGTTGATCGAGGTCCGCGCGAATCTGGTCGAGGTGCAGGCGGCGCTCGCGGCCGGAGTTCGGTCGCCGCGTGGTGGCCTCCCGGAGGCCAAGGCGTATCAGGCGCAGCTCAGCGAGCTCCTGGGCTGGTTCAGTAGCGAGGGCATCGAGCTGAAGGGCATTGCGCCGCTGCTCCTGGACTTCCCGGCTGAGCTCGACGGCGAGCCAGTTCTGCTGTGCTGGCTGGAGGGCGAACGGCACCTCGGCTGGTATCACAAGCTTGCGCTGGGCTTCGCCGGACGGCGCCGCCTGGACTAGCCGGGTCGGCTGCTGCCCTCGGCGAGCCGTTGGGCGTTGATCAGGCGCAGGACGCGGCGCCGCTCGTCGGTGTCGAGCTTGTCGATGTACAGCGCACCGTGCAAGTGATCGATCTCATGCTGGAAGCAGCGGGCAAGCTCGCCGGTTCCGGACAGGATGACCTGCTCACGATCAAGGTTCATGCCGGTCACGACGGCGCGGGCCGCTCGGCGCCGCAAGGCCGTGACGCCTGGTACGGACAAGCATCCCTCGGGTCCGTCCTCCGCACCCTCCAGATCGACGATCGCCGGGTTGATGAGGTAGCCGAGCTGTCCGTCGACGTTGTAAGCAAAGGCAGCGAGGCCAGAGCCGATCTGATTCGCGGCAAGGCCTGCGCGGCCAGGCTCCTGAACTGTCTCAAGCAGATCGTCGATCAGCCTGGCCAGCGCGGCGTCGAAACGGGTGACCGGATCGGCAGGAGTGCGTAGCACGGGGTCGCCGAGGTAGCGCAGTGGTCGGACGCTCATGCTCTGACCTGCTGGGCGCTTACTTGTCGCGAGTCCCCGGCGGTTGGCGCGCTGAGCTTGTCCAGCACGAGCTGGTGCCAGTCGAGCTCTGCTCGCACCCGCATGAGGGCGTGCTCGATGATCAGGTCGTCCGCAGGGGTCTGATCCAGCCAGGCCCGGTCGCGCTGGTACTCGAGCCGACTCGCCCGCGCTGTCAGCGCGCGGACGCGGTCCCCGATCCAGCTGCGAATGTCCTCGTCCGGCTGGTCCAGGGACATTGCCAGCGCCAGATCGACGGGGTCGGGCGGCAGCTTGATCTCCTGAAGAGCCTCAACCTGAAGCACGCGCAGCTCCCGGCGACCTGCCGCGGTGATCCCGTAAACAGTCCGGGCCGGGAGCTGGCCGTCCTGCTCTGTGCGCAGCGGCTCGATCAGACCCTCGGCGGCCAGCCGGTGCAAAGCCCCGTAAAGGGATCCGGGCTGCACTTGTGACCACATCCCGGTTCGGTCGATGCGCGCATCGCGGCGAAGTTGGTAGCCGTGCATCGGACCGTGCTTGGCGAGCGTGGCCAGGATGAACAAGCGCGTCGGGCTCATAACCTGTAGTAAAACACGAGTAGTCAAATTTGATTAAGCGGGCGACTCTGGCTTCTGCCCGCCCGGCCCTGCTAACTCAGGCCATGGCGGGTCTAGCATCCTGTGCCATATGGCTCACCCGCACGCCGACCATGGCTCACGCGATCACGAGCACGACCATGCACCCGCGCGGATGGACCCTCATCAGCGCGAAGGTCATGCTCACGATCATCGCGGGCACGACGATGGCCATGGCCACGGCCATGACCATGACCATGATGACCAGCACGCCCACAAGCAGGGACTGATCGGCAAGGTCGCGCATCTCCTGCGACCTCATTCGCACGAGGTCGCCGACAAGGTCGACGCCGCTCTGGAAGCGAGCGCGGAAGGCATCCGGGCGTTGTGGATCTCGCTCGCTGTCCTCGGGGCCACCGCGGGCATCCAGGCGATCGTGGTTGCGATCTCGGGTTCAGTAGCGCTGCTCGGCGACACCCTGCACAACGCCGCGGATGCACTGACGGCGGTACCGCTCGGCGTCGCCTTTCTCATCGGCAGGCGACCGCCGAACCGGCGCTACACCTACGGATACGGCCGCGCCGAAGACTTGGCTGGCGTGGCGATCGTGCTTGTCATCGCCGCCTCGTCAGCCTTGACCGCGTACGAGGCTGCGGTCAGGCTGGCACATCCGCACCGCGTCTCCAATCTGGTGGCGGTGGGCATTGCGGCCCTCGTCGGCTTTACCGGTAACGAAGCGGTGGCCAGATACCGCATCCGAGTCGGACGCAAGATCGGTTCGGCAGCGCTCGTTGCCGACGGATTGCATGCCCGCACCGACGGGTTCACCTCGCTGGCAGTTCTGCTCGGGGTGGCGGGTGTCGCGGCGGGGCTGAACTGGGCTGACCCAGTCGTTGGGCTGCTGATCACGCTGGCCATCCTCGCCGTGCTACGCCAGGCGGCTCGGGA
>Ga0126373_10004238_pt1 | contig 10927 bp, 5 predicted proteins | sample PanSoiMetPlot_11_FD_92545 | JGI IMG/M metagenome (GOLD analysis project Ga0126373, IMG submission 92545) | Tropical forest soil microbial communities from Panama - MetaG Plot_11 | ecosystem: Environmental > Terrestrial > Soil > Tropical forest > Bulk soil | place: Panama | collected 2016-02-17
AGCCACCCCGTCTGCGCCCACCGTTGTCCTTGTCCAAAAGGCAGGCTATAGACCGTGCTCCAGGTGAAGAACTGGTGAACGTCATAGGACGAGATTCCATAAGCATTCCGCGGCATAAAGTAGCTCTGCACTACCGAGCCTCCTCCGGTGCCGTTTTCTGCGTTGAACCATCCACTGCTGTTGTCCATCGTCTTCGACCACGTGTAAGAAACAATCGTGTTCAGAGACTGGGTCATCCTCTGCTGATACTGCGCCGTCAGTGCGTTGTAGTTCGCATAGCCCGTGGACGTCGAGTAGTGCCATCCCGGCGTAACCCACGGCATGTACTTGTAGGTGTCGATCGTCGTCAATGGCGTTCCCGCAGGTGAGGCTTGCGAGGCGGCATTCGCAAAACCCGTAAAAGGCAGGCGTGTGCTCTTCGATCCCGCATAGCCAAGCGTGAACAGCGACTTCGCGCCCGCCTGCTGTTGCACCTGCAGGTTGTATTCCACGGCTCTCTGATCGTTGAAATTCGGAGCGCTTACATAACCGCCGCCGGTCGTCAGCCACGGTGTCGCTGCAATCACGGGATTTGGAAAGTTTCCTTCGAGGTCCGTGATCAGCGTTAGCGGATTACCTGGACCGCCAGGCCAGGTGCCGCTTTGCGAGAAGTTCACTTGCTGACCCGAAATACCGGTAGTCCACGGCCACGTCGGTCCTTCGATGTTGTTCTGCACCCACTGGCTTCGAGCCGTTATCGTGTCATACAGAATTCCCACTCCACCGTTGATGACCGTCTTAGGATAAGCCTGGTAAGCAAAGCCCAGCCGCGGACCAACGTTGTCTTTGATTGGCGGGCCAACCTGCTGCGTCCCATTCGCAAATACGATGTTTGAACTGTGAGGAATACTCCCAATTCCGCCCGGTATGCACGGATTCGTGAAGGTCGTCGTGCAGGCTCCAACATTCTTCTGAATGATGTATTTCGCGTTCGGAATATCAAACCCATTGGCCAGCCTGTCATTCAGCATGTGGATTGAGGGAAGATAGTCGTACCGAACCCCCAGGTTTAGCGTTAGCTTCGACGTCGCCCGCCACGAATCCTGCACATATCCCGACCAAAGCGACATGCTGAAGAAATCTTCCGAGTAGATGGGATTTTGCGCCGTGAATGTCGCCGGCAGCCCCACTAGCGCCGAGGCCAGCGAATTCCCTGTCTTCGAAGCGTTGATGTTGCTCGTCACCGAATCACTGAACGTGAATTGCTGATACAGGTTGCGTTGCAGCCGGTTCTGATAGAGGTAGTCCACGCCCAACTTCAGCGTGTGGCTTCCCTTGATCCATGTGGCACTACCGCCGCCGTTCACTACCGGATTGCCGCGATACAGCGTCCCCTCATGACCCGCATTTGACGTTGAATAAGGCCCGGCGAGGTTGATGTACATGCCGCCATACTGCGCAAGGTTTTTGAATCCCGCATCTTCGGCCGGCTTGAATCCTTGCGGCGCGGACGCCTGGCTGAACTGGTACGGCTTTAGCATTGCGCCGCCACGAACATCCAGGATCAAAGTCGGCCCAAAGACATGCGTGTAGCCGCCGCCAAAGTTGTACGCGTGATAGTTCGACACGTTCGAACCCACCGTACCTGCTATTGGCGACGTATCGAACACCCACATCTGGCTGATGCGGCCGAAGCCAAAGTTCTTGTCGCTCTTATGAAAGTCCATCCTTACCTGGTAGCCGTTGTTGTTATCGATGTTCGGTCGACTCTCGATGAAGTTGTACCCGGAGGGCTCCGAGGCGATCGAATTAGCGGCCAGGTAATAAGCCTTCAGGTATGACTGCATCGTCGAGCTAATCAATCCGGACGGGACTTTCAAACACGGTGTGCCTCCGGTCTGTGTTCCGTTCGCGGCTGGAGTAATCGGGTTTCCTGCGGTATCGCACTTGAACTGCTGGACCGTACACTTGCCACCCGAGCATGCAGTTGAGTATGGGTTGTAGATCGGATTTTGATAATACGAGATCGCCGAGGTCGAAAAGTCTCCCGTTAGTTCCTGAGCCGTTGGTATCAGAGTTTGCGAAAGAACCGGCTTGCTGTACCTCCATCCCTCGTATGCTCCATAGAAGAACAGTTTTTCCTTGAGGATTGGCCCGCCAACAGCCGCACCAAATTCGTTCTGTGTATAGTGTCCCGGCGAAGCAGGCGTCGTTGTCGGCGTTCCCGTCGGGCAACGTCCCACCGAACAGAAGTCCGAAAACGAGTTGCGCGCGTCGAAGATGTTGTTTCGCACAAACTCCCACACCGACCCATGAAACTGGTTCGTGCCCGAGCGCGAAAGCATATTCACCACGCCGCCCGTCACCACGCCAAACTCCGCGCTGTCCATGTGCGACTGCATTTTGAACTCCTGCATCGCATCGATGATCGGCAGAAAGCCATAGATCGCGCCGCGCAGATCGGTGTTCACAATTCCATCCATCAGATAGAACGTCTCGCGATTCTGCTGGCCATAAAACGAGGGCTTATAAAACGCCGTGCCCGGAATCGCAGTGATACCCGCATCCGTTGTACTGATGCCTGAGCCCTGTGCGGTTGAGACGGGAGTCACACCCGGCGAAAGAATCATCAACTGCGTGAAGTTGCGGCCGTTCAGTGGAAGATTCTGGATCTCCTTCGCCTCGATCACATTGCCGAGTTCCGACGAACTCTTCTGCAACATTGCGCCTTCGGAGCTTGCATCGACCGTCACGGTCTCATTCACCGCACCCACCTGCAACGCCGGATTCGAGGTAAATGTCTGGTCCACCACCAGTTGAAATGGCGGTATCACAACTGACTTGAATCCCTGTTTCGTGATTGTCATCTTGTACTGGCCCGGATTGACGTTCACGAATGCGAAGTATCCGCTCTTGTTTGTCTTCGCGCGTGCAGCCACATTCGTGTCTACGTTCGTCAGCACTATTTCCGCGTCCGGCAGCACTGACCCTGTCGCATCCGTGACTGTTCCATCGACTCCGGCCGACGTATGTTGTGCAGCCATCGGTAGGGCCAAACCCACGCTCAACAGCACCGCAAACAAAACACTCAAAGAGCGTCTACGCATTCCTCACCTCCAGAAACGTGCGATTACCAAGCCCCGAGACTCTCTGATCCCTTCAATGGCTGAACTTTGTAGAAGGTCTTAGGTAGCTGTGTCAAGTAGTTAAAATTTGGTTTCACTATATGAAATTCTCTTTAAGTGATTTTGGAGATCAGGGGCCGCTCTCGCAGTCCCTTTTTGATCGCTACAATTCGCGTGGCCGTTCCACAAGAGACACTGCGGCAGCCGGACCAGAGCTCGTCTGTGGCCCGGTGAATCTTGATTTCAATGGCTGCGCTATTGCCGCATCTTTACTGCTTCAATGCGTGCATTGTCCTTCGCTATCAGCGGTCGCTTCGCTTTGGATATGTCACCTCCGTCGACCGTGATTTCTGAATTGTCGGGGCCCTCAATTTGCAGAAAGCTTCCGGTCGGCGTCAGCAGGCGGGGCGCACTGATGAGTGTGTCTTTGCAGTTAATGAAGCGAAGGGCCGATTCGGCATCGGTGCTGGCCTCAACACTTAGTGCGTTGATAACTGCGTCGGAGACGCGATCGAAGATGACGGCGGGACGAAGATCAGAACTTGCCACCTGCAGTCGGATGTTCTGCAGTGTGAGCCCCTTCACGCCACGTGCATAGATGCCATACGCAGGCATAGGGCCAAGCATGAAATATTCGCCCGCGATCTCGGGAAGGTTGCGCCGTGCCGCATCTTCGGCAGTGCCTCCACCTCCGAAGACGAGATGTAAATCGGAGACGGAGACGTTTTCCATCGTGGCTCCCCCCACGCAATTGAACGTGATGCAGGAATGCTTTTCGCCGGCATTCGCGGAGCTTGTAACCTTCGTTTCGGCAATCTGGCCAGGGTCGGTAGTCACAGTTCCATGGATATTGCTGAACAAGAGATTTCTAAGCACAGCAGGTGCCGCGTGTTCTGCGGATTCATTCGACGCCGCCATGTCGTCCGTGGCAGGTTTGACCGGCTGGCCAGGCTCGGGTGACTTTACGGGCCGCGGCCCCATCCCGACATGGATTGGCCCAGTCACATCCTGAAGGATCAGATTTGAAAACGAGAGGTTCTCATAGCGGGAGCCTGGATTGCCTTGAAACTTAATCGGACAGCCGTACACCTGATAGAGAACGCAGTTTGAAACCGTGACGTTTTCAACGAAGCCACCACCGAAACGGAAGACGCTCCAGCGAGTGCTGAAAATACTATTCGTAACGGTAACGAACTTGCAGCTTCCGAACAGAGCGCAGGCGTCATCCTGCGAGAGAACAATGCAATTGCTGATCGTTACGTATTGCGCACTGATGAAGTGAAAGCCATCGTTGTTGCCGTTCACACGATTGTGGATGTAAATGCTGTCCATGTGGACGCGCTTGCTTTGAATCACACGGACGCTGTGATACGCGCAATCGACGAGATCGATGTTTCGAACTGTCAGTCGCTCACAACGGTAGGCGAGCAAATGGTAGGGACGATCATGGCCGCCCAAACCGCTTGGCGGCGGCGTGCCCCGAACAGGTGAGTGGAACTGATAGCCTTGGCCATCGATCGTGCCGGGACCCTCGATTGTCACGTTCTTCGCATTGACTGCGTAGAGAAGAGCCCAGTTGCCATCAATCAGTGTGGTGTCGCCGCTCAGCGGTATGGCATCGACAGCGTGGTACTGCTTGCCGTCAGCACTGCCCAGTAGTTTGGCGCCAGCAGTGACACGCAACGTCACATTGCTCTTGAGTTCAACTGTCCCGATCTGAAAGATTCCCGGAGGAATCACAACAATTCCGCCGCCATCGCGCGTGCACGCGTCAATCGCCTCCTGAACGGCATGAGTGTCCAGGGTACGGCCATCCCCTTTCGCTCCGAAGGAACGCACATTGTAGACATGAGTTCCGCGTTCCTCGTCTCGGACGGTTTCGGAATCGGCCTGAGCAATCCCAGGGAAAGCAAGTGCCGCGGCAGCAGGTAATGACATGCGGCTGAGCCACTGTCGCCGACTCAGAGTATTCGCCATCATGAGCGAACTATTGTCCATCTCGTTTCAGCCTCCGTTCGATCTTTGTATCCGTTGCTTTGAATCAGTTCAAATGATGCAATTCCAAATTCAATATGCATCATGCGGTGCAATCGCGCTCGAAATCCAAGAAATCATTGGCCTAAGGGGGGAAAAAACGCCGGGCCATTTCGGAGCAGTGAGGTGATGAACCGCTTCGTTTGCTGTATTTGCTGTAATAGGTGGAAAACGTCGAGCCGTCTGAGGCGTCTTAACAAGGAGGGCCCTGCTGAGCGACAGGGCGATACTCAGGTCGCCCTGTGGGCGGCGACTAGAAAGTTGGACTGCAGGGAGTGTTTCTGGCTTCTCAGCTCAGTGAAATATCGAAGCGCTTTGCGGCGCATGTGCAGGACCTACGGGAGTGTTTGCTGAAAGCACAGTTGCCGGTCCCGTCACCGGATGCAATTCCGCAGTTATCCAGCCGCCTCGGTACCGATCCTCCGTTCCGCGCAGATATCGGATCGCTCATGCGGGCAATCTTGTACCAGGAGCGCGAAGAGATCGGCTATGAGGACCTGCTCGGCATTCTGGTGGCAGCTGCCGCGGGGACAGAACACGACCTTAAGAGCGATTCGCAGGAAGCTGATATCCGCGAGATGCTTCGCTTCCTTTTGCAGTCGCGTCGATCGACTTTCCCAGCCGAAGCACAAGAGGTGAGAGTCCCATTTCAACCTGAGGCGCGGGAGGCCGCGCCACGGGGCGCGATGCGGGTGAATTCTGAGCCCGTGCTGCAGACAAGAGGCGTTCGGTCCACGGCACAATCGATGAAGCTCGAACTGAGATCCACCGAAACCCCAGTTGCTGTCGCTGAGGCCGAAAGGCGCGAACCGGACGACCTGGTGTTACCACCGTTCCTTACGGCGGGGTTGCTGGCTGCGCAGGCCGAACAGGAAGCTCCGAGGTGGAAGAGTCGCTCCGTTTGGATTGTCGGCACGGTTTGTATCCTGCTGGGTCTTGGTCTGGGACTGAGGTTCCAGCGTGTTCTTTCGGCGATAGAGGCCCACGTTGGCGTGCGCACAGCGGACATAAGTCCGATGATCCACCGTGTTGTCTATGGAGCAGAGGCGCGCCTTGGGATGCATGCAACGGATAACGTTTCGAACAAGCCTGAGATAGTGGACTCTGTCTCGCCTGTCTCACAGAAGCTGGTGCCAGCTGCAGGACTGCCCGATGCAACCAATGCGGTAGATGCTGGAGCGGACAAGACAGAGTTGCCGGGCGAAACATCCAAGACAGCTTCCGCTGCAGAGGATGCGACTGCCGTGCAGCCGGCGATTTCTGATCAAGAACGGTCCACACCGGAGTCGAGCAGTGCTGAGTCGAGTTCTGGAATGCCTGTCACCGTAGTGAGACAGGTGGTTACAGCATTGCCGAATGCGGCAGCGGATTCCGGAGATCCAACGGACGCCTCACAACCGGCCGCTGCAACAAAATCGATTGTGCCGCGAGGTTCAGCGGGGATTTTGCCTGCCAGTGTGATCTTTAGCCCACCGCCAAAGTATCCCGCGGCCGCTGCGGCAGCTCGCGTACAAGGCGAAGTAAAAGTCCGCGCTGTTGTGGATCCTGACGGCAAGGTGATTTACACGCGCGCTGTGAGTGGCCCGTCGTCGCTTCGCGACGCTGCAACCGAGGCGGTGCGACGCTGGCGCTATCGGCCATTGCTGGACAACGGCAAACCGATCGCCGTGACTACCGTAGCGATCTTGGATTTTAAGGTCGCAAGATAGGGACTCATTAAGTCCTCTTCCCAGCTTTTTCGCGCAAAATCTTCGATCCACACAGCTTAGGAGTGGACCTGTTCTGGGCGAATCGACGTGTCCGTCAACGAGGAGTGGAGTGTTCGGTGTTTCCGGGACTGGCGATTTGTGCAGTTGTTCGCTAGGTAGTTCGCTTTGAGGATTTCGAGTCAGAGCCACTTCTCGTAGCGAGGAAGGCGCCACTCAGATGCCGACGATCGTGAATTGGATCAGAGATGCGCTGCGCGACCATCCGGAGTTGACTCTCTTCCTCACGTTAGCAGCCGGTCATTGGGTGGGACGGCTCAAAATCAAGAGTTTCAAGTTGGGCGCAGTTGTCGGGTGTCTTCTGATGGGTGTTTTGATAGCCCAACTCGGCGGCATCACTGTCCCCAGCACCGTCGGCCGGGTGTTTTTCCTTTTATTCCTCTTCGCAGTTGGCTACAAGACAGGCCCTCAGTTTTTCAGAAGCCTTGGCAGGAACGCGATTGTTCCGATCATCCTCACCCTTCAGTTTTGTGCCGTTGGATTGTTCACAACATATGGGCTCGCGCGAGCGCTTGGTTTCGATGCTGGAACGGCAGCGGGGTTGATGTCTGGCGGGCTGCTTTCGTCAGAGGCTATGGGAACAGCGACCGACGCAATCGGACGACTCGCGGTATCCGACGATCTCCAGCGCACAATGACATCCAATGTCACTGTGGGCTATGCAGTTTGCTATATCGTGTCGATCACCATAGGCATTTTCATCCTCACCCAAGTTGGCCCGTGGGTAATGAGAATCAATCTTCGGGAACAGTGCCAGAAGCTGGAAGCTGAATTGGGTATGAAAAGGGACGAGCCGGGAGTTATCTCTGCATACAAGCAATTTGTGATGCGGGCCTATAGAGTTCCGCAGAGTATGGACAACAAACCTGCTGGCGAATTGGAGAATCTGTTTTCTCCTGAACGTGTATTTGTTGAACGAGTAGGAAGAGAGAAAAACATCTTTGAAGGTGACCCTGATCTTCGACTCCACACGGGCGATCGCGTAGTCCTATCGGGCCGTCCCGGAGTTCTGGGAGGAACCAGCAATCCGCTGCGCATCGATGAGGTGGAAGAGCTTGAGTTATTGGATGTCCCCGCTATTCAGATCGAGCACATCCTGGAACGCAAAGATCTCCTATACAAGACATTTTCCGAAATCGTTCACACTCTCGGTGGTGAAGAAGCAACCAGAGGTGTTTATGTGCGCAAATTGGCCCGAGCGGGAGAAGAATTGCCGATGGGTCCAAAAGTCGTGCTGGAGCCGGGCGATGTGTTGACGCTCGTGGGGGCGAAGCGCCACCTGGATCGAATCGCGGCTCAACTCGGTTCTGTCGAACGAATGTCAAATAAGACAGATGTTGTAGCGCTTTGTCTGGCAGTCGCGGTGGGTGGCCTCATTGGTTTGCCAGCGCTTCATATCGGGAGATTTCACGTAGGTCTAGGACTCCCCGTCGGCGTGCTACTGATGTCGCTAGTGTTGGGTTGGGTTCGATCCGTGCGTCCCGGATTCGGCACCATACCGGAACCAGTCATCTCGTTGCTGGATACTCTCGGCCTCAGCGCATTTGTGGCGATCATTGGGATCAACGCCGGACCGAGCTTTATTCAGGGAATCCGCACAACGGGTGTCGTGTTGTTTGTCTGCGGCGTCATTGTCTGCGTGGCTCCATATCTCACGACGATGCTTCTGGGTCGCTACATTTTCAAATTGCACCCCGGAATTTTGCTCGGGATCTGCGCAGGAAGTTGCACTTTCTCGCCAGGCCTGGCGGCTCTACAGGAGAAGGCAGACAGCCGCGTGCCTGTGCTCGGATATGGCCTGAGCTATGCACTCGGCGCCATCCTGTATGCCTTCATGGGCGAGGTGATCGTCGCGATGGTGCATAGCGGCTAAAGTTTTATGGCAGCGTGCACAATCCCTGCTGACAGAAGTGCCAGTAGTCGCACAGGTTCGTAACCTCTAGGTTTGTCTGAGCGTTGACTATGCATACCTGATGAAGCGGATTGCCAGAGAGGGTTATCTCTTTGTCATGTCGTTCCATTAGGTATGGCATCACACTCTCGCACCTGGCGAGGCTGGCTTTGAGCGAGTCAACTCGTGAGCGTAGTCAGCCGGGAGAGTTTCGATGCGAGCGTTCCTCTCAAGAATGACGCGAATTGCTACGGTGCTGGTACTGGCAGTGTCGTTTGTCGGCGGTCCAATCATGGCACAACAATCTTCGCAACCGTCCACAGGGCAAACCCGAACCGAACACGACTTGCTCGGAGAAAAGCAAATCCCTGCCGACGCCTATTACGGCGTGCAGACCATGAGAGCACTCGAGAACTTTCAGCTCTCGGGCGTGTTGATCAACCATTACCCCGGATTTGTTGAGGCATGGGCCTATGTGAAGCTTGCCGCAGCCCAGGCGAACTACGACGTTGGCGCAATGAAGAAGGACCGGCTAGACGCTATCGAAAAGGCGTGCAACGCTGTGCTCGCAGGCAAGTATCACGATCAATTCAAAGTTGACTGGTATCAGGGGGGCGCAGGCACCTCGACCAACATGAACGCGAACGAGGTACTCGCAAATATTGGACTGGAACTTACTGGCCACAAAAAGGGCGAATACCAATACCTCGAACCGCATGACGACCTGAATATGTCGCAGTCAACAAACGATTCGTACCCGACCGCGATCAAAGTCGCTCTGATTCTGCGCAATGAGAAGCTGACTGAAGAGTTGCAGATGCTTGCCGACTCGTTCCGCGGGAAGGGCAAGCAATATCTCAGCGTCGTAAAAATGGGGCGCACCGAGATGCAAGATGCGGTCCCAATGACGGTGGGGCAGGAGTTTTATGCCTTTGCCTCATCGCTTGAAAGTCAGATCCAACTGCTCAAGGATTCAGAGAAGGGCCTTTATGTCGAGAACATGGGGGCAACGGCGATCGGCACAGGCATCAATGTCCCGAAGGGCTATCCGGAAAAGTTCGCAGAGCATCTGTCGAAGCTGCTCAATAGGCCGATCGTTGCGGCACCAGACATGATCGCCGCGACCTGGGATCAGCAAGGATTTGTAGATTATTCCTCCGCATTGAAGAGCCTGGCTATCAAACTCTCGAAGATTTCGGGTGACCTGATTTTATTGGCCTCCGGACCGCGTGCCGGGCTCAATGAAATTGACCTTCCCGCGATTCAGCCCGGTTCGTCGATCATGCCGGGCAAGGTTAATCCAGTAGTCCCGGAAGTGATGAACCTTGTCACGTTCCGTGTGATTGGCAACGACGTCGTCGTTACGTTGGCCGCTCATAGCGGGCAACTTCAGTTGAATGCGTATGAGCCTGTCGAAGGCGTCGCAATCATGGAGTCGCAGACCCTGCTCTTCAATACATCGAAGCTATTTCGTACCAAGTGTGTTGACGGCATCGTGGTGGACGAGAAGCAGCTGCAGCATTACATGGACACGACCGTCGGCATCGTGACGGCGTTGAATCCAATCATCGGCTACGAGAAGGCGACTGAACTGGCAAACGAGGCATATTCAAGCGGCAAAGGAATTCTTGAGATTATTCGCGAGCAACACGTCCTGACGGAAGATCAGATCAAGCAGTTGCTCGATCCGGCCAAGCTCACCAATCTCGATCCATCGAAATACAAATAGCAGAACTGCGTGACAACCCACGAAAGGAGCCGTCATGAAGCGTTTCTACAGACAGTGGGCTTTGTTCCTTGCCGTTGTAATTCTTGTTCCCTTCGAGAGCGGTTTCGGTCAGGCAAAGAAAAACGTCGTGATTCTGGCAACCGGAGGAACGATCGCAGGTGCTGCAGCCACGGGCACGCAGGCTGGATATACCTCGGGGCAGGTGGGCATCGACACGATGATCAACGCGGTCCCCGGCATCAAGGACCTCGCAAATCTCAAGGGGGAGCAGATCTCCAACGTTGGCTCACAGGATATGTCGTTCGACATCATGTTGAAGCTTGCCAGCCGGATCAACGCACTCACCTCCGGCGGTGGGGTGGACGGTATTGTGATCACGCACGGTACTGACACGATGGAAGAG
>Ga0126373_10004239_pt1 | contig 10926 bp, 6 predicted proteins | sample PanSoiMetPlot_11_FD_92545 | JGI IMG/M metagenome (GOLD analysis project Ga0126373, IMG submission 92545) | Tropical forest soil microbial communities from Panama - MetaG Plot_11 | ecosystem: Environmental > Terrestrial > Soil > Tropical forest > Bulk soil | place: Panama | collected 2016-02-17
ATCCGCGCGCTGCGCGCCCAATGCAAGCCGGATGCCCAGCTCTTTGAAGCGCTGTGTCACGGAGTAGGCCAGCACCGCGTAAATCCCCACTCCTGCCAGGACCAGAGCCAGGCTGGTGAAGATCGCAATCAGGCTGGTACGGAAGAGTGGTTGAGCCGTGGTGTCGTCTATCAGCGCCTGCATATCGTTGACCGTTACCACGATCTCCGGATCCTCACCGTGGATGACCTTACGCACGCTCTCAGCTATGGTTCCGCCGGCGCCCGCCATTCGTATCACGTAATTCTGGTCGCGTCCTCCCATATCCAGCATGGGCGCGGGTAGTTGCAGATAGGACGCGTAGATTTCCGGTTCGGTCGCTTCGTCCAACCGGACGTGTTTAACCTCACCGCACACGCCAACAATGGTGAGCCAGGCTTCAGAATAGCGGATGCGTTTGCCGATGGGGTCCTCATTGCGCCAGAAGCGATGAGCTAATACCTGGTTAATGATGGCAACGCCCGGCGCTGTTTCTGTGTCGTTCTCAGCAAAGTCGCGCCCACGCACCAGCGGAATGGACATGGCGTGGAAATAGCCTGCGCTTACCGGACGTATCTGCGCGCTGCTGCCCTCGCCTTCGCGGATGGGCTTGCCTTCTACTTCAAAGCTGTTGCCCCAATTGTTGCCGCCAAAGGGCAGATACGCGGTCATGGCAACGGCAGCAACTCCTGGAACTTCTTTCAGGCGCTCAGAAGTGTTGCGATAGAACCGCACCAGGCCCGCCGCATCAGGATAGCGATTCGGCATGAGCGCGGCCTGCGCCGAAATAAGCCCCTCAGGAACAAAGCCCGGGTCCTGATGCACCAGGCGGACAAAACTGCGCAACATCAGCCCGGAGCAGACCAGCAGCAGGGAAGAAAGCGCGATCTCGGCAAAGACCAGCAGACTGCGAGTGCGCTCTTGCGATCTGTTGGATGAGGACTGTAGACCTTGCCGAAGTGTGCTTTGCAGGTCAGTCTTCGATCCGTTGAGCGCCGGCGCCAGCCCAAAAAGAATTCCCGCAATCGATGACAGGATAAAGACAAAGGCTAGGACCGCGAGATCAAGATGGACGCGCGCCAGTTCCGGCATGTTCTTGCTTCCAGCACTGGCCAGAAGCATTAATCCCGCTTCCGCCAGCAGCACTCCCGCACTGCCCCCGATCAGCGAAAGCAGCGTGGTCTCTGCCAGAAGTTGCCGCACCAGACGCTTCCGGCTTGCGCCCAGCGCAGCCCTGACCGCCATCTCCCGTTGCCGCGCCGTTGCCCTGGCCAGCATCATGTTGGAAACGTTGGCGCACGCAATGGTTAGCAACAGGCCCACAGCGCATAGGAGCACCAGCAAGGGCCGGCGCATCTCGCCGGACGTCATCTCCGAGAGGCTGATGGAATAGTACCGCCGCTCAGAGCCTTCGGGATCCAGGCGTTTGTTGAGCAGGCTTATCTCTGCCTGCATCTGTTGAACACTAACCCCCGGCTTCAAATGTCCCAGCATGCGCAGGAAATGAGCATCCGGATGCTGCGCGAAAACCCCAGTCCTCAACGCCGCGGGTACCCAGAGCTTGGACGTGGAAGCGGGAAATTCAAAACTCGCCGGCATCACTCCCACTATGGTGTAAGCGTTGCCGTTCATGATGACCGACTGTCCTACCGCGTCGTTACGCCCGGAGAACCGCTCGTTCCACAAGCGGTGGCTCAGTACAACTTCTCGATCATGGCCGGGCTCGCCTTCGGATTCCAGAAAACCTCTGCCCAGCTCAGGCGCGACCCCGAGCACTTCGAAGAACGAAGGCGTGACCAACTGTCCAAACACCAGTTGCGGCTCACCTTGTCCGGAGATCACAAACCCATTGCCCGTGAAGGCGGCCATTTTGTCAAAGACCTGGCTGTTCCCGATGTAGGCCAGAAACTCGCGCGATGAGAAGGAGATCCGCTCTTCATGTGGAATTTTGTGCCAGACCATGTACAGGCGGTTGGGATCTTTGTAGGGCAGCGGTTCCAGGAGCAGCGACTTGACCACGCTGAACATCAGCGTGGTGGCGCCAATTCCCAGCGCCAGGGCCATGATGGCGAACCCGCTGAAGGAAAGATTCTTGTACAGCAGCCGCACGGCATATCTCAAGTCATTGTCCAGCGTTTCCATCCAGCCGATCAAGGCGGTGTCCCTGGCATCCTCGCCCTGTCGCGTGGTATTCCCAAACTGGCGGAGCGCTGCGGCGCGCGCATCCTCAGCCGTCTGTCCCTCCTCGATGTTGAGCTGAGTGCGCGCATCCAGGTGGAAGCGCATCTCCTCCGCGATTTCATCTTCCAGTTTGCGTTTGCGAAAAGTTGCTATCAGGCGGCGAAACATTGACATGGGCAAAAAATCCTTCAACTGAACTTGAGCACGGCGGCAACGGCCCGGGTTACGCTTTCCCAGGTCTGTTCCTGGGCCTCAAGCTGCTTGCGTCCTTCACGGGTGAGCGAGTAATAGCGCGCGCGCCGGTTGTTTTCAGACATCTTCCATTCCGCTTTGATCCAGCCCTGCTGCTCCATGCGGTGCAGGGCCGGGTACAACGACCCTTCCTCCACCCGCAACACCTCATTGGAGACCTGCTGGATGTGCAGCGTGATGCCCCATCCATGCATCGGGCGGTGTGACAGCGTCTTAAGCACCAGCAGCTCCAGCGACCCCTGCAGCACATCAGAATTGCGCTTCAATCCGGATTCTCCTTTAGATGTCTACTATAGATATCTATAGGAATACCGTCCTGTCAAGCTTTGACTGCAGGTTTGGGTCGAGGACAGTAAAAAATTTTCTGGGTTGGATCGTGTGGCACAGCCGTCCTCGGTTTTAATCAAAAATAAATTGGGACCGCAGCCGCCCTCGCCTGCGGTTTACTCTGCGTCCACTACGTCCATTAGGTCCATTTCGTCCATTTTGTTTTGCGCGTAGCGGCGCTGAAGTACTCTCGGCTGTAGAGAACGCCGGAACCGAAATGGCCAGAATAGCTTGCTGTACAGACGGTGCTCAGCACCGTCTCTGCTATCCGAATAAAATAAGAACGGGAAACGCTCTCGATATGGCCATTAACAACCTACAGAAACTTGAAAACCGGAAACGCCTCGCCGATGCAACCAGCCAGTACACTGAGCAGTTGGACTCGGAGGCGCTGACCGAGGAGAATGCGCTGGCCAGAGATATGACGTCCCGCGCGGGAACAATCTATTTCGACGAAGAAAAATAAGAGTGGAGCGCAGCCGCCCTCGGCTGCGAAATAGCAAAAAAGCATGTCGTACAGACGGTGCTTAACCTAAGTACTAAATACTAACTACCAATAACTCATCTTGTTTACCATTAAGTAAAAGTGACAGCAAAGCGACAGCACTTTGCTGTCGAAGTGCTGTCGAACCGACATCAATTCGACAGCAACTCATTGACTCCCGCCTATCCCGATGCGATTCTGGAATCAGAGACGGTGCACCCCGGACTTTGCGCCGGCGCCCCGACTCCAGCCGAGCCCCCAGGGGTAAACGGCTTGTAATTCGTTCTTTGACAACTGAATAGAAGCAGCGCCCGTGCTAAACGGATCACGGGCGCAACGGCAGTCATTCTGACCGAAGCGGGTAGAGTCGCTGAGGAAGAAACTAGACCTCTTCTTCCTCTTGACGGCGTGAGCTAGGCGAAGCCGAGCAGGAGTCGGCAGGCGAAATCCTGATCCCGCTCAGCGGGAGAAGGATCTGCTGCTCCGGGGCAGTGTGCCCACCCTCGCGGTGAAATTCCGCGAGGGTGAAACCTGACGTGTGCCTCACTCGTCCCTATGTTTCGGCGTTCGGTTTCGGCATTTTTCTGCGTAATCGCCAATGTTTATGCGGGTTGTAGCAACGTAGCAGCAGCTCGCAAAGATTTTCTCTGTGGCCTCTGTGTCCTCAGTGGTTTGAGGGTTTCGATGGGTTCGTAACCTGTCCCGGCGTGCCATGGAAGGTCGCTACCAAAATGGCTGCCGCTACCATCTCCGCTACCTGATTTCTGCTGATTGCAAAGCAGTTAGAGGAAAAGGTAGCGAGGTAGCGACCTTGGACCCTTGTTTTTCGATGGTCTTACTGGTAAGACGCAATCTGCGGCCACCGGCAATCGTTCCGTAGAGACGTAGCATTGCTACGTCTCAAAACTGAAAATTGTCGAAATTCTTTCATGTTTCTCAGTTCGCTCCGCTCACCTCGCGAGACGTTGCAGTGCAACGTCTCTACCTTTGAGTATTGCTTGGTCTGCGTGTCCAGCGCCGCTGTCAGAGGCTTCTGTACCACTGGACGATTTGGAACAAGATCAGATGAAAATCTTTATCCGTGACGGAAATCTCCCATTGTTTTCAAGCACATGAGCAGATAGACAAATGATTTTCCAAAACGCGTGATTTTGTGCTATTTGCTCCCGATTTCCTTCGTGCTGCAAGCCCGCCGTGGTGGGTCCTTCGTGGTTGAAAGGTTTGGATTTTGCTTTTAGGTTCCACTGGGAGCTAACAGCTAGAAGCTAGTAGCTGCTTCTCTAGCGGCTGGATTTTTCATCCGCTGGACGATCCGTACAGAGTTTTCTTCAACAATGACGCGGGTTCTAGCGGAATTGCGGAAAATGTGACAAAGTTTTTTTCAGCCAAATTTTAGTCATTTTTCTCATTTTGAGGCCAATTTTTCACATCGTTTTTTCCAGTTTTCGTAAATTGAGCAGTGGCGAGCGATTGTTGATGTTGATTCGCCAATAGCCAAAAGCAGCAAAAAGCCAAGAGCTAAAAGCGCAAGGGTTTAGGTTTTCCTGTCACCTATTGCCTATTGCCTGTGGCCTTGCCTCTGTGCCTTCTGTGGTTAAAAGTTCTTCTGCGGTTTGTTTTCCCAACCTAGGCTAATTGCTAACTACTAATTGCTAATTGCTGGTTTTCTTATTCATAGCGTAACGCCACCATGGGATCGACGCGCATGGCGCGGCGAGCAGGAACATAACACGCCAGCAGGGCAACGCCCATCAAGAGCAGCGACACCCAGGCATAGGTCGGCAGATCGGTTGCAGTTATGCCATAGAGGACGTCCTGCAGCAGGCGAGTGAAGGCGAAGGCGCCAGCCAGGCCAATGATCGTGCCCCAGAAGACCAACTGAAGGCCGCGAGCAAGTGCCATGCGCAGGATGCTTCCACGGTTTGCGCCCAGTGCCATGCGAATGCCGATTTCCCGCGTCCGTTGCGTCACGGAGTAAGCCATCAGGCCGTAGAGGCCAACGGCGGCGAGCACGAGCGCCAGCGCCGCAAACAAGCCAAGCAATTGCGACGAGAACCGTGGCTGTGCGACAGAAGCATCGCGGACATCGTCCAGCGTGCGCAGCGATGAAAGCGCAACATCTTTGTCCACAGAGCTGATGGCCTCACGCAATGAAGTCGCCATGCTGCCCGGATCTGCAGTGGTACGGACAACCAGATGCATTGACGGAGGTGAAAGCTGGGCATATGACACATACATTTCCGGTGTCTGCGGGTCGCTCAGAGCGCTTTGGCTGATGTTCCCAACAACGCCGACAACCACTCGGGACACGGACTTGCCTTCCATGACTTGCAGATGTTGGCCGATTGCCTCTTTGCCATCGAAGAAGCGGGCCACGAATGCCTGATTGACGAGCATTACTTTCGGTGCGCTCGCCGTGTCGTGATCATCGAGCCACCTTCCGGCAAGCAGCGGGATGCGTAACGTTGCCAGATAACCGGGCGTAACCTGGCGGCACTGGGCATCGTCGAATTCGCTTGGGCCGTAGGTTTTGCGGTCAAGATACAACGGGCAATCGCTGTGCTCGCCGCTCAGAGGCAGCTCCGAAGTCGCGCCAACAGACTCAACCCCGGGCAGAGCGGCTACGCGTTGTTCGAATTGCTGCCAGAAGGCAGCACTACGCTGGTCACTGCGGTATCCTGGGCCGCCCAGAGTGATATGAGCAGTGACGACGTGCTCGGTCTGGAAGCCGGGATTCACATGAATCAGCCGCCAGAAGCTGTTGAGCAGAAGTCCTGCGCCAATGAGCAGGGTCAGAGAGACGGCGAGTTCCCCGATCATCAAAGCCCCGCCCAAACGCCGGCGTGGTCCGGAAGCGGAAGCTCGTCCAGAATCCATCAGACCAGCAACGATTGATTTGATCCGTGAAACTTCGAGGGCGGGAATCAGGCCAAAAAGCACGCCTGTAAGCAGGGAAATGCCGGCAGTGAAGACAAGCACAGTAGTGTTGACGCGAACTTCGGCCAGCCGTGGCAGATCGGATGGACCGATCGTGCGAAGGGCGTTGACTCCCCACACTGCCAGCAGCACGCCAACCGTCCCTCCGACCAGTGCCAGGAGCATGCTTTCGGTGAGGGTTTGACGAAGGATGCGTCCGCGGCGAGCGCCAAGCGCGGTGCGAACCACGAATTCGCGATGGCGGGCGATGCAGCGGGCAAGCAGCAGATTGGCGACATTGGCGCAGGCGATCAGCAGGAGCAAGGCGACGGCGGCGAACATTAACAAGAGCGCTGGACGCACCGGCCCGATCAGCACTTCGCTTAAAGAGCGCTGGCGCAGCGACCATCCTTTATCAGTGTCAGGATATTGCTGGGCAAGCCGCGTAGCGATCGCATCGAGATCGGCCTGGGACTGTGCCAGAGTGACATTGGGTTTGAGCCGGCCGATGACCTTAAGAAAATGTGCAAGCCGCATTTGCATGTGAGGCAAAAGCATGGGCGCGGGCACCCAGATTTCCGCCGCCGAAACCAGAGGAATATCGTGGGGCATGACGCCGACCACGGTGAGCGATTGGCCATCGAGGATAATCCGGCGCCCAATAATATTTGGGTCGCTGCCGAAGTCGCGCTGCCAGAGTCCATAGCCAAGCATGGCGACCTGCGGATCGCGCTGCTGTTCGTCTGAAGGCAGAAAATCCCGGCCAAGCAGCGGCTGCATGCCGAACACATGCAAAAAGTTCGCGCTGGCGAAGGTGGAAAGCACCTGCTCCGGCTTATCGCCGGAGAGATTGGCCGGGCTGGAGCGGAATCCCATGCCAACGATCTGCTCGAAACTGTGATTGTCCGCGCGATAATCAAGAAAATCCGGCACAGAAACAGCGGCACTGTCACCCTGAGGAAACTTTCCATTCAGCCAAACCAGCCGGTCAGGTTTAGGGAAGGGCAACGGATGCAGGACCACGGCGTCAATCACGCTGAAGATGGCGGTGTTAGCGCCAATGCCGAGGGCCAGCGTGAGCGCAGCGACTGTGGTGAAGCCCGGAGACTTGCGCAGAACGCGCAGCCCGAAGCGTATGTCCTGGCCCAGGGTTTCGAAGAAGTGCGTCGCGAGCCCTTCGCGCCATTCTTCTTTGTATTTCTGGGGGCCACCGAATTCGATGCGCGCGCGGCGCTCGGCTTCCGCGCGCGAGAGACCGGAACGCTCAAGGTCGTCAGCGCGATGCTGGATGTGCGAGCGCAACTCCTCGTCCATGTCGTCTTCAACGCGTGAACGATGAAAGAGAGTGGAAGCGAGGGAACGAAGGGAAGAGAGAATTCTCATGAGACCTCAGGTGCTAAAAAGCCCGCCATTGTTCTTCTGCAGCGTGAACTCGTTTCGCTACGCTCACGTCTGCCTAAAGGCCCGCGAGTCGCAAGCGACTCGCTAGACGCTGATACGTCGGGATTGCGCCGCTTTGCGGCGCAATCGCCTCCTAAGACGATTAGGAGTGTAATGCGGGCTCTCCTAAGTTGTCAAGGAGAAGGCAGTAATTAGTAATTAGTGATTAGCAAAAGCCCTTTCCCGATCTGCGCTCATCGCGTCGATCAGTGGCAAAAGGGGGTGGCATGATGCAATTGTCAAAATTGCTCCCGCATGGCGGGACCAAAATCGCTGAAATCTGGAACCAACCTAAAAAGGGCAAGAACTTTTCACTGCAGAGAGAAAAACGGGGCTCTTTCCAGACATAAGGCTCAAGTGAATGCTAGTGGATTCCATGATAAATCATTTATAATCAATAGCTTAGCGGCTAACTAAATTTCCACAGCTTCTCTGCCGATTTCTCTTGACAATTATTACAAATTGAAATATTAATATTGCGAATCGTGATAATGACACTCGGAGAGAAATTACGGTATCTGCGGTTGATGGAAGGCAATCTCCGCGGCCTGAGCCGGGAGATGACGCAGCAGGAAGTAGTGCGCGCCATCCGGAGAGAGCTGGGGCAGGGGATCAGCCAGTCTTATCTATCGCAGATTGAAAATGGCATGCGGCCGCATTTGACCAACAACACGCGTTCGCTGCTGTCGAGGTTCTTCAAGGTCCATCCCGGTTACCTGGTGAACGACCCTGAAGGCTTTCACACCGAACTGTTGTCAGATGTGAGCGCGCTGGAAGACAAACTGGATTTGTGGCTGATCCAGGGAGCGGAGCGGTTCCGCAACGATCCGCCGGTAAGCCGGGCGTTGTTGAATCTGGCCAAGCACGAGGACTCGAGGCGCTGCCTGGTGCTGCTGGATGCCATCCTGGAGACGCCACAGCTTGTGGACAGATTGCTGAACGTCTTGCGTCCGCAGGCCGACAAAAATGTGCCGGAACTGCTTGAGGCTTAAATGAGCTGGGAACTGTTTTACCTCATATGTTTCGCGGTGGGATTTCTGTTCAGTGTGCTTTCATTTCTGAGCGGGGCGATGCACCTTCATCTGCCAATCGTTAAGCATTTTCATTTTGGTGGTGGAGGGCACGGTGCTGCTCACGGACCGGTGGCGGGTCACGGACCTGCGGGCCATGCTCCCGGACACGGAACTGCCGCCAGGGGACATGCCAGAAGCGGCGGTCATTTCTCATTCTTCAATCCGATGACCCTGGCTGCCTTTCTGACGTGGTTCGGCGGTACCGGTTATCTGCTTGAACGTATGCGTCACATCTGGGTATTTGCCGGACTGTTGTTGAGCTCGGCGGCTGGACTGGTTGGCGCGGGAATCGTGTTTTGGTTTGTGGCCAAGGTACTGATGGCCCATGACTACTCATTGGATCCTCTGGATTATGAAATGGTCGGAGTGCTGGGGCGCATCAGCGGTTCAATTCGACCTGGAGGAACAGGGGAGATCATATTCATACAGCAGGGCGCGCGCAAAGGGTGCGCGGCCCGCAGCGAATCCGGAGAATCGCTGGCCAGAGGGTTGGATGTGGTAGTGACTCGCTACGAAAGTGGTGTCGCCTACGTGCGCCCGTGGTCTGAATTGGCTGATTCAGCCGGCATTCCCACAGAAAACGAACAAGAGGAACGGACAAAACAGTAGTTTGGAGGAGGCGCTTATGCAAAACATATTGACGGTTTGGATCTTTGTTGGATTAGGCGTGGTCGCGATCATGTGTCTGCTGGCCATGCTGGCCCGGTTATATCGCAAAGTTGGTCCGCATGAAGCGCTGGTCGTCTATGGTCTCGGCGGAATGCATGTAATCAAGGAGGGCGGAAAAGTTATTTTCCCCATGGTGCAAACGTGGAAGCTGCTCTCCCTGGAACTGATGTCATTCGACGTTGCGCCGCAGCAGGACCTCTACACCACGCAGGGCGTGGCCGTCACTGTAGAAGCGGTGGCACAGATCAAAGTCAAATCCGATGACGCTTCCATCCGCACGGCTGCCGAACAGTTCCTCACCAAGACCCCCGACGAGCGTGAAGGGCTGATTCGTCTGGTCATGGAAGGCCACCTGCGCGGGATCATTGGCCAGCTCACGGTGGAACAGATTGTGAAGGAACCGGAGATGGTAGCAGATCGCATGCGCTCTACCTGCGCCGACGATATGAGCAAGATGGGTCTGGAAGTGATTTCGTTCACCATCAAGGAAGTCCGGGACAAGAACGAATACATTTCCAATATGGGACGGCCGGACGTTGCGCGGATCAAGCGCGACGCGGATGTAGCTGCGGCCCAAGCCGAAGCCGAAACGGCCATCAAGCGGGCTGTGGCGCAAAGAGAGTCGGCCATTGCGAAGGCCCAGGCCGACCAGGAGCGCGTGCAGGCGGAAACACTCTCACTGGCCAAGCAGTCGGAAGCGCAGCGCGACCTTGAAGTGAAGAAAGCATCCTTCGCGGAGACGGTGAAGCGGCAACAGGCACAGGCAGATAAAGCCTATGAGCTGCAGCAAAACATCACGCAGCAGCAAGTCGTCGCGGAGCAGGTGAAGGTGCAGCAGATCGAGAAAGAGCAGCAGATCAAGGTGCAGGAAGCCGAGATCGCGCGCCACGAGAAAGAGCTGATTGCCACCATCCTGAAGCAGGCGGAAGTTGAGAAGCAGAAGGTCCTCAATCAGGCAGATGCTGAGCGGCAGCGGCTGATCGCGCAGGCTGAAGGTCAGGCGCAGGCCATCCGGCTGCAAGGTGAAGCCGAAGCCGACATCATCTTCAAGAAAGGTGAAGCCGAAGCCAAAGCCATGAACGTGAAAGCTGAGGCTTACCAGGAATGGAACCAGGCGGCCGTGGTGGACAAGCTGATGACCAACATGCCGGAGGTGGTTCGAGCGATGGCGCAACCGCTGGCCAACGTCGACAAAATCACGGTGGTATCCACGGGCAACGGCACTTCGGCCGGGGTAAGCAAGATCACCGGCGACATGGCGCAGATTGCGGCGCAGGTGCCGGCGCTGTTTGAAGCGCTTTCCGGAATGTCGATTCCCGAATTGCTCTCCAAGGTAAAAGGAATTGGAGACAAGACCCCTAAGCCTGAACTTAGCGATGGTGACAGCGGTTCAGCGAAGGTGAAGAAAGCGGGACAGTAGTTAGTACTTAGTATTTAGTACTTAGCTAAACCGATAGGCGGCTATTTGTAAGAGGAGAAAGCCATGAGCAGCAAAATTTCTCTTCCGGGTTTGGTATCAGGCGCGCTGACAGCGCTGGCGGTTGGGCTGCTGGTTAGCCATTACTC
>Ga0126373_10004240_pt1 | contig 10926 bp, 9 predicted proteins | sample PanSoiMetPlot_11_FD_92545 | JGI IMG/M metagenome (GOLD analysis project Ga0126373, IMG submission 92545) | Tropical forest soil microbial communities from Panama - MetaG Plot_11 | ecosystem: Environmental > Terrestrial > Soil > Tropical forest > Bulk soil | place: Panama | collected 2016-02-17
AGTCGCTCCGAAGATCTGACCAACAACGCACTGGCTGGTGTCATACCCGGGCTGCTGCTGGCCGGTGTGCTCGGCGTGCTGACGATGACCAGCGAATACACCTCCGGGATGATCCGGGCAACGCTCGCCGCGGTGCCACGCCGCCGGCTGGCCCTGGCCGCGAAGGCAGCAGTCTTCGGAACGGTGATGCTCGCCCTCGGCGAGGTGGCCTCGTTCGCGTCGTTCTTCGCTGGCGGGCTGGCTCTGCGGCATGGCATCGCAGCTCCGTCTCTGGGCCAGGCCGGCGTGCTGCGGGCAGTGGTGCTGACCGGGGCTGGATACTGCCTCATCGGGCTGCTCGGCCTCGGGCTCGGTTCGATCATCCGGCACACCGGCGCGGCGATCGCAGTGCTTGTCGCGGGCATTTACGTCGCAGCCCAGTTCATCGGATTCCTCGCCCGTGGTGCACTGGCCTACATGCCGATCCTGATTGTGGGGAACTCGCTGGCCACCACCAAGCCACTATCCTGTGCTGCGCGCGCCACGCAGTGCCCGCATTTCCTGTCGGCGTGGGTCGGCCTGGCAGTCCTGGTCGCTTATGCGGCGACCGCGCTGCTGGTCGGCGGGTGGATGCTGGCTCGGCGTGACGCCTGACCTGCACAACGATCTCGTGGGGGTTTGACCAGCCTGTGAGCCCAGGACCGGCAGCTCAGCCGCCTGGCCGCCGCGATCGGGGCGGCCGGGCCAGGCTCGCTTCGGCACTTACGGCCATCGGCCGTGCCCCGGTGTCCCGCCGTGCCCGGCAGGAACTGCTGTTCTGCCTGGCTAGTGTGCCGCTCGGGTCGGCGGTGCTGGCATTTCCCGCGGCATTGGCAGGGCTGCTGGTGCTGGCCGCGGGCCTGTCAGCGGGTAGTCGGCAGTACCGGGCGCGGCCGGCCGACGCGGCTGGATTCCTCGGCCCGGTGGTCATTGTCGTGCTCCTCGCGCTCGTGGTGCTCATCGTGCTAGCTCCGCGGATCGGCCGAGGGCTCGGCGTTGTCCACCGTCGGTTGGCGGCCGGGCTGCTTAGCCAGCGCATCGTCGCGCCGCGGGCCGTCCGCGCCGGCGGGCGCGGACCGCTGGCCTGGGTGGCGGCCACGCTGCGCGACGGACCGGGCTGGCGAGCAGTCGCGTACCTGGCCGCGAAGCTGCCGCTCGTGCTGCTCGAGGCTTACGCGGCCATCGTCTGGTGGGGCGCGGGCCTGGCTAACCTGACGTACCCGCTCTGGTTCCCTTGGTTCCGCAACCATCCGCCCTCGGTCCGGCTGAGCCCGGTACCTGCCCTGACCCCATTCGGCGTGCTGCACATCGGGACGCTGCCGGACACGCTTGTCGCCTTCGCAGCGGGGGCTTCCATGGTGCTCGCCGCGCCATGGGTGACCAGTGGGGTGGTGCTTGTTGACAGCTGGCTCATGCACGCCCTGCTGGGCCCAGGGCGGCTGGCGCAGCGGGTCGCCGACCTGGAGCAAGCGAGGGCCCTGGCGGTCGACGACTCCGCTGCGCTGCTGCGCCGGGTGGAACGCGACTTGCACGACGGCGCCCAGATCCGGCTCGCCACCGTGGCATTGAACCTGGGCATGGCGCTGGACAAACTCGACGCGGGAACCGGCCAGTCCGACTTGACGGTGGCCCGTGACCTGGTCAGCACCGCTCATCAGGGCGCCAAGGACGCGATGGCCGAATTGCGCGGTCTGGCCCGCGGCATTCACCCGCCCGCGCTGGACAACGGCCTGGCCGACGCGCTCGCCACGCTCGCAGCGGGCTGTCCCGTGCCGGTCGACCTAACCGTGGACATCCCGCGCCGGCCGACCCCGGCGATCGAGACGATCGCATATTTCTGTACCGCGGAACTGCTGGCCAACGCCGTCAAGCACAGCGGCGCCAACAAGATTGCGGTGGGCGTAGCAGGCCAGGGCGAACTGCTCCTGGTGCAGGTGGGCGACAACGGGCGCGGCGGAGCCACCCCGGCCGAGGGCGGCGGCCTGGCCGGGCTTGCCCAGCGGGTTCGCACCGTCGACGGTCGGCTGGAGATCGCCAGCCCGCCGGGCGGGCCGACGCGCGTTACTGTTTCGCTGCCGTTGCATGCGTGAACCTGGCCAGAGATTAGGAGTGTGTCGCGCCGATGGCTGGCCTGACCGTCGTGATCGCCGAGGACGCCGCGCTGTTCCGCGAGGGCCTGGCCCGGCTGATCGAAGACCGCGGCCACCACGTCGCGGCCGCGGTACCCGACGGCGACTCGTTGCTGTACGCCGTCGACCAGCATCACCCGGACGTGGTTGTGGCGGACATCCGGATGCCGCCCACCCACACCGACGAAGGACTGCGCGCGGCGATCGACCTGCGCGCCCGTCATCCCGGCACCGGTGTTCTCGTGCTGTCTCAGTACGTCGAGACCAGCTATGCAGCCCGGCTCATGGAAGGCAGCGCGGTCGGCGTCGGCTACCTGCTCAAGGACCGGGTAGCGGATACCGCCGACTTCGCGGACGCGCTCGAGCGGGTGGCTGCGGGCGGCACCGCGCTTGACCCGGAGGTCGTGAGCCAGCTGGTCCGAGCCAGCCGCCGCGCGGACGGGCTCGCGACGCTCACCCCGCGGGAGCGCCAGGTGCTCGCGTTGATGGCAGAAGGCAAGTCGAACGCTGGAATCGCCGCGGCCCTCGTCATCACCGACAGCGTGGTTGAAAAGCACGTGGCCAGCATCTTCGGCAAGCTGCGACTGCCGCCGTCCGAGGCGGACAACCGGCGAGTGCTCGCCGTGCTCCGCTACCTCGGTGCCTAACCGGCCTCATGCATTGGTACGCCCCTGGTTCGGAGGCCAGAGAATTGGAAAGCCATCCGCACTGCTATCGCATACGCGCGCTTCTATGGAGCAAAAAAATTCGGGACGGGAATTCTGCGTCGCCGGGCTAAACTGACCGAGATTGCTCAGCGCGGTGGGAGGGCGGGATGAGCGATCCAAGTGGACCGGTGGCGCGATTCGAGGTGCTTGGGCCCCTCCGTTGCTGGCGCGGGCATGTTGCCATTGACCTTGGACCCGTGCAGCAGCAGGTAGTTTTGGCAGTACTACTCCTGCAGCAAAATCGCGCTATCGGCCGGCAGCAGCTCATCAACGCTGTGTGGGGCGACGCGGAGCCGAGATCTGCCGAGAACCTGGTGCACCGGCATATCTCCGGGCTGCGTCGCGTGCTCGAACTTAGTAGGTATCCGCTCGCGGAGTCTGGCCAGCTGGCTTGGACTAATGCGGGCTATGTGCTAGCGGTGCCGACTGGCGGTCTCGATCTCGATTCCTTCGACCGTGAAGTGGACACGGCGCGTAAGGCCCGCGCAGTGGGCGATTTGGTCTCGGCCGCCGAAGTCCTGCGTTCGGCGCTCGGCCTCTGGCGCGGACCGCTCTGCGATGGCTTGAGAGGTCCTTTTCTGGATGCACAGCGCGATCGTCTGGAAGAACGGCGCATCAGCATCATCGAGGAATGTATTGAGCTAGACCTCGCGATCGGCGATCGCGACGACCTGGTTTCCGAGCTGCGGCAGCTGGTGACCGAGCATCCATTCCGGGAACGCATTCATGGACTGCTGATGCTCGCGCTGTACCGATCGGGCCGCCGCGCGGATTCGCTAGCCGCTTTCCGCGATGCGCGCCGCCTTCTGCGCGAAGAGCTTGGTGTCGAGCCCGCCGCGGCGCTTCAGCGACTTCATCAGCAGATCTTGTCGGCCGATCCAGAGCTCGGTTCAACGGCTTACCAACAGATGCCTTCCGGGGGCAGCTCACCCACCCCCAGTCCGCTACCAGCACCGGCTCAGTTGCCGCACAGCGTGACTGGCTTCTCGGGTCGCCAGGCCGAAATGGAATGGCTGAATGGGCACCTGCCAGACGAATCGGATGCCACGGGCCGGACGGTAGCAATCACAGCGCTCGCCGGTACGGCTGGGGTTGGCAAAACGGCATTGGCCGTGCACTGGGCGCACCAAATTCGCGACCGGTTTCCTGATGGGCAGTTGTATGTAAATTTGCGAGGCTTCGACCCAGCCGGACCTGCCATGGAACCTACGGCTGCAATCCGCGCGTTGCTCGATGCTCTAGCGGTGCCGCCGGATCGGATTCCGGTAGATCTTAATGAGCAGGCCGCCCTCTACCGCACCATGCTCTCCGGTCGGCGCGTCCTGATTCTCTTGGACAACGCCCGCGACGCCGCTCAAGTGCGCCCGCTGCTGCCCGGCACGCCAACGAGCCTCGTGGTGGTAACAAGCCGGAACCAGCTGCTGAGCCTGGTCGCCGTCGATGGTGCCAAGCTACTTGAGATAGATCTGCTGCCGACTGACCAGGCCCGCAGCTTGCTCGCTAGTCGGCTCAGCGAAGAGCGGGTTGAGGCAGAACCTGCCGCGGTGGACGAGATAGTGAATGCGTGCGCAGGGCTTCCGCTCGCCCTCTCCATCGTGAGCGCTCATGCGGCGGTGAATCCCCGGCTGCAGCTCGCAGAGCTGGCCGAAGAGCTGCGCGAGACACGCGGCGGGCTAGGCGGTCTTAACGTCGGCGACAAGCAGACGGACCTCCGTGACGTCTTCTCTTGGTCGTACCACGCGCTCAGCCCGCCGGCCAGACGACTGTTTCGGCTGCTGGGACTGCATGCGGGTCCGGACATCGGGGTGTCGGCAGCAGCCAGCCTGGCCGGCATCCCCCTAGCACAGGCTCGAGCGTTGCTAGCCGAGCTAACGAGCGCGCACCTGCATACGGACTGGTCCCGCGGGCGCTTCAGCTTCCACGACCTGCTCAGGGCATATGCGAGGGAACTCGCTGATGCGCACGACTCGACGGAGGATAAACACGCAGCTGTCCGCCGAGTTCTTGACCATTACCTGTGGACGGCCTACCGCGCCCACGAACTCTTGGGTCCAAGCCGCGACGACGCTATCACCGTGACGTCGGCGAGCCCGCTTGTGGCACCCGAAGAACTGGTTGACCACCGCAAGGCGCTGGCGTGGTTCACGACGGAGTATCAGGTCCTGCTGGCGGCCCTCCGCCAGGCAGCAAGCCAAGGTTTCGACGTTCACGTCTGGCAACTGGCCTGGGCGATGGCGTCATTCTCGGAGCGGCACGGTCACTGGCACGACGCGCCGACCGTCCAGCGATTCGCGCTGGACGCGGCCGACCGTTTGGGCGACCCCTATGCGCAGGCCATAAGCCATGGAAGTCTTGCCTACGCCTACGTGCCGTTGCGCCGATACGCTGAGGCACAGGACCACCTTGAGCAAGCGATTGCGTTGTACCAGAGACTTGGCGATTACGTCGGCCAAGCGCAAGCTCACCGGGGCCTTGCTCTGGTCTTCGACCGGCAGGATCGCTACGAAGAGGCCTTGGAACACGCTGAGCAATCATTCGAATTGTTCCGGACCGCGGGCCACCGAACCGGGCAGGCCCGCGTCATGAACGCACTCGGCTGGTTTCACATCCAGTTGGGCCACCATCAAGAAGGGCTGTTGTACTGCCAGCAAGCGCTTGATCTGCAGAGGGAGATCAACGACCAGTACGGCCAGGCTGACACGCTTGACAGCATGGCCGCCTACTACGCTGCCCTCGGCAACCATGAAGAGGCGATCGCCCACTATCAGCAGGCGGTACTCCTGTATCGAGAATTCGGGAACCGTTACAACGAGGGCGATGCCCTGGCTTGCATTGGAGATATGCACCGCGCCCGCGGCAATGCCGATGACGCTCGCGAGGCGTGGCAAACGGCGCTCGCCATTCTCGATGAACTGGGCGACCCCGGCGCTTCGCAGGTCCGTGGAAAGCTGGGCCAACTAGCGAGCGCGCCAAGCATCGTGTCGCCCGCATGAGCGTCGCGGCGAATGAGTGTAATCGTCAAGACTTTGCATGCTACCTATTGACAGATCATAGTTCGAACCGCGATCTTACGATCTAACGATCTTGCCTGCCGAGGCTGTGCCATCTGCATAGCCCGCGCGAGACAGTCGTGCTTCGTAGGCTATGGAATCTGGTTGGGCCAGGGAAGGGCCAGGGGGAAGGCAGTGGCGGAGAACACGGAGTTTAAGTTCACGTTGGAGAACACTGGTTTTGAGTTCAGCCGGAGCGATATCGAAAAGCTAGCCGAGGAGCTGGACGAGGTTAAACTGTCCGATCGTTCCCAGGCGATCCTAGTGGCCATCTTCGCGGCGGCGCGGCACCAAGTGAGTGTTCGCGAGAAAGGCCCGGAAATGCCGACAGGCGCCAGTCTCAGACGGGAGCTTGTCGACGCGTTCATTCCCGTGCGTGCGCAGACCAACTTCTTTCTCTTTCAGCCTGACGAGATCGGTCGGATCAGTTCCGGCGGATCGGGCGGACCGGGGATCCACATCGGTGGGCCTGGTCAATCGGAGGCAACAACCGAGCGCTGAGCTTTGCCTGGCCCGGACGTGACCGATGCTGCAGGACCAGTGGGGTCAAGCGGTTGGCCCGTAATTCTGGTTTCCATGCCGTTCATGGATGCTTTTCGTCCGTCTATTCAGCTTGGGCTGCTCAAATCTCTTGCTGCAGTTCACGGCTTTCCGGTGCGCGCCCTGCATGCCTATCTCAATTTTGCGGCGGCAATAGGCGTGGATTACTACCAGTCGCTGGCCCAGCACCGGGGGCCCATGGTAGGCGAATGGTTGTTCTCGCTCGACGCCTTTCGGGAGGCCGCTCCCGATCCCGATTCGCACATGCTGGACGAACTATCAGCCAGCCTCTCACACCTCGCGGCGCCGCCAGGCGAGTTGCGGACAACGCTCAGCGGAATTCGTCAGCTTGACATACCGACCTATCTGGACTCGCTCATCGACGCATTTCCCTGGCAAAACGCGGCGGTTGTTGGCTTCAGTTCGACGTTCCAACAGAATGCGGCTTCGCTTGCACTCGCCCGCCGCCTGAAGGAGCGGCACCCGCAGATATTTACGGTGTTTGGCGGCGCCAATTTCGAAGGCGAAATGGGTCCTGAGTTCGTCCGCGCTTTTGATTGCATCGACGCGGCGATCATCGGCGAGGGTGACGAGGCTTTCCCGCTGCTACTTAGAGCGCTCGCCGGTGGGAAGGACTTGACCAGCGTTCCGGGCATCGCACTGCGTGTGGACGGAGGTGTCAGCGTGACGCCGCCACTGCCGCCAAAACTGCAGCTTGACGACTTGCCAGCACCCGACTATGAGGATTATTTCGAGCAAGCCGAGAGTCTCGGCATACTTTCGCAGGCTGCGCGCCGGCGGGTCTGGCTGCCCATCGAGACGGCCAGAGGGTGCTGGTGGGGGGAGAAGCACCACTGCACTTTCTGCGGGCTGAACGCGACGACGATGAGGTTCCGCTCGAAGTCGCCCGGCCGTGTCCTTGGGGAACTCGAGCAGCAGTCGCGACGGTATCGGAATTTCAATTTCGAAGCTGTCGACAATGTGCTTGAGATGTCCTACCTGAAGGAGCTATTTCCTAAGCTTCGAGAGATTGAAGCGGGCTACGAGCTCTTCTACGAAGTAAAAGCCAACCTGACTCGTGAGCAGCTAAAACTCATGGCCGAGGCCGGAGTCGTTCATATCCAGCCAGGCCTTGAGTCGCTCAGCTCTAACGTACTGCGCCTCATGCGCAAGGGCGTTCGCGCCGTTCAGAATGTCAACCTGCTTCGCTGGGCTCAATACTACGGGATTGGCGTTTCATGGAACGTGCTATGGGGCTTTCCTGGCGAAACGGAGCAGGACTATACGGGCCAGGCGGAAGTGATACCCCATTTGGTTCACCTTCCGCCGCCCGTGGCCGCCGGCCGAATCTGGCTGGAGCGGTTCAGTCCGCTCTTTACCGGACAGGACACCTGCGGGCTTCGGTCCAAGACGCCTGAGCGCAGCTATCAGTACGTTTACCCGGCTGATGTCGATCTTGAGAAAGTTGCCTATTTCTTCGACTACCAGGCCGATGGCGATGTCCCGGACACCGCATACACCGCCGTGCACAACGCGGTCGCGGCGTGGTCTGACGCCTGGCTGACCGGCAAGCCCCCAGTGTTGACACACTGGTCCGCACCACACTTCGTGCAGATCTACGATCAGAGACGTCAGGGGCAGGACGGCATTTACAACTTCGAGGACACGCTGGCAGATCTGTACATGGCTTGTGGCGACAGGCCGACGACGGCTGCCGCCGTGCGCCGGAAGCTTAGTCTCCAGCTGCCTGAGGAAGAAATCCAGGAAGTGTTCCAGGAGTTCCAGCGGCGCGGGCTGATGTTCCTGGACGGGCAGTTCGCCCTCGCGCTCTCGCTGCCGGCCGTCAAGTCACGCTGAAAATCCTGGATCGCCCGGCCAAGGTCGCCCCTCAGGCGGCGACGCGCTCGTCAGGAGCGGCCCGCCGTCCTGCGCCTCGTGAACCCACTCGGCAAGTCCTGCACTGCCATCGAGGGCAGCAAATCGCCCGAGGACAAGGTCTTCGGAATTGGCCTTAGCGGCGGGTGATTCCTCGCCGTTGTGAGTGAGCACTGCCGAGACTCGCGGCGTGCTTGTCACGGTGCAGTGGCCAGTGCAGTGCGCGCTGCAGTGGCCGCTGTAACACCCGCCTCCACGATTACTGGCATGACAAGCGTTACGGACCTTCCTTCATCGTTCCGTTGCGCGCACACGCAGAGAGGAGGTGACTCACATGTATATGCATCCCGCAATGCTTAGCGAAATGGCTGCCTCAAAGCGTCGAGACATGCTGGCGCAAGCTGAGCAGGACCGCCGGGCGAAGCAACTTGCCACGCTGGCCCGCGCAGAGCGCCGAGCCGAAAGGGCCCAGCGCCGGGTGCAGAAGGCCACGCGCCTCACCCTTCGACTGCGTTCGGAACTCAACCAATGAGAGGCGGGGCGTGCCCTTCTCGCGATCTTCGCGAGAAGGGCACGAGGATCCGCACGACGACCACTCGAGCCACTGATGTCAGCACTTGCCGACATAGAGAAAAGGACACTTCAGTGACCATCACCATGCAGACCCTTCATGACGTACTTATCGCGATCCTTACCACCGTTGGCGTCGCAGTGGCCGTCTCGATTGCGTTCGTGGCGGCAGGCGCCGTCTTCGAGCGTGGCCAGATGCGTACGCCTAAGGCCCGCCGCCCAGACCCTGCGCCACCTCAGCACCCGACGCAGACTGACGAGGCTGGCGAACTGCTACTGCGGTAGCAGCCAGCTCATTCCAGACACAAAGAGGGGCGACGTCGCCGGGCGTCGCCCCTCTACGTGTCTCTTGCCTACCCTCGCGCCCTGCAGACCTGGCAAGTGCTGCCGCGCGTGGGCACACTGACGTGGTGGACATCGAGCGGGGAGTGTATGGCCCATTGCCGTACGCCGCCGTTGGGAACGGTTCTCCGCTGGTCGTGTTCGCGGGATTGACGCCGGTCACCGGAGTCGCTGGTGATGCGGTGGTCAGGAGCATCGTTCATCCCCTGTTGCCCTTGGCCGCATCACGCCGCCTGGTCGTGCTTAACCGGCGGGCCGGTATGCCGCAGGGAATGACGATGGTCGAGTTGGCCAGCGAGCATGCCGACGCGCTGCGCGACGCCTTCGCCGCACCGGTTGACCTGGTCGGCACCTCGACGGGTGGCAGCATCGCAGCGCAGCTCAGCGCTGATCATGGCGAGCTGGTTGGACGGTTGGCGCTCATCAGCGCCGCCTGCCGTCTTGGCCCAACGGGCAGGAAGCTGCAGGCTCAAGTCGCGGAATCCATCCGGCGTGGCAGGTACCGGCGGGCCGCGGCGACCGCTACGGCCGGACTGGTGCCGCGCCGGCGAGGCAAGATCGCTGCCGCCGTCGCCGGCTGGCTGCTCGCCGGCCAACTGGTGCACAGCCCTGAAGACTGGGCGGACATGGCGACTACTATCGAGGCCGAAGACGGCTTCGATCTGGCCGCCTGCGCGACGCCGATCACGGTGCCGACCCAGATAATCGCCGGCCGCGACGACCGGTTCTACAGCCCGGCATTGTTCGAGCAGACCGCACAACTCATCTCGGGCAGCCGCTTGCATCTCATCAACGGCCGCGGCCACATCACTGTGACCCGCGACCGAAGGTTCACGCCGACCCTTGCCGCTCTCTTCACCTGACTTCCCCCGGCGGTGCCGCCTGCCGCAAGAGAGATCGCAGATGGCGATGTCAGGGACCGGAATCGGTCGCGGGATGTGCTTCCAGGTGCTGAGTGATGGTTGCGATATCGGTGAGCATCGCGTCTCCGCTGAAACGGAGGTCGTCGAGGACGCGCCGCATGGCTGGCTGGTCTCGACCGCCACACGCGTCGGTCACGACCACGGGGATCAGCCCGAGGTCGACGGCGTGCCAGACCGTCGGCGCAATTCCAATCTCCAAAGCGACGCCTGCTATCGCGAAGGCCCGGATGCCCAGATCGCGGAGCGCCATCTCCAGGGGCGTGCCGACGAACGCGGACATGGCGAGCTTGTCGAACACTGCCTCGTCGCTGCGCGGCGACAGTTCCGGAACAATCTGGAAACCGGGACTGCCGCGGAGGAACCACGATTCGACCTTCGTCGGATCGGCTACCTGCTGCCAGCTCATCGCGGTGCGCAGCTGCGAGATTCCAAGAAGTCTGACCGGCAGGGACATGTGCCTGGTGAAGAACACCGGATAGCCGCCGACCCGCGCAGCGGTGAGCACCCGCGACACTCGCTCGATAGCCTCGGCTCCGCCATCCGGCAACTGCCGTAGGACGCCGACCTGCATGTCGTAGACGATCACGGCCATCGTCGCCGGATCGCACGCGTCCGCGAGCGTCTGGGGAACATTCAGGCCAGATCCCTGCGGCATAACTCACCTCCGCCCGGCGCTTACCGAGCAAGTTGCGCGCCGGTCCACTTCTCGTCGTCAGTGACGTCCTGCAGAACGTCGAGCCAGTTCGGCACTGGGACCGGCGCTCCATCTTGA
>Ga0126373_10004244_pt1 | contig 10924 bp, 7 predicted proteins | sample PanSoiMetPlot_11_FD_92545 | JGI IMG/M metagenome (GOLD analysis project Ga0126373, IMG submission 92545) | Tropical forest soil microbial communities from Panama - MetaG Plot_11 | ecosystem: Environmental > Terrestrial > Soil > Tropical forest > Bulk soil | place: Panama | collected 2016-02-17
CGCCTCGCTGGGCGTCGCTTGGGTCGCGATGGTCTCCGGCACAGGTGGCGCAGCCTCGGGCTGCTCCACCTGTGTCGGAGGGGGCGCCTGCGGCTGAGCGGGCGGCGGTGTCGCCGCCTGCTCAGTCGGCAGCGGCGCGGGCTTCTTCTTGCGCAGCGCGAACTCGATCAGCACGCCGATCGTGGTCATCCCCACACCCGCTGCCAGCGCGCATCCAATCAAAACCAGGAGGTCGGAAGTACTCATCATCATGGTCTAAATGCGACCCTCGAAACGGTGTAAGACACGCCGGCATTCGCCGGCGATTGCTGTTAGCATTTGGTGCAACCACCATATCAGCGCTCGGCCCCACCAGACAGGTCTGTCCACACAGGCTAGGCCATCTAACCGCGGATTGCCCACAGCTTAGTTAAGCGCCGCAGCGAATCAAGCACCATTGCGAGGCGGCCTCGGCGGAAGCAAGCTTTCTTCGGCGCGCGAGCGGATTTTTATACTGGCGAAGGTACGGCCGAGCAAATGGCGAGCTCGCAGATGCATACCTATCGCCGCGTGCGACGGCGGGCATCCACCATCTTGTTTGTTGTTGATTGCGGTTATGCTGCTTCCGGCAGCTTCAGCGAGATGATCCGCGATACGCCCGGCTGATCCATCGTCACGCCGTGGATCTGATCGGCGGTCTGCATGGTGCGCTGGTTGTGCGTGATGATAATGAACTGGGAGCGTCCCTTGAGCTCGCGCACCAACCCCGTGAACGCGGCCACGCTGAATTCATCCAGCGGCGCGTCCACCTCGTCCAGCAGGCAGAAGGGACTCGGGTTGAGCAGGAACAAGGAGAACACCAGCGCCAGCGCGGACAGCGCCTTCTCACCGCCGGACAGCAGCGAAATATCCTTGACCTTTTTGCCGGCAGGCTGGATCAGGATGTTGACGCCCGATTCCAGCAGCTCCTCGGAATTGACCAGCTCCAGATGTCCCTTGCCGCCTGCGAGCAGCTTGGGGAACACTTCGGAGAAATTGCGCGCGGCCGCTTCGAAGGTCTCGGCGAACCGCTTGCGCGCTTCGCGGTTAAGCTTCTGCACCGTCTGGCTCAAGTCGCGCATCGCCTTGTCCAGGTCCTCGCGCTGGGCCCCCAGTTCACCCGCGCGTTCCTCCAGTTCCTTGACTTCGCTTTCCGCCGCCAGGTTGACCTCGCCGATCCGCTCCAGCTTGGCGCGCAGTTCAGCGAGCCGGGTTTCGTCAGCGCCGCTGTCGCGTCCTTCCAGCGCCTGGCTCAGCTCCACCCGCACTTCTTCGAAATCGACATGGAAGCGTTCCACGAAACTGTGCGACAGCTCCTGGCACAAGGTGGCGGCCCGTTCGCGCCTCAGCCCGCAATCGACCAGTTCCTGTTCCAGGTTTTCCAACTCCAGGCGCGCAGTCCCGGCGTTTTGGCGCTGCTCGGCAAGCTGCTGCTCCAGCGCATCGCAACCCGCCTTGCGCTCCTGCGCGGCGGCTGCCAGCTCCGTTTCACGCGTCCTGGCACAGTCGTCCTGTTCAGCCAACCTGAGAAGCTCGGCCGCAAATTCGGTGCGCTCTTTGCGCGCCTGGGCCAACGCCTCGAGGTCGCGCTGTATCTGCTCTTCCAAATCCTCCGCGCGCAGGCTTACCTGGTGCAGTTCCTGCGCCAAGCCCTTGAGGTTGGCCTTACGCGTTTCGACCTCGGAAGCAAGTTGCAGCATCCGCTCGCCCAGCGCTTCGACTTCGCCCTTCCTTGCGTCCAGATCGTCCTTGAACGCGGCCAGTTGTTCCCTGGCCACACGCTCATCGATTGCCAGCTCACCCAAACGGGTATTGGCCGCGGGAATCTGCGCCTCGATTTCGGCCAGACGGCGGCGCGCGCCTTCACGCCGAGCCTGTGCCACTACGTTGTTGCGCTCGATTCGCGCCAATTCAGCACGGTGCTCGGAGACCCGCTGCTCAGCGGCCGCAGCTTCAGCGCGCAGGGCGTCGAGATCGGACGCAGCCTGATCCCGATTGCGCCGGCATTCCTCCGAATGTGCGGCGGCCGCCTGATGCTCCGCCTGATGCCGCTCGAGCGCAGCCTGCGCTTCCTCGACCGACAGCGGATGATCGTCGATCTCGGAAGGTCCCTCACCGCTGCTGCCGCCGCTGATCATCCTGCCGGGCCAGATAACGTCGCCGTCGCGGGTGACGTACACCGTGCCGTGTCCGTTGTTGTTCGCCGCCGTCATCGCCGCCGGCAGGCCGTCGGCCAAAAGCACATGACCGAGCATCGCCTCTACCACGGGACGGAAGCCGTCGCGCACTCCAATCATATCGACCAGGCGGCCTGATATCCCCGGTGCCGAAGCGTCCGTGGCGGCATAGGCGTTGACCGATTCGGGAATAAAGCTTAGCCGCCCGCTGCGGGTCTCCTTGAGGATTTCGATCGCGCGCAGTGCGAACGCCGGCGAATCGACAATCACCGTGCTGAGCTGGTCGCCCAGCACCGCGCGCAGCGCGGGTTCCAATTCGCGCGGCGCCGTAATCACTTCCTGCAAAAAGCGGGGTGCGCGCTCAGGACCATCGCCGTTGAGCGATTCCATCACCACGCGCAGGCGCTCACCGGCGGCGCTGCGGCGTAGCCGCTCGACCCGATTGATCGCGGCCTGCAGCGAATCGCGAGCGCTCTTAATCGCCGAACTGATTCGCTCCAGCGACGCGCGCGCCTCCAGTTCTATCTCGGCGCTGGCGCGCTGAGCCGCTTCCTGTTCCGCAATCCTGGTGCGGGATGCTTCAAACTCGCCTTGCACTGCGGCCAGCGCTTCACGCGCAGCCGCGACTCGATTTTCCGCCTCTGACTCCTCGCCTACTTCTGCTTGCAGACGCTGGCCCAGTTCTTCCCGCTCGCCGGCCAGGTCGCCCAGGCGGCCCTGAATCACTGCCGCCTCGCGCATCAGATCGGAGATCTGATCCTTAATTTCCTCGCCGCGCTTTTCCTCGCGGCGCAACTCGGTGACACTCGCCTCATGAGTGCGGCGCTTCTCGCCAAGTTCGCTTTCCAACCCCGCGCCGGCGTTGGTTTCGCGCGCCAGGCGCGCGCCCAATTCCGCGCGTGACGCGCGGGCTGCGGTGGCTCGCTCGCGGGTCTCGTCGATGCGCTGCTCGAGGCTGGGCTCAAGCTTTTCCAGTGCCGGCAGACGCCGTTCGATAAACTCGCGGGTCTGCGCACGCTGTGCGACTGCGGCCCGGATGTTTTCCAACTCGCCAAGAGCGGCCGCCAGATGCGCGCGTTCTTCCTGCTCCGACGCGCGCGTCTGCTCGAAGGCAGCCTGCAGCTCGACTTGGCGGCGGCGAGCCAGATCGGTTTGCTCGCGCAAATCGACCTCGCGCCCGGATTGCTTCTCTCGCTCGGCGCGCTCGGTCAGAAGCCTGCTGGCGGCGGAAAGCCGCTCCAAGCTCTCGGCCTCACCGCGCAGAATTTTATAGGTCTCGGCCTTTTTGGCTTGGCGGCGGGCGTAGCTGAGTTGCCGCTCGATCTCGCTGAGCACGTCATTGAGCCGGTCGAGGTTTTCCTTGACCCGCTCCAGCTTGCGCTCGCTCATCTCGCGCCGGCCCTTGAATAAAGATAGCCCCGCAGCCTCTTCGACCAGCGCACGCAACTCCTCGGGCTTGGCGTGGATTATCTCCTCGATTTTGCCCTGCTCGATAATCGCGTAGCCGCGGCTATGTACTTGTGATGCCAGAAACAGCTCAGTGATGTCCTTCAAGCGGCAGGGGATTTTGTTGAGCAGGTACTCGGCATCTCCGGAGCGGAACACCCGCCGGGTGACCGCTACCTCGCTCAAACCGGCATAGGGTTCGGGCAGATTGCTGTGCTCGTCAGCCTCCAGGATTAGCGACACCTCTGCCATCCCGGCAGCCGGGTTCTTGTCGTTGCCGGCATAGATCAGGTCTTCGGTGGATTTACCCCGCAGCCGCGTCGGTGCCTGCTCACCCAGGACCCATCGGATGGCATCGACGATATTCGATTTGCCGCATCCATTCGGACCGACTACCGCCGTGCTGCCCGGCGCAAAACTAATCTGGGTGTGATCCAGAAAAGACTTGAACCCTACGACTTCAAGGGCCTTCAGATGCATACCTGCCCCGCCTCCACATCAACCGCAACATCCACAGCTAGGATTGCAATATCCGCTTCAAACCACAAGAGATGGAGTGAAAGTTTCGTATGACCACTATTAGGGATAATTCATCACACTGTGGATAATGTGGATAACTTCCCCAGGCCTATTATTCCAGAACCGAAGTGAGCGCTTCGATGCGGTCCCGGCCCCACGTGTCTATGGGGCAGAATCGTGGGCTAATCCTGAATCAGCTCGCTATTCCAATACGCGCTATCGAGCGTAGTCAGGAACGGCATCCACTCCTTATGGTGACGCAGGCTGAAGTTCTCCAGGTTGAAGGCGGTCCATTCGGGCCGGCGCGGCTTCTTGACCAGGCGCATCCCCGCCTCTTCAGGCGTTCGGCCGCCCTTCTTTCGGTTGCAGACATGGCAAGAACAAACAACGTTCTCCCAAGACGAACCCCCGCCCCGCGACCGCGGAATTACGTGGTCGAGATTCAATTCCGACCGCGAGAAGCGATGCCCGCAATACTGGCAAGTGTTTCCATCGCGGGCGTAGATGTTGAATCGCGAAAAGCGCACGTGCCGCTTGGGCACACGCTCGTAGGCGAGCAACAACAGCACCCGTGGCACCCGGATAAAGCCTCCGACGATACCCAATCGCTCATGATGGAGCTCGACGGCCAAGTCGCGCCAGCTGTCAAAGTCGAACGTGCGGTAATGCTCGTCCACGGCGTGCGCCACGCCTTGGTAAAGCAACGCAAACGCACGCTTGACCGAGGTAATGTGAACCGGGAGGTAAGAGCGGTTCAGGACCAGCACCTTGCTGTTAAGCATGGTAATCCCGGCTGCACCCGGAATGCTGTTAGCTACGGCTGCCATTTTTAAAACAGCTTTATCGAAGGGTCGTGGCAAGTCAAGGCCCGATTCAACAGCCGTCCCGATCATGGCGCCTTGCGTCCTCTCGCCGCCATTTTCTATGATTGTCGCGGCGGAGTATGCAGCGAAGGTGGTGGCAGAAGGCGAGTCAAATCCGGGGGGTGACGCTCGCGCCGAGCCGTCCCGGCTACAGTCTGGAACTCCCTGGTCCTACTAACGGGCAGAGCGCCGCCCGAACCTTCCAACTTGGGACGAGCCGAGTGTGAAACGGGAACTGATCATTAACGCCTCTGCACTGGAAGTGCGTGTCGCGCTTCTGGAAGACCGCACCCTCACAGAGTTCATGGTCGAGCGCAACACCCAACGCGGGCTGGCGGGCAATGTGTACAAGGGGCGCGTGATGCGCGTTTTGCCCGGCATGCAGGCCGCGTTCGTTGACATAGGTCTGGAAAAAGCCGGTTTCCTGCACGTCTCGGATTTTCTTGACGAAGTCGGGGCGTTCGGCGCCTTGGCGCGCGAAATGGAAGAAGGCGAGGTAGAAACCGAGCCGGTAGATGGCGGCCAATCCGAAACTCCCATGGACCTGGCGGTTGAGGAGTTGGCGCAAGACAGTGTGGAGTCCGATCCTGGCGACGGAACTGCACCGGCTCACCAACCCAGGTCGCGCCGGCGCGGCGCCCGGCGCAGCCGCCTGCCGATTGAACAGCAACTACGCCGCAACCAGGAAATCATCGTTCAGATCGCCAAGGAGCCAATTGGCACCAAGGGCTCGCGCCTGACCTCCTTCATCTCGCTGCCGGGACGCCATCTCGTGTACATGCCCACCACCAACCACCTGGGGATGTCGCGCCGGATTGAGAGCGCCGATGAGCGCAACCGCCTGCGCAGTATCGTGGGCGAGGTGCGCCCGCCCCAGGGCGGTTTCATTATCCGCACCGCATGCGAAGGAGTCTCCAAGCGCGAAATCCAGCAGGACGTAACCTTTCTGACTCGGCTATGGGCCGACGTGGTCAAGAAATCCGAGAGCCAGCCGCCGGCCACACTGCTGTACGCTGACCTCGATTTGGCGCTGCGTGCGATCCGCGATCTGTTTTCCAGCGACGTCGATCGCCTGTGGTGCGACCATCCGCCCACTCACGAGCGGCTGGCCCAGTTCGTCCAGCAATACATGCCGCGGCTGCGGTCGCGCGTATCGCTTTACGAGGGGCACGAACCGGTCTTCGACCATTTCGGAATCGAGGCGCAGATCGAACGCGCGCTGGAGCGCAAGGTGTGGCTCAAGTCGGGCGGGTACCTGGTCTTCGACCAGGCCGAGGCGCTGACCGCAATCGACGTCAACACCGGCCGCTTTGTAGGCAAAAAGAATCAGGAAGAAACCGTCCTGAAAACAAACCTGGAAGCGGTCGAGGAAGTCGCCAACCAACTGCGGCTGCGCAATATCGGCGGGATTATTATCGTCGATTTCATCGACATGACGAAGGAAGGCAACCGCAAGCGCGTCAGCGAGGCGCTTTCGCAGGCGCTGCGCCGCGACAAGGCCCGCACCTCGATGTTCAAGATTTCCGAATTGGGCCTCGTGCAGATGACCCGCAAGCGCACGCGCGACAGCCTGCAGGCGATGCTCACCGAACAGTGCCCGCGATGCGAAGGGCGCGCGGTGGTCAAGTCGATGCCCACGCTGGCGGGCGAGATTCTGCGCGCCATCCAGCGCGACGCTAGCCGGCGTAATCACGGCGGGATGCTGCTGGTCAAGGTCAATCCCGAGATGGCCCGCTACCTGTACGGTCCCGGATTCAAGGGACTGGAAGAACTCGAGCAACACTTCGACGTAAAGTTGGTCCTGAAGTCAAAGGACGGACTGGAACCCGGCGCGTTGGAAATCAGCCAAGCCCCCGCCGCCGCGTAAAACGACAACAGATCTGGCTCTATTTTGAAACATTAAGGCGCGGCCAAAAAGACCCCGCCAAGCACGTTGGATATGCGCCATGTAATACCCATGGCTGGTAAAACGCGCTCTTCTAGTAATGCCTGAGGAATCGATCGCCGAAATCGACGGCCTGCTCGGAAGCGCGGGCGCAGCCGTTTTATCATTGGCGCCGGGCGTGGAACTTCAGAGCGATTAGCATTTTCAGCCGAAGCGATGGCCGGCGGTGATACCTCCATCCGCCACCAACGCGTGACCCGTTACAAATGACGAATCGTCGCTGGCCAAAAACAGCGCCACTCGCGCCATCTCCTCGGGCTCGGCCATGCGATCCAGCAGATGCATCCGGCGGCCCGCCTCCTGCATGCTGGCGCGCTGCTGGGCGCTCAGGTTGGCGAAGTAGGACTCGATGATGTTGGTGCGAGTCCCACCCGGACAGACGCAGTTGGCGCGGATGTTATAGGGCGCGTAATCCATCGCGATACATTTGGTCAGGTTAATCACGCCCGCCTTGGCCGCGCAGTAATGCGGCGAGAGCGCTATCGCCTCGGTGCCCGCATGAGACGCGGTGTTGACGATCACCCCGCCGCGTTTCATCAGCTCCGGCAGCGCGTATTTGCATCCGAGGAAGACGCCCTTGAGGCAGATATCGACCACCCGGTCCCATTGATCCTCGGGCAACTCGTGCAGCATCCCGGTGGTGGTGATTCCGGCGTTGTTGAACAGGATATCGAGGCGGCCGAAATGGCTGACTACGTCGGTAATCATCCGCTCGCAATCGCGAGCCCTGGAAACGTCCGCCACCAATGCGATTGCGCCCCCGCCATGGTGCTCGATCTCGCCCGCGACCTCGTTTGCGCGGTCATCCCTGACGTCGACCACGGCTACGCTGGCGCCCTCTTTCGCGAACAGCATGGCCGAGGCCCGGCCGATGCCGGAGCCGGCCCCGGTTATCAGCGCTATCTTGCGGTCCAATTTACCCATTGCCGTTTTCCTCCGTTCGAGCTCAACCGGATGCGCTTATTTCCGGCCCAACGTCTTGACCACGTCGCCCAAGACTTCGATCGCGTGCTGTGGATTGGTGTATTCCATCCCCTGGACCACCTGGCCGCCGCGGAACACGAACAGGAAGTGGTAGAAGTTATTGTATAGCTTGCCCGCCACGGTATGGGCGCGGCTTTCCGCCTCGACCGCCACCCGGTCGCCTTCGGCCGTCATGCCCACGACCGTCATGTTGAATCCGCCGGGAAGGATCTCGTCGATGATCGCGCGCGCCCCGCGGACCATCTGCTCGCGGGTCAAGGTCCGATCGCGCGGGAAGCCCATCACCCACCACTTGCAGTCAGGCGCGATTAACCGTTGCGTAGCGCCGGCGTCGCCCACTGACAACGCCTTGAGCAACTCGGCCGCGAGCGCCTTGTTTTCCTCCGTGCTCATTGAATCACCTCGTCTGATTGTTCCGGGAGCCGCCCCTTTAGCGATGGCTTCCGTAATCGGGGCGTTACCGCGTTGCAGATTCTCAGATAGAGGACTACATCGTCAATTCGGGCGCCGATAGATCGTGGCGGCGAGCCAGGAGTCCAATGGTCAAAGCGATTTACCTGATCAAGCGCAAGTCCGGGATGGAACTCGAGGCGTTTCGCAACTACTGGCTCACCACCCACGGCGAGCTGGCGCTGAAGGTTCCGGGCCTGCGCAAATACGTGCAGAGCCACACCCTGCTCTCCGGCTACAAGAAGGGCGAACCAGTCTTCGACGGAATTGCGGAGGTCTGGTACGACGACACCAACGCGATGCGCCAAATCGCCGAGTTGCCCGAAGCCCGCGCCGTCAATGGCGACGGCCGCGAGTTTATGGACATGGGTGCGTCCGCCCTTCTGCTCACGCACGAGCACGTCATCAAGGACGGCCCGGTGAATCCCTCGATGGTGAAGTTCGTGGCATTCGCTACACGCAAGCCCGGGATGGATGTCGAAGCGTACCAGGCGTATTGGAAGGAGCATCATGGTCCGCTCGCGGCGAAGATTCCGGTCGTGCATCGTTACGTGCAGAGCCATGTGCTGATTTCCGGCTACCGCAGCGGAGTTACGCCACGCTACGACGGTATCGCCGAGACCTGGTTCGACAATACCGCCGCGATGCGCGTTTCGGAAACGACGCCCGAATACCGGGCCGTGCAGGCGGACGAACCGAATTTCATCGACCCGGGCAACTACGCCTTCATCATCACCAAAGAACACTTGATGCTGTGACCTTCGCGCCGCCGCGTATGCGAGCCCTCCGGTATTCGAGATCAACAAAATGGTGTAGAAATCATCCGTGCGGCAAGGCCGCGAGAGGTTCGTTGATTCGATGAAGTTCGGTTTGCTCTACCTCAGCGATTATCATTCTGATTCCTACGGCGATCCGTCGCGCTACTACGGCCACATTCTGGAGCAGGTAGAGTTGGCGGAACAGTTGGGCTTCTGGTCGGTGTGGTTCGGCGAGCATCATGCGGGCGGATACGCGTTTGGCGCGCCGTCGGTGATCGCCACCGCCGCCGCGGCTAGAACCAAACGGATTCGGCTGGGCACGGGAGTATCGCTGATCCCCCTCAACAACCCGATCCGCCTCGCGGAAGAGTACGCGATGCTTGACGTGGTCAGCGGCGGCCGGCTGGAGTACGCGATCGGCCGCGGCGTACTCAAGTACGACTACGACATCATGGGCCTGGACGAAAGCGAGAGCTATGCGCGCTTTCGCGAGGGTACGGAGCTGATCGTCAAGGCCTGGAGCTCGCCAGGTCCATTCTCGCACCAAGGCAGATTCTGGAAGCTCACTGATTACTCCCTGTTTCCGCCGCCCGTGCAAAAGCCCCATCCGCCCATCTTCAGCAGCGCCGCCGTAAGCCCCGAAAGTTACGCTTGGGCGGGTGCGATGGGTTTCAACCTCTGCGCCACGTTTTTCTTCCCAATTCCACCCACCGAGATCCGGCACAAAATCGATCTGTATCGCGGTGCGCTCACAGAGCATGGCTTTGACCCAAACAGCCGTACCATCAGCGGCGTCTTCCACGCCTACTGCGGCGAGGATGCACACGAAGCGCGTGCCGTTGGAGAAAACCTGATCACCCGCTATTTCCGCTTCACCGGCAGGCTGGAGAAACGGGGCGGCCTGCACACCGCTGCCGACTACGAGCATTACCACGGCTCGCTGGCCAGCTTTTTCAAGGGTAAGACCTACGACGAGCTGGACCAGCAGCGCCTGTTTATGATCGGAGACCCCGAGGCGTTGATCGAACGAATTCGCTGGGCGGCAGAGTTCTACGGCGCCCAATACTTGCTGCTTGGCTGTTTCCAGGGTGGGATATCGCACGAACAATGCGTCCGGTCTCTGGAACGCTTCGCCAGGTACGTAATGCCCGCGTTTACCTGAATCAAAGCGTTTCCTGTTCGTATTTTCCAGCCGAACGAAATGAGTTCACACACATCGGCTGACTTGATGGGTTAAAAAACTCCGGAGCCCCTTTCACACTTGAAAGGGGCTCCGGGAAATGCGGGCCGAATGGGAGGCAGCGGCTTCGCGCTAGGGCGTGGGGTAAGCCAGGAGCGTCAGACTGCTGAAGTATCCAATCGTAACCCCGCCCTGGGAGCCGGCGCTCATGGTGGAGGACCCCTGGATCAGGTCGCCCGCGTGAGCCTTGGTTACGACTTCGAACGGAATCTGAACCGTCGTATAGGGCGGCACCGTGACCGCAGGTGAATAAACCGTCTTCGCTCCAACCGGCCCCTCGGTAATGCCTACTACGCAGGTGGTGGCGCTAGCGCCGGCGGTCGCATACACGAACGCGCGATAAACCACCGTGTAGTTGGACAGGCCGTCCGCGGGTATGTTGCGGGGATCGAACTGGTTCACGTCGGTGAAGGTGCGCCCGGGCGGCACCGTGAAAGCTGACATGTTCTGCGCTTGCAGCATCAGACCGTTGTACGAGCCCGTCTGTGCGTGTCCCACGGCCGGGAATGCCAGCCAGCTCACCA
>Ga0126373_10004245_pt1 | contig 10923 bp, 10 predicted proteins | sample PanSoiMetPlot_11_FD_92545 | JGI IMG/M metagenome (GOLD analysis project Ga0126373, IMG submission 92545) | Tropical forest soil microbial communities from Panama - MetaG Plot_11 | ecosystem: Environmental > Terrestrial > Soil > Tropical forest > Bulk soil | place: Panama | collected 2016-02-17
CAGCCGAGCACGGCCAGCGCCGCCATCGTGGCGAACGCGAGCTTCGGCCTGCTGAGCAGGTATCCGCTGAGCGGATGGAACGCGAAGGCGACGGAGGTCACGCCCATGAGCCTGGCCGACATGCCCGTGAAGCCGGCCCGCCGCCCGGCTGCGATATGCGGCAGCGAGCCAAGCAGCATGCCGGCTGCTACGACCAGGACAACCTGGAGCGGCGGCGCGTTCGTCGCCGACGGCCCGTGATGCCCGGCCACCCGCAGCACCATCGCGTATGACAGCGCCGCCGACATGGCGATCGGCGCTGCCTCCCTTCCGCCCGGAAGCGCGAGCCTGAGCAGCTCGCCGAACGCGACGTACAGCCCGAATGCGATCGCAACCGATCGCGCGCCCTGGAACGGCACGAGCGTCGCATGTGCGACGGCGATGACCACCAGCGCGAACGTCGCGGAGAAGAGCACCAGCCTGCCGGTGTCGATCGTCTGCCACGTCAGCCATCGTTGCTCAGGGGCCCTGGCCGTCATCGGGTCACCGCCGCCTGACTCACATCCCCTCCACCACGCGCAGCGGTGTGATCGGGTCGTCGTGGTCCTGAGAGGTGAGAATCTCGTGGCCGTGCGGTTGTGCGGGCTCTCTCAGCTGCCAGCCCTCCCTGTCGAGCGCGGCAACGAACGCGTCGACGAACTTCGGGTCGAACTGCGTGCCCGCTCCCCTGTGGAGCTCGCCGATCGCGTCGGGGATCTTTGTCGCCTTGCGGTAGGCGCGGGTCGAGGTCATCGAGTCGAAGGCATCGGCGACCGCGATGATCCTGGCGAACTCGGGAATCTCCAGGCCAGCGAACCCCATCGGGTAGCCGCGGCCGTCCATCCGCTCGTGATGGTGCATGATCCCGGTCAAAGCCTCGGTGAGGAAGCCGATCTCGCGCACGATCTGAAGGCCCCGCATCGGGTGCAGCTGGATAGCTGCGAATTCCTCCTCGGTCAGCCTGCCCTGCTTTTGCAGTACCTTGGTCGGCACGCCGAGCTTGCCGACGTCGTGCAGCATCCCGGCGAACGCTACCGCCTCGGCGCGGTCGCTGCGCATCCCGATCTGCCGCGCGATCATGCCCACTCCTTTCGAGACTCGCTCGCTATGGCCGCGGGTGTAGAAGTCCTTCGTCTCGACCGCCTGGCACAAGGCGCTCAGCGTTGCCGTGTGGGCGCGCTGCTGCTCAGCGAACTGTCCCATGGCCCAGCGCGCGACGTAGAGCGGAACCAGCACGATCGCGGCGGCGAATGGCGCGAGCGTCCCCCACAGCGCCGCGATGACGAGTCCGAGCGCGGCGAAGCCCAGGTCAGATGCGAGCAGCAGCGGCACGCCCCAGGCCGGCGCCTGCCGGATCGTTGCCCGGCTGTTCTTGTCGACCAGCAGCATTCCCCACACCAAGCCGTGGTTCACAAGCACGTGCACGACTGCGGCCGCCACGAACGCCATGATCGAAGCGTGGAACGTGGCGTAGTCGGTTAGATGTCCGCCGAAAACCACCTGCCTCACGTTGGTGATATTGATGAAAGGCAGCCCGCCTTGCAGGTGGTATGTCATGCCCGCGGCGTAACCGGCTAGCGCGTACATCCCGCCGTTGAACAGCCGCTCGATGATTTGCACCCGCCGAATGCTGACGACGGCGCAGGCTCCGACTATCGCGGCGCCGATCGCGCCTTTGTTCCCGAGCAGTACCACGGCAGCGAGCGTCGCGGCCGAACTCGGCGACCACGCCCACTGCCCGGGTCCTAGCGCAATCGGGGTCGAGTCGCAGACCAGGAAGATCAGTGCCAGCGCACCGCAGACAATCCAGAACCCGGTGGGCTCGGTGCCCGCCCGAATGGGGGCAAGAACGGCAGAAGCCCCGGAGACAACGGCGGCGATATAGAGCCAGGTAACCAGCGAAAACCTGCCCATATTCTCCCCGTCGCTCGCGCGCGCGTTACACGCGATTCAGAGTAACGCGATCGGAGCGCCCAGGGCTGGAGTCCAGAGCATTGCCCGTAGATCATCGGGAAATCGAGCCCACAATGCCAGTTCCGTAATGAATTGCTCATGAACAAGCGGTTCAAAAAGGGCTCAAAATACGCCATTGATGACGCATATAGCGGCACACTTTCGTGCGGCCCGCCCGATTCCGGGCGCGCCCGGCTAGGCCGATTCGATCTGCGCGCGTACCGCTTCGATCCTCAGCAGGACCTTCTGGCGCAGATCGGCGGGAACTTGCTCGTGCCCGCAGTGCCTGTGCACCAGCCGCTTCACGACTTCTTCGAGGCCGAACTCGCGCAAGCACGGCCCGCACTCGTCGAGGTGGACCTTCACCTTGGCGTACGAGATCTGGTCCATCTCGCCGTCCAGGTAGTTGTACACCCGGTCAAGGACCTCGCTACACGGCACCTCGTGCGGGTTCCCGCAGCTCATGACGCGTCCCCCCTGGGCGCCTGGGTCGACGATGACTGCTGCGCCGCCGCGGCCATGCCGAGATCCGTCGCGTAGTCCTGCAGCATCTCGCGGAGCTGCCGCCGGCCCCGGTGAAGTCGTGACATGACCGTCCCTATCGGGGTTCCCATGATGTCGGCGATTTCCTTGTAGGCGAATCCTTCGACATCTGCCAGGTATACCGCGATCCTGAACTCTTCGGGGAGCGCCTGAAGGGCCTCCTTCACGTCAGAGTCGGGCAGCCCTTCGAGCGCCTCAGCTTCGGCGGACTTCAGTCCCGAGGAGCTGTGCGATGCTGCGCGGGCAAGCTGCCAGTCCTCGATCTCCTCGGTCCCAGACCGCTGTGGCTCGCGCTGGCGCTTCCGGTAGGTGTTGATGAACGTGTTCGTGAGAATGCGGAACAACCACGCCTTGAGGTTCGTGCCGTCCTGGTACTGATGGAACGAGCCGTAGGCCTTGGCGAAGGTCTCCTGCACCAAGTCCTCGGCATCGGCAGGATTGCGGGTCATTCGCATCGCCGCCGCGTACAGCTGATCCAGGTACGGCAGGACATCACGCTCGAAGCGCTCGTTGCGCTCCTCGAGTGTCTCAGGGACCTGACCCACCCCCTCCGCCATGCGTGGCTGGCTCCGGCGCGATTGCCAGCCGCCTCGGGCGGAGGATACCGCGCCGGGCACTTGCCCAGTTCGCACGGCTACCCGAATATCACCGGAACGGGACTTGACCGTGTTCGCGGATGTTGCTGCGCTTGCCAGTGCGCGAACGCCGCCTGGGCCGCCGCTCGGCCGTTCAATGCGGCGGCTACTAGCTGCAATGGGCACGCGCGTTGCAACACGACTTGGCCCGCCTTCATTCCGCCAGCTCAGACAGCGCCCGCGTGCGAAGGCTCCGGCCGAGGGCTCAGCGCCGCATTCTGTCCCTCTTCGCCTGACATGCCAGGCATCGAGCCGCTTCTGGCTTAACCTCCAATCTGCCTTCTGGCACCGGTTTCCCGCAGTCAACGCAGACCCCGTAACTGCCGTTCTCGAGCCTGACCAGCGCTTCGAGAATCAGCCGCCTGCGTGCCTTGGCCGCGGCCAGTATCGCCTCAGCCCGGTCCGATTCGGCCAGGTTGGTGCCTGCGTCCGCCGGATCCTGGGGGTAATCGGCCACGAGCGGATGCCGCTGATGGGCACCGTTCAGCACGGCGACCGACCTGTCCAGCTCGTCACGTACGTCCTCAAGGCGCTTACGAGCCGCTGTGATGTCCAATCGGCCCACACCTCCCGTGCCACTCCGCTCTGCCAGCAAGACCTCAGGCATCGCTCCAACCTCCTGACCCCGGCGATACCGGCTCAGCTTCCTTCACAAGCTCTGGCCCGTTATTACGGACTGAGTTCACCGCGAGCGAGACCGGATAGGAGATCAGCCCGTGCGCCGCCGCTGGGGCGAGCAAGGCTCGCACGTCGGCCGCATCCGTATTCACCGGATCGAGCCAGTCCGCCCAGCTAGCACGGTCGATCACCATCGGCATCCTGTCGTGTATCTCGCCAAGCTCGTCGGGCGCCGTCGTCGTGATCACGGCCGCTGTCCAGAGCCACGCAGCAGGGTCGTCACCAGGCATGGACCGGTCACGCCAGAGCTCGTAAATCCCCGCGAACGCCAGCGGCGCGTGATCAGGCCGACAGATGAAGTACGGCTGCTTCGGTGCCTTTGTCCCGGCAGGCGGCCGCTGCCATTCGTAGTATCCATCCGCCGGCAGCAAGCAGCGCCGGCGCGCGAACGCGTTCTTGTACGCGGGTTTCTCGCTGACCGTCTCGGCCCGCGCGTTAATCATGCGGCTGCCGATCGAGATGTCTTTCGCCCAGGAAGGGACCAGGCCCCAGCGCACCACGCGCAGCTCTCTGGCGGGCCCTGATCCGTTGCCACGCTGCTGAGGATCCTGCTGCATGTGCTGCGAGTTCGGCTGGCGGTCGGCGCGCGGCGTCCTGGTCATGACCGCGTAGACCGGCTTAGTCGGCGCGACGTTGTAGTCAGGCTTAAGCGGCTCGTCAACGCGGTCGCGCTCCACAGCGAACTCCTCAAGGAGTTCGATGCGCGAGCGCGCAGACGCGTACCTGCCGCACAAAGCGATCCACCTCGCAGTGTCGTCGAGACCGGGGGGCGGCGTCTCGGCGGAGCCGAGGTGCCGTCGGGCCGTCCTCTTGGCGGCCAACTTCGGGGCCGGGGTCATCATGTGGACGACCCCGCTTGATGAACAACGGATTGACGCTGTACATAGCCAAGTCAGCGCACCGCCAAACCTCGGTAAACTCGCGTACTCCCCGATCTCTCGCAGCGCTCCCTGCCACCCACCAGCCCCAATCGGCTGAAATCGCGCAGAGTGCATGGCCGCGGCCGCGGGACGCTGCGACGCGGCGGCGAGCGGGCCGGGCTGCGAGCCAATAACCTTGCTGGCATGGTCGGCGAACAGCACGACAAGCTGAGCGGTGGCGTGGTAACGCGCGACTGGCTCGTGCCGCGCGCGCCCGGGCCGGTGCACGCGCTTGTTCGGCTGCCGGGATCGAAATCCATGACGAACCGTGCGCTGATCTTGGCAGCGCTATCCGACGCCCCCACCCTGATCAACGGTCCGCTCGTGGCGCGCGACACCCAGCTCATGGCGGGGGCGCTCCGAGCGCTCGGCTGCCGCATCAACGAATTGGACGGAGCGTGGCGTGTTGAGCCCGCCGCGGGTGCGCGGTTCCCGGCGGCGAGCCGTCGGGCCATCGAGATCGATGTCGGCAACGCCGGAACTGTGCTGCGCTTCGTCCCGCCGGTCGCTGCTCTCGCAACCTCAGATGTCAGATTCGCAGGGGATCGCAGGATGTCGCTGCGACCGGTTGGGCCGCTACTCACAGCCCTGAGAGAGCTGGGCGTCTTGATCTCGGATGACGGATCGGGCGCTGTCCCCTTTGTCGTGCACGGGCGCGGCGCGGTGCCCGGTGGCTCAGTCACTCTGGATGCCTCGTCGTCTTCCCAGCTTGTCTCCGGCCTGCTGCTCGCCGCTGCCCGGTTCGATGCGGGGGCCGAGATCAGGCATTGCGGCCCGCCGGTACCGTCAGCTCCTCACATCGACATGACCGTCAAGATGCTGGCCCTTGCCGGAGTGCACGTCACGGCGACACCAGCCGATGAGGGTGCCCACGCGCTGGCACCGGGCGAGCGCGGCGAGACGAGCCACGGACGCTCCGTTGTGGAGATATGGACGGTGCCCGCGGGAAAGATCAAGGCCGAGAGGATCGACATCGAGCCTGACCTGTCCAACGCAATGCCGTTCCTGGCTGGCGCGCTCGCGACCGGCAGCCAGGTGACGATCGCCGGATGGCCTGATGACAGCCTGCAACCGGCGGCGCGGATCATCGAGTTGCTCACGTCGATGGGAGCCGACGTGCAAGCGACCGCGGCCGGCCTGCGGGTGACCGGAAGCGGGCAGATCAGCGGGATCGACGCGGACCTGAGCGAGGTCGGAGAGCTGACTCCGGTGCTGACCGCCCTTGCGACTCTGGCGAGTTCGCCATCGCAATTCACGGGGATCGGGCATTTGCGCAGGCACGAGAGCGACCGGCTGGCAGCGCTGGCAAGCGAAATCGGCAAGCTCGGCGGGAACGTCACCGAGACCGCGGACGGGCTGCGGATCGGGCCGGCCCCGCTGCGCGCGGACGGCGCGGCGTTCGACAGCCACGACGACCACCGACTGGTCATGGCCGCGGCGGTGATCGGTCTGGCGACCGGCGGGCTTCGGGTGCGGAACGCGGCAACTGTCGGCAAGACGTTCCCCGGGTTCAGCCAGGTCTGGGCGCAGACCTTTGCGCCGGCCTAGGGCGGTGGCTCAGTAGTGGTCCCGCGCGCCAGGCACAGCGGCATGGACGAGGACGATGTGCGGGTCAGGGCCGCGCGCGGCTCGCGGCCGCGGACTAGGCGACGGCCGGCCCACGCCGAGGCGGTGGACGCGTTCGTCACGGCGGTCGACAGGGGCAGGTACCGGTGCGTGACCGCTGACGAGGCCGTCACGGCGATGAAGGCCCGCGAGCTCGGTCGCGGGAACATCGTCGTGGGCGACACCGTGAGCCTGGCGGGTGACGCCTCAGGCGCGCCGGGGACGCTCGCCAGGGTGGTCAGGATCGCGCCGCGCAGGACCGTGCTGCGCAGGTCCGCGGATGACGCCGATCCAGTCGAGCGAGTCATCGTCGCCAACGCCGACCAGCTCGTGATCGTGTGCGCGCTGGCCAATCCGCAGCCGCGGTTCAGGCTGATCGACAGGTTCCTGGTCGCGGCCTACGACGCGCGGCTCGAGCCCGCTCTGTGTCTCACAAAGGCCGACCTCGCTGGGCCCGAACCGATACTGGCCGTCTACGAACCCCTCGGCTTCCGCTACGTGGTGCTCGGCCGCCCGCTGTCCGAGTCGATGCTCGCCGACCTGCGCGGCATGCTGGCCGGGCGTATCAGCGTCCTTGTCGGTCACTCGGGCGTCGGCAAGTCAACGCTGGTCAACGCGCTGATCCCGGAGGCAGACCGGGCGGTCGGCGCGGTAAGCCCCGTGACTGGACGCGGGCGGCACACCTCATCATCGGCGGTGGCGCTGCCGCTGCCAGGCGAAGATGGCGGCTGGATCATCGACACGCCGGGACTGCGCAGCTTCGGTCTCGGCCACATGTCGCCAGAGCGGGTCGTCCAGGCCTTTGCCGACCTCGCCGAGGGCGCGGAGCACTGCCCGCCCGGCTGCGACCACCTGGGCACCGAGTGCGCGCTGGACGACTGGGTCGCCGATCGCGGCGGACCGTCGCTCGCTGCCAGGCTCGACTCGCTGCGACGGTTGCTGCGCAGTCGTGAGGGCACTGACGCCGACGAGCGGTAACGGCGGCGCCAGCGACATCGTGCCCACCGCAGCGAGCGCTGAGGCCGACCAGCGGTAACGGCGGCGCCAGCGACAGCCCGGCGAGGCCTTGCGGTCATGGTCACTGTGCCGCATAAGCGATAGCGTTTGGCCGCATGGCGGGTTTCGACGATGACCTGCGGTTCGCCCATGTGCTTGCGGATGCGGCGGACGACATCACCATGCGCCGGTTCCGCGCGGTTGACCTCAGCGTGCAGTCCAAGCCTGATCTGACCCCGGTCACCGACGCCGACTTGGCCGCCGAGGAATCGCTGCGCGGCGTGCTGCGCCGGGCCAGGCCGCGGGACGCGATGCTCGGCGAAGAGTTCGGGCGATCAGGAATGAGCCCGCGATGCTGGATCATCGACCCGATCGACGGAACCCAGAACTTCGTGCGCGGCGTACCCGTCTGGGCCACGCTGATCGGACTCATGGCCGACGGTGAGGCGACGGTCGGCGTCGTCTCGGCCCCGGCGATCGGCCGGCGCTGGTGGGCCGCCCAGGACGGCGGCGCCTGGACTGGCCGGTCGCTGACGAAGGCGACCGCATGCCGCGTGTCGGCCGTGACCAGGCTCGAAGACGCGTCTTTCTCCTACTCTGACCTGGCGACATGGGAGCAGAGCGGGCGGCTTGACTCCTTCTTCGACCTAGCCAGGTCGGTGTGGCGCACGAGGGCGTACGGCGACTTCTGGTCGCACACTCTCGTCGCCGAGGGTGCTGTCGACATCTCGGCTGAGGCAGTGGTCTCGCTCTGGGACCTGGCCGCGCTCCAGGTGATTGTGCAGGAGGCCGGAGGGATCTTCACCGACCTCACAGGCAAGCCCACGCCTGACGGCGGCAGCGTGCTGTGCACCAACGGCCAGCTGCACGACGAGGTGCTTGGCATGCTCGCCTTGCCCTCGAAGGCTTGATGAACGATGCTTGAGGTGATCACAAGTTCACAAGCAGCTTCGACGCCGCCTTAGCCGTTAGGACCTCGCTGGCACCGGCCACCGACCGCTCGCGGAATCGCTCGGAGTTCCAAAATCGGGGAGTGATCGCATCATGAAGGTGAAGGACGGGATGAGCCAGGTCGTCCTGAGCGTCGGGCCGGCCCACACGCTGCGACAGGCCGCCAGGATGATGGCCGTCCAGCGGGTCGGCGCCGCCGTGGTTCTCGATCACGAGCGGTCCGGCATCGGGATCCTCACCGAGCGGGACATTCTGAACTCACTCGGCGCTGACGAAGATCCAGACAAGGAACTGGTGGCCGACCACAGGACAAGCGACGTGGTGTTCGCGGCACCGGACTGGACGCTCGACAGGGCGGCAGAAACCATGGTGTCAGGCGGCTTCAGGCACCTGGTTGTGGTCGATCAGGGCGACGTGACCGGGCTGCTTTCGATGCGCGACATCGTCCGCTGCTGGTCGGTCGGCGGGCACGACAAGCCCATGCGCAACGGCAAGACGCAGGCGACGGTCGGCTGAGCTCCCGCGCTAATACGCGCTCAGCCCGGCTCAGGGTGTAGCGCATGAATTGAGGCGGCTCGAGCCTTTTCCCTACACAATTCCGGGCGAAACCGGCGGTAGACACCCAGAGGCTGCGCCCATTATCATTGACTGTATGGTCAGTCAGTACGTGGTCAGCCAGCCAATCACGCCTCCTCCTCCCATGGACCCCGCGGCCATCGCTAAGTCGCTCCGCCCGTTCGGCGAGAGCGTGATGCTCCCCCCGGCCGCGTACACCGACCCGGCCGTGTTCGAGTGGGAGCAGCGATACTTCTTCGCGGACGGCTGGATGTGCGTGGGCCACAGTGACCAGGTGGCCAGACCCGGCGACCAGCGAGCTGAGCCGGCCGGAACCGGCAGCGTGCTGCTGACCAGAGACGACGATGGCGTGCTGCGCGCCTTCGCGAACACCTGCCGGCACCGCGGTCACGAGCTGCTGCCGTGCGGCGCGTCCGCCAGCCGCAACGCGATTATCTGCCCGTACCACTGCTGGACATACACGCTCAACGGAAAGCTCAGCGGGGCCGCCGGCTTCAAGGGCCAGCCGGGATTCGACACCGGTCACTGGGGCCTGACCGAGCTGCCCTGCGTGGAGTGGCACGGCCTGATATTCGTGGACGGCTCGGGGCGGGCCGCTCCGCTCGCCGATGCTCTGTACACGCTGGACGCCACGCTGGCGCCGTACGAGATGGCCAGGCTGGTCGTCGCCGGCACCCACGAGTACCACGCTGTGGCCAACTGGAAGATCCTTGCTGAGAACTACAACGAGTGCTACCACTGCCCATCCATACATCCCGAGCTCTGTCGGGTCACCCCGCCAAAGAGCGGCGAGAATTACGACCTGCCTGGCGCGTGGGTCGGTGGCACGATGGATCTCCGCCAGGGAATGGCGACCATGTCCCTGGACGGCACCACCCAGGTGCCACCGCTGCGCGGCCTGAACGAACACGAGCTGCGGACCGTTCTGTACGTCAACGTGTTCCCAAACCTGCTGATCAGTGCGCATCCTGACTACGTGATGCTGCACCGCCTGACGCCGCTCGCGGTTGACCGCACCAAGATCGAATGCAGCTGGGCGTTCGCGCCTGAGGTGACCGCCGCCGCTGACTTCGACCCGAGCTATGCGATCGACTTCTGGGACCTGACCAACAGGCAGGACTGGACTGCGTGCGAGTCAGTGCAACGCGGGCTGTCGTCGCAGCACGCGCAAGCCGGTCCGCTCAACCCGGCCGAGTCCGCCGTCTACCACTTCGTCACCATGGTGGCCCGCGGCTACCTGGGCCAGTCCGCTTGGAACCTCCCCCAGGTGGGCTTGGCCGACTCCCAGTAGCCGACCCGAGCAAAGGCCGACAGACCCAGTTCCCCCGTGGGGCCTGTCGGCCTTTGGTCCGCGTCCGACTGGCTCAGGACCACACCCGCCGAATCGGGTACGAACATGACGGAGCCGCTTATTTGGCGGATCGGAACGGAGGTGCGGAGTGACTCGCGGCGCACGAGACGGCGGCAAAGACGGCGCGGCCGGCAAGGGCAAGACCGGACGCTTGAAGAAGTCTCTCTACGCCCGCGAGCTGTTCAGGCTGCAGGCCGAGCTCGTCAAGCTGCAGGAGTGGGTCAGGGCAGAACGGGCGAGGATCGTCGTCGTGTTCGAGGGCCGCGACGCGGCAGGAAAGGGCAGCACGATCAAGCGGGTGACGCAGTTCCTCAATCCCAGGATCGCCCAGATCGTGGCCCTGCCCGCGCCGACCGAGCGGGAGCGGACCGAGTGGTACTTTCAGCGGTACATCAGGTACCTTCCGGCCGGCGGGCACATCATGCTGTTCGACAGGAGCTGGTACAACCGCGCTGGCGTCGAACGGGTGATGGGCTTTTGCTCGAAGGAGGAGTACGGCAGGTTCCTGCATCAGTGCCCGCTGTTCGAGCGGATGCTCGTGGAAGACGGAATCCTGCTGCGCAAGTACTGGTTCTCAGTCAGCGACGAGGAACAGCAGCGCCGGTTCAAATCCAGGCTCGATGACCCGATGCGGCGGTGGAAGCTATCGCCGATGGATCTGGAGTCGATCACCCGGTGGGAGGATTACTCGCGGAGC
>Ga0126373_10004248_pt1 | contig 10921 bp, 13 predicted proteins | sample PanSoiMetPlot_11_FD_92545 | JGI IMG/M metagenome (GOLD analysis project Ga0126373, IMG submission 92545) | Tropical forest soil microbial communities from Panama - MetaG Plot_11 | ecosystem: Environmental > Terrestrial > Soil > Tropical forest > Bulk soil | place: Panama | collected 2016-02-17
AGGCAACTTAACGAGGCTTCCATCGAGGTTCACCTGCCAGAGCGAGCCGCCATCGCCCGAATCGTTCGAAAATACGATTCCTGTTCCATCGGCTGACCAAGTCAGACCTCTGAAGTAGCCCATCATCGAGGTCAACGGACGTGGTGATTGGCCCGGAAGCGGCAATTCGTAAATACCGTAGACAGCGACGCTGGAAGAGCACACAAATGCGAGCTTTTTCCCATCCGGTGAGAATGACGGCGACGCCATATCCCAACAGTGCAGGTCAGGATCTACCACTTGGGTATGCAGATCATCCAATGAAATCACAAGTATGTGCGACCCGCCTCCGCGATTTGACCAAAACGCCAGTGATTTGGAGTCTGGAGACCAACTGATCTGCATGAAACCCTCGTACCAGAAATCGGCGTCGGCCACCTTCCTCTCAGGTCCACCTAGCGCTGGAATCACAAAAATCCCGCTATCGTCTTGGGACCATCTGGCAAATGCGATCTGCGTGCCATCCGGTGACCAGGCAGAACTGATCCAGTGCGACGGGTGTTCCGTCAATCTGACCATCCGCTCCGAGCCGATTGTCTTTACGTATAGATCGAATCCTTGTTCTGGATTGCTGCTCCAAGCAAATGCGACGTGGCTGCCATCAGGCGAGAACGTAGGAGCCACTTCCTGGCCGGGAAGGCTTGTGAAACGAGTCACTTTGACCGATGAGAAGTTCGATTCATTGGGGTGTCTCCCTAACCAGACCACAACCACCGTGAGGAGCAGGATGCACAAAAGAATGATGGCTGGTATCTCAAACCTCCTGCCGATGACTGCGGAGGAAATGCCTCCCGCAGATCGAGACGCTGGCACAGATGGTGTTGTCGCTAATAGTTGTTCGGTCTCGACCGGAATCCTGACAGACTGCTGTGGCGCTGTCCCAGCACCTACCGGCGCAATTTCATCGTGGTCCTTAGAAATAACATCGGTTTTCGCAAGAAAACGATATCCCCGCCTCGGCAAAGTTTGAATGTAACGCGGCTTCTCCGCAGAATCGCCTAACGCGTCGCGCAGTCGGTTCACTGCCGCATTCAAGCTCTGGTCATACTCAACAAACGTGTCCGCGGGCCAGAGCTTCTGCCGTAACTCATCTCTTGTGACCAATAGCCCCGGACGTTCAAGCAGCAACGCTAAGATCTGAAATGACTGGTTGGGAACTTTCAGCCGCGTTCCAAATTTCTGAAGTTCCTGAGTCGCCAGGTTTGCTTCAAATGGTCCAAAGCGAACAATCACATTCTTGGAAGCAGGAGAGGACATTGTGTTCTTTAGCGAATCTTAGCAAAGCCGGCCCGGAAGAAAGATCTTAACCGTTAGAGCCCTGCAGGATAATGGACTTGCCAAAGTGACGAATGTCAACTGAGTTTTATGCCGCGTTCATTTGTTCCTTTCAATCTCTCTCTGGTTTCACGCTTTTACATTCATGGCGTAAGGCTCTGGATCGGAGGTCAGGGGATTCGGGCAGGCGCGTTTTGTGCGAATCTATCTCCGCTTACCTTCCTTCTCTTGCGTCACGGCGCCATCTTTCCTCTTTGCACAATTCTTCTTTGCACAACGACATCTGAACCTCCCTTCTTCGCGTCGAGTGAACGACACCACACGTTAGTCGCGTTGTTCACTATCGGCCTACCGCAGGCGTGGATTCCGTAGGGCGTTCTCAGGTGGAACTCGGTTTGCTGCAGACTTTCCGTCGAAACCTTCTTCCATTCTGTATTTTCTGTGGTGCTGGGTCAACCCGCTTTTCCTGTTGTTGGATCCAGTTTTTCGATTGGGGAAACCCATTTGCAAGCTCGGTACTTTCTGTGATCTACGTTCTTGTCATCCGACGGATCCGCCATGATTAATTCATCGGAAGTCACATGGCTGGGTTAGTTTCGAGATGGTCCTCGCATGCCTGTGCCGGGCAAAGACAAGGTCCTGAATATCAGTCGCTTAGGGAGTGAGGAAAATGTAATGGAAGTGTCAGGAGGCCTTCATTGTCATCCGAAGTCGAACTGAGCAACCCTGATACGAAGAGGTTCATATGCGAATGGCCAACAAACGACTGTCTCAGGTCGGCTGTTCAGTCAACACTATGCCCCGGTGGGCTTCGAGACGGCAATGGATGGCTTTGTTGCTGCTTGCCATGCCTGTCCTCGTCTTGGCCCTAACGCTAGGTGCAAAGCCAGCCCCTTGCTCAGAACTCAGAGCGCGCAGTGCGATCCGCACAGGGACCTGAACTTGTCTTCGACCGCGACTGCGTAGAGGTGGTCAAGCCGAGTCCTGATTTTCAATTGCACGTCGCGTTAAATGAGAACGGAGATCCGGTCGATACGCTGATCTATAGCACCGGCAAACTGAACTTCAAGGTTAAGGCGCTCGACTGTGCAAAGTCGCAGTGCGACCTGAGACTGCGGCTAAGGGTGCCAAGGAAGGAGAGAAGAAGGCATGTTGCGACTTTGGTCAGTGATGGTGGCGAGCACAGTTCGGAATCCCCGGAGGAGTCTCTTGACCGTCGGGAGCGTAGCTATCTCTCTTTGCCTGCTTAGCGTCTTGGCAGCGGCGTATCGTTCTCTTTTTTTTGAACCTGAGTCAGCCCCCGCGGAGGCACTTCGTCTAGTCACCCACCATCGTGTGTCTATTACGCAGCCAATGCCATTGTCGTTTCTGCCCAAAATCAGGAGCCTTCCCGGCGTTCGCGACTCCATGATATGGCAGTGGTTCGGAGGCACATATAAAGACGCACGCGATCCTCGAAATTTCTTCGCCCGCTTTGCGGTTGAGCCGGACAGGTTCTTCCGGATCAGGCCTGAGGTGGAACTTGCTGGGGATCAAAACGCCGCATTCCAAAACACACGATCTTCATGCATTGTCGGAAAGACGTTGGCCGCCAGATTCCAATGGAAGATCGGCGATCGGATCACGCTCCCCGGAGACATCTTTCCAGTGACCCTCGAGCTAACACTCGTGGGCGTGTATTCCAATCCCAACGAGGACGCGAATCTTTACTTCCACTACGAATACCTTCGCCAGCTTCTCATCGCGGCGGGACAATCCAGCCGAGCGGATACGGTGGGAGTGTTCCTTACATCGGTGAATCGCGCCGGAGATGTTGATGCCATTGCAGCTGCTATCGATAAACAATTCGAAGATTCACCTGCACCAACCAAAAGCGAATCGGAGCGCACGTGGCAGCTGAGTTTTGTATCCTTCCTGGGAAACCTCAAGCTGTTCCTGCTCGCCATTTCCGGTGCTTTGACCTTCACCATTCTGTTGGTTTCCGGTAACACAATCTCTATGTCGGTGCGCGAGCGCACACGAGAAGTAGGGATTCTGAAGACACTTGGGTTCAGGCGAGAAACGATTCTTGTCATGTTCGTGGGCGAGGCCGTCCTGATGTCCATCGCCGGAGGAATTACTGGACTTCTGTTGGGAACCGTTCTGGCTGCAGTTGTGAGTCATAGTGACGCAGCCTTTGCCACTTTGCGTCTAGCCATTACAGCCGACGTTGCCGGCTTTGTAATCGTGGTTGCCGCGTTGATCGGAGCGCTGAGCTCGGTCATCCCGGCGCGCCACGCCGCTCAAACCCAGATTCTGGATGCGCTGCGCTATTCAGGATAGAGAACAACAGCCATGCGAATCCCGCTGACTTACAACCTTCGCAATCTTATGGTTCGGCGGACGGCGACGATCATGACCGCGCTTGGCATGGCTTTGACGGTGGCCGTGCTACTCGCTGCTTTGGCATTGTTTGACGGGCTGCGCACTGCATTTCGGTCATCTGGCGATCCCCTCAACATTCTAGTTTTGCGGAAAGGCTCCTCCACCGAACTGAGCAGCGCACTGGGCGAAGAAACCTATCGTGACATGCTGTATAAGCCGGGTATCGCACAGGATGGCGGAAGTCCTCTGGTATCACTCGAAATGATCACCTCCGTCACGCTACCGAAGCCGGGGAACCTCAATGGTCAAGCAGTAACGTTGCGTGGGCTGCTACCGGTCGGCATTCGGCTCAGAGCAGTCAGCCTGAAAGAGGGACGCTGGTTCGAGGCGGGGAAGCGCGAATTCGTAGTCGGTGCATCAGTCGCACGACGCTGTCCTGCGGCGCAGGTAGGCGAGTGGCTCCGGATTGGGAGCTCGGAGTGGCAGGTGGTCGGTGTGATGGACGCAGGGGCCTCTGCAACAAACAGCGAGATTTTCGCTGACCTCAACCAGGCCAGCAGCTACTTCAAGCGGCGGGACCAGTTCAATTCCGTATTGCTGCGCACAGCCAACGCTACATGGTTACCTCAGCTAATCGGTTCTTTGAACAATGATCAGCGCCTGAATGTGAACGCAGAGACGGAGAAGTCCTACTACGAGGCACAGGCCGCCTCGGGCGCTCCTCTGGAGCACCTCGGCGTGCTCGTGGCACTGATCATGTCCATCGGCAGTGCCTTTACTGCGATGAATACGATGTACGCTGCAGTCGCACGCCGGTCACGCGAAATCGGCACCTTGCGCGTGCTGGGCTTTGCGCGGGGCAGCATCCTGCTCAGTTTCTTCATCGAATCACTGCTGCTGGCCAGCCTCGGTGGGATCATCGCCTGTGTTTTAATTCTGCCCTTGAATTTCGTCACCACCGCTATTGGCAATGTCAGCACGATGAGCGAGATGGCCTTCCGCTTTCATGTCGGAGGGGTCGTCATTGGGATTGGCATCGTTTTTGCCTGGTTTATTGGTGGAATTGGAGGTTTGTTTCCCGCACGAAATGCAGCACGAAAAGAGATTCTTACAGCTCTCCGGGACAATTGATCATGGAAGCCGAACTAAGGAAACTGCGGATCGATCGCCGCCCAACCTCAATCATGCCGGGCTCGAAAGGTCGGGCGGGCCACATTTGTGCCGGCGTCATCTACTCCCACCAGTATGGTTTTTGGGGCAAGAACTCCGTGTAGAAAACGCCCAGTATCGTGCGGAGGTGCTCCATGGCACAGGGCATCGTTGAGAATCTCGAAGTCAAGCTCGATGCACTGGAGCGCGGATCTCGCCCAGAAGAAGATCGCCAAGGCGAAAGCCAATTTCGGTCTCTGCAAAGGCGGACCTTTACTATGAGCTCACGTCAGGCAGGACGCGCACGTTGGTCAGCGATGGAGTGCTGGCTCGCCAGACACTGATGACGCTCAGCGCAGGTATGACGCGCAGTTAGGAAGAATCTCATCTTTATGAGCTGTTCCGCGCTCCTCGGTGCTCAGCCAGTTTCCGACAGCACTCCGCTTTCGCATAGCCTCTAGCGAGCCGAGTATCGTTGGCCTCCTCGAGTCTAGGACGTGAACAACAGTTTCTTGTGCGGCATGTGGGCAAGGGGTCGTCAGCTAAACGACGATGGAAGTGGATTCCTTTTGCCCAGAGTTCGACCGATCGAGGTTTTTCTATGATCTAGAACGATTGCCGCAACTTGTGCTTGGCAGGCACAATTTCCTCATTAAGTCTGAGTCATCGTTGCTGGTTTCTAACGGCGACAAGCCGTGCAATATCCCCCAACTTCCAACCGAGCTATCACAATGCGAAATCGACACTCCTGTTCCAACTGACTCTTGAGAGAATCGAATCTCTCGCTAACAAATTCGGTGATCTTGCCACAACGCAAACAAGCCATATGTACGTGATCCCGGCCAAGTTTGCGTTCGTAGTAGTGACCTTCCCCGTTCAAATGCATGAGGTCCAGTTCGTCGATCAGCCCGTGGCGCTTGAGCAATCCCAGCGTTCGGTAAACTGTGCTGCGGTCGACGGAGGAGTCCAATTTTTGTGCCTTGCGCAGTATTTGACACGCGTCCAAGTGTTTGTTGGCAGTCTCGATGACGCTCAGGATGGCACGGCGCTGTTCGGTCATGCGAACCCCCCGCTCCGACAACAGAGCCTGCAGGCGTCCAGGAATTTCAGTTTGTGGAAGCGGCATGAAGGGCAGCCTATTGCGTCCTGTTGCAACTAATCGTGAACAGGATTACGACGAAAACGCTTGGTTCGGTATTGACCGCTGACGCGGGCCCGAACTCCACACTGAATTGTAGTCTTGTTGCGACTTGCTCGCAACTAATTACAAGCCCTGGCACATCCCCGCTCCTGCTTGGTGAATCAGTTGTGCGCCTTTGTCTTTCTCAGGACAACTTACGAGGAAGCCTACCTGAGTGTCCTAATGGATCCTGCGATGCGGAGGCGTTTGCCGAACTGGAAGATCGCCAGTCGAAAAACGGTAAGGGCTCACTTATGCCAAAGAACGCAGGCCGATCAAAACGGTAAGAAAAGAACTGGCTGAAGGACGCCGTTGTCCGGTATTCGCACGCTATACCACGAGCACGTGGTCAGCATTCAAATTCAGCCGATATTGAGCAACGAAGGAATTCCCTCGGTCAAACCCTCTGGTACTAGTTAGAGATCGTTATCGGCCAGAAAACGGCCGTAGTCATTCTTCTCGAGCCAGTTGTAGAGATGAATCTGATACAGGTATGAAGCTACGATCTCCTCCCCGAGTTCGTGCGTTTCAGTCGTCACGAATGGCACGCCGAGGCCAGCCAACACGGCAATCAGCGACTGCAAAATGCGATTGGGGTTCGCGTTAGAATGAGGATAGCAAGACTTGACCTGACTGAGCGCAGCGGTGATCACTAGCAGTCGGTGCGGACAGGATCGCAAGCGTCTAAGTCGCTCTATGAATACAGAACGTTCAGCGGTGAATGAGTGAACCAGGTCGGCGAGATCCTTCCGCTCGACGGCGCACATGTCTTCCAGGCCTGCGATCGTGTAATCGCCGATCGCAAGCGCCTTCTTGTTAACTGCTGTAAACCAACCTGAGAACCGGGAAAAATCCAAGGGATTTTGCTCGCGAGTATCCACTAGAACCATACCGCGCGGCGTTTTAAGCTGAGTACCGCCGCGCTCGGCGAGCACGGGAACTAGAGGAGGAGCCACCGGATCTGCGGCCAGTTGCCATGCAAGCGGAGAGGTAATCAGCGCGCGGTGCCTAATCGTTCGGGACATGCACGATATCTTAACGCGGGACGTCGGAAAGAAATAGCCGAGCTTACTCGCAAAATTCGAAGTTCTCGGCATGCTCGACCTCAGGCGGAAGATCATTGAACAGGGACGATAGGGTTCTGACTCATCGTTGGTGTAAACGCTCTAGCTGTCGAAACATCAATAGCATCAAAACCCGGCGAACAAACGGCGCAGGCTTGTGAGATCGCCTTGATATCAATAACCAAGCCCTGAGGGGGACTCGGGAATGCTGGACACAATGGGAGCTACGGCCACTGGACATCAAGTGCATAAATTTCCTGGGTACTGGTATCTCGCACCAGGATCGGAGCGCCATCTGGCATGATTCCATTCCAAGGTCCCCAGGGACCACTGGCCCGATGAACATCTTTTAGATCGACGAGTGGCTCGAATTGGCTGCGACCCCTTGCGCAACAAAACTTGATACTGAGGTATCGCCCAGATGTTCGTTCCGGCAGCATTCGTACTTTGAAACAGATAGTAAGAACGGTACAAAATCAGCCAAAGGGGACAAAGAAAGAAACTTGGATTCCCACCGTTTTTCCATGGTTTAGTGTTTGCTATTGTATGGCGTGTAGCCGGGTATGGGGCTCTATTCCAAGTACCTTCTGCCGCGGATCATTGACCTTTCCATGCGGAACAAGGAAATCACTCGTGTGCGAGCTGAGTGCATTCCACAAGCCAGGGGAGAGGTGCTCGAGGTCGGCCTAGGATCAGGGTTGAATTTGCCCTTCTATTCGCGAGAGGTCTCCCATGTGTTCGGAGTTGAGCCGTCAGCAGAATTGCAGCAAATGGCCCAAAGAAGGGCAGCTAATGCCCCAATAAAGGTAAAATTCCTGCTTCAGTCGGCCGAAGAGCATTTACCGTTATCGGATGGGGCCATCGACACCGTCGTCATCACCTGGACTCTGTGCTCAATTCCTGATGTCGCGCAAGCACTGCGGGAGGTGAAGCGGGTGCTCAAACGGGACGGCCGCCTTCTATTCGTCGAACATGGTCGAGCGCCCGATAACAGCGTGGCCAAGTGGCAGGACCGGCTAACTCCCACTTGGAAGCGCATCACAGGTGGCTGTCATCTCAATCGGAAAATGGACAACCTGATTACGGCAGCAGGATTTCGGATCTCGGATCTGAAGACATGGTATCTTCCTGGACCGGAGCCGATGACGTTTACGTATCTGGGAACTGCTGAACACCACCTGCCAGCTGTTTCGGCCTGATCCAGGCCAGAGGTGGCTCTGTTACCAACTCTCCTCAATCCTCATGGGTCGTGACGGTGGAGTTCCGAGAATCAGGATTCTTGGCACCGTGAACTGGCTTCACTCAAGGCCTCCGAACCCCCCGGCACTAGCTTTTTCCACGATTCCTCGGGCGACCGTCGCAATCCTCCAACATGGCGTGGCTGAACCCGCTGATCTGTTCAGCGCCTTGCCAGAAGGTTGCCTGAACTGTTAAGCGGTCCCAGTACCAACACACTTACAAGTTGCGAAGATCAAAGTACCTGCGCAACCACCACGGTCGCGTCATCTGACTCGCGTCCACCGGAGAAATCATCCATAGAGTTGAAGATCGAGCGGACCAGGTCTTCCGCGCATTTTGAAATCCTGGCGGCAGTTGCCTTCAACAAACCCTGAACTCTCCACTCCTCGCCGACTGAGTTTGCCACCTCAATAACTCCGTCGGTATAGGCAATGACCAAATCGCCCGGGCTTAGTTGGACGACACTCTCCTCATAGTTCGAATCAGGGAACATTCCGACAGGCGCACCCCGTTTCGAGCCAGTGGAGTGAACCGTTACGTCGAAGAACAAACGGTGGATTATGTCCGGCATTCACATACCGCAGGGTGAGTGTCGCTGCGTCGAAAACTCCATAGAACAACGTTGCATAGCGGTCCGCGAGCGACGAACTGTATGCCTGGTGATTCACTACCTTAAGCAATGCAGCCAAGTCACTTCCGGTAAACAGAGCTGCTGTCCGAAGCGAAGACTGGACACTGGCTATCATGAGCGCCGCGGCGAGACCCTTGCCGGACGCGTCTCCAACCACCAGCGCCAGGCGGTCATCCGTGAGCATAATAAAATCGTAACAATCGCCGCCGAGGGCTCGAACTTGGCGGCAGCACCCTCTGCAGTCCAGGAAGTCGGTGGTCCGACCCAAACCTTGCATAAATCGCTGCTGGACGTCGCAGGCAAGCACCCAGTCTTGGCTAACATCAACCACCAGTTCGTCGGTCGTCATTTTCAGTTCCCAACCGTATGTCGGTTCACGACGGTCGAAATCGACAAGGGAGAACCTGATTTGTTTTATTTTTTTTCGGGTCGATGTCGAGAATGAAAACCCTGACTCCGACTACCCTATAAAAGCCGAATGACCAAATCTTGAGCACTTCGTCAGCCAAAAGCCAGGGAGGAGAAGCTATGTCCGAAGCCAACCTAAATGCTCGCCGCCGCTTCGTCGCATCGGTGTTATCGACCCCGACTTTGGCGGTACTGCCCGCCCATTCCACTACAGATGCCCAGGTGCAGAAAATGAAAGGAGAGGAGATGACGATCTTGACGCCCTACCTTCTATTTGAGGGGAACTGCCATCACGCAATGGAATTTTACAAGTCCTGCTTTGGTGGAGAACTGGCTCTCACCAAAGTGAAGGATTCTCCCGCAAAGAATCACATGCCAGCAGTCCAGCAGGACAAGGTTCTCAATGCACGACTCCGAAGCAGCAATGGAGATCTTGGCATCGGACTGGCTGCGCTCCGATCAAACTGCCATTCGCGGCAATACGGTTTGTCTTTTCTTGAGCGGTGGGACAATTCAGGAGTTGGGAGCTTTATTCGAGAGACTATCCGAAGGTGCGGAAGTCACTGATCCTCTGAAAGAGCAATTCTTCGGTACCTAAGGAGCACTCAACGACCGATTCGGTGTCCGGTGGATGTTTCACACGGACAAAAGAGCTTAGTTGAAAAACGGTGAACAACAGCATCCAGGAGCGAACAAATGAAATACATTTTGCTAATGTCTGGCACAAAAACTGGGGTAGACGGGTATCACGCTTGGTCGCAAAAGGATATCGAGGCGCATATGGCAGTCCTCCAGGGCATCACCGAGGAGCTCACCAAATCTGGAGAGTTTGTTGCCTCACAGGGCTTAGCCGACCCGGGTGAAGCTAAGCTTGTGCGCGGGGAGAAAAACGGAACCCCGGTTACAGACGGGATTTTTCCCGAGTCCAAAGAGTTTTTGCTGGGATACTGGATCGTTGACGTTGCGACGCCTGAACGCGCACATGCCATCGCGGGCCGGATTTCGGTGGCGCCGGGACCTGGAGGAGTACCTACCAACATGCCCATTGAAGTTCGGCGGTTGACGATTTATGTGCAGCCTCAGTCCCAATGACAGCATGTCGAGAACGTGGCGCGAGATCCGACTAACATACGAAAGCGTAGGACGGAGCGCCAAATGAAATCAGAGGAGCGAGAAAATGAAATACATTTTGATGATGAACTCGATGCGAGCCGGCCACGGGGTCCCACAGTGGCCACAAAGAGACCTTCAGGCACACATCGCATTTATGATCGGACTTGACGAAGAGCTTCGCCAATCCGGTGAGTTGGTTTCAGCCGAAGGACTCTCTTTCCCGGATCAAGCTAAGCTGGTGCGAGCAGGCAAGAATGGCGTTCCGATCACCGACGGCGTATTCCCTGAGTCTAAGGAGTTTCTCGCCGGTTTTTGGATCATCGATGTTGAAAACCCGGAGCGCGCTTATGCCGTTGCAGCCAAAGTTTCCGCCGCCCCCGGGCCTGGCGGAGCGCCGTTAAACATGCCGATTGAAGTACGTCCTATTATGAGCGCGCCGCCGCCGGAAATGCTGTAAGG
>Ga0126373_10004249_pt1 | contig 10920 bp, 5 predicted proteins | sample PanSoiMetPlot_11_FD_92545 | JGI IMG/M metagenome (GOLD analysis project Ga0126373, IMG submission 92545) | Tropical forest soil microbial communities from Panama - MetaG Plot_11 | ecosystem: Environmental > Terrestrial > Soil > Tropical forest > Bulk soil | place: Panama | collected 2016-02-17
AGAGCGCGTGTTCGGCAATGCTGAGCTGGTCGGCTGAACGCACAAGAGGCGAGAAACCAATTTCCGTTCGAACACATGCGATATTCTGAGCTGTTCACGAGAGGTCAGCACGAGCTTTTTGAGAGTGACCTCTACGCATCATCTTTACTTGGAGGAATTGCCATTAGCGCGGCGCTTACGGGGTAGGCTTCTAAGAACACTCTTTGCAATAGTCATGTAGGCTCCCACTTTTTCGTCAGCAACCTCGCTTATATGCAGGTCGGCAGCAATTCCGGCGATTCGGTTCGCCTCTGACCGGCTCAGTGATGCTTTTTCCATCAGCAAGTCAATCATATCCTGCACTGCTAACTTTGCTGATGCGGTGAGGTCGGAGTCTGCGCCCATGGTAATAAACGCTGTCGGTGTTTCGGCTCGTGGCTGCCGAAGATGCATATTCTTTCGGACAATAAGTTGTAATTGTCCGCGTAGAGATGTCTCAAGCGCAGTACCTCCGGTTTCCCCGTCCCCCTGGGCCGCGTGACCATCGCCAACCTCGAAAAGCGCGCCCTCCACATTGACCGGAAGATACAAAATTGTGCCGGCCGTGAGCTTTCTATTATCGAGATTGCCCCCGTGCGGTCCAGGTGGATTGCTACTGATCCGACCCGCTTTGGTTGGGGGCGCTACCCCCATCACGCCGAAGAACGGTTGTAAGGGAATGATGATGCCGGGATTAGGTGTAGCCGTCATGTGTTCTCGGTCAAGCGTGATAATTCGAAACTTCGGTTCCTCACAATTCTTCGGCACAAAGGTCCAGCTTTCGCAGCACGCCTGATACCCGTAGGGAATTGCTAAATCGACGCTCCGAATTCGCACTTCGAGCACGTCCCCTGGCTTGGCGCCCTCGACATAAATGGGTCCAGTGAGAATGTGGTCGCCAGGTCCCTTATCGGTAACGCGTGAAATCACGTCCCGAAGCGACTTCTGTACTTGAGCTGCTGCCAGGCCATGATTTTCAAGTTCCTTTGGGTCAGAGGTGATCAGGGTATCGATGTCAACAATATCGCCCGATTCTATGCGCAGCGCTGGATTGGCATGTGAGTCGAAGTAGCCAATCACTACTGTTTCCGGCGTGGCCGCTAGCCGATGAGCATGAGCATTAGCTTTTGAGCATGCGACGGGTGCAGTATGTAGAAGGATCACAATTGTTGAGGCCACTACGACCAGAGATTTCAATTATCGCCTCCATAGTGCAGAAATAAACATCATCTCGGTTCTGCGGCGCAATCATTCTGGACGAAACCGACCCGCGTGTTTAGATAACCTGAGGACCTTTCGGGCAGATTCTACGAAGGCAAGAACGGCCGGAGACCTTTCGCCTTTTCTCGATGCAACGTGAACCTCGATGGCCGCTCCCGGTTCATCCAACTCGCGTGCAATCAGTCCGGTACTCTGTGACACATAGGTCTCAGCAGTGCCAGCTCCAATGTAGACGGCCTTACCTGATGCAATCAGGATCACCCGTGCTTCCTCAAAAGGATCGGGAGGTCTCTCCACAATCTTTGGGGTGATTCCTGCGTTTCGATAGAGTTCTACGACCTTGTCGTGCATGGCACTGGAGAAGTCTCGAACATGCAGCAAAACGGGAATTTCGGCGATATCACGCAGGCGCAACCTCTTATGCTTCGCAAGAGGACTTGTTTTGCTGAGGACCACCAGGAAGGGTTCGGTGAAGAGTGGCTCAGAGCTGACATATGTGGTGTCGATCCATGGCCGAAGGAAGCCCACATCAATCTTGTGATCGCGCAGCGCTTCGTTTTGAAGCGTCGAGTAAACATCTTGACATTCAATCTCCACACTCGGAAATTGCTTTGAATGCTCAACGAGTACACGATGGACCTTTTCACCTAAGCCGGTACCAACTCCTACCCGCACGTGGCCAACCTGACCTCTTTTGGCCAAGCGAACTGTGTCCAGCAACTGCGCTGTTTGTGCGGAGACGCTTTTCGCTTCCTTCAAAACCAGTGAACCGACATCGGTCAATTGCACCCGCCGCCGATCGCGTATAAAGAGTTGAACACCCAGTTCGTCTTCAAGCTGCCGAATTTGGCGGCTTAGCGGCGGTTCCGCGATATGCAGTTGCTTGGCAGCGCGTGAAAAGCTTAAGCATTCCGCCACGGTGATGAAGTACCGAAGATGTCGAAGTTCCATAAACCTCGCAAGTCCCACTTGTACCTATAGAGTACTAGACCCTTTCAAAAGAAGTACTGGACATCGCAAGCATTTACAGTCAACCTTACGCAAATCTAGTAGGGTTAGCTTATTCCATTCGTCAAGTTTGATTCGCCAAGTCACCCGACTGGTATTGGGAGGATGAGATGCAAGCCATTTCCGAACATCGTGTCGACTACTCCCTGTGGTTGCTTGAACTCCTCCTCGTCATTGGTTTCGCAACCGGTGCTGCGGTGGCACAAACTACGGGGGGAAGAATTCTCGGGCGAGTTTCTGATACGAGTGGCGCCAGTCTTGCAGGCGTGACGGTGCACCTGATTAATGAGCAAACCGGCCTGAGCCAGGCGGGTACGACCAATGGCAGTGGCGATTACCAGTTCCCGGAAGTTCCGGTTGGTAATTATCGGATTGAGTTTGAGCACGTCGGCTTCAAGAAGAGCGCTCAGACGGGGATAACGCTTTTGGTCAACCAGGTATTGACCATCAACATGAGTTTACAAGTTGGAGCTGTTCACGAGACGGTGGAGGTCACGTCGGAGGTGCCCCTGGTCGATACTGCGAGCACGCAACTGGGAGCCGTGGTTGATGATCGTTCCATTGTGCAGCTTCCGCTTAACGCGCGCGATATGTATCAGTTCATTCAATTGCAACCGGGTGTGCAGACCCAGGCAAAAGCAAACGCTTCTGATCCAAACGGTTTTCTGGGAGGCGAGAACGCTGGCGCTGTTTCTGTCAATGGTGGACGCGGTCGCACTAACAATTTCAGCGTCAACGGTGGAGATGCAAATGATCAATTCCTGAATCTGCCAGCGGTTCAGCCCGCCCCCGACAGTGTCCAGGAATTTCGAGTGCTGACAAACACCTTTGATGCGGAGTTTGGACGGAATTCGGGTTCGGTAGTCAATCTCGTCACGAAGGCAGGGACAAATCAGTACCACGGCAACGCTTACGAGTTTGTACGAAACACAATTCTGAACACCCGTAACTACTTCCAGCAAACGAACCCTCCCTATCACCAAAACCAATTTGGCGGAACGTTTGGCGGTCCGATTCGTAAAGACCACACATTCTTTTTTGCGTCTTACGAAGGGCAGCGCTATAACACGCCAACAGCACTTCCGCTGTCTCCAGTCCCGACTGCATCCGAGCGAGTCGGTGACTTTTCCCATAACGCGGACGGCAGCTCCGCAGCTCCATTCGCGGGTACGTTAGTGAGCGCCTATGCGCTGAACAACCGATCGGGATGTCCCGCGGCCACCGGTTTTCCTGGAGGTATCCCAGACGGTATCACTTATAGCAGCTTGTTTCCCGGAAATCGAATTCCTGTAGCATGTGTTGACCCGGTCGCAATAGATCTTCTGCAGCTAGTACCGACACCGAACCAGCCCAATGGTTTTTATACGAGTACGGTTTTCTCGAATCAGCGGAACGATCAAATCACGGTACGGCTTGATCACAGGATTAGCGCTACACAGTCACTTAGCGGCTACTACTATTTCCAAGATAACAACGACATTAATGCACTCGCTCTGTTCAGTCCAGCGAGTGTACCTGGGTTCCCAGTGGCGAACCGATACCGCACACAACAGGTGAACTTGGCCCATACTTGGACGATCAGTACCACTATGGTCAACGAGGCGCACCTTGTAGTTATGCGGGAGGCACAACTCACCAATGACCATCCCGTACACACCACAAATGTGATTGATTCATGCCCGCCATCACTTCCAGGACAACCACCGGTTGTCAATGGACCCAGCGGTAACTGCTTCACTGACCCCACTAATCCGAAATTCGGGATTACACCGGGACTAGGTCCATCAGAGGAAGGCTTGCCATATATTCACATTGCCGGTGGTTTGAACTTCGGCAACACAACTAATGATGAACCACAAGTGGGAAACTCGTACCAGATCGCGGACAACCTCACGAAGATTATAGGATCTCACACCCTGAAATTTGGCGCGGATATCCGCCGTCAGCAGTGGCAACAGACTTTGTATTACGCACCCTCAGGGAACCTTGGATTTTCTGATTCCGGTCCAAACGCCGTGGGCTTGACAGATTCCTCCGGCAACAGCGTGGCATTCCCTGATTACCTCTTGGGTTTTGTAAATGCTTATCTTGAGAGCGGCGGTTCGCCGGTCCGCTTGCGCAATACGATGATGGGAATTTTCGCCCAGGACAGTTGGAAGATGCGGCCGAATCTGACTCTGAACTATGGACTAAGATGGGAGTACATCCCACCGCTGTCCGACTCTTCACGACGGGTGTCCACGTTCCGGCCGGGAGTTAACGAAACCAAGTATCCTTGTCAGCTATCGGCGGCAGAAGCAGCTTCGTTGGGATTAAGCTCAACAGACTGTAACCCGGGCAGCCCCGGAGCTGCTGTATTTCCCACCGGGATCGTGTACCCGGGCGCAAACGGAATGCCGCAGGGCCTGACGCAGACGTACTACAAGTCGTTTGCACCTCGCATTGGAGTGGCCTGGAGTCCCAGCGCAAGTGACGGCACCTGGCGTAAGCTCCTGGGAGGACCAGGTGAGAGTAGTATCCGCGCAGGATATGGGATTTTCTACAACCCTATCGAAGCATACATATTTCAACAGTTTTCTGGCGCGACTCCTTTTGCGGGCGACACTTTCATCACCAACACCCTACTGAGCACCCCATTCCACGATCAATTCGGCAATGTCTTCCCGAATCCTTATAACGGGATTTTTTATCCTAAGGCCGGACAGCCGCAGGATTTTTTCAGTTTCGAGCCGATCTTGATGTATGCCGACTACCAGCCGAATATGAGAACACAATACGCGGAGCAGTACAACCTGACGCTCCAACGCCAGTTGGGCACCAGCATGATGTTCCAGCTCGCGTATGTGGGCTCTCAGGCGCATCGCCTCCTGGCGACCCACGAGATCAATCCGTCAATACCTCAGACTTGCCTGGATATCATTGCCCTCCTCGGACCCAGTAGCTGCGGCCAATATAATGAGGATAATTCTTACAACCTCACTGTACCCGCCGGATTCAACTTCCACATGCCCAACGGTACGGTTGTTACGGGTACAGCTGGCGGAACACCATTAACGCTGGTCGGCCTTCGTCCCTATTCGTCTCCCAATTGCAATTCTTTTACCGGCGCAAACTGCCCGCCCTTTCCAGCTTTGCTAAACATATTCGCCCAAGATACGATCGCGAATTCGAACTACAACTCTCTGCAGGCAATGCTGCTGAAGCGATTCTCCAAGAGATTGCAAATGCAAGCTTCATACACCTGGAGCAAATCGATCGACCAGGCCTCAAGTTTTGAAGACGTCCTCGATCCCTTTAATTACCGGCGAACTCGCGCGGATTCCCTTTTCAATGCGGCTCATCGATTTGTCCTGAATTACACCTGGGAGCCACCTGTGCCCAAGTACTCAGGGATAACAGGCAAAATAGTCGACGGGTGGTCGATTTCAGGAATCACTACTTGGCAATCGGGCTTTCCAATTCGTATCAGTTCGCTCGCCGACAACGAATTGATCAACAGTTATGACATCGAGACGCTCGGGTCGCCCGATCAATTCAAGCGGTTTCATGTGTGGGATCCAAAAACTCATGCGGGTTATTGGTTCGACCCAAGCGCGTTTTCTGACAATGCTAGCAATTCCTCCGCTCCACTGTGCAGCGTAAGCCTTAATTTCGGATGTTATGACCCATCACTTCTCGGCAGATTCGGGAATGCGCCGCGCTCGATCTGTTGCGGGCCAGGAATTGTCAACTTCGACATTGCGATACACAAGAACATTCCCATAACCGAATCAAGATACTTCGAATTCCGATCGGAGCTCTTCAACGCATTCAACCACACAAATTTCTTGAATCCCGACGGCGAGACTCAGGATGGCTCATCATTTGGCAAAATAACCGCATCTCGTGACCCTCGCCTTATCCAGCTTGCACTGAAATTCTTCTTTTAAGGGAGAGCCTCAGTAATGGACGCCAAAATCGTTCGATCTGGGAAGTTGCGTTGTCGAAGAACGCATTGGGTCGCAGTGAAGACTGTGATCTTGTGCGTGCTTTTGACGGTCTTTAGTAGGTGCAGCTTGGGTGTGGTCTCTAAAGGAACCGGTGGGGTGGTCGTGAGTACCACGTATGGACCCGTGCAAGGGGAGACCGAAGAAGGCATTTTTGTATTTCGTGGTATCCGCTTTGCGGAACCGCCAACAGGGAAATTACGTTTCCGACCGCCTGTTCCCCCAAAAGCCTGGACGAAGGCTAAGGCTGCCCTAGATTTCGCTCCCGCTTGTCCGCAACTCGTCGAAATCGATCCCACCGAAAACAACAATTCAGTAATGGCAGAGGACTGCCTCGCAGTGAATGTATGGACGCCAAGGGCAGATGGAGGCAAACGCCCTGTAATGGTGTTTATCCACGGCGGCGCAAATATTGACGGCAGCGCGCGGAACACTTGGTACGACGGTACCACTCTAGCTGAGCGCGGAAATCTCGTCCTCGTCACATTGCAATACAGATTGGGGGCTTGGGGCTATTTGGAACTGTCGGAGATTGGCGGCAAGAACTTTGCCGAGAGCGGCAATCTCGGGGTCCTCGACCAGATTGCGGCTCTCAAATGGGTCAAAGAAAATATCGCACGCTTTGGTGGCGATCCAAACAACATCACACTTTTTGGGCAATCGGCAGGTGGAATGGCAACAGCGCGGCTAATCGGAATGCCGCAGGCTCGTGGCCTGTTTCACAAGGCCATTCTAGAGAGCGGAGCGGGAAGTAGAGGCGGAACCACGGTTGCGCAGGCAACCGAAGTCGCGAAGGCTTACATGAAGCTGGCTGGCGTAACCTCCGTGGAAGAGCTACAGAAGCTCAGCATGGTGGACATGCGCGAAGCACAGCGAAAGCTGTTCGAGACGAGGTTTGAAGATAGTTCCTTCGGACCTGTGCTTGATGGGATTGTGCTTAAAAAAGGTTCCATGGATGCCATTGTCGACGGCGAAGGCGCCACCATCCCAGTCATGCTTGGAACCGTGCTCGATGAAATGCGCTACTGGTCAACCATCGAAGATCTGCCCTTGGAAGAGAAACCAGAGCACCTCTTGCGGAAGCAAGTCGCTGATATTGTCGGCCAGCGCGCAGACGAAGTAATTGCCGCCTACCGAAGAAATAACCAAAACTACGGCGACATGGTAGTTCACATAACATCGGACTTAGCTTTTCGGCTTCCCTCCATAGAATTGGCTGAATTGACTAGTCGTCGACACCAGGTCACATATATGTACCTGCTTACATACCGTTCGACATCAACTTATCGCAAGTACGATTCCGCCCACACTATGGAAATACCGTTCGTTTTTGGCGTGATCGACGATTTGGATGTCATTGCCTTCATCGGCCGAGACTCACACCGCGAGACATTGATGAAACAGGTGCAACAAGCGTGGATGAATTTTGCGCGAAGTGGCAATCCGAACCATCCTGGCCTTCCCATCTGGCCCCAGTACGACGAAAACACACGAGCAACCATGGAACTAGGCATAGATAGCCACGTAGTGAATGATCCGCTATCAGAAGAACGCCGGGCCTGGGGAGGCTACCCGACAAAAGAACATATTGGCGCAATCATTTCCGAGAACACCGATACCAATACAGCTAGCAAGGAGTGAGTTATCACTGGCCTATTTTATTTTAGGCACGGCGCCTGAGGATTGCGCGTCTTCGAGCTTAGCTCAGTCACTATGCCAAGTCAGTACCGAACTAAATTTTTCAAAGGCGTTTCTTGGTCGCTTCTGATAGCGATAGTTGTTTTCGGCGAGGTGTCCGGGGTTGCCTCGAAAGGAATTGGCGGGACAGTCGTTCAGACGACAGCTGGACCGGTGCGAGGGGAAACTGAAGGCAATGTTCAAGTGTTTCGTGGAATTCGATTTGCACAGCCACCAATTGGCCAACTCCGATTCGGCCCTCCTCTGCCTGTCATCCCATGGACGGATGTCCGTCCGGCGTTAGATTTTGCACCGGCCTGTCCGCAACTGGTCAGTATCGACCCGACAGAAAATAATAACTCCGTTATGTCGGAAGATTGCCTTGCAGTGAACGTCTGGACACCTAGGATCGATGACACAAAACGGCCAGTAATGGTGTTCATTCATGGCGGTGCCTTCGTCGAGGGTAGCGCTAGGAATACCTGGTATGACGGCACAGCCTTAGCGGAACGGGGAAATGTGGTGGTCATCACTTTGCAATATCGACTGGGAGCTTTGGGGTTTCTTGAATTATCGAAAATTGCGGGCGAAGAATACGCAGACACCGGGAATCTTGGCATCTTGGATCAAATTGCGGCCCTCCGCTGGGTTCAGCAGAATATTGAGAGATTCGGTGGCGACCCTCGGAATGTAACGATTTTTGGCGAGTCGGTCGGTGCTACTAGTGTCGGAATCCTTATGGCACTGCCGGCTGCCCGGGAGCTATTTCAGAAAGCAATTCTCGAGAGCAACTCTGCTGTTCGCGTCGGTCATGATCTGGTTCGCGCCACAGAGCTGGCCAAAGAGTTTATGAAGATTGCGGGAGCCAGCAGCGTGGCCGATCTGCAGAGTATGACAATGTTGCAGATTCGGGATGCACAGCAGAAGCTATTCGAAACCGAATTCGGTGACTCATCCTTCGGCCCTACATGGGATGGCACTGTCATTCCACGACCGGCGATGGAAATGGTACTTGCAGGTGAAGGAGCACGAGTTCCTGTGCTCCTTGGAACCAATCTGGACGAAACTCGGTACTGGTCGACGATCGAAGATTTGCCATTGGAGAAGAAACCGGAGCCCCTCCTAGAATCTCAGGTCGCGGCAATCTTGGGTTTAAAAGCCAAAGCAGCGATAGGAGTCTACCGGAAGGCCGACTCAAATTATGGAGATGTTGTTATCCACCTCGCCACCGATTTGTTGTTTCGCATGACGTCGATTCGCATGGCAGAAGCACTTAGTAGACTGCAACCTACATACGCTTACCTGTTCACGTACCGCTCGACTTCACCCGTAACCAAGTACGATTCAGCCCATTCGATGGAGCTTCCGTTCGTTTTCGGTGTCATTGATGATCTGGATGCGATTGCGTTCACCGGCAGGGACCCGCACCGGGAAGACCTTACGCGGGAAATTCAGGCCGCTTGGATTAACTTCGCGCGCTCTGGCGATCCCAATTCTCCGGGCCTGCCGCGATGGCCAATGTACGACACGGTCAAGCGGTGCACGTTGGAATTGGGGATAACGTCTCGCGTGGTTAACGATCCGCTAGCCGCGCAGCGTGCTGTATGGGATGGTGTTCCATTTGACGGTGTCACTCCAAGCGTGGAGCAGGTATCCTCATTTCTCTCACACAATTCGGAGCGATGACGGAGATGCGGCTTCGATTACCCGGTAAAGTTGCCTTCCTTTTTATGACAGCGCTTTTTGCTGTAGAACCCATTCTGGCGCAGAAGCCCGACTTCCGCCCCCAGGTAAAAGAATTCATCTCTGTGGTTGCTCCGGTAGTCGTCCTGAGGCACGTCCGTCTTATTGACGGTACTGGACGCGCACCCCTCGAGAATCAAACAGTAATCATCTCGAATGGCAAGATAAGCTCGATCGTGGCATCAGAGGACTCTGGAACAGAGCATCTTCCGAGCGCTGCAACGATCCTCGACCGGCCTGGTTTTACCGTGATTCCCGGTATTGTGGGCATGCATGATCACCTGTTTTACCTGGCTGGACTTGGCAGGCCCGTGGATTGGAGTTACGCGCGACTTTATCTGGCCATGGGCGTCACAACAATTCGAACTGCCGGAGCTGGTGTCGCTCCTTATCTCGATCTTAACTTCCGCAAAGCTGTGGACGCCGGTATTGAGGTGGGACCCAAAATAAATGTGACCTCACCCTATCTCAATGGCCCCGGAGCACCTTTAGGAATGCTGTCTCTGACAAGTCCAGAGGAGGCGCGCAAAACAGTAGATTATTGGGCTGATGAAGGGGTGGAATCTTTCAAGGCGTATACGCACATTACACGAGCGGTGCTGGCGGCGGCAATTGATGAAACGCATAAGCGTCATCTGACAATCACCGGTCACCTTTGTTCTGTGACTTTTCACGAAGCGGCCGAGATGGGCATAGATGACTTGGAACACGGCTTCATCGTGGCCACGGACTTCGTGCCAGATAAAAAAACCGACGAATGCCCAGTAAAAGGCATGTGGTTCCAACCGGAGGACTATTACCAACAAGAATTTTTAAAATTGACGCCGCAGTCACCCGCGTTTCAAAATCTCGTGCATTTCTTGATTTTGCATAAGGTCGCGATCACCTCCACACTACCAACATTCGAAGCCGAAATCGTTGGCCGTCCTGTCCTTGACCCGCGGGAATATGGATTGCTAGCGCCCGACATTCAGAGCCTCGTTCTAACTCAGGTGCGGACAGCTTCCGATTACCCCAATGGGCTGCATCGAGCTGCGCTTAAGAAGGAGATGGAACTGGAACACGCGTTTGCCTCTGCCGGTGGCCTATTGTTGAATGGCCCTGATCCGCCCGGCCCAGACTGGAATCTCCCGGGATTTGGGGACCTCCGGGGCATCGAACTTTTGGTCGAGGCTGGCTTCACGCCCGAAGAGGCTATTAAGATTTCAACCTCTAACGGCGCACAATTCCTCGGTTATAGCGACCGCGGAACACTTGCGCCTGGCAA
>Ga0126373_10004250_pt1 | contig 10920 bp, 6 predicted proteins | sample PanSoiMetPlot_11_FD_92545 | JGI IMG/M metagenome (GOLD analysis project Ga0126373, IMG submission 92545) | Tropical forest soil microbial communities from Panama - MetaG Plot_11 | ecosystem: Environmental > Terrestrial > Soil > Tropical forest > Bulk soil | place: Panama | collected 2016-02-17
GCCTCGTTCGACTATTGCTCGACGGCGCTCGAAAAAGTCGACGATTCGAAGCTCGGAGAGCAGATGATGCTGTTCGGCAACCGCCCGTTTTCCCGCGCTGCCGTGCTGATTATTTTGAGCGACGATTGGTACGATCACTACGGGGCGCAAGCAACTTACCTGCGCTTGAATGGCATTCTGCCGCCCAGTGCGCAGCCGAGAAAAGATTAGCTCCGTTTCGTCTATCGAGTTGCGGTCTCGAAGGGACTTCGAATCGCCGGGTGGTGCTCACACCTGCAAGAGGTCGCCTTCGCGTGCGACGACTTCATACAGCACGGGATTGACAAAAAAGCCCAGGAACAGACGCGAAATCAGGCCCGCGACCACCACGATGGCGAAGGGCTTCTGGGTGTCGCTGCCCACGCCGGTAGAAAGCGCCGCCGGGAGCAGGCCGAGACAAGCCACGAGCGCGGTCATCATGATGGGACGCAAGCGCAGCAATGAGGCATCGAGGGTCGCTTCGCGAATGGTTCTGCCCTCAAGACGAAGCTTGTTGATGTAGCTGACCAGGATCACCGCGGTCTCGACCGAAACTCCCAGCAGCGCGAGCAAGCCCAGAATGCTCGAGACGCTGAAAGGCGTACGGGTCAGCCACAACGCAATAAGCGCTCCAACCGGTTCAGTCATCACCACCCCGAGAGCAATGGTGACGGGAAACTTCAAATTGCCATAGAGCGCAAAAAGAATGAGGAAAATGAGCAAAACGGCGAGTGGGCCGATGATCACGAACTGCGCTTTTGCTTGTAGCAACTCGCTGTACTCTCCGCCCCAATCGAGCCTGTAGCCCTCAGGGATTTGTACCGATTTCGCGACCGCCGCCTGCCCGGCGTTCACAATGCCTTCCAGATTGCGCCCCACAATCGAGAATTGAATGCCGATGTAACGCGAATTGTTTTCCCGGTAGATGAACGAGGCGCCGCTGGATTCCTTGATGGTGGCGAGCTCGGAAAGGGGAATCTGCTGTCCGCCGGGCGCGGGAACCAGCAGGTCCCCAATCTGGCGCGCGCTCGAGCGGAACTGCGGCTCCATTCGAACGATCAGGTCGAAGAGTTTTTCTCCCTGGATGACCTGCGTGGCCGCCTGCCCGCCGATGGCTGCCTGCACCACCGTTTCGACGTCGGCGACGTTGATCCCGTAACGCGCGATTTTCTCGCGATTGGCGTCGACGATCAGGCTGGGCTGGCCGAGTTCACGAACCACCGTGAGCTCGGTAAAGCCGGGCGTTTTGTCGAGAACGTTGCGAATCTCGACGGCCTTCTTCTCCAGAACGTTGAGATCTGGTCCGAAGATTTTTACCGCCAGCGCGCTCTTAAGCCCGGTTAGAGCCTCGTCGACTGCGTCTTCGGCAGGCTGCGTATAGTTGAAGATCACGCCGGGGTAGCTGTCGAGTCTCTTTTCGACGTCGGCGACGAGTTCTTCCTTGGAGTGAATAGGGCTCTTCTTCCAGGAAGCATCGTTGTAAGGCTTCAAGCCGACGTAAAACTCGCAGTTGAAGAAACCGGTAGGATCGGTACCGTCATCGGGCCGGCCTAGCTCCGAGCCAACCACCGTCACCATCGGGTATTGGTTCAGCAGCGCGCGCACCTGCGGAGCAAACTTGGCGGCTTCCTCGAAGGAGATGGTATAGGGCATGGTGGCGCGGACCCACAGGGCGCCTTCGTCAAGGTGCGGAAGAAACTCGCCGCCGATCAACGGCACCAGCAGCAGCGTCGACCCAAAAATGAGAGCGGCCGCGAGCATGGTGCTCTTCGGATGATTGAGGCACCACTCGAGTCGGCTGGAATAAACGTCGCGAATCCATTCGAAAACCGGGTTTCGTTTTTCCTGTACGCCTTTTTTGAACCAGGAGTACGCCAGCACCGGAACCAAAGTAAGCGTGAAGAACAGTGCACCAACCAGCGCGAAGGCCATGGTGTCGGCCATGGGATGAAAAAGCTTTCCCGCCGGGCCGCTGAGCGCATAAATCGGGAGATACCCCGCGATAATGACGGCAACGGAATAAAAAATGGGCCGGTCCACGTCGCGCGCGGCCGCCAGAATCACCTCGGTAAGGTCGTATTCCTGCCCTTTGCGAAGACCCAACTCGCGGTAGATGTTCTCGACCATCACGATGGTGCCGTCGATGATGATTCCGAAGTCGATCGCGCCGATGGAGAGCAGATTCGCCGCTTCGCCGGTCCAGTGCAGAAAAATAAAGGCGAACAGCAGCGACAAGGGGATGGTGAGCGCGGTAATGATGGCCGCGCGCACACTCACCAGGAAGAAAATAAGGACGAGAAAAACCAGGCCCATCCCGCGGAGAAGGTTGCCTTCGACGGTGTCAGTAGTCACGCGGACGAGATCGCTGCGGTCGTAGAAAGGCCGAACCTTGATGTCCGGCGGAAGAATTCGCCGGTTCAGCTCCTCGGTTTTCTTTTCGACCCCGGCGAGAACATTCTGGGTCTGCTCGCCGCGGCGCATCAGAATGACGCCCTCGACCGAGTCGTCGTCGTTCTTGAGCTTGTCTTGAAACCCGAAGATGCCCAGGCGGGGAGCGTGGCCGATTTCCACGTGGCCGATGTCTTTCACGCGGATGGGGACGCCGTTCGAACTGCCAACGACGATTTCCCCGATGTCGTCGGTGGTTTTGACCAAGCCCAACCCGCGAACATAGTAAAACTGCCCGCCCTGGGTGTAAAAGCCGCCGCCGGTGTTGGCGTTGTTGGCGGTGAGCGCGTTGAGCACCTGCACGACGGGCAAGTGGTAGTTGTAAAGCTTCACCGGGTCGAGCAGCACGTGGTACTGCATCGTGGGGCCGCCAAAACCGGAATCGTCGGCGACGCCCGGGACGCTGCGGTAAGCGCGCTCGATGACCCAGTCCTCGTAGGTGTGCAGTTCGGTGGGCGTGCGGTCCGGGCTCTCCAGCACGTAGCGATACACGAGCCCGCTCGGGCTGAACAGCGGCGCCATGCTCGGAGTGACACCGGTAGGAAGTTGCGCGTCGCTGAGGCGCTCGAACACAATCTGCCGGGCAAAGTAAGGGTCCACATTTTCTTCGAAGGTCAGACGCACGTCGGAAAGCCCGTAAAGCGAAATCGACCGCATGACGGCGAGATTGGGCGCGCCGTTCATGGCCAGCTCGAGCGGCAAAGTGGTGAGCCGCTCCACCTCCTCGGCGGCGTGCCCCGGCCACTGGGTGATCAGCTCGACCATGGGGGGTGACAGGTCGGGGTAAGCGTCGACCGGCATGCGTTGAAAAGAAATCGCTCCCGCAAAGACGATGAGCACGGTAACCATCAGCACCAGAAAGCGCTGCTGCAGGGAAAATTGAACAATGCGATGGATCATCAGGAGTTCTCTTGGCGCCTCTCCGTTCTAGTGCTGCAGGGAATTCTTGAATTGCAGGAACAGGCTGCCGTCGCCAACCACGCGCTCGCCTTCTTTCAGACCGTCGGTAATTTGCGTGTGGCCGTCCTGGCTATCGCCAATTTTCACCAGCCGCCGCGCAAACTGGTTTGCGCCGGACTGCGCGTACACGAACGGCATGTTTTCGCTATCGCGTAGAACGGCCGCGTCGGGAACGGTGAGCGCGTTGCGAATCACCCCCGCCTGCAACATCGCCGTCACGTACATGTCCTTCTTCAGGATCTTATTGGGATTGCCGGTGACAATGCGGGCCTGGAGCGTGCGGGTATTGGGGTCGAGGGCCGGTGCAACATAGGAAATTTTTCCGTGAAAGACCTGGGGATAGGTGTCGGTCGTAATGTCCACCGAATCGCCAACCCGCACATAGCCCACATCGCTCTGGTAGACATTGACGAGCACCCAGACCGTGCTCATGTCCGAGATGGTGAACACTTGCGTCGCGCCCGCCTGGAGCAGCTGGCCCGGACCAACGAGACGCTCGACGATTTCGCCGCCGACCGGAGCGGGAAGGGGAATCTGCAAGGTCGTTTTTGGCGGATTCTTGATCATGGCTTCGGGATCTTTTATGCCCAGCGCGCGAAGCATGTCTTCGCTGGCTTGCAAATCGGCTCGCGCCTGCGAGCGGCTGGATTCCGCTTGCTGAAGATCCGCCTCCGCAACGGCGCCGTGCGAGTAGAGATCCTGCGAGCGGGTGTAGACCTTGTCGGCAAGGAAGAAGGCGTCGCGCGCCTTGAGATATGCGGAGCGCGCCGCCGAATAGTCGGGGCTATTCACGGTAAGCAGCGGCTGGCCCGCGTGAACGGTTTCGCCGGGCGCCACCAGGATCTCGTGCACCGGTCCGCCAATCGGGCTGAATACCGGCGTGGTCTTGAAGGCGTTGTAGGCAACGTTTCCCGCCAGACGCAGCTGCCGCCGAAGATTGGCTTTCTCGACGGGGACAACCTCGAGGTGAGCCATCTGGTCGGCCGGCACGGTGAAGAGCGTGGCGGTGTCCGCCTTGGTTTCCGAAGCGGAATAGGAGGTCATTTTGGACACGGATTCCGCGGGGCCGGCGCTGCTGCAGCTGGCGAGGAGCAACACGGTCAGGGTCGCGGCGGAAAAACCCAGAAGCGATACAAGCATTTTTCTCATGGCAGATTCCTTGTGCCCTCGGCCTGACGCATCTGTTCGAGAGCGGTCATGTAGGTGGCGAGCGCCTGGCGAAAGGCTAGTTGATTGGCCCGGTAGGTACGTTCCGAATCGAGATAATCGAGCAGGCTGGCGGCGCCGCGCTTGTAGGCATACTCGCTGATGTCGCGCGACTTGATGGCCTGGTCGACATAGCCGCCCTCATACAGCTCGACAATCTGTTCGCTGGTGCGGAGATTTTCGTAAGCATTCACCACGTCGGTGAGCACTTGCTGCGAGGTCTCGGCGGCGAGTTGTTCATTTTGCGTGATGACGTGGCGAGTCCGCGCGATCTCGCCTTGGTTGCGGTCGAAAAAGGGCAACTCAATATTGAAGAAAATTGCCGCGGTGCTGGTCGAGGCCACGTGGGAGTAAGTGAACGTGGTGGTGAGGTCGCGCTTGCGGTTGACTTCCGCAAGCAGCGCCGCGCTGTGCGCCGCGGTGACGTTTTGCTCGGCGGCGCGCAGGTCGGGACGCGTCCGCAGGGCCAGCGCTTTCAGATCGTCAAGGCTGGCGTGCACCGGCACATGCTCGAGCTTGCCTTCCACGTCGTAGTCAGCGGGGACCGATTCGAACCCCAGGAGCTGGCGCAATGCCGAGAGGGCCTGGATCTTGGCCAGCTTTGCGCTTAGCACGTCGTTCTGGAATTGCAGCATTTGCAGCTTGATCTTGAGCAGGTCGCCCTCGCTGATGGCCCCCGCCTTGTACCGCGTTTCGCTGATGTCCACGCTCTTCTGGAAGCTTTCGAGGTCCTGCTGTGTGAAATCGACGGTGGACGAGGCGAGAACCGCGGCGACAAATTGCTGCCCAACGTTGAAAGAAAGCGTGCGTTCGTTGTCGGTGACGGTCGAGCGCGTGACCGCGGTCACGTCCTGGGCGGCCCGCAAGCGATGCTGGCGCTTCCCGCCGATCTCGAACGTGTAGGCAAGGCCAGCATCGAATTGCCCCTGGCTGTCGATGAAGTCGGCGCTGAACTTATCCGGTTCGAAAATGGGAAGAAACTGAGCGTCCCAGGACAGCACGGGATTGGGGCGGAGATTGGCGGTAGTTTCGAGCGCTTGCGATTGCAGAATCGTGGAACGCGCCGCCTGGAGCGCATGGTTGTGCTGAAGGGCGAGACGAAGAGCTTCGTCGAGGGTGACGCGGACCGACGGGGGTGCCCCGGTGGCTGGCCCCCCCGCGGTTGGCCCTGACGGCCGAGTGGCGGGAGCCGGCGGGGTTTTCTGCGCCGGGGGGTTCTCCTGCGCCAGAACGTAAGCTGGCAGGGCCAGCACCAATAGGCCCAATCGGAATGCTATTCTCAAGTGGTACTCCTCGCTCGTTCCGAAACAAACGGCGACAAACTAGCAATTGGAAAACGGAACCGACCAGGGATAGAACGGCAGGCTAGAGAGCAGGAGGAGCGCGGGGAGAAACCGCGCGGGGGAAGGCCAAGGAAACGGTAAGCACCGGGGAAACAACTTCAAGCCGATGCGTCGCGGGAATAATGGCGACGGTCGGCGATGCGGAAGCGACGGCCGCGCCGGCAGCGGAGCAAACCGGACAGAAATGCGCGGCCGAAGCGGAAACAGACACGTCCGTGCAGAAATGGAATTGCGCTCCGAGGAACATGATCCCCAGGCACAATGCCACAAGGCGGACACGCTGACCGTTGCTAAGCATCTGCTTATTAAGACGAAGCTTAGGATGGATTGGTTGCAGGGTCAAGTAAACTATCCCGCAGAGGTGCGCATCCTGCGCACTCGGGTGTCGACTGCGTTCGAGCGTGGTGCTAGATTAAGATGTGGTGTCATGAAAAAAGAAGGGTCTATTTTTGTGCGTAGCGACAGACGAGCGGCGTTCGCCATGCTCGCTTGCGCCGCCTTGCTGTTTTTCGCGGCATGCGGATCGCTTCTTCACGAGCATAGCCACGGCCCGGACACCACCTGCCACCTCTGCCAGGCGCTGCACATGCCCGCGCTCGCAGCGGCCCGGCTGAGCTTCGGTCCTGTCCTCGAGACGGTGGCCTGGTATTCCTCGCTGCCACAGCACTTCGTGGTGAGCGAGCCTTTTTCTCTCCACCGCGCTTCCCGCGCACCTCCCATCGTCTAGTCTCACCCTCCTAGCTCGAAGTGTATTTCCCGGCGATGGCCGTGCTAAAGGCCAGAGCGATGGCCACTTTTCCGTGGTCCCTGACAAACACACTTAAGCCCCGATGGGCTGGAGAAGAAGATGTCGAAGAGCTTATGCATTTGCACAATTCTTGTTTTGGGCGTTTTGTCTTTCTCGCCCAGGCTGGCAGTGGCGCAGCTGGGAAATTCCGGCTCGATCGAAGGAGTGGTGAAAGATCCATCCGGAGGCGTGGTCGCCGGCGCAAAGGCTGAAATTTCCTATCCCGTGAGCGGCTTTCGGCGAGAGGCCTCGACAGACGCAGACGGAAACTTCAAGTTCACAAACGTGCCGTTCAATCCCTATCACCTTGCCGTCACGGCCCCGGGCTTTGCCCCGTTTAGTCAGGATGTGGATGTGCGGTCGGCCGTGCCGGTAACCCTCGAGATTGGTTTGAAGCTTGGCACGTCCGCAACCAGCGTCACCGTCGAGGCCAGCGGCGCCGACTTGATTGAAACGGAGTCAACCGTTCACACCGACGTGGATACCGGGTTGATCGAGAAACTTCCTCTCGAGAGCCAGTCCTCTTCGGTCAGTTCGCTCGTGACGCTAGCCTCCCCGGGAGTGGTGGCAGACTCGAACGGCTTGTTTCACGGGCTGGGCGATCACGCGGAAAACTCTTTTTCCGTGGACGGGCAGCCGATCACCGACCAGCAAAGCAAGGTCTTCTCGAACCAAATTCCGCTGGATTCCATTCAGTCGCTCGAGGTGGTTTCCGGCGGGCCGCCAGCGGAATACGGAGACAAGACGAGCCTGGTCGTCAAGGTGACCACGCGCTCCGGTCAAGGAGTCCCGAAACCCACGGGAACCGTCAGCTCTTCCTACGGCAGTTTCGGTTCGCTGACCGGCGGTTTTCAGCTGGCCTACGGTGGCCAGAAGTGGGGCAACTTCATCGCGGCGAACGGCTTGAATACCAGCCGCTTCCTGGACCCCCCAGAACTCCAGGCCATCCACGGCAAGGGCAACCAGCAGAATCTATTCGACCGCGTGGATTTCAACGTGACTAGCGCAGATTCGATTCACACCAATTTCCAGTACACGCGGTCCTGGTTCCAGACACCCAACACGCTCGACAACCTGAACCGAGGGGTGATGGATCCGGTGACGGGGCAGCCCCTTCCGCCAGCCGATCAGCGCGCGCTGATCCAGACTTTTAACGTCGCTCCGGTGTGGACTCGCTTGATCAGCACATCCACATTGCTCACGGTGGGAGCTTTTGTTCGCCACGACCATTTCAATTACTACCCGAGCGGCAACGTCTTCGCAGACGGCCCGGGAGGAATACCGAGTGGTTCCTCGGCGACGGTGAATCAGAATCGAACACTAGTCAATGCAGGCCTGCGGACCGAGGTCTCCTATGTCAAGGGAATTCACAACATCAAGGCAGGCGTCACTCTCCAGCATACGTTCCTGACGGAAGACTTCAATTTTGGAATTACGGATCCAAACTTCCTACCCTCCCAGACGGACGCAAACGGCAACCCCTGCTTCAACACCGCCACGAATCAACCGATCGACGCGCCCTGCACGGAACTGTTTCCCTTCGATCTGACGCGGGGAGGAACGCTCTTTCCCTTTCATGGCCACACGGACGTAAAAGAGCTTGGAATATACCTCCAAGACACCATCACGAAAGGCCGCTGGTCGTTCAATTTGGGAGTGCGCGGAGATGTGTACCGCGGAATCGTTCACGATTGGCAGCCCCAACCTCGTGTGGGCGTGGCCTACAACCTCAAGAAAACCACCAGTGTAGTGCGAGTTTCCTACTCGCGTGTGCTGGAAACCCCCTTCAACGAGAACCTGATCCTGTCGAGCTTAGGCGCCTCGAACCCGGTGATCGTCGATGTGATTGGCGGAACCAGCTTACAAGCGCCGATCCGCGCGGGGCAGCGCAACCAGTTCAACGCCGGCTTTCAGCAGGCTTTCGGAAGATTTCTCGTCGTCGACGCCGACTATCTGTGGAAGTATACGCACAACGGCTACGATTTCAGCGCGTTTGGCAACACGCCCATCTTTTTTCCGATTGCGTGGAAAAACTCGAAGATCGATGGGCCTTCCGTGCGGGTCAGCCTGCCCGACCACCACGGCCTAACGGCATTCGCGGTTCTGGCGCACGTCCGCGCGCGCTACTTTCCGCCGCAGGTCGGGGGACTGGGCGCTACGGTGACGAGCGGCGAAGTCTTCCGCATCGACCACGACCAAGGCTTCAATCAGACAACCCATTTGCAATACCAGCCGTGGAAGAGGTTCGTGTGGGTTGGCTTCAACTGGCGCTACGACAGCGGGCTAGTGGCCAGCTCGCCCCTGGTGGCCGATTTTCCAACAGCCCTGGCTTCGCTCGATGCGGATCAGCAGGCGGCCATCGGCCTGTTCTGCGGGAACAATCTAGCGACTGTCTCTCGAGCGCTCACGCCGGCGATTTGCGCGGGACAAGCCCCGTTCGGAGCCAAGTTGCTGAACCTCGCCGCGCCAGGGACCAATGACCCCGACCGCAATCCGACCCGCGTCGCGCCCCGCAATTTGTTTGACGTCAGCGTGGGAGATGACGATCTGTTTCACAACGACCGTTACAAGTGGAGTCTGCGCTTGACGGTCGTCAACTTGACGAACAAAACGGCGCTTTACAACTTCCTGTCCACGTTCAGCGGAACGCACTTCGTTACACCGCGAGCGTATACCGCCGAGTTGGGATTCCATTTTTAGGCGGCGATGGAAATGACTGGCCAGCAAATGGGGCCGTCTGGTCAGCCAGGTCCGCTTGAAACTGAAAACCTCCGCTCGGAACTCGAGTGGCTCTAGCCCGTGAGTTTCCCGGCAAGAACGAAAACAAGGAACAGGCGCATGGCCGAAAAGCCTCCGACCAGTCTTGGCGTTTCGCTGACCGAGTACATGAGTGTGCGAGGGCGGGAGGGGGAAGCTGTCATTTCGCAGCTCCTGCGCGCGAGCATTGGACTGCAAAAGGCCTTTGACCGGTGCTTTGCCTACGAGGGACTGACGGCGCAGGAAGCCGCCGTGCTGGTGCACTGCGCAGAGGCAAAAGAACTCTCCGCGGGAAAACTCGCCGAGGCCATGGGGCGAGACAAGGGCAAAATTACGCGCTTTATTGACCGCCTGGAGGCCGGAGGATTCTTGCGGCGCGTCAGCGACCCGCGGGATCACCGGTTGCTGATCATCAAACCCACTCGCCGGGCGCAACGGGCGGTGCCTCGACTGAAAAAGACCTTTGAGCAAGTACGCGAGGAATTCCTCACCGGGATTCAAAGCGACGATCTCAACCGTTTAGGTTCGGTCCTTTCGGCACTGTATGAAAACGCCGGACGGCTGTACCAAGCCAAGACACTCAACCCCATCCAAAAGGGCACGAAGCGCAAGTAGCCTTCATTTTTGGGCGAGGTAGGTTTTGGCCTCGGCCAATTCCGGGCGATCGGCGCCAGCGGGGCACACCGAAGCGAGTTGCGCGTAGAAGGTTTGCGCGGCGCTCGAGTCACCGGAAGCCTGGGCGGCGCGGGCGGCCCCGAGTAGACCGTCGAAGCGATTCGGTGAATTCTTTAGCGCGGCTTTGTACTCGGTGAGGGCTTCGGCGGGCCGCTTCAGGTCGAGCAGCATGTCAGCAAGCACCTCGCGCGCCGGGATGGACAGCGAATCGACGCCGTGAGCGTCCTGGCGATCCGCGATAGCGCGCATTTCCCGAACGGCTTCCTCGCGCCGCCCTTCGGCGAAAAGAATCCAGACTTCAGCTGAGCTGAGGTGCTTTTCGCTGGACACCGGATAACCTTGCTTGCGGTCCTCGCTATCCTGGGCGGTCCAGATTTCCTTGAGCTTCTCAAGATCGGCGCGGGCGCCCGCTACATCCCCCAAGTGGGCTTTGCCGACAACGCGTGCGTGATAGACGGGCTCTTCCGAAAGGAGTTTTATCTTTGGAATCGCGAGCGCCGCGGCTTGCGCCCAGCGATGCAGCTCGAGAGCGGTGCGGGAGGAGAGTTCCGCGACTTGACTGGCCTTGCCCTCCTCGCTCGCGCCTACAACGTTCTGCTCGTCGACAATAACTTCGCGCGCCTTGGCTTCCTGACCGGACTGCAGATAGGAATAGTTGAGAAAGTCCATGGCGTGCGTCTGGTAGTGTGATTCGGCCATGTGCATTTCGGCGGCGTGAGCGCCGGA
>Ga0126373_10004251_pt1 | contig 10920 bp, 16 predicted proteins | sample PanSoiMetPlot_11_FD_92545 | JGI IMG/M metagenome (GOLD analysis project Ga0126373, IMG submission 92545) | Tropical forest soil microbial communities from Panama - MetaG Plot_11 | ecosystem: Environmental > Terrestrial > Soil > Tropical forest > Bulk soil | place: Panama | collected 2016-02-17
CCACCGGCTCCGCCGGCCGCGCCAGCGGCCCAGCCGCCCCTCCTGGGAACCGGCAACATCGGTGGGGTTTCTGCCTTGAGCCCCGGGATGCCAAGCTTCTCGGCAGCCGCTCCTATCGTTTCGAGCGCATTGGGGAACACCCCCACTCCGAACCCTCCGCCGCCAGGCCCGGCTCCGGCGGCGGCCTCGGCGCCCGGCTCGGCCCCGGCTCAGGTGCCGGAGAAAGGCGTGCCTCTACCACCCTCCAGGTCAGCGATGGGTGTTCCCTACGGAAATGTGCCTTTACCGCCATCCCACCAGTTAGCGGTGGCGGCGAGGGCAGGCACGCCGGCGCCTCCGGCGGGAGCGACGCAGGGCATCGAGCACGTCGCCGGCCCGAACTGGCTCCGGAACTTCTTCCTGGCAGGGCAGCCGCCGCCGACGGGGATGACCGCGATGATAAATCAGGCCCGGATGGGGGCCGGGTTCGGCGCCGGCGAAGGCGGCAACCGCTAAAACGGCCGAAGGCGCCGCCCTTCTTCAGAGTGACGCCTTCGTTTGTCTCGTCCCTCCGGGAAAGATGGGGGGCAACTTCCCCGAAATCGGAGACGGTCCCGATCTTACCTATTTTTGATTTTTTGGCAACCCGAACGGGATGGGTTCCTTGCTCTCCTGTAGTGCCTCCTGAACCGCCTGCTCGATCTCGCCGATGACTTTGTTCTCGACCGCCATCCGCTTCAGCTCGCTGACGGCGCGCGACTGTTCCTCGACTTGTCGTGCCTGCGTGATCGGAGACATGTATTCGATGGCCGCCGGGCCGGACGAAAGCACCCGGGTATAGGTCATCGTCTCTCGCAGGATGGCGTCCTGGAGCGCCACTTCTTCAGGACCAGTCACGGAGCGGTTCGCAAGAACTCGCGCAAGCTCCGTGACCAGATCGTAGATGAGCCCGCGAGCCACGAGGACGCGAATGTCCTTGGCCCTCTGCTCGGCGGCTGCGTCCTGCCGCGAGACGTTTCGGGAAGCTTCGATGGGATCTCCAGGCGTCATGTATTCTCCTGTTCTATGCGTTGCCTTTTTCCGAATAGCGTCCTTCGAACCTAGCGACCTGTTCTTTCAAAAGAGTTAAGACTTGGGCCCGGTTTGCATTTGAAATGTAGTTGGTGCGGCCGCCCTCGCCGAACGGAAAGACCATGAGGACGAAGCCGGTCTTGCGGGCGTGACCTTTAAGCTCTCGGTTGAAGACGCCGTCGAGCGCTCGCGCGACGGCTTCCATCTGCCGTTGGTATTCGGGCTCGATGGGCGCGTCGCCGAGTGTGTGCAGCTTCATTGCCGGCTCATCCAGTAGGCGCCAACCGCGAAAGCCAGGACGATGGAGAGCCACCAGAGGAAGACGAGACCTATTGCTTCCTTCTCGGGCACCTGCCATGCTGCCACCTTGAGCATATCGATACCTCGCTACTTGGCCCTGCTCTTCGACAGGGCCATTTCTTTGGCCATTTCTGCGCGTATCTCCTCGTCCTGCTCCAGCAGCGCTTTCCGCTCCTGATACGTCGTTGCCTCGAAGTCGAGCAGTTCCTGCACGGTGTTCATCATGTATCGTTGAAGCGCGCAAAGCTTGTTGTAGGTGTCGCGGGTGATGTGGCTGCCTCGGTAGAAATCGTTGATCTCCTCACCGAAGTTCAAGGAAAGAACCCTCAGAACGTCGGACGGCAGCACTCTGATGACAGACGGATCCGTTTCGGTGTCGGACATGTCACGCTCCTTTCGGCTTATTTAAGCCTCCAGTAGGTCTCGCTGAAGCCTTGCGCCCGAACCCAGGTGCCCGGCCAGTTCCGGAGGGACGGCTCCCAAACGACGGGAGCCAGGCATTCGTTCGCTTTTACTTCGTCGGGAGTTTCCTCCGGTTCGATCACGGGACGATGTCGCCCGTGCCTCATATGGTAGTGCCTGCCAGGACGCTCGCGGTGGTGCGCGAACTCCCTGGCGGCCCTCGAACGAGCCCCTACGCATATGCCCAGCGAAACTCGTTTGAACATGCCGTGGCCGCAGTGCCTGGCCTCGACTTTAGCCGGAAAAAGACAAAAGGCCACAACCAGGGCCGAAACCGGCGCGGTGCCTGATTTCATAATTTTTCGGGTTAAAGAGAACAAATCGTGAACACTACTCTGATGTGCCGGTCGTGCCTGGGGGAGGCGTAGGCGCGGCCGGCTCCCGACTTCGCTGTCCGTCCACCGCTCCCCCTGCCTGTGCCCTCTCCAGCCGTTCCTTCAGCTCGGCGTTCTCGGCGGTGATTGTGGCTATCGTGTCCATGGCTTCGCGGAGCGTGGCCTGTAGAGGCTGCATCTGCTCGCTGTAGATGCGCTGCGCCCGCGAGATCGCGGAGCTGTCGAGCACCGGAGGCACGCCGGTGATGATCTGTGCGATGCGCTTGACCGGAGACGGGGAATAGCTCTCAGCCACGTTGGACTTCCCGGGCGGCAACTGAAAAGTTCTTATCGTGTTGGCGTAGACGACGCTCGTGCATCGCAGGACGTCCTCCCCCTCGATTTCCCAAATGGCCCGCTGAAGCGGAGAGACGGCTTTCCAATTGTTCCAGACGTAGTCGAGTAATTGCGTGGCTTTACTGGGTTTCACCGGGGATATGACCGACGCTCTGATGAAAGAGAACCCGGAACCCAGTCTTGTAGCGCCTTGCACGCTTGCCGGTGGCCACGCTCCCGCTCCAGGGAAAGGACTTCCCCTCTCTCATCAGATCTTGGTGAAATCGAAGCGCGTCTGCTCGCCGCCCTTGACGCGCACGCGGGTGCGCGAGGCGACGACGCGCTTCACTTCGTTGGGCATGATGACGTAGCCGCCCGCCATCGGGATGGCATGGATGCGGCCGTCCTTCACGAGGGTGTAGATGCGCTGGCGACTGACGCCGCATTCCTGCGCAAGAGAGGCCACGCTCAGCGGCATCTGCGCGTGCCCACCGGCCGCCGCAACCGCTTCCTTGTGACCCTTAGACCAACCGACCATGTTCACACACTCTTTGCTATGACGACAACCTTATATAAGAAGGTGTCATGCTTTGTCAAATGGGTTCGTCGTCGGGAAAATTCGGCCGCGCTTTCTGCGTCGGAATTGGCTTTCCTTGCCAGAGTGCCAGCAGCTCCGCGCCACCAAATACACCCCAGTGCCGGCCGTCAGGCGCCTTCGCGGAGAGATGCCAAAGTCGCTGTGATCCCTGCCCCTTGGAGGCAACCGGCCCGCACTGACCCGGCTTCGTCGGATCCTTACGAAGGCGCCCCACGCCCTTGTCGCGGCGCTCCATGTCGAGCAGCCACGCGTTTATTTGCGAGTTGGTGGGCCGAAACTTGCGCCCGGTGCGGTTCTCGATCTCGTCGGCCAACTGGCCCACGGTCGCGAGGCACCCCGCGATCCCCGTGCCGCTGCCGGTGCGAACGTCATCGATCAGATCTTCAAGCGCGCTCAGCGCAGGATCAAGGTTTTGCTGTATCAGTCCGATCTTGTCAGGGGTCATCGGAGCCGTCCCTCCTACGAAGTCGAGCCTGTCAGCGTCTAGGAGAGGGTAGGTGTGCAGGTAGACCGCAACCGCTTCGGCACCGCCCGCTTTGAGCCATTTCCAGAGATCGGTGTAGTAGCTCTTCGGTTGTGGCACGAGGTGCCTTTGGTTCAAAACGTGCAGGCGCCGATCTTCTTGTTCGAGGAAAATCGGGACCAAGTCGTTGGAAAACATGATCGCAGCACCACGGTTCGGAATTTGGTAAGGCTCGATATGTTTGCGGTTGATACGCACCATTTCGGGCGGCTTTGCCAAAAGCGGCTTGAACCTGTTCCAGAAAAGACGAGCATCGGCTTTCGACTGAACAGTTTCGCTTACGATCCACAATTTACTCTCACAGACATCATTGAAGTCACCGCTGATTTGATGAATTTCAATCTCCTTGCAATTTTTCTCGCCGACAGCCACGCGCAAAGGCGCAGCCATGGTGTCTTTGCCAAGGCCCGGGCAACTCAGGATGAGCCAGTGCCAAGCGGGCTTCTCCTTGGGGAGCTGAACGACGCAGGCACACCAGCGAATGAAGCGATCAGCCTCGGCCTGTGTCTCCAAGATGAACTCGACGTGGTCGAGCCATGGCTTGATCTCCTTGGCAGTCACGGGGTGTGCATGCCTGGCGACAACTTGCGGCTCTTGCCAGAGATTGAGAATATCGCCTTTCCGGAGAGGGTCCGGCACAAGCCTTGGCTCGCCTGGAGCGTAGGTCACAGAGGTCACGATGGGCTTGTCGGGCTGCTCCACGAAGATGTCGGCAACGTTGGGCTTTCGGCCTTTCTTCTTCCAGCCAAGCTCGTTGGCGAGGGCCGCAGCACCGTCAGCATATTGACGGCCAAAAGCGGCATGGCTCAGAATAACGCCGGTATTCAGATGGATAAAGCCACCATCCCGTTGAGCCCAAAAAGCCCAATTTTCGTTGATCGTCTTCGCTGTTATAGACTTAGGCTGGTCATCGGGGAAAAGCGGCGGCGGAAGCGGCGATAGCTCATCAGCCAACGATATCAAAGCCACGGATTGACGACGAACCTGCCCCTTGACGACGTTGCGCCAGAGCGTGCTCGAATGGCTTACGGGGTTCTGCTGCCTACCATCCGACCAGCCTACGAAGACGTCTTCGGCCCCGAGAAAAGTTGCATAGGGGCCCAGGAAGCCAGCCACCATGTAGGCTACGTCACGCCAGTTGTCGTAGCTGTCGAGGAACAGATCGGCCTTCGTAGGGATCTCGCCCAGGGGGACTTCGCGGTTTGGAATTCGTGCCAGCAGGCTGCGCGCCTCAGCGAAGCGAGCTGAAGCCGTGACCGGATCCAATGGCTCTGGGGAATTACCGGCGGAGTTTTGTCCACCGCCGGCCATGCCACCCATGCCACCCATATTTGTGGGTGCCTGAGCTGGTGCCTGAGGCACCGTCCAGCCGTCGGCTGCCAGGAGCATCATAAAGTTCTTTATGCATGCTTCGAACTTTTCTTTACTGATGACCGGAATGTCACTCAGCTCGATCCGCTTTTCCCAGACGTAGGGCTTGTTGGTCCCGGGATGCAGACCGGCGATCACGGCCTGCTTGTTGCGAGCCAGGAGTTGCATCTTCCCTTCCATCACCCCCTTGCGGAAGACGAAGTTCTGGTTGGCGAGATCGACCGGATCGCCGACAAAGTCGAGCACTCGCAGGAAATGGGCGTCGCGGAAATGCTTGGGATGCAGCACGTAGCGGCGCAGAGGCACAATTGGCGCGAAGGCTTCCCTCAAGAGCCGGGTGAACAGCTCGCCCTCGTCATTGTCGATGACAATATAGCCGTCGCCGACAGCGAAGCCGACATTGGCGTTCCAGCCGTCCTGCCACAACTTAGCAGTCTGATAGTCATGACACCTGTGTTTCGGATCGGTCAGATCCGTGCCGGTCCAGCCGGCACCGGTGAGGCGTGCCGGGGCCTTGCCCAGCACTTTGGGGGTCAGCGAGGAGGAAGGAGAAATCTGCGCCCCGGGCGGCGCGACAGACAGCATGTAGGGACCGAAGCCGGCATCATAAAGCTCCACCGGGGTCATGGTGACAGCGTGGAGTTCCTCGGCAGGCATCGGTTTCCTCCCGTCAGGCTTTAGCGTAGCGCTCGGCGACGTAGCCGGCGGCCGACAAAGGTAGCCCCTCGCCCCAGGACGGTGGGTTGCTCATGATCTGCCTCAAGTCACTGAGCATCTCCTGGGCCATGGCGGCTGGGCTTATCGCAACGATTTCGTCGTGAATGGTCGAAAGCAAAGCACTGGGGTAGATGGCGTCGAAGTTCTTCATGGCCTCGGCCAGAAGGTCGCGGGCCACGGCCTGCGTGACGTTCTCCACGAGCTTGCCGCCATAGGTGTCGATCTTCGTCCACTGCCGAGTGGTCTGGTGAACACCCCAGTAGCAGATGCGGCCGTTGTCGAGGGTGGCGTCGCGATAGACCAGGGTGCCTCCGGACGGCTTCTCGATCAAGAGCGAACCGGCGGCACGGCCGTCTTTTTTGGCCATGCGGAACTTGATCCTGCCTACCGGGAAGCTCTGGCCCTGATGAGAGAGCGCCTTCCTGGCGGCCTCCTCGTAGCGGTGCCAGAGCGCAACGATGGGCTTGTTCGACTTGCGGAAACGCATCACAGCGTCGATGGCCTCGGCGATGCTGAGCATGATGCCCTGGCCCTCGGCGGTCTTCCGGAACTTGTCCGGGCCCATCTGGTAGCCGAGTGCCAGCCTCAGAACCTTCCCGAACTGGCGGTTCTGACTGCCCACGCTCGCGGCCGTGAAGATGTAGATATCTTCCTTGCGCCGGAAGACGTCGAGCATGTCTTGGAAGTCGGCGAGCCAGGCAATGACGATAGCCTCGATGGCGTGGAAGTCGCACACCACGAAGCGCTGCCCCGGAGGTGCCTTGAAGGCACCGCGCAGGCACGAGGCGACCACGTCCAGAGGCTTGCCGAAGATGGCCCGCAGACCCTCGTTCGGCATGCCCGCCTCGATCTCCTCGATGGCCCGGTCAACGCGCTTGAACGAGGGGCGCGGGAAGTTCTGGATCTGCGGGCCCCGGCCTGCCCATCTGAGCGTGCGAGTGGCGCCGGCATACTGGACAAGGTGCCTCGCCCGTCCGTCCCGCCATGCGAAGCTGCGCAATTTCTTCAGTTTGGCCGTCGAAGTTTTGGCTGCCTCGGCGCGCAGTATGAGAACCTTCTGCGCTTCGCTGGGCATGTCGTAGAACTCGGTGCTGCTGATGAAGTCCTTCAGGGTGTCCTTTTGCAGATCGTGACGAGTGTAGCCGTTATCGGTCAGCCAGAGCAGAAGCCGGCTGTGCTGTGCGGAGTTCGTGACTTGCCCGCGAGTAAGCTGCCGGATCTCGCGGTTCAGATGCCGAAGTTCTTCCTCGGTGATCGTCTCCAAGCGATGGACAAGGTCCAGATCTACCGGCATGCCCCGGTTGTTCATGCGCTGGTCGAGCAGCCAGAGATCGCGCTCATACTGCGTCATCCGGGGGATACGCTTGTGGATGTCCCGCTCGGCTTCGACGTCCGCAATGTTGTAGGCTTTCAGCGCGTCGAGCTTCGGGACGCTTTCCTTGTGCCACCAGCGAGGCGTGCCGTCGGGCTCGTAGCCGCGCGGCCGCGCCATCCGCACCATGTTGGCGCGGCCTGCCTTGTCCTTGACGTGAGGCGCCCCGACAGCCGGCGCCGCGTCCTCCAAGGCCATGGGAAGTCCGGCGTTCGACGCTGCCGCCATGACGCAGTGGCACTGTTCCAGCGGCAGTATCGGCGCTCTGTCCCGCACCATGATGGTGTTCCAGACGGTGTGCTCGAAAGTAGGGTTCCAGGCATGAACTTGCGCACCGTCAGCTACGGCAAGCATCAGATCGTATTGCACGGTGAGCGCAGCATTGCGGATTGTCGCGTTGCTCAGAAATCTATACTGGTCTACAGGCCAGGGGAGCGGAGCCCATTCGAAACTGTAGACCGGGCCGTCATCGATGGCGTAACCGACAAGGATCAGTGTAGTGTCGGGGTGCCTCGCCCACGCATCCACTCCAACCTCGCGAAGGTCTAACGTGCCGGCAAGTTCCAGATCAAGATGAACGATGCTCCGCGAAGCCGGCGACGATGACCAGGACGGCCGTTTGGGCTGCTCCACGATGGGGTGCCAATTTATCATCATCAGTTGGTTGCTCATCGCCTTGGTGGTCGCCTTGGGATGGCGATGGCTTCAGTGAGTGAGCTTCGCCTGACGGCAGCACTCGATGGGAAGCGCGTCCACCTGGGTGACGTCAAGCTTGCCGGCTCTGAAAGCCTCGACCTGCGTCACGAGGCCGATCATCATCTTCAGCAGATCCGAGTGCGGGATCGCGAAGGTCATGAACTGGGCCTTGGCGAGAGGCACCGTCAGTTGTGCCTCGCCGCAGTGTGGGCACATGTTCCAGACCAGCTTACGGCTCTGTCGGCTGAGCGTCACCTTCTCGCGTCGCATCGGAAAAACTCTCTGGCTCGGGTTCGAGAATATCGATCATCTGCTGGACGCGAAGCGCCTGCGTCAGCTTGGTGTAGCCGTGGAGTTTGATGAGCTGGCGCAGGGTGCGCCAGCTTTCCGGGTCCAGGCGCGGAGCGTCCACGCCCCGCACCGTCAGATCATCTCGTCTTCGGCGACTTGGTCGTCGGGGAAGGCGTCCTTGGCCGCCTTGCGACCGTCGAGCCGCTTCCCGGGACGAAGGAACTGGACGTTGTCGAGGAAGAGCGACACGCCCCGCTTGCCGGCGGTGTCGTAGGCGAACGGCCGCACATTGGCGCGACAGGTCCAGCCCGCGAAAACGTCATCGAAGTCCATCAAGTCCTGGCGGTTGATGTCAACGACACCCGGCTTGTTCTTCGACCAGGGGTTGATGAAAATATCGCCGGCCTTGTAGCCCTCGTAGACACCCTCCTTCTCGGCGCCGTCGCGGAAAGGCGAGCGAAGACCGATGGGACGCTTGCTCGGCCACTTCACGCGGATGGCGTCGTCAATGGCCTTTTCGAGGTTGCGGAACTCGGCCGTGGCCTGCGCCGCCTTGTCGAAGATGATGGTGAGGGAATACTTGGGCTCGGTGCCCTCGGTGATGGCGCGCGGCTCCTTGAGAGTGATGAAGCTGGCGATGCCGACGGGGGTGAGCAGCGATACGGTAGCCATGGTGGGATCCTTCTGTCCTCTAGTCCTGATAGGCTTATATGTAGACAAAAGCTAGATCATGTCAAGGGCATTCATGCTCGCCGCCAGCATTTCCTGGGTGGTCAGGTCCGGGAAGGTCGCGTCCCTGAGCCGGTGCTTGAGGTAAGCCGGGCATTCCCGGGAAGCAGCGCAGAAAAAGCAGTGGTTCCCAGGCACGAGCGGCAGCAGCTCGGCCGAGAGTATCTTATCCACGCTCGGCTTCAAGACCGCATAGGCCCAGTAGATCAGCTCCGAGATCGGGATGTTCCACTGTCTTACAGCTTGGCCGCCGGCGCGCGGCTGGATCACTGCCAGTGAAACCTCCTCGATGGTCCTGGCTAATTCGGGGCGTTGCTCCCGAAGAAGCCCGTAGGCGCCGACGCCGTAACAGAGCAGTTGCGTGTTGCCGATCACGTTCACCACCTTGCCCTTCCCATATTTGAGATCGAGGAGGTAGAGCACCTTGGTGTCCGCAGCCGTGAAGTCGGCAGTCCCAAACAGGTCGTCGGCGGGAGGCTTGTCCCACAGCCACGCGAAGCTGACTTGCTTCTCGATGGCGCGCCAGAGCGCGAAGTCGCTGATGGTGTTAGTGATCCCGACATAAAGCTGAACGGCGTTGAGCATCTCGTCGGTCACGGTCACGACGTCGCCCTCTACCTCGAAGGTCATGCCCGGTTTCCAGGGAATGCCTCGAAGCGTCAGGGCCGCCTCGCAGAGCGTGTGTGCGAGCGTGCCTTCGTGCGCGGCGAAGCCGGCCCTGCGAGGAGGAACTTTCTTCCACTCCCTCGGTGCCTGAAGGCATGTCAGCCAAATGTCACTCGATGACGGCCCTAGCTCGGCGTGGGGCCTTCCGGCCGTCGGAGTGGGCGTCGTGTCATTCACGCTTCTGGAACTCCATGATGCGGACCCGAACGTCGCGGGCGCGAATGAACCACCGAAGGAACATGCCCAATTCGGTCCTTACAATCCAGTGAGGCGGACGCCCTTCGTATTCGTCTGCGGCCTTCGCGAAAGGCTTCAATGCGGTTACTGCTTGAGTGAGGAGATCGCGGACCTCGTCGGCGTTCGCTTCGATGAACAGCCTACGGACATCTTCTTCTAGGCTCATCGTTCCTCCGGATTGGTGTCGATTGCGACGCGCATAGCCATCACTGCGACCTGGATGGCTTCTCCATAGACGCTACTCTCACGGTGTTGCAGGGCCGCCTGTGCAAGCTCTCCGACTTCCTCCATCAGGGCGGCGAGGGTCAGATAGCGAGGCTGGCTCGGGAACTTGATCCGGGCTCGGGCCAATTCCTGGGTCACTTCGTTGAGGAAGACTTGATCCCTCGTGCTGATGTTCATGATGTTCTTCATGCGAGAGGCACCTTCGCAGCGGTCGCGAGTTCGATGAGCGCCGGGATGTGTGCCTCTGTCGCGTTCATGACGAAGTCGAGCCCGGTCGCGTCCCTGAAGGCCGGCAGGAGGTTGAGGATGGCCTTGTCGCCCTCGCCCTTCATCGCCTGCCGGGCCGCCGTGGTGATGCGGTCCTTCAGCATCTGAAGAGCCACGCCCGGGTCTGAGGCGGGGGCGGCTCCCTCTCCCTCGGCCTTGGCCTCGGGCTCCTTGCGCTTGCGCGGCGCCTTGGGTGCCGGCTTGCCGGCCGCCGCCGCCTCGGATCTGGCACGGGCCTCCTCGGCCCCTCGGTTGAGATCGGCCCGGATCTGCTCTTGGGTTGGGGCCGGATTGACCGGTGTGGCAATCGGCTCGTCCTGTGTGGCAATTGCCACAGGGCCGTTCACCTTGATCTCGGTGCCTGCGAGCCCGGTGCCTGCGAGCCTGCCAGCCAGCCAGAGGAAGCCTTCCAGACTGCTCATCTCGATGGTCACTTGGAACTTCATATCTTCATCTCCTCTAGATCCGGGAAGTCGGGGAAAGTGAGTTGGGGCGAGGCCGGCACAAGCTCGGGATCCACCACCTTCATGATGTCGCGGGTCTTGCGGGCGATCAGGCTCATGAAGTGGGCATCGAAGCTTCCCGGCAGCGTGACGAATTGCGCCAGGACCGGATTTCGCTGGCCCTTGCGATGCGCGCGCGCAATCGCCTGCGCATTCTTGGCGGGCACCGGCGAAGGCTCCGCGATGACCACTTGACTTGCGGCGTTGAGCGTGATGGCTTCGCCGGCCGCTTCAATCGATAGGATGATGACGGGGGCGTGGGC
>Ga0126373_10004252_pt1 | contig 10919 bp, 8 predicted proteins | sample PanSoiMetPlot_11_FD_92545 | JGI IMG/M metagenome (GOLD analysis project Ga0126373, IMG submission 92545) | Tropical forest soil microbial communities from Panama - MetaG Plot_11 | ecosystem: Environmental > Terrestrial > Soil > Tropical forest > Bulk soil | place: Panama | collected 2016-02-17
GTAGCCAAAGCCATTTCACCAGCGCTTTCCATCGTTCAGTTGGTGTGACTCCGGCCGTGTTTCAAAGACTCGTCGCAAAAACGATCTGATCGGACACCGGATCACGCGAGATCTGTATCTTCCGTTCCCAAGACGTTAGTCGGAGGCATCTATCCCGGTCTGGCGCGGCGATAGGAACCTAATGTACCCACCAGTGGCCCAGAAAATCACTTGTCACGTACACCTGTGGTGTCTCCGTTTTACAGTACCTACGACGTACTAGTCGGGGTTCATCTCACAATCTTGAGTCGATCGATTTCTCCAATCCGCAAGGTGCTGGAATTCACCGAGGTATCTCACCTGAATTCAATCTTTCGAACTGATATGCCAGCTGAAGTACGCTCGCTTCATCCCGCGGCTTCCCCACAAGTTGTAGGCCCAACGGCAAGCGATTGCTGTCTAAGCCACACGGAACGCTGATCGCCGGCAGACCAAAGTAGTTTGCAAATATCGTGTCTTCGGCTGAGAGCGTTTGAGCATTGGATCTGGCATCTTTAATCGTCGGAACGAGTTTGCTTTCACCAACGCTACCACGCACCACATGGGAGTTTCCGTCGGGACCAGTGTAGAGACGATAAGCGCGGATCATATTTCAATCTCCTTGGTAACACTCGGACGTCACGCGATTCTAGATCTTGCTTCAATCGCCGGCTGGGAGATGTTATCGAGGTTCAATACGTTTGCCGTCTCGGCCCGTACCTGAAGGCACAATTCCGAATTCTTAATCAGAGACTGACCGTACGAGCGAATCATTTGCCTTAGTTTGGAAGACCATCCTCCGGTCTTCAACTTGTCCGGGAAGCAGCGCTCGATCACCCGAATCATTATCCAGACTGCGGTTGAGGCACCGGGCGAAGCGCCCAGCATGGCGATAATCGAACCATCCGACGCGGTAACGAGCTCGGTACCGAATTCCAGGACGCCGCCATGCGCCGGGTCCTTTTTGATGATCTGCACGCGTTGTCCGGCCACCTCGACCTGCCAATCTTCTTCCTTTGCGTTTGGATAGAATTCCCGGAGCGCATCAAAGCGTTTGTCCGACGATTCCAGGAGCTGGCCTACTAGATATTCTTCGAGAGCTAAGTTGCTCTTCCCAACAGCCAACATCGGTAGGATGTTCTCAGGATCGACGGAACCGAAGAGATCGAGATAGGAACCATGCTTGAGAAACTTCGTGGAAAAGCCGGCATAAGGCCCAAAGAGCAACGAAACCTTCCCTTTAATATGCCGAGTGTCGAGATGAGGCACGGACATCGGAGGTGATCCGGTCGCAGCTTTACCGTATACTTTGGCGTGGTGGCAGGAAGAAATTTTGGACTGGTCACATCGAAGCCAAATTCCGCTCACCGGAAATCCGGCGTAGCCTTGGCCCTCGGGAATACCGGACTTTTGTAGAAGTGGCAATGCCCCGCCGCCGGCTCCGATGAAAACGAATTTGGATTGGACCCGCTGCTCCTGTCCGGTTTTTTCGTCTCGAATTTGCACACTCCACACGTCCCCATCGCGACGCAGATCTTGCACCCGACTGCAAAAGTGAGCGGAGAATCCTTCTTTGCCGTTTAGAGAAGCGAGCAACTCCTCAGTGAGCGCACCATAGTCCACATCCGTACCCGTTATCATTCGAGTCGCGGTCACGATGTCGCCGGAATCCCGCCCCTCGATGACCAACGGAATCCACTCGCCAATCTGTTTTTTGTCTTCGGAGTACTCCATGCCGTAATAAAGAGGATGGGCGATGAGTGCTTCGAAGCGTTTTTTAAGGAATGTGCGATTCTCCATACCGCGCACGAAACTCATGTGAGGTACGGAGTGAAGGAAGGATTGAGGGTCTTTGATGGCTCCCTTTTTTACCAAGTAGGCCCAGAACTGACGGGAGAGATCGAATTCCGTATTAACCTGCAGAGCCTTTGAAATATCGATGCTGCCGTCAGTTCCCTGGGGAGTGTAGTTCAACTCACAAAGTGCGGCGTGGCCCGTCCCCGCATTGTTCCACGCGTTCGAGCTTTCCTGGGCCGCGCTACTCAGAACTTCGTGGATCTGTATTTTAAGTCCCGGGTCAAGTTCCTTCAGGAATACTGCCAAAGTGGCGCTCATGATGCCTGCGCCGACCAGAACGACGTCAGACTGGTTTGTGGAAGTAACGGTTGCCATACTATTCTCTCTTTCTATCAATTAGCTGTTGTGGCGTAAGGCTTGACTATGGACAGAGCGTAGCAGGACTGCCACGGCGGCCAGCGCGGCAGGAATGGACCAGGCCCAGTCGCCCAGATACATAAGGGCTGCCGTCGCAAGGACGCAGCCCACGAAAAACCCGAAAAGCAGACGGAGGGCGCTCGTTAGTCGCCCACTGTCACCCTCCATTAGGGGCTCGCTTCGCGAGCTCATATCCATAAACCCCAGAACAGCGTTCGTTAGGTTGCCGGTCATAACGGCGGTTGAAGGCGCAACTGGCAGGGCCAAGCGCAAGAGGGCAAACTGACAACCCATGGCGGTAACCGCAATCATGGCCGCGATCGTGGCCATCAGGCCATGCGGATCTGTGGATGGTTGGGTGATAGTACTGAAAGTCAACAGGCAAGCGATCAGCAGAAACTGAGTCACGAGAAGCGGTCGCAACAACCCCGTACCGCGCCTTCCTGAAATCTTCGCAATCAGCCAAGTGGCGGCGACGGCGAGGATGAAAACGGGAATGGCCAGGATCTGTGCGGGGTTTACTCGGCTGTGACCTACGATAAGCGCGCCGATGACGACGATGTTACCCGTCACGTGTGCAGTAAAGATGCCAAGACTCAGAAACCCGATCACATCAACCATACCGGCGATCACGCTGAGCAACGTGGGCAGCCACCATTCCGATCGCGAGGGCAGCACTGTGGTATGCGATAGGACGGTCTCAGCACGTGTGCCGGTGGGTTCTATCGCAGACATGGCAATTTCCTTTCCTTGCTCAAGATTTCGTCACTCTCTCACCGAAGTAGTCAATTATTAACTTTGGGACAATTAGACCGAAGCTCATCGCCAAAATGATGAGAATGGCGACCGAGCCGTCGGCCAACGTTGCTCCCATGAGTTCCCACGTCTTTTCTGAGCTGTGAGTAAGTTGCACGAGCCCACTAGCCATCCTGAACATGAAGACGCCAGGCATCATCGAAACCACGGCGGCGAAGCCAACCGCTGCGAAAGGCATGTGCCAGCGGCGGGAGACCGGTGCAAGGATTACGCCAACGATAAGACACGCAACAAATGCACCTGTTGCTGCGCTGGTCCCAAGCGCGGTCAAGGCGATCCACCTTAGAGCATGCGCTACCATTCCGACTGCCACCGGCCAGGGAAGCATCTTCAGAGGCGAAGAAAAGAAAACACTGTAACAAGCGACCGCGACTCCTGCAGAAATCACGTCATGCCAAAGAGGTACGGGCCGGCCGGCCGGGTCTACCGGTAAGGAAACGCCAAGGATGCTAAGCCCCACCAGCAGACCAGTCGAGATGGCCACCACGGTGAGTAAGGCATAGATCAGGCGGGCAGCTCCGAGGTTCATCCGCCCCCTGATCAAGTCCAATATGCCGTTCAGGAAATGCGGCCCCGGCACCAGCACCATACAGGGGCAAACCGCAACCAGGCGCAACGAAGAACTCAGTTCATTCCGGGCAGCCAGGGCCCCAACGACGCCAGCGACCAACGCCGCGCCGAATGGCTGCACAAACACGTTTGTGCTGTAACCTGCCAATGTGCGCCGCAGAACGGCCCCAGCTGCCGCGCTCCCGAATATAAGCGCCGCTGCAGTCACGTGTTGCACACCGAAGAGCACCGCCAAAGCCACAGCACCGATCCCAGCCGCTAGAGTAAACAGCCACCAAGGCGCAGGCGGAGCCTGTGCAATCCTGCTGATTGCTCCTACCCCGTTGCTCGGCGCGAGCCGGCCGTCACACAACTCTTCAACCGTTCGCAACGTCGAAGCCACGCGATCCATGTTCACTCCGGAAGGAGTGGCCTCCATTACTGAAATCAGTTTGCCCTCGGTGTCCTCGGTTTGAACTTCCAGCTCGCCCCAGTGCGGAAAGATCGTGGTGCGAATTCCCAGATAGTCACTTACGCGTTCGGCGGCTTCCAAGGTCTGATGGGTGGATTCACCGTTGACATACAAAACTCGAGCAAACGCGAGGATTAGGTTGGAGCACTCCTTGGGCGTCATGCTTGCCTGTGAGAATTGTGGTTTGACGATTGCCGGAGTCATCGAAACCTCCCGACCACACGATTGAAGTGGAGCCGACCTGATACTCAAGCCGGCCCCAGCCATGCGCAATGTGGAATGCTTACAGATCTCCTAGGCAGCGACAGCGGGCGTCGCTACATAAGGTCGGACCATTTTCTTCGGATCGACAACGCTATCGAATTCAGCCTCCGTCACGAAGCCGAGCTTTAGCGCTGCGGCTTTCAGTGTGAGGTCGTTGTCATTCGCGTAATGGGCGATCTTGGAAGCTTTGTCATAACCAATCACGGGTGAAAGCGCCGTGACCAACATGAGCGACTCTTCGACATATTGATTGATCTTCTTCAGATTGGGCTTGGTTCCTTCCACCAGGAACTTCCGGAAGTTCGTGCATGAATCCGTCATGATGGTGATGGAGTGGGTCACATTGAAGATGATTAGGGGCTTGTAAACGTTCATTTCGAGATAGCCGCCGGCGCCACCAAAGCCAACTGCTGTGTCGTTCGCCATCACCTGAACAGCGACCATCGCGAGAGCTTCAGCCTGAGTAGGGTTAACCTTGCCGGGCATGATCGAGGAGCCAGGTTCGTTTTCAGGAATCTTCAGCTCCGCGAAACCCGCTCGAGGACCGCAGGACATGAGCCGCACATCGTTGGCAATCTTGTACAGTGAGACGGCCAGCGTGCGCAGTGTGCCAGAGAGCTGTACCAGTGCATCGTGAGCGCCCTGCACAGCGAATTTGTTTGGCGCGGTGACAAATGGCAAGCTTGTGAGCTTAGCTATCTCAGCTGCCGCGGCTTCCGCGAAGCCGGGTGCTGAATTGATGCCGGTACCCACCGCCGTACCGCCGAGCGCCAGGCGGTAGACGCCCATAAGCGCATCTTCGATCCGATCGAGATTGTCCGCAAGCACGCCTTCGTAACCGGACCACTCTTGCCCAAGCGTAAGCGGTGTAGCGTCTTGCATGTGGGTGCGGCCGATCTTGACGATATCGTCCCACTCTTCCGACTTTGCGCCAATTGCATCACGCAACTGCTTCACTGCCGGGACCAGCCGCTGTTTTACGTTGATCGCAGCCGCGATATTCATGGCCGAAGGGAAGGAGTCGTTCGACGACTGAGCCATATTTACGTGATCGTTAGGGTGCACAGGCGTCTTGCTCCCGAGTAGCGTGCCGGCGATCTGGCTGCAACGGTTGGAGATGACTTCGTTCACGTTCATGTTGAATTGCGTGCCGCTTCCAGTCATCCATACGTGCAGGGGAAACATGTCGTGGTGCTGGCCTGCGAGGATTTCATCGCAGGTCTGAGTAATGAGTTTGAACTGCTGATCGCCCAGTCGCTTACCGCTATGGTTGGCCGCCGCCGCCGCTTTTTTCAAAATGGCATAGGCAGTGATCATTTCGCGCGGAATTAAGTCCTTACCGATGCTGAAATGCTCGAGCGAACGCTGAGTCTGGGCACCCCAGAGCTTGTCCCCAGGTACCTCAACTACGCCGAGACTGTCCGTTTCCTTTCGCATGTTGCTCATAATGATTTCTCCTTGTCTTTGGTTTCGTCGGAACCCAACTTTGCTCTAATTCCGAGAACTGCTGTATGCTCGCCTTGCGCTCGGTTGACGTTGAAGCACTTCGTAACGAACGAGCTAAGGCAGATAGAAGCGGAGTGACGTGTAAACCACGATTTCGCCACCCTGCAGTGTTCCACCCATGCCGCTCCATAAGTTTCGATGTATGTACACGACCTGATTTCCCTGTTCGATCTTGCCAGCTTCGCCTCGATAGATGCGATACCAGTAACCCGCCGTCGCTTCGTAGATGTTGCGATTCGCCCCGCTGCACGCGTTCAGTTCCACTTCGTTCGTGCAACTGGCGTAACTGACCAGGGGAGAGCCGTAACCCGCGGCGGTTCCATTGTGTGAGATAAAGGCATACCGGCCGGCGTATTCATCTCCGCCATACGTGTACAGATCGAGACGGCTGGTACGGTGATATACAAGTCCTCCCATAATCCTCGCCTGACGCAGTGGACGCAGTTCCCCGGTCGTCGGATTTAAGGTTGCATCCGGCATTCCAGAAGAGCCATAGCGCCCAATGCCTTGTCCAACAAGGCCTTCCAGCGACATTTCCAATTTCTTGTTCAAAAGAGGTATTAGCGATCCAAAGCCTACGCCATAGCCTCCAGTGGTGTTTGTATAGCCATTGCTTGTTGTGGTTGATGCAATTCGATCGCGGAAGAAACGGCCCAAGGCTTTGATCTCGAAGTGTCCCCAGGGTCGCTCGAAGGCGACCTTTGCCAAAAGATCAGGGGCTAAGCTCGTGGAGAAGCCGTTGCTGTAATTGGCCAGAAAAGGCAAAAGGTTGACGCCAGTTGCGGCATTCTGGCTGGTGTTTAGGCCCATAATGTTCGCGGGTACGAACGCCGCCGAATATGTATTCTCTGGACTCTCCAATGCAAAAGCGGTCCAGATCTTGTTGTTGAAATTCTTCGTTACACGAAATGCTCTCTGCCGCGTCCAGGTGAAGCCAACAACGTACTGCCCATCTTGCGTACCTGGTCTCAGTTCTGCAAGTGTGGCAATGCCTTGCCGATTCGTCGTGAGGAGAGACCACGTCTGACCGGCGGTGATGATCCATCCTGAGGGACGATCTAGTTGAACCCATAATTGTCTCAGGCGGGGTGTCCAGGAGTTGGATTCCACGTAATTGGCAGTCGGTGCTGCGCCGAGAAAATCGGTTTCGACATATCCTTTCAGCCTCGTGCTCCCGGCCGTGCCTTGGAGCAGCAGCGAGAACTCCGAGTTGCGCGCGGTTCCGCGGAACTCGCTCAGCTTTGCGTTTGACGATCCATTTAGAGGAATCGCTGAATAGTTATTTGCGATGTCTGCATTTTCATTGCGAGTTCGCACCAGCATTGTTCCCTCCAGAAAGCCGCCCGGAGTCAAACTGAGCCCTTTGAAGTGAAATGTCGTCGGCTCTTCGGGGCTATTCCTCTCGTCGGATTGTGAGAGAAAGGCCTGTGCCGGAAGAGTCTCGCTCTGAATCAAGACTGGGTTGGTACTGGGGTCGGTCGCTGCATTCCCCTTGGCCGATTCCAACTCCGTAATTCGATTTTGCATTCTGGCCATCTGCGAACGCATCTCGTCCAGTTGCCTTTGCAACTCGCCGGTAGTGGGCTCTTGGTTCGAGGCTTGAGCCAGTCCTTGCAAAGTGGCGATCAATGTGAGAATGCTAACCAAGATGACTCGACTCATGATGCTCACCTGCAATTTCTCAATTCATCAATAATGGTTAGGCCGGCTCGCGAACTAGTGGAGGATGAGGATGCATGCGCTCAAGAGCATCCAGCTCTCATCCTCACTTCGGAAAACTTAAGTCTGTCAAATGTTCGCTCAGATGCCATAAGTGGTCTGCAAAATCCCGATCAACGGCCCAAGGCCTCACCCCATGGAGTTCCTTAGAATCGCCAGGTATCGGGACGGCAATATCGCAATTTTCGCAGTAGACGCCGCCAAATCCGTTAAGCTTGGTGCTTGTCGCGCACCAGACGCTGGTTGCTGCTCCCTGTTCAGGTGTCTTCATGTTGCGTGCAGGGTCTATGATCGGTTGTTCGTGCTCATCCAGCACCCCAGAAGCGCGAACCTCCTGACTGGACATGTAACGTATAAGGCCCGTGACTACGCCGCCTGGATGAACTGAGAAGGCCCGAATGTCGTTGGGTTCTCCTACTGCATCAAGACCCACGGCAAAGAGCGCGTTTGCAGTCTTCGACTGCCCGTAGGCAATCCATCGGTCATATTCGCGGTGCTCAAAATTCGGGTCGTCGAAATCTACTGGAGCTCTCCTGTGTCCGACCGAAGACAACGAAACCACGCGTGCGCCCGTCGCCCGCAGCAAGGCTGGCCATAGCCGAGCCGTAAGTTGGAAATGTCCCAAGTGGTTCGTCGAGAATTGGGATTCATACCCCCGGATATCTCGCGTCAACGGATCCGCCATGATGCCAGCGTTGTTCACTAAAATGTGCAACGGCTGTCCCGAGCGAATGAACCGCTCCGCGAAAGCGTCAATGGAAGCGGGAACCATCAGGTCAAGCGTCTCAGCAATTACGCCCGGCATGGCTGCCAGCGAGCTTTCTACTTTCGAGAAATCCCGCGCGGCGACGATGACTTTTGCGCCTGCGGAAAGAAAGGTCCGAGTAGTCTCAAGGCCTATGCCAGAGTGACCTCCCGTAACGATGGCAGTCTTCCCCGATAAATCAATGCCACGTATGACCTCCGCGGCGGTGGTTCCCGATCCGAAACCCGAGCCGATTGGATGCTGAAGCGTGGTCTTTGCCATTGCATATGTCATGGAGTTATCCCCGTAATTGCATCCGAGATCCAGATGACACGGCTGCTATTAAGCCTGAAGAGCGGTGGGGAATCTATTGGACGAAGGTATCGCCAATATTCTTACGAGTGCGCTGGATATCCAAGAGGTTCATTGTGGATGGCCGTACCGCGTTCCGCACATGGAGTTCCTATTCTGCAGATCATCTTCGAGTTGATATATTCAAAGCCAAACCGCCCAACCGCTGGCACTTGCATGATGTAGTCGCCGGACTTCGCCCAGTGGATGTGGGACGCGTCTCCTGCAGAATGATCACGCCACTTGGAGATTAAGCGCCCATCAACTCTCCGAGTCTAACTGATCGCCTAGGTCGATACCGAGATTACTGTAGATCCGGTCCTCGGGTGCCTGTGCTGCATTAGCCTCACACCCTGATGGTGTAAGGTCCTTCCTGAAGAGGGTTTATCTACAACGACCGCAAGTTGCACCGAAGGTGGGAAGGCCGCGAGAACGGTCTCCAGTCGATCTGCTCGCTCAGAATTGCCTTGTGCAGAATTGCTTGAAAACGGCTTGCCCTGAATGCGGGCCGGTCTGTTCTCTTTAGAATTGCTTTCGTGAGGATCACCGCCTGTTTGGTGACTGGTTTGGCGTGGATTCGAATCCATCCAAGCACAGGCTAAACTCTTGTTGGGTGTGAGCCTGTATCAGGTCCGCGAATCTCACCCGAAAATCTGATTCACCTTCTCGCGGACCCGCTCACTACGCGATGGCTTCAAATACCGCATCGTAGATTCCATATCACTGTGCCCAAGCCACTGCTGGACAGTTCGCAAATCCACCCCGGCCCATAAACACCGAGTCGCAAATGTTGAACGGAACTTGTGCAGCCAGAAGTTGTCCTTGGCGAGTTCTGCACGTTCAGCACACGTCTTCAGACAATCCAGAAAATCCAGCTTCGGATTGCATCCTGAAGTCGGAAACAGCAGATTGCAGGTCTTGTCAGCCTTCGCCTTCCACGCCTTGAGCTTCTTCACAAGCTTCGCAGGAATCGGAATCTCACGTTCCTTGTACGCCTTCGGTGTCCAGTTCCTGTCGGGCTTGTGACTGACCCGAACAGTGGAAACCGCAAAGTTCACGTCTGACCAGTAGGTGTACATCACTTCCTGCTCTCTCATGCCGGTCATCAGGAAGAATTCAAACCATAGCCGTTCTTCGTCAGTGCAGGCCTGGAACAGCTTGTCCAGATCTTCCTGCTCATACATCTCCGGCTCTTCCTCCGTATAGCGAGGCCAATCGTTCTTGCCCACAAGACCGCGAATCCCGTTCGCCTTCAGGAATGTCATCACAGTTTCGAATTTGTTGTAGACGGACCGGGGCGACTGCTTCTTCTCATCCCGGAGAAATCCGGCGAACTTGAGCAAGTCGTATCGCTCGATCTCGTGCAAGTACAACTTTCGGCACGACTGCGTGAAGTAATTCAGTGCGGTTGTGTATGCCGCAATGGTCTTCGGCTTCTTCGTGAGTTCCGTTTCCTCCAAAAATGTCGCGAGGGCCGCCGCGACCGAGCGGTTCCTATCTCCATTCTCGGGCAGCACGGAAACGCCACTTTCGACCGCGTTGAGTTCGGCCTGCTTGCGTTGACGGCGCGCAGCCGCTTCCTTAGCGTCCTTTCCAACGGACAGTCGGACCCGCTTGCCTTTCTCCCGCCATTCAAGGTAATAGGCCCCTTCCGGGTGCTTCTCAGGCTTCCCGTTTACGAGCACCTGATCCGGTTTCACCCGGCCGTTTGGAGATTCCACCACGGGGCAGTAACGCAGTCCGCTTTCGGTCTGTACGCGTTTCGTCAGGTTTACCGAATATCCACCTGTTTCCATCACGAACCGCTTCCGGCTATCTGTCCGCGAGATGTACTCCAGGTTCAACAGTTCGTTGTGGGTGCAGTCGCCGTCTTTGTGCCTGATCTCGTGGCCCGCAGGGCACTCCCCGAGGAACACATCGGCGACCACGCTGTGTATGGTGCATTTCTTCTGGAAGCCCTCACTCGACAGCGTGACGTAGATCCGCCCGTTCGTCAGTCTGGTGGGATGGAGGATTTTGTTGCTTTGGGTGTTGCGGACTTGGCCTAGATCAGAGACTTGGTAGACGCCGTCATATCCATTGATATCGCGCCATTTTTCGGCCATACCTCACTGCTCCTTGGGGCGGGGAACACAGAAAAAGTATACCCCGTGGAATCAGTGCAGGTATCACAATCTGTAAGTAATTGATAACAAAAAGCATGGCGGAGAGGGAGGGATTCGAACCCTCGGTACAGGTGTTAGCCCGTACAACGGTTTAGCAAAC